>JAEEGG010000953.1_pt1 | contig 82333 bp, 70 predicted proteins | sample 9134161 | NCBI WGS metagenome assembly JAEEGG01 (sample SAMN16246543, study PRJNA631951) | gut metagenome | biome: gut microbiome; feature: rumen; material: CR-attached | host: Bos | place: Iran: Karaj | collected 2018-10
GGGTTCGAATCCCTCCTTCTCCGCCAGAAAAGCAGGTTAAAACTCCTACAATGCCCGGAAAGCTAGGAGTTACAAGGCCTGAGAGGGTGTCTCAATTCACATTGGGACACCCTCTGAATTTTCCTACATTTTCCCCTAAATCACAAACCGGATGGATTCGAACCCTCCAACGGCATCTGAATACCGTTTTTTCAAGGCCGGATCGCAAGCTGTTAAGGCGGCGATCCGGTCTTTTTTTATGTCCAAAAACAAGGAGGTCAGAGAATGAAAATCAATGAAGAAGCCCGTGACCGCTTCTACAAAGAGGTCAGCGTCCATCTCACCCGCGAAGGCTTTTCTGTCCTGGAACAGCGAGACGGCTTGCTCCCCCTTGAATGGTGCGGCGCGCCCCTCTGCCGGATCACCGCAGGAGGCGGGGCACAGTTCAGACGCGATGAACTGGAGCCGGAAAGCGCCGGGGATGCGTTCCAGCTGGCAACAGAGATCGCCCATACCACGGCGGAATACATGCGCCTCATGGAGTCTTCCCCTCCCCTCCGGGCAAAGGGCTTGGATGGGGACTACCGTGTGCTGGCAGACTTCAATGATACGGTACTGGCAGGCCATCCCACCGGCCAGGGAGTGGAATTCGTTACCTGGGAATGGGATTACAGCCATACCGGAATGTGGCAGGGGCACTATTACGGCAATAACTACGCGGGAGCCAAACAGGACTTTGCCCTCCGCTCCGGGCTCATCCCAAGGAGCTTACTCTTTGAGCAGAGCGAGCTGGACGAACTCTACAGATGCTGTCAACGGACGCGGGAGTTGGATGAGACGCTCTCCTATTTCGGGGAACAAAAAGTAATACAGCTTCAGGAGCACATGGAGGCCCTGTCTCCGGGGATCGGGGAACGGTACGCCGTGCTGGAAAGCCCGGTTGGGCCGGAAACACAATTTGAACAGACCATGTATCCTTCCTTGTGATGATCTTTATTCCACAGGGAAAAACTGAAGGAAAAACAGATGAAAGAAATAAACATCAATTATGGAGCGTACTCCAGCACATATGCACTTACCGATCTCTACCCGGAAAGCAGAGCAAAGCTGCAGGAGGCCCTTGCCTCCGGTGAGGACTTTACAACGGACTGGACCGGATGTAAGAAGGAAATCCGTTTTGCCAAGTACACGCGGGAGGGAGACAACATCACCGTCGAGGTGTCCGCGCAGATGGATGATTTGTGGGAAGGAGATGATCTGATCTATGATGCGCTATGGGAAGCCTGCAAGGTCGAGGAAGAATTGCCGGACGCTCTCATAGACAGAATCCGCGAAAGCTTGGGATTTGAGATCGACGATCACACGGACGTCACTGTAGTGTTGCCTGCCTCTGCTTCTTTTGAGGAAATCATGGAGGCGACCGGCAAAGCGGAAAACGAGGCGGAACAACACAACGAGGAGATGTTTAAGCGCCTGTGTGAAATCGTCAAAGAGTATTGGCTGATGATGAAGGAAACGGATCACATATCCTCAGGACGGATCACTGCCGCTGCTTCCTGCGATGCTGTTTCCCAAAGGGACACTACAATAGGTAACCCGCACAGTCCTGACAAAGAGCTTCTTGGCCCAGGCGTGCAGGAGCCCGTCGAGGCGACGGAGCCGCAGCAAACACAATTTGAACAGACCATGTATTGAGGCCGGAGTCTTCTGAATGGGAGACTCCGGCTTTTTTCATTTTCTGCAGAAAAAAGAATCAGGAGGTATCAGAATCTTGAACGTAACCCTTTGCAATCGCGGCCACCCGGAATACGGCGCGATCACCATCCCGCTTCCCATTCCTGATGAGGAGTACGCCCGCTGCATGGAACTGCTGGAAGCGATGGAGATCGGGAGCGTGACCAGCCATGACTGCTATGTGGATCAGATCACGGACGCCCCGCCCTCCCTGGATATGCTGAAGGGCACCATGATCAATGTGGACGAACTGGATTTCCTCGCCAGAAGCCTGGACCGCTATACCGACGAGGAGCTGGCGAAATTTCAGTGCATGACCACCACCAGAGAGCATTGGGATATGCAGACCCTCATCAACCTCTCCTTCTCCTGCGAGCAGGCGTCGGTCATTACGGACTTCTCCAAACTGGAGGAGGCAGGCAGGAGCCATTACCTGACCATCCACGGCGGCGGCGTACCCGTGGAGGAATACGATCAGCTTAACGGCGTCGGCATCGCACGAAGCCTTATTGCGGACGGCTGCGGCAGGATCACGCCCTATGGCGTCGTATTTGAGAACGCCATGCGCATCGACCCTGTGTACGACGGACACAGTTTCCCGCCGTATATGGATCAGCCGTACCTGATGGAGTTTGCCCTCGAAACGCCCCTCGAAGGAGAGATCACCTTCTTCCTCCCCCAGCCCGAAAAGAGGTTGGAGCGCCTGCTGGAACGTGCTGAGATCCGAAGCGCAGAGCAGCTGTGCATCCGATCCTGGCACAGCGATCTGCCAGACGCTGTTATGGACCGGCTGAACTTCCCGCAGGAAAGCCTGTATGAGATGAACGGTCTGTGCGCCGTCGTGAGGAAGATGGAACCGTGGGAGATACGGAAGCTGTCCGCCGTCGTCCAGTACGCCCAGCCGGAGTACGCCTTCCAGATGCGGCATCTCGCAGAGAACCTGGAGCTCTTCGACTTCGTGGAGAATGTCCAGACAGCGGAGGAATATGGCCGGTATCTCATTCAGGAATCCGGACATTACGAGTTTGATGAAAACCTGGAGCCGTATTACGACTATGACAAATGCGGTCGGGAACAAATGGAGTCTGAGAGCGGAGGCTACACGCCGGAGGGCTATGTGTCCTATCATGGGACGATGAGTCTGGATGAACTGATGATAGAGGACCCTGTGGAGCAATACCGAAAAGAGCAAGGTCTGCAGATGGGAGGTTTGTCATGCTGATCCTGAACCTGACCAGAGGGAACAGCGGACTGCGCGTTCCGCTCCACCTCCCCGCCACCCCCGCAGATGTCGGCGACGTCTATGCCAAGCTGGATCAGATCAGCAAGAAAGAGAAGCTGACGCGCATCGCCAGTGTGGTGAGCGATTCGAAATTTCTGGAAAGGTACTTCCGGGATAAGCTCCTCGACTCCCTGGACGAACTGAACGAACTGGCGGAACGGCTGGACGGCATGGACGAGCAGCAGCTATTTACCTTTGAGGGAGCCCTGAACGCGGAGAGCATCAACGGCTTGGAGGACATCTTTCATATCGCGGATTCCCTGGGAGATTACGTTTTCATCAATGGCGTCACCACGGAAAAAGAATTGGGAGAGTTCCTTGTGGCCTCCGGATACAAGGACTTTGCGGAAGCGGCCAAGCCGTATCTGGACTATGCCGCCATCGGGACGGAATACTATGCTGAGCGCGGCGGCGCTTTCACTGTGCGCGGGTATACGCTCCGGCGCAGCTCCGCGCAGTCTCTCACGGCAGGGCAGGAGGAAGAGCCCATCTTCCGGATCAACCTCCAGACGAGGGAAATGCGGCTGCAGCGGGTGAAGCCCGTGATGCTGGAGCTTCCTGCCAGTGAGACCCGAATGCGCTTTGTGAAGAACGCCCTGAACATTCAGGACTTTTCGGAAGCAGTAGTGGAAAGTGCCTACTGTGTGAATCGCCTCTTTCAGAGGACCATTCCGCTGCAAAGCCCGGATGTCGGGCTCCTGGCAGAGCTGGCCAAGCGCCTCTCATGGATCTTGACCCAGGGCGAGGAATTCAAAATGCTCTCCATCCTTTCCGCGAAAAAGCCTTCCACACTGGAGACTGCCCTCCGGCTGACAGAGGAGCTGGACTCCTATGAGTTCCTCCGGATCAGCGAAGAAGACTACGGGAAATTGGTACTTCTGGATCTGTGCGGGGATGAGGAAGTCCTGGATACTCTGGACGGCTTCATCGACTGGCAGGGCTTTGGCCGCTGCATGATGGAGCAGGACGGCGTTATCTCCACCCAGTATGGTGCGATCCGCAAGGTGGAGCCGGAGCAGCCTGAGCAGGAAGCGGGGATGAAGCTGCAGAGCTTATAACCCTTCGTAGACTTTGAGAAAAAGCTGTGGTATTCCCTGTGTTTACCACGAAAAAGGAGGAACACAATATGAACTTGAGCAATCCCAAAAATGAAAACACCTCGGAAAACCGGAAATACCTGCCGCGGCCCGCTTCCCCGGAGGAGGCGGGCTTATTTTATGCCATGCAGCCGGAGCAAGGGGCGGAGTTGGGAGACATCGGCCATCTCCGCATGGATTTCGGACGCAGGGGAACCGAGTTCTGGACCACCTGGTTCGATCATGGCTCCGGAGAGCTGAACACCCCGGAATTCAAGGCGGAAATCGACGATGTGGTCAACGAACTGCGCCAGTCCGTGCTGCGGGATCGCGCCTCCATGCGGCGCTTCTGCGCAGCTTCCGGCGGCGAGCTGGGAGAAAACTTCGGCATCCGCCAGTACGGGTACGTGGTGGAGACCGAGCACTACCGTTACTGCCTGCGCTGCAAGCCCCAGGAGGGGGACTACGACGGTTACCTCTGGTGCTACGACAAGCGAATCCCGGAAATGCGCCAGGCGGAGAAGCCCGTCGTGGGCCGCGTCACCTTCGCCAGCGGCGAGGAGATCGAATACACCGACGCAGAGGAGTATATCCAGGCGGTCAGGGAGGAACTGCCGTATCACGCCACAAGTGGCTTTCGCTGTGAGACCCTGACGGACGATCCGCAGGTACGGAAGGCCGTGGACGATCTCCTCTGCGATCTCTACGGGGAGGACAATCCCCGCCCGCTGGAGGATTACAGGCCGCAAGGCCCGACGATGAAAATGGAGATGTGAACATGAGAGAAGTACCAAAGGAATGGCTGGAGTTCCTCCGGGAGCAGTACCCCGCAGGCTCCCGTATCCGGCTCCGGCAGATGGGCGAGGACGATCCGAATCCCGTCCCTCCCGGCAGCATGGGAAAACTGGAATACATCGACGATACGGGGACCTTCCATGTGCATTGGGACAATGGCCGGGAGCTGGGCGTGGTCGTCGGTCAGGACAGTTTTACCGTCCTGCCGCCGGAGCTTCATACGCTCAAGCTGTATATGCCCCTGACCGCCGACCTCATCGGATACAACGAATACGGCGATCTGGACGATGAGCTGATGAGCGAACTGAATGGCCGGGAGCTTACCGGATACCAGGACAAAATCCTGGCGGCGCTCCTGCGGGAGCGGATGCCGGAGGAGGCGGAGCGCGGCGTCATGCATTGGTACCGCGAGGAGGACGGCGTGGACCGGAAGGTGCAGTCGGTCCTCTTCACGGCAGAGGAACGGGAGGGAAGGCTGTGGGGCGTCGCGGAGTGCCGCGTGGCCGGTGAGCTCACGCCGGAGGAGCTGGATACCCTCAAGGAATACATCTCCGGCCAGGCCTCCGACGGTTGGGGCGAGGGCTTCGAGCAGCGGGAGATCCGGGTGGAGGACGGGGAAATGTACGTCCATCTCTGGAATCCGGAAGGGTGGTCCATCCAGACGGAGGAGGAACGCTTCGCCCCGAAGCTGGCGGAGGGCCTCCCCGACCTCTGCTGGAGCGTCCTTCCCGGAAGCGGAGAGCTCATCTGCATCAAACGCGGGGAAAGCGGCTATTACCCCTCAGACTGGGATACCGGTGACCCCGCCAGGAACCGGGAAACCGCGGACTACGCCAACGGTCGCCGGGGCATCACAAAGGCACAGGAGCAGGCCATGCTCACCGGTTCCATGTCGGGCTGGGATGTCCCCGGCGCCGACCCCAAATACTATGAGCAGCACAAGCAGGAGATGGGAGGACAGACCCTTGGATGAGAGGATCGTCTTTCGGTGTGACCTGATGCATATGGCAAGCGCCGTCGATGAAGCCATTGCGGAGCTGACCCTCCCGGCCAAGCCCTATGCGCTGCGGGACGCCATGGAACGCGCCCACCTGGAGGACAGGGAGCCCATGTATTTCGACCTTACGGACTATACGGAATTCCCGTTTCTTGAGCCGTATCTGGAGGATGCAAACGATCTGTATGCGATGAACGCCCTGGCGGAAAAGCTGGCGTCGCTGGAGCCGTGGCAGGTGGACGCGCTGGAAGGTCTCATGCTCATGGAAACGGAAAAACGGGAACCTTTCGGCCTGCCGCGCATTTACGATCTCGCTGCCAGCGCGGGAGAGTGCCAGGTGCTGTACGACACAAGAAGCGATAAGGAGCTGGGCCGGTTTTACGTGAACAACGGATTTGTCCCGGAAACGGAGGATCTGCCGGATGCTCTCTATGAGCTGCTGGACTACGCCAAGATCGGGGAAACGATGCGAAAAGGCGAGGGCGGAGTCTTCCTTCGTTACGGTTCCGGCTATGTCACCCAGGTCGGCGATCTGAAGGAAGAATTCAAAACCCTGGAGCTGACGCCTAAGGTGCCGGACTATTCCGTCCTGCTGGAGGTGGCCGTGCCGGATACCGACCGAAAGGAGATGCTGTCTCTGCCCTGTGGGAGAGAAGGCTTGGACTCCCTGCTGGACCGTCTGGAGGTGAATGGCTGGAGCGAGCTTACCTGGCGTTGCGCCGACTGCCGCGTCCCGGACCTCCGGGATGCCTTCAGCTTGACGGACAATATCCTTTACGCCAATTCCGTCGCGAGGCAGCTTGCAGAGCTTCCGGATGAGGACGTGAATAAGCTGAAGGGACTGATGAAAGTCCTGCCGACAGGAGCTCTGGAGGATGCCGTGCCGCTCATGGACCACCTGGGCGAATACGGGATGATGGACTGCCGCTCCCCCGAAGAACTGGCGAGATACATCTTGGAGGACAGCATGAGCGAGGAAGAACTCGCCCTGCTCCTGCCGCACCTGGACTGCAAGAGCTATGTCAACGCGGTCATTCAGCAATCCGGCGCAGAGCTGACGCCTTATGGACTGCTGTACCGCAGCGACGGACAACCGTTGCTTAGGCAGGAGCAGAAGCAAAGCCAGATGAAACAAGGCGGAATGGAGATGATCTGAAAGCACTATCCAATTTGCCACCAGCATTAAGTCCATAATTCACAATGGGGCCGTTATTCCGGGAAGGAAACGGCCCCGTTTTTCTTTTCGGGATGCGGCCCCGGAAAGGAGAAAAAATGAAGGACGAAGCTCTGCTGCAGTACCTGAAAACGGTCTGCACAGGAAAGAAACACCTTCGCTCCGGCAGAAGCCTTCAGAGCGCCCTGCACCTGAGCGAAAACGAACTGCGAAGAAGAATCCACCGCCTCCGGTGCCGGGGAGCGCCCATCGCCGCCACGCGCCAGGGCTACTTCTACGCGGAAACAGCCGGGGAACTCTACGCCACCATCCGGCAGATGGAGAAAATGCGGATCGGAATCGATGCCGCCATCCGCGGTCTGGAAGCTGCCCTGGAGGATTTCGGAAAGCTGGGGGGAGGCCCTTGAACAGCTTTATGCCCTGGGTCGGCGGCAAGCGGGCGCTGCGGGAGCAGATCGTATCCATGTTCCCTCTTTTCTACGAGCGGTACATCGAGGTCTTCGGCGGTGGAGGTTGGGTGCTTTTCCACAAGAACCCCGGCAACGACTTCGAGGTCTACAACGACTATAACAGCCTTCTCGTGAACCTCTATCGCTGTGTCCGGGAAAAACCGGATGCTCTGATGGACCACCTTCGCTATGTGCTGAACTCCCGCGAGGATTTTGACCGAATCCGGATGCTTCTGGAGGACCCGAATCTCGGCACGGAAGTCCAGCGGGGAGCGTGGTTCTACCAGATCATCCGGCAGTCCTATGCCGCGGCGCTAAAGAGCTTCGGAGGCCAGCCCCAGGATATGCGGGCCACGTTCCCCCTGATCGAACAGGCCCACCGCCGTCTGGCAAAGGTGGTGGTGGAGAACCAGGACTTTGAACGGCTCATCCGGCACTATGACCGCCCGGTGAGCCTCTTTTACTGCGATCCGCCCTACCATAACACGGAGGGCTTTTACCAGAATGTCGGGGAGAAGGGCTTCACGGAGGAGGATCACATCCGCCTGCGGGATACGCTGCTGCACATCCAGGGGAAGTTCCTGCTCTCGTACAACGACGATGAATTCATCCATCGGCTCTACGACTGGCCGGATATCTACATCGTGGAAACCACCCGCATCCACTCGATGCGGCAGAGGGTCGAGGCAAACAGCCAGTTCCCGGAGCTCATCATCTCCAATTTTGACCCCTATGAACGCAAACGGCTTCAGCCGGTGCAAATGACTTTTTACAATTATTGTCAGGAGGAAGAATTCTATGAGATTTGAAAAACACGATCTGGCCGAGGGCGCGAAGATCCCTCGCGCTGCCCTGAAGCTCTGCGGCTTCGAGCCGGAGCAGTCGGCGGAATACCACGTCCTGGAGGACGCGGTGGTGGTGCTGAAGAAGCGCATGAACGCTTCCGAGCTGATCCGCGCCTCGTGGACGCTCCAGCAGCTCGCCATCGACCTCTGCACCCATCTGGCGCTGCAGTGCTGCCCCTGCATGGACTGCGAGGACTGCTCCGATGACGGGGAAAGCTGCCCTTACGACGCCCTGGACTTTGCCCTGAACTTCGACATCCCCGATGAGCTGCGGGAGCTGGCGGGCATTCCGAAGGACGCCCCGGTCCACGCCGAACTGCTGGATGACGGGGAGATTACCATCAGCGTAAACCATGACGGACCCGGCCTGTGGGACATTCCCGCGCCCATGATGCAGGGCCTCCTGGCGGCCCACATCTGCCCCTCCGCGCTGGAGGGCATGCTGGAATCCGGAGAGATCGTCTATGGCGCATGATTTCCTGTGGCTGTACCACGGCAGCTATGACGACGCAGTTCGGCTGCATGAAACCGAGCTGTGGGAAAAGAGCTTCCGGGAAAACGTCGCCTGTGCGCGGGCCATCGAAAAGGCCCTTCGCGGGGAGTACGCCAAAACCGGCCCCCTTCCGCCCGACTGCGCGGCGAAGGTACTGGAGGAATACGGTTTCAAGCGGGTGAACTACGTGCTGGCCAGTACGATTCTGGACATGAAAGACCTGCCGCTCGTCTCCGGTATGCTTGGGGAGGAAACGCTTACATGGGCTGAGAACTCAGGCACGGTACCGGATACCGTCTACGGCCATTTCTGCTGCGTGGAAGCTCCGGATAACCTGCTGACGGCTTTTCTCCGGCAGACGCAGGAGGCGTATTTGGCGCTGGGCCTGTTTGACCGTTCCCAGTGCTGCGCCGGTATGTACGACGAAAACGTGGAAGGCAGGGTGCTGGTCATGGACCCGTCTACGCTGAAAGAAAGCTGCTGGACCCAGGAGGACCAGCTCTGGCTGGCGGAGGGCGGCTTCGGCTGCGATCCCAAATCCAGCGGCAGAGCCATCTACGCCGTCTGCCTGAGCGACGGGGAGCGCACCCGCTGGAACCGGGAGGATTTTGTCGGCGTGCTGGATGAGCAGTATCTTCCCGAATGGGCAAAACAGGCGCTGGAAGCAATACAGGAGCCGGAGCAGAAGCCCGTTGAAACCCACGGACCGGGGGAGATGACCATGTGCTGAAAAGCGGGATCTACCGACACAAGCAGCAAAAGGAATACGCGGAAGGGACCGTGGACTGCGGGGATATTCTGCTGGAGGTCCATGAGACAAAGACTGCCTTTGTCCTGAAGCTGCTGGAGCAGCAGGTGCGTTACGACGCGCCGCAGATCGACGATCTGTTCCAGAACTCCGACCGGGTCGTGATCAAAAAGGACGGCTCCAAACACGGCATGAGCTTCTGCAGCGGGCAGGACGATTGGTTCTGCCTGTATCCTTACCGAGTAGGAGTGCCTTACGCCTTTTCGCGTGAGGAACCCGTTTTGTCCAAAACCGAAGCAGAATTAAAGAAGGAGGAATCCACCATGAGCAACCCCAGGCAGAAGGCTCCGGCAGCACCGGAGCAGAAGAAGGCCGAGACCGTGCAGGAGCAGCAGAGGACCGCCCTGCCCACGGAGATCACGGCGCGGGCATATCCCAAGACGGGGAGCGGGAACATCCTCGCCTCCCTCACCTTTGACGTGAACGGCTGTTTCGCCGTCCGCGGCGCCAAGCTGGTGCAGGGCAAGAACGGCCCCTTCGTCTCCATGCCCCAGCGCCAGACGAAAAGCGGATACCAGGAGGTGGTCTTTCCCATCACCAAGGAGATGCGGGAGATCGTCAACAATGTCGCGGTCTCCGCATACCAGCTGGCCCTGCAGGAGATGACGAAGAAGATGGCCGATTCCCAGCAGGCTGCGCCCGCTGCGCCCACGGCCCCCGCAGTTCCCACCGCACCCACGGAACCCACTATGTAGATGTACAAGGAGGACATCCAATCATGAAACGATTCATCACCGTCTGCGCCGTGCTCCTCGCCATGAGCACTGCGCTTTTCTCCCCCGCCCTTGCTGCGGAGGAGAGTCCCGTCTGCTACCCCACCGCCATTACCGTCTCGGAGGACGGGACCGAAATCCGGAAAACCTATGACCTCACCCCGGAAGCGGACCCTGCGGGCATTCCCCGCTCGGACTTTGAGCAGGGGGGCTTCCGCTACACCTTTACGGACATTCTCCGCCAGGAACTTCCCGAATACGAGGAGCGCCTCCATACGGAATCCGTCGCCCTGGACAGTCCGAAGAAGGATATGGAGTCCGTGCTGGCCCTGCTCCCCCAGGAGCGCGAGGTGGTCACCGACGACGGATTCACCGGCACCCTGGCCCTGAAGCTGGATTCCGTCCGGGTGGAGGTGGCGGGCTACGGCAGCACTACCAAGGAGCTGTCCGCCACCCGCACCTATCCCAATCTGGAGGGGCAGGACACCTCCTATATCCCCAAGACCGTTGAGGACAACGGCAAGACCCTGTCCCTCCAGTCCATCGACTGGCAGATCAGCAACGCAAACAATCTGGACGGATACGCCGTGGGCGAGCGTTACACCGCCGTGGCCACCTATACCGGGACCAGCACCAGCAGCTATGTCAGCGGCTATACCGTGACGGCGGAGTACACCGGCACGGTAAGCCGCATCCATCTGAACCGGGTCCGCTACATCGCCATCTTTGAGGGCGTATCCCTGGCGCCGGTGGAACCGGAGCCCACGGCGACGGTTGCGCCGGTGACGGACGCTCCTTCGGAGTTTGCTGATGTTCAGAGAAGCCTGGAGGAACCCGTCCCTCCCGCCTTCCCCTGGAAGCTGGTGGTGATCCCCTTCGGGATCGTTGCTGCAGTCGGGGCGGGCATCGGCGTGGCTCTGACCATGAAGCGGCGCTCTGAGGCGTCTGAGAATCTGAGCAGAGAGGGGGACGAAGAGGAATGAAGCGGTTTTTCCCTCTGGCCTCCCTGGCGCTCTGCCTGACCCTGTCCCTCTGCACCCCGGCGTTCGCGGCGGACTATGTTTTCGAGGGAAAAGCGGAACCTGGCTATGCCAAGCCCACCTCTGTGGAGTACGTCTATACGGCAAACGGCGGGGCCCAGGCCAACGAGGATCACAGCAAGGACGCGGTGCTGATCCCGCCCGCCTTCGGCGTCGGCGGCATCTATGCTCTGAACGCCTTCGGCCCTTCCACCGCCTTGAATCCCGGCTGCGCCGTGATCGGCGGAGGGCCCATCGTCTATCCCGGCGCTGTCGATGCGCCGTCGATGCAGGCGGCCACGGTACAGGCGACGGCCTTCACCGACGTGACCGGCGACCTCTATTTCGCAAACGGGTCCCTCGGCACGCTGCAGATCCCTGCCATCGGTCTCACGGTCGGTATCTATGAGGGCACGGACAGCACCGTTCTTGCCAAAGGCGCGGGGCATTTCTCTGAGACCTCCATCTGGAACGGCAACGTGGCGCTGGCGGCGCACAACCGGGGAGTGAACAATCACTTCGGGGAGATCCACACGCTTTCCATCGGGGATACCATTACCCTGACCACTGCGCTGGGGACGAGAACGTACCAGGTGACCACCGTGGCCAAGGTGGGCGAAACGGACCGGGAGGCCCTGGCTGCCTCCGGCGAGAACCGCATCACCCTCTACACCTGCGTCCGGGATCAGCGCGACCTGCGCTGGTGCGTCCAGGCGGTGGAGGTCCAATGAGGGGAAGGAGGTATGGATTGCTTTCAGTTCTGTGAATCCCTGCGGTCACGGCTGCCCGGCATCAACCCGGAGGCGCTGAACGCATGGGAAGAATTCGTAGCAGACATGAACGCCGGAGACCCGCGCGGAGCAAACCAAATGCGCGGTGAGCTCTACGCGGAAATGCTGCTTATCCAGCAGGACTATGGCGATGAGCTTGCCACGGTGCTCTTTAATCTGGGGGCGAGGAATGCCATCAACACCTTTGAGCTCCCCGGAGCCGCCGAAATGCTGTCCTGCGGCATGGATGAGGCCGCCATATATGACGAGATCACAAACTGCGGATGGCATCCCCCGGAGGAACACATGCAGCGGGTCCAGTTCATTCTGCGAAACCTTAGCTAAACTGCTTCCCTTTCCCGCCTTCGTTTCTCCGTTTTGACGGTCTTCTTTCTCTCGACTTTCCAAAAGCCTTTCGGTATTGTGTGCTTGCCATTAATCAGAACGGAGGAACTGCAATGAAACACAGAGGAAAAAGCCTTGTGCCGCTGCTGGCCGGTATTCTCATCGGCTGCGCCCTCTCCAGCCCCGTGGTACACGCGGCGGCGGAGGCCATCAGCGCCTGCCGCTCCAGCCACGCGGTCTGCGTGGACGGGAAGAAGATCGAGCTGGAGGCGTATGTGATCGAGGGGAATAACTACGTAAGGCTCCGGGATGTGGGCGAGGCCGTTGGCTTTAACGTCTGGTGGGATGAAGAAAAGCGCACCGTGCAGATCGAGAGCGACCGGCCCTATACCGGTGAAAAGCCTGCGAGAGGCCCCATCATGGACGCCGCCGAAGGAGAAGTAACTGAGGTCAATCCGGCAGTGCTTACCGGAGCCTATACGCCAGAGTTTTATGCTGCCCTGCGCAGCGCGATCCAGACCGGGTCAAGCGAAGCCCCTGTCCGGCTGACGGAGGAAACGTACAGCGCCATGCTCGAGGCGGCGGCAGCCGTTGGCTGCTGGCCGGTCTATGATCTCAAATCCGACGCCGAAGGAATGTGCCGCATCGCCGCCAGGTACCCCGAACCCTACGTGGAGGCGGCGAAATACTGCCAGCCCTTCATCGACAGTCTGGCGGAAAAGTCGGATCGGGAGAGGGTGCGGCAGCTGGCCTTCTTCGTCTGCGACCGGATCGAGTACGACGGCTCCGCCTACTGCTCCCCCCGCACGGCCCTGGTCTCCGATGAGGTGCAGAGAGGGGCCTGCATGAGCTACGCCCAATGCTTCAAGTTCCTGTGCGACCTGGCGGGGATCCCCTGTATCCTGGTACATTCGGATGACCACCAGTGGAACCTGGTCTATGTGGAGGAATCCTGGTGGCACGTGGATGTGAGCAATGTGGATGTCCGCAGCCCCGACCGCCGCGACAGCCTGACCGTACTCCATGAAGGAGGTGAAATGCAAGGAAGCTCCTACCGGCAATCCCTGCCGCAGCTCACAGAGCTGGCAAAGGAACTCATGATCCCTAGCTCAACCAAGTAAAACCACAGCAGTCATCAGGAAAAGCATCGCTCATTAGGGCGGTGCTTTTCCGCATCTTGAAGGAGGATAAAATGACTCAACACAAATCCTGGACGCGCATTCTTGCTCTCGTCCTGGCGGCGCTTGCCCTGATCGGCCTATTGCCGATGGTGGCCGGCGCATCCACCATCGCGGACGGAAGCGCCACCTGCGAGGTGGTCCCCATCAATCAGCGACAGTTTCTGCTGACCACCACGGCGGGCAAAAGACTCGGAGCGTATGCCTACAAGTACACCACGAATGACGGCTTGTCCGGCACCGCATACTGCATCGATCATGTCCTGAACATGACCCAACACACGCTGGAAATCAGGGGAAAGTACAACGCCAGCCCTGCGACCGCAGGAGCTTTTGCCAACGGCTATCCTCAACACTCTTTGGAGACCTTCCTCGGACGGTTCCCCAACGAGACGATCCTGAACGGACTGACCGAAAACGAATACGCCTATGCGACCCAAATCGCTGTGTGGGCCACCCTGGGACAGCTGGGTGTGGAAGGTACGGTCTTTACATCCGGGAGTGAATATATATCGCAGCCGGTGGGCGACGCCCAGCAGATGCGGGTGTTCCGGGCCGTGCAGCTGATCCTGAACACCGCCCGTCAGTGGGACCGTATTTACCACACGGGGATGTATATCCGGCTGGAGGACGATGCTCTCGGCGGCAATATCTCCATTCCCGCAGACATGACCCTGGAGTTTGCCGCAGACCAGGAGCAGTACGGCATCAAACGCGAGGTGATCAACGGCACTGCGTACTACACCCGCGAGTATGTCATTGCTTCCGCTACTTCCACCTATTACGACAGTTATTGCATCGAAGCATGGGTATCCGGGGCCCCCAGCGGCACCATCTTCGTGGATGAAAACAATCACGCCCTGCGGGGCGGCGAGTTCCGGGGCACACCCACCTGGATCGTGCCTACGGAGCAGCACCAGACCACGTTAAATGGCAACGGATTTGAATACTCCGGCAAAGCGAAGCTCTGCATCCCCGTGGATACCGTGCCCAACAGCGGGGAGATCACCGTCAACTGCGGCTCCTACGTCATGCAGTACCAAATCTACCTGGCCTACAATCAGGTAGCTACCGAACAGAGCTATATCATCGCCGATCCCAGCAAGGGGACCCTGACGGCCGATGCCGTTCTGAAATGGGGCGGCGTGCAGACGGAGACCGGAAAACTCCAAGTGACCAAGGTCGGCGGCGGAGGTCAGCCGCTGTCCGGAGCAACTTTTACCCTGACCGGCTCTGACGGCAGCAACCGGTCCGGGACTACGGACGCCAGCGGCATAATCGAATGGACGGGCCTGCTTCCCAATGTGAACTATACCCTGACGGAAACCGATGCGCCTGCCGGTTACGCCATCGTTGACCCCGTGAATGTGACGATCCAGGCGGCAAGAACGAATTTCGTCACCATTCAGGATTCTACACAGAAACGCATCACGGTTCGGAAAATCGACGCGCAGAACGGGTACTCTCTCCAGGGGGCGACCATTGCCTTCCGGCAGATCGACGGCAGCTTTTACACCACGGCGGTCACTGATCACGCCGGTGTGATCCAGTTCGACGCCGACACCCTGCCCCTGGGCAGCTACGAGGTCTTTGAAATCTCCGCGCCCGAGGGCTATGAGCTGGACCAGACCCGGCAGACCGTAGACTGGAACGGAAAAAACGACGTGACCCTGACTTTCCAGAACATCCGTAAGCCGAAGCTCGTGTTGTACAAGTGCGACACGGACAATCTCCGCTGCCTGCCCGGAGCTACCTTTGAGGTCTACCGTGACGGTCAGTTGGTGACCACCGTGACCACCAACGATAATGGCGTCGCCACCGTCCCGGATATGACCGAAGGTTACTATACGGTCATTGAAACCGTTGCCCCGGCTGGCTACGTTCTGGACTCCACGGAGCATGGGATCTATATTGACCCCTATGATCCAGCCACCTCCGCCGACCCGCAGCTCACTGTGACCAATGCTGCCAAGCCTCATTTGAAGATCAGGAAGATCGACGCCCAGACCCAGGAGCCGTTGTCGGATACCACCTTCGAGGTCTACCGGGATTCCACCCTGATCGGCAGCTACACCACGGATTACAGCGGAGAAATCTTCCTCAACGACCTCCAGCCCGGAACGTATTTCGTGCAGGAAATCGCCGTCAAGGAAGGCTATGTTCTGGACGATACGCCCCAGCAGATCGAGATCAAGGCAGGGAAAGAGGATTATTCCCTGACCTTCACCAACCACAAAAAGCCCGGTCTGAAGATCGTGAAGTACGATGAACAGACCATGCAGCCCCTGTCGGACACCACATTTGAGGTGTACAAGGATACCGAACTGATCGGGACCTATACCACCGACAGCAATGGTGAGATCTGGCTCTATGATCTTACACCCGGAACCTACTTTGTGCAGGAAATCGCCGTCAAACCGGGTTATGTGGTCAACTCCACACCCCAGGAAATCGAGATAGAAGCCGGTAATGAAAGCTATACGCTGGTGTTTTTCAATCTCGTCAAACCCGGCATCCACTTGGTCAAGATAGATGCTGAGACCAAAGAGCCGTTGTCCAACGCTCGGTTCCGCGTCTCAATGATCGGTGGCACCTACAGCAAGGAATTCACCTCCGATGCTTCCGGTGAGATCGACCTGACGGGTCTGGAACCCGGCAGCTATCTATGTGAGGAGCTGACCGCGCCGGAGCATTATCTCATCGACGATGCGCAGCGAACGATCCGCATTAACGCAGGGGAAGATGCGCAGTTTGTGTTTACCAATTCCCGTAAGCCCTCGCTGACCGTCATTAAGTACGATCCAAATCTGGATAAGCGTTTATCCGGCGCCACCTTCCGAGTTGCCAGAGTTGAAGATGGTACGCATTACCTGAATCGGATCACCGATGTTGACGGCTCTTTCACGATCGCCGATTTGGATCCGGGTGTGTACAGCGTAATGGAGTTGGACGCCCCCACCGGCTATGTGCTGAACGTTACGGAGTTCCATGTGGAGCTATTTGCCGGACAGGATTCTCAGTTAGTCGTCAATAATGACAAGAAGCCTGATCTCCGCATAGTGAAGAAAGACGCTGTGACCGGCGAAGCCATTGCCGGGGCGACCTTCACCATCCGAAAGGTGGACAACTCGACTCTGCTCACCGAGACCACGGATGCCAATGGCGAGATTTATCTGTCCGAGATGGACCCTGGCGTCTATGAGATCACGGAGCAGTCGGTCCCCGATGATTACCTGCTGGATCCTGTCTCGCAGCAGATCACCCTGGAACCAAACAAGCTGGGCGTCGTGCAATTCCAGAACTATGAGAAGCCCAGCCTGACTGTCCGCAAGATTGACAGCGCCACCGGCAAGCCTGTGGAAGGTGCGCGATTCCACATCATTTACGCAAGCAATCACACGTTTTCGGGCGAGATCAACGACCTTGGTGAGCACTATACCGACGCGGACGGCGTTATCTACCTGGAGCGGCTTCGGGACGGCTGGTACCGCATCGAGGAGATCCAGGCCCCGGACGGCTACAGGATCCAGGGAACCGGCGTCGTGGAATGCTATATCGCTGCAGGGTCGGATAAGGTCATAACCATCGAAAACGTGCCGCTGAGTACCCTGTTGATCCAGAAGATGGATGCCGAAACTGGTAAGGCCCTCCCCGGTGCGTGGTTCCGGCTGCGTTATTTGAACGACACGACCTCTATGGACGGCACCACCCTGGGTGAGTATGTGACCGACGAGAAAGGCCAGATCGAGATCAATAATCTGGATGAAGGCACCTACATCGTCGATGAGATCACCGCCCCTGCGGGGTATGTGAAAAGCCCCGCCAACTCCCGTACCGTCTACCTGGCAGGTGAAAGTCAGGACTTTGTCACTATCACCTATGGCAACCAGAAGATGGGCAGCCTGCTCATCGTGAAGAAGGACGCGCTGACCAGTGCGCCGCTTGCTGGTGTGGAGTTCTTCATCACCGACAGCGACGGCCAGGTTGTAGGTAATTCCAACGGGTTCTTCACTACCGATTACGCCGGCAGCATTCTCATCGCCAACCTTGAGCCCGGTAGAACCATCGTCGCCAAGGAGACCCGGACCATCTCCGGCTATGTCCTCGACGATACTCCCCAGACCATCAAGATCAAGGCTAATGAGACTATGACCATGGAGTTCCGCAATCAACCCAAAGGGACGTTGATCGTGCAGAAGATTGACGCCGCCACCGGCGAACCTCTAATCGGTGCGGAGTTTAAGATTGTTTCTGCAAACGGTGAGCTGACCCCGGACAACGAGGGTCTCACCAGTTCTAACGGCATCTACCGTGTGGATTCCAATGGCCAGATCGTGCTGGAGAAGCTCAACCCCGGCGTGTATGTCGTGACGGAGACCAAGGCCCCCGAAGGCTATGTCCTCATTGCGCAGCCCCAGACTGTGGCCGTGAATGTGGGCGACACCCAGACTCTGACCTTCGGCAACCCGCCCAAGGGGTCTTTGACCATCACAAAGCTGGACTCCTTGACCGGCGAGCCGTTGGAGGGCTGCATTTTCAAAATTGCCTATGCCGATGGCAAAGTTGTGGATAACGGAACCCTGTCCAGCAATGGGCTTTATACTACGGACCTGAATGGGCAGATCGTGATCGCCGGCATCACCGGCACTTTGGTCGTGACTGAGGAACAGACCATACCCGGCTATGTGATTGATCCCGCTACCCGGTCCCAGACAGTCGTGGTCAATCCCGACGACGCGCAGTTCCTGTCTTTCCTCAATGCGCCGAAAGGCACTCTTATCATCGAAAAGTACGATAAATACACTGGCAACCCCCTTGAAGGCGCAGAATTCAAGATCGTGACCTCGACCGGGGAATTGCTGGCGGACAACGAGGGGCTCACCAGCACCAACGGCATCTACACCACTGACGAAAACGGGCAGATTGTTCTCTCCAAGCTCAATCCCGCAACGTATGTTGTGACGGAAACCAAAGCCCCGGAGGGCTATGTGCTAGACTCGCTTCCCCAGACTGTCGTGGTCAACACGGCGGACACGCAGACCGTCAGATTTTTCAATGAGCCGCTTGCGACCCTGACCATTATCAAGCGGGATAAAGATACCGGCGAACTGTTGGCCGGGGCTGCCTTCACCGTGAAGAATGCGGCAGGGATGCCCATCGGGGCCGAAAAGAGCTATGTCACCGGCGATGACGGGACCGTGACCCTGACCGGACTCACCCCCAACACCGCTGTGGTCGTCTCCGAGGAAGAACCACCGAAGGGCTATTGGAACGGCAGCGATCTTCAGACCGCCATGCTGCGGAGCGGTGAAATGAACACGATCACTTTTGAGAACCGAAAGCTCGGCATTCTCATTATTCGCAAATTCATCGAAGGAACCAACAATCAGCCGCTCAAGGGCGTGGCCTTCCGCGTCACCTCCAGTGACGGCACCGATCTGGGTCCCGATGGCGGCATCTACTACACTAACGCAGCGGGCGAGATCGTCCTGAATGATTTGCAGCCGGACATTACGGTCAAGGTTCGGGAAATCAAGACTGTGGACGGGTTTATCCTTGACGGCACTCCCCAGGACATCCGAATCATCGGTGGGCAAACTCAGCAGCTGACATTTTGGAATGCCCCCAAGCAGTCCCTCACGATTCAGAAGTATGAGGAAGGCACGAGCAGTCCCATTGAAGGTGTCGTTTTCCTCGTGACGGACAGCACCGGCATGATGCTGGGCACCAACAACGGTGCCTTTACCACGGATCGAAATGGCCGCATACTCATTACCGACCTGGAACCTGGAACTACGGTCATCGCACGAGAGATCAAGACCGCATCCGGTTATGTCCTGGATACTACCCCGCAGAGCATCATGATCCGTGCGGGTGAAGCCCAAATGCTGACCTTCTTCAATGAGAGGAAGGGTGGCATTGTCATTCGCAAAGTGGATGCCGTTACCGGCGAAGACCTGGCTGGCGCGGAGTTCCTTATCACCCGCATCGACGGCAGTTATGTGGACGATCATGAGGGACAGACCTCTTCCCAGGGCAGCTATTCTACTGATCGCAACGGAGAAATCCGTCTGCTGGATCTCGCCCCGGACACCTATGTGATCCGGGAGACCAGGGCTCCGGAGGGCTATGTCCTGAGCGGCGCAGAGCAGAGTGTCCGGGTCAACGCCAACGACACCCAAACTGTTGTGTTCGAGAACGTGCCGCTGCAGACCGTTGTTATTCAGAAGTATATTGACGGAACGCAGAAGCCGCTGGCCGGCGTCACTTTCCTTGTGACGGATGGCGCTGGCAATCCCGTCGGCTCTGCCGATGGCAAACACGTGACCGATGAAGCTGGGCGTATCGTCCTGAACGGCCTTGTGCCCGGCACGACCCTGCTGGTACGCGAAGTCAGAACTGTCAAAGGCTACGCGCTGAACGGCGAACCCCAGGTGATCGTCGTAGGCGTCAATGCCGGAGATACGGCTGCCCCCTCTCTTCCGGTCCTCAAGAGTCTCAATACCGCAAACAGCGCAAGGCTGCTAGACGCAGCTTCGATCCCCGCCGGGACCGGCAATTCCCTGGTCTTTTACGATGAACCGCTCTCCACCCTGATCGTACACAAGTATGTGGAGGGTACGGCCAAAGAGCCGCTGTCCGGTGTGGCGTTCAAGTTCACGGACGGCAACGGCGGCGCGATCGGACCCGGTGACGGCGTCTATTACACCAACGCAGAGGGCGAGATTATCATCACCGATCTGGAACAGGGCACTGTCGTCACCGTCCGTGAGGTCAAGTCTGTGGACGGCTATGTCCTGGACGGCACTCCGAAGCAGGTTCAGATCAAATCCTCTGACGTTCACGAACTGACGTTTTGGAATTCGCCGAAGAAGGCTCTGACCATCCAGAAATATGTGGATGGCACTACGGAACCCATCGCAGGAGCGGTATTCCTTGTGACCGACAGCTCCGGCACGGTCCTGGGCAGCAACAACGGCGAGTTCACTACCGACCGCAATGGCCGCATCGTGATCGAGGGGCTGGAACCCGGCGTCACGGTGACGGCAAAGGAGATCCGTGCAGCGGAAGGTTTTGTCCTCGACAGCACGCCTCAGAGCATCAAAATCAAAGCCGGTGAAGTCCAGACCCTGACTTTCTATAATTCACGCAAAGGCGGCCTGGTGATCCGCAAAGTGGACAAGCTCACCGGCGAAGGTCTGGAAGGCGCAGAGTTCCTGATCACTACCAGCGATGGCAAATATGTCGATGACCTGGAGGGTCAGGTTTCCACCAAAGGTATCTATTACACCGACCGGAACGGAGAGATTCGTCTGCTGGACCTTGCGCCTGACACTTACGTCATTCGGGAAACCCGCGCTCCTGCCGGATATGTCATGGATGGAGAGGCGCAGAATGTGAAGGTTCGGGCAAATGACACCCAGTATCTTACCTTTGAAAATGCACCTCTTCAGACTGTGGTTATTTACAAGTATGTGGACGGCACGACCACCCCGCTGGCGGGCGTAACCTTCCTGGTGACGGACAGCGCCGGGGCCCCCATCGGCTCCGCAGACGGGAAGCACGTGACCGATGAAGATGGGAAAATCGTGCTTACCGGGCTCGCTCCCGGAATGACCCTGCTAGTGCGGGAGACCAAGACCGTGAAAGGCTATGCCCTCAACGGTGCGCTGCGGACTATTGTGGTCGGCATGGACGCCTCATCGCAGCCTGCGGTCAGTACGGCAAGCGCGGCAGGGACCGGGAATGAACTTGTGTTTTATGACGAGCCGCTCTCAACCCTCGTGATCCACAAATATATCCAAGGCACAGACAACGAACCGCTGTCCGGCGTGGCCTTCAAGGTCATGGATGGTAACGGCGGCGCAGTCGGAAACAATGACGGCGTTTGGTATACCAATTCCGAGGGTGAGATCATTATCCCCGATCTGGAGCAGGGCACGGTCATTACCGTGCGCGAGTTCAAGACAGTGGACGGCTATGTCCTGGACGGCACTCCGAAGCAAGTTCAGATCAAGAGCAGCGACGTCCACGAACTCACCTTCTGGAACGCCAGACGCGGCGCACTCATAATCCGCGCGCTGGACAGCGCAACCATGCAGCCCATTGAGGGAGTGACCTTCAAAGTCACCACGGCGACCGGTGAGTTCGTGCCGGACGTGAATGGGAAACTCAGCTCCAACGGCCTGTACAAGACCGACGAGGCCGGAGAGATCATCCTCACCGGCGTGACCGGGACCTTCGTTGTCTCCATGGTGGATACTGTCCCCGGTTACTCGATCCATGAGGCGACCAGGAGCCAGACCATTGTGGTCAATCCCGATGACACCCAGCAGCTCACGGCCTACTGCGATCCGATGCAGACCCTTCTTGTCCGTGCCTTCGAGAAAGGCACGGCAAAACCCCTGGAGGGCATTGTCTTCAAGGTGACTTCCAGTGATGGAACCGTCGTGGGCAGCGCCAACGGCGAGTATGTCACGGACCGCAATGGGCAGTTCTTTATCTCCGGGCTGATGCCCGGTACCACTATCACTGCGCAGGAGGTCGGAAGTATCAGCGGCTTCGTGCTTAACAGCACGCCGCAGAGCATCCTGATCAAGAGCGGCGAAGCTCAGGTCCTGACGTTCTTCAATGAGCGGAAGGGTGGCATGGTTATCCGTCTGAAGGACAGCGCCACCGGCCAGCCGATCATCGGCGCGGAGTTCCGGGTGACCACCATTTCCGGCGCTTATGTGGACGATCACGAGGGCTTGACTTCGACTAAGGGCCTGTACCGCACCGATGAGAACGGTGAGATCCGCCTGATGCTGCTCCAGCCTGACACCTATGAGATTACCCAGCTCACCACGGATGCCAATCACGTCATGGACTCCGTTCCTCTGACCGTCCGCGTGGACGCAAACGACACGCAGACGATAGAGTTCGTAAACTCCGCACTCCAGAGCCTGGTCATCACCAAGGTGGCGGACAACACGGGCAAACCCCTGGCGGGCGTCACGTTCCTCATCACTTATGGCAACGGCATGCCTGTGGGCGGCGGCAATGGTGAGTATACCACCGACGCCAACGGCAGGATCGTCCTGACCGGCCTGGTTCCTGGCACGACCATCGTGGCCAAAGAGATTCGCACGATAAAGGGTTATGCTCTCAATTCCGAACCCCAGACAATCACTGTTTCCGGCGCCTACGGCCAGACCTATACGGCTGCGGCTTCCGGAACTGCCGGTGCTGTCGCCGGGAATGCGGACGGAGGCAATGAGCTGACTTTTACCGACAGCCAGCTCAACACCCTGACCATCCATAAGTATGAAGAAGGCACAGAATACCGGCCCCTGGAGGGCGTCGAGTTCAAAGTCACCGATGGCAGCGGCGCCCCTGTGGGCAACTCCGGCGGCGTCTACTATACGGATAAGGCGGGAAGCATCACCATCCCCAACCTGGAGGCCGGGACGGTCATCACGGCGCGGGAAACCTCGGCCCTAGACGGCTTTGTGCTGGACGGTATGCCGCAGACCATTGAGATCAAAGGCAGCGGCGAAGTGAACGAGCTGACCTTCTGGAACAGCCGTCAGGGTGCCCTTGTCATCCGAAAGCTGGACTCCGTTACAAGGACCCCCCTCGCAGGTGTGGAGTTCCGGATCGCCTATGCTGACGGGCGCTATGTTGACGCCGCGGGCGGCAGGCTCAATTCCAACGGACGCTACGTCACCAACCGTTACGGCGAGATCCGCATTTACGGCATCACCGGCACCGTCGTGGTCACGGAGGAAAAGACGCTTCCCGGCTATACGATGGCAGAGGAAAGTCAGACTGCCGTGGTGAACGCGGATTCTACCACCACGCTTACCTTCTACAATTCCCCGGCAGGCGGCCTGCTCATCACCAAGAGCGACGAGGACACCGGCGAGCGGATCAAGGGCGTCGAGGTCGAGGTCCGCAAAATGAACGGCGAGGTCGTCGGCACTTTCACCACGGATCGAAGCGGCGAAATCTATCTTCCTTCCCTGGACGCCGGATGGTACAGCGTCGTAGAGGTCAAAGCGGCGGAGGGTTATAAACTCGACCCGACTCCGTCTCAGGTATGTGTCACGGACGGCAGGACCACGCAGCTCATGCTCACCAATAAGCGCATGGCCTCCATAATGATCCACAAGATAGACTCGCAGACCAGGAAAGGCATCTACGGCGTGAAGTTCGTCCTCTACGATGGCGGCATGAATCCGCTGGGCGAGTACACTACGGATCAGGACGGCTATATCTGGATCAAGGACGAGTACCCGGAAGGCAAGTATTTCATCCGTGAGCTTCAGGCGGCGGAGGGATATGTGCTGGACGAGCAGTATAAGACCGTGTATATCCAGAGGGGAAAAACCGCGCAGATCACCTGGGAGAATACCCCCGCCACCGGTCAGATCCAGATCACCAAGACCAGCGCCGACTACAACAGCATGAACGGCTGGGCAGCCGGTACCCCCATCCCCAATACCGTCTTTGAGATCTACAGCAAGGCGGGACGGCTGGTGGATACGGTCAAGACGGACAAAAACGGCGTTGCCGCCTCCAAGCCTCTGCCCCTGGGCCGGTACTTCGTCGTCGAATCCCAGGCGGCCAGCTTCTACGTGCTGGACAAGACGCCCATCGAGGTGGAGATCGAATTCGCCGGTCAGGTCGTGAAAGCGGCCATGAGCAACAAGAGCATCTATACGAATGTGGGCATCACGAAGCGCGGCTACAGCGAGGTCATGCCCGATCAGAGCATCCGCTACGACTTCTCCGACATTGCCAACAATTCCACCACCGCACTGGAGTCCTTCTTCTGGCGGGACACCCTGCCCACCGGAGCAGTTCGCCTGGACAAGATCGTCACCGGCACCTGGAACGCCCAGGGCAATTACAAGATCGTGTACAAGACCAATTACAGCAGCGAGTATAGGCTCCTGGCGGACAACCTGTCCACGGCGAAAAACTACGTCCTGAACGCTTCTCCCGCCGCTCTCGGTCTCGCCAACGGCGAATGTGTGACGGAGTTTATGGCGGCCTTCGGCGTCGTGCCCTCCGGCTTCCGGCAGGTGGAGGCGCCCAAGGTCTATTGCACGGTGCTGTCCACCCTGGCGGGCGGCGCCCAGTTCACCAATGTGGCGGACGCGGGCGGCGTGTATAACGGCCAGTGGATCATGGCGGTCTCCCGCTGGGTCACGACGGTGTACAAGCCCACTGAGCCCGCCAAGCCTCTGCCCAGGACGGGATACTGATATGGCAGAGGACGCAAATGACCATGTAAACCCTATCGACCACGGGCCGTCTCTTCGGAGGCGGCCCAATTTCTTTTTCTGGAGGTATTTCTATGAAACGCAAACGGACCCTTCGTATGCTGGCCCTCACCGTAGCCATGATGCTGCTCTGCGCCATCCCCGCATTTGCCGCTGGTACGGGCGACGTATCCGGCGCCGTGCAGAGCACCTGGACGGCGGCATCCGGCCAACTCAAAACCATCGTCAACAATGTGGTGTTCCCGGCCATCGACATGATCCTGGCGATCTTTTTCTTCGTGAAACTGGGCACTGCGTACTTCGACTATCGGAAGCATGGCCAGTTTGAATGGGCGCCTCCGGCGATCCTGCTGGCCTGCCTCATTTTCACCCTCACCGCCCCCACCTATATCTGGGGCATCATCGGAATGTGAGGCGGCGGCATGACGTTTTTTGAACAGGAGCTCCGTAATACCGTAGGAGCGATCTACCCCGACGCCAAATATATCGGTCGGGCGGCGTATGTGGATCTTGGCGGTGAGAACCGGGCAAAGTTTGAATTCGTGACGCTTGGTTACGCCGACCACTATGAGGCAATCAAGGCCAGCATTCTGAGCCGCAGCGACGGCGTCATGGACAGCGTGCTGCTGCGTTTTGCAGACCTGTTTGCCGCGAAGAAGCTGCCGATGGGCCACGGGCCTCACGCCTGGACCAACTGCGGCAAAACCGCATGGTACGGCTTCACCCCCACGGATGCGGACTACGATAACCTCATCGCCGCCGTCAGCGATTACACAGAGCTATTTGAGGTGCAGGCCCCGGTGATGCGCCAGGAGCAGACCATGTAAAAGGAGGTCGTCCTATGTTCATATGGGACTTTGTGGCCTCGGCCATATTGTCCGAAATACTGGATTGGGTCTACGGCCAGATTGTCGGCTTCCTCGGCAATTTCTTTGAGCGAATGGAAAACATGGGCGTGGAGCTGTTCGAGCTGACTTGGGTGCAGGCCGTCGTGCAGTTCTTTTCCCAGCTGGGCTGGGCGCTCTTCGGCGTAAGTCTGGTGGTCTGCGCCTTTGAGTGTGGGATCGAATACTCCTCCGGCAGAGGAAACATCCGGCAGACGGCCCTGAACATTCTCAAGGGCTTTATGGCGGTCTCCTTGTTCACCACGGTCCCCGTGAGGCTTTACGCATTGGCTGTTTCCCTGCAAGGGACGCTCTCCCGCGCCATCACCGGGTACGGAACCATCGGAGAGATCGCTGGCAATACCCTCTCGGAGTTTGAGGCCGTGGAAAGTCTCGCCAATATTGCAGAGGAGCACCTGATGAGCTTCGGCCCCATCACCAGCCCGCTCATGATCATCTTCTGCATCATCCTCATGGCCTATGCCATTATCAAGGTATTCTTCGCCAATCTCAAGCGCGGCGGCATCCTGCTCATCCAGATCGCCGTGGGAAGCCTGTATATGTTCAGCATTCCCCGCGGCTACTCGGACGGCTTCATACAGTGGATGAAGCAGGTCATCGGCCTGTGCCTGACGGCGTTTTTGCAGGCCACGATCCTCGTGGCGGGGCTCATGGTATTCCACACCAATGCCCTGCTGGGGCTCGGCCTCATGCTGTCCGCTGGGGAGGTGCCGCGGATCGCGGGCGCTTTCGGTCTGGATACCACCACAAGGGCAAACATCATGTCCGCAGTCTACACCGCACAGGCGGCGGTGAATACCACCAGAACTGTGGCGGCGGCTGTCGCTAAGTAAGGAGGCGGACTATGATCACCATGGGAAGCCTCTTCGATGGGATCGGAGGCTTCCCATTGGCCGCGCTTAGATTTGGGATTATCCCATTGTGGGCCAGCGAGATCGAAGCCTTCCCCATTGAGGTCACACGATTACATTTTCCAGATATGCTTCATGTGGGGGACATCACGAAACTGGACGGGTCAAAACTGCCGCCCGTGGATATCATCTGCGGCGGCTCACCGTGCCAGGATTTATCTGTCGCCGGAGCGCGAGCCGGACTTGCCGGTTCTCGCTCCGGCCTTTTTATGGAGCAAATACGTGTTACGAAGGAGATGAGAGATGCAGATATTCGAGCTGGACGAGCAGGTCTGTCTGTTCGACCCCGATTCCTCGTGTGGGAAAATGTCCCAGGGGCCTTCTCCTCGGGAGAGCCTCCCGGTGAAGACTTCCGCATCGTCCAGGAGGAAATCGTCCGAATCAAGTGCGATCAACTATCAGTTCCTCGACCTGACTCCGGGCGCTGGGAACCTGCTGGGGGAATCGTATTGGGAGACGCTTTCTCCCTATGTTGGCGGGTCTTCGACGCTCAATACTGGGGCGTCGCCCAAAGACGCCGTCGAATCTTCCTTATCGCAGATTTTGGAGGACTCACCGCCCTCCCGATACTATTTGAGCAGGAAAGCTTGCAAGGGTATCCTGCGCCGCGCATTGGTGCGTGGGAAGGAACTGGTTCTGCAGCTCAAGACGACGCTGATGATGCAGGCGGGACTGATCCCTCTGCAGAAGATTACGAATGACCCAATCGCCTTTGCCGCCAACCAGCGGGACGAGGTGCGGGACCTTCACGACGTTGCCGGGGCATTGGGAGCACAGCCGGGAATGAAGCAGCAGACCTTCATTTCAGCAGCATTCAGCGCAGGAGCCGGAGCCAGCGCAGGTAGCATCGGTTACACCCCGGAAGGCTCCCCGACGCTCAAAGGCTCCAATGGGGGCAATATGGTGCCGGCGATCCTCTGTCTTAACGACCAGGGCGGCAGCCGAATGGAGCTGAAGGAGGAAGTGTCCGGCACCCTGCGCGCCCAGGAACACGGACACCAACCTCTGGTACTGTATGAAAACCACGGGATCGACTCCCGCTACACCGGGCCGCATCCCGTGGCGCCTACCATGTCCGCACGGTACGGAACGGGCGGCAACAATGTGCCGCTGGTGGGCCAGGAGGACCCGGAAGCCTACTGCATTACCGGAAACGCCATAGACCGCCAGCCGCAGAACGGAGGTAACGGTATCGGGTATCAGGCGGATCTTGCCTATACCCTGACCGCCACGGACCATCACGCGGTCTTCAGCCGCCAAAGGGTGGACGTATTCAAGGATGAGAGTGTTGCCTCTACAGAAAGTGCCCGACAGCATAAGGACGCCACCGACCTGATCGTTCAGTTGGGAGCGGAGAAAAACCCCGTGCCTAAGCTCATCCGCCGCCTGACGCCGCTGGAATGCGAGCGGCTCCAGGGCTTCCCCGACGGCTGGACGGACATCCCCGGCGCATCGGACTCCGCACGCTATAAGGCCCTGGGCAACAGCGTCGCCATCCCCTGTGTGGAGTACGTCATGGCAGGCATCGCCGCAGCCTTGGCAGAGTGAGGTTCGTCTGTCGATCTTGCTTCGTTTTGCGCCCGGTTCTTTGTTGGCTTTGGTCATAGCTTTGCGGGGAAGCCTTCGGTATACTTGCTTCACCATCCGGAAAGGAGTTCCATCATCATGGCAGAAAAGACAAAAAACCTCTGCGCACAGATTCCCGAAGACCTGCACAACCGGGTGCGTGAGGAGCAGGAGCGCAGCGGGCAGACCCTGAGCCAGTATGTGACCTGGCTTATCACCACATTCTACGAAGGAGGGAGGGAAAACAATATGGGGGAAACGAGGACCCTGGCAGTGCAGATGCCCGCCGATCTGTTCGAGCGGCTGGACAAATACCTTGCCGATCATAAGCTCAAAAAGAAAGCATTTATCATCGACCTGATCACTCGGGCGCTGGAGGAAACCGATAGCGCCGAATGAGGCGTGGCCATCACGGGCAGTCTGCCGCGAAAGCGCGGCGGGCTGCTTTTCCATAGGAGGGATTCATGTACATCTACCCCGAAAATCTAAAGGCCAAGGCGCGGCTGTGGCTGTGGGAGCTGCGGGACGTGGCGATCCTGGGAGGGGCCCTGCTGCTGGCGGTATTCTCACTGGTCAGGGGCGGCACCTTTCTTCCTCTGATCTTCGCCGCCGTCTATGCCTTCCTCAGCATCCGCATGGAGGATACCAGCATCCTGGACTTCCTTCGCTACGCCGCCCGCTTCCTGTTCCTCCAACCCCAGCGATTCGAGTGGAGGGAACGCTTTGAATAGAAAACAGAAGAAGGAACTGCGCCAGCGCCAGAGTACGCGGCAGCTCATGGGCATTGACCAGCTCACCGATTACAGTGTGAAAACGCCGAAGGGTGAGCTGGCCTTTTTTCTCGTCAGACCGGACAACCTCTCGGTGCTCTCCGGCGAGGGCATCGCCGGAAGAGTCCGCGCCCTCATGGAGCTCCTGCGAGGCATGGAGAGCGTGACGCTCCGGGCCATGGACTCCCGTGAGTCCTATGAGCAAAACAAGATCTATTACCAACAGCGGCTGGAGCGGGAGCCCAACCCCGCCATCCGTGCCCTGCTCCGGAGGGACAGGATCTACCTCGATGAGATCCAGACCATGACCGCCTCGGCGCGGGAATTCGCCCTGGTCTGTGAGCTGGAGCGCCAGGGCAGCGAGAGCACCGAAGCCCAGCTTAACGCTCTCGCGAAGGCCATCCGGGACCGGGGCTTCCATGTCCGCATCGCCAGGGATCAGGACCTCAAACGCCTCCTGGCGGTCTACTACCAGCAGGACGTGACAACGGATTATTTTGAAACCATCGACGGAGAAAGGGCGGTGAGCGGCCACGCAGAAACCGACGAATAAGAAACCGCAGAGAAAGAAAAAGCCGACGCTGGCGGTACCAAAGAAGCCGGTAAAAGTGAAACCCGCATCCCCGATCCGGCTGCCGGTCCTTCCCCCGCGGGAGAAGAAGCCGGAACCTCTACCCAAGGACTTCCTGGATATCATCGCTCCAGGCGCGGTGAAGTTCAATACCGACCATTACATCCTGGGCAACTCCTACCGCACGGTATTCGCCCTGCGGGGATATCCCACCAGCACCGAAGATCTGGCGCTCCTCCAGCACCTGGGGGCCAAGAGCGGCGTCACGCTCTCCATCTACGCCCGCCAGGTGACTCCTGCGGAGGAACGGAAGATCCTCCACGACGCCGCCAACAAAAACCGTATGAGCAAGGCCAGCACCACGGACCTGAAGGCCACCGTCACGGCGGAGGCCAATTTGCAGGACGTGGCGGCGCTCATCGCCTCCATGCACCGGAACCGGGAGCCCCTGATGCACTGCGCCGTGTTCATCGAGCTGTCGGCAAAAGATCAGGAAGGACTGCGCACCCTACAGAACGAGGTGTTGGCCGTGCTGGTGCGCTCCAAGCTCTCCGCCGACCGCATCCTCCTGCGCCAGCAGGAGGGCTTCCGCGCCGTTAACCCGGCAGGGTGGAACTGCTTCGGCAGCCAGTATGAGCGAGTCCTCCCGGCCTCCTCCGTAGCGAATCTCTATCCCTTCAACTACTCCGGCAAGACCGATCCCCAGGGCTTTTACATCGGAAAGGACCGCCACGGCTCCAACATCATCGTGGATCTGGAACGCCGCGCTGAGGATAAGACCAACGGCAACGTCCTCATCCTTGGCAACTCCGGCATGGGCAAGAGCTTCCTGCTGAAGCTCCTGCTGGTGAACGTGCTGGAATCCGGCAAGACGGTGATCTGCCTGGACCCGGAGCATGAGCTCATGGACCTTTGTCAGAACTTGGGCGGCTGTTTCATCGACCTGAAGAGCGGCAGGCACATCATTAACCCATTGGAACCCAAGCTGTGGGACGTGGACGGAGATGATGACCCGGAAGCACCAGAAGCTTTCCGGAAGCATTCCCGACTCAGTCAGCACATCTCCTTCCTCAAGGATTTCTTCCGGGCGTACAAGGATTTCTCCCAGTGGCACATCGACACCATCGAGCTGATGTTGGAACGCCTCTACCGGAAGTGGAACATGGACGACGGCACGGACTTTACCAGGCTGGGTGCGGCGGATTATCCGATCCTCTCCGATCTTTACGCCGTAATCGAGGACGCCTACCGGAACTACGAAGCGGAGCCCAGCCCGCTGTATACAAAGGAGCTGCTGCAGGAAGTCCTCCTGGGGCTTCACTCCATGTGTGTGGGCGCGGAGAGCTGCTTCTTCAACGGACACACCAACATCACCTCCGACCGCTTCCTCGTCTTTGGCGTCAGGGGGCTGGAAAAGGGAAACGACGACGTGAAGGACGCGCTTCTTTTCAACGTGCTGTCCTATCTCAGCGACCGGTTGCTCACCGAGGGCAACACCGTGGCGGCGCTGGATGAGCTGTACATCTGGCTCTCCTCCCGCATGACCGTCGAGTATATCCGCAACACCCTCAAACGGGTACGGAAGAAAGAGTCCTCCCTCATCATGGCCTCGCAGAACCTGGAGGATTTCAACGTGGACGGCGTCCGGGAACTGACGCGCCCCCTCTTCGCCATCCCGACCCACCAGTTCATATTCCACTGCGGCTCAGTGGACAGGAGGTTCTATATGCAGAACCTCCAGCTTGAAGAAAGCGAATACGATCTCATCCGCCATCCGCAGAACGGCGTCTGCCTGTACAAATGCGGCGTGGAACGCTTCCTGCTGGAGGTCCACGCTCCGGAGTACAAGCAGGCCCTCTTCGGCACGGCGGGTGGGAGATAAAGAATAAAGGAGTGAAAAACGACTATGAAACCTATTGAGATGGAGCTCTGGCGTCCCATGAAGGACGATCCCCGCCGCGCCGAATTCGTCGGCACTCGCTCCGCCATCGAGGTGTTCGAGGAACTCAAGCAGCGGCTTGACGGCATGGGGCTGCTGCCTGACGAATATTTTGAGCTTGCGCCGGAGTGGATGGATGGAGAATTGCTGCCGCAGAACGCGGGCTTTTTTATCACCACAGACTACGGAGAGAGCGAGGGCATCTACCTCGACGCATACCTCAAGTGGTTTGAGGGGGACCGCAGCGTCACCCGGAGTTTCTTCACCGGCAAGACGCTGGGCGAGACCGGAGCCGACCTGGACCGGATGTTCCTCATCTCCTCCGCCATCACAAAAGCCTTCCACGGCGACGGGGGCCAGTACGACCGGTACAGGACCCTGCACCCGGAGAAGAACGCAAAGAATATGGTGCTGAGTCTGACGCCGGACGAACATAAGCTGTTCGTCACCGCGCTGGTGGAACACAGAGAAAAAACAAGAGAACAGTTGGACGGCACGGAACAGCTTCTCCGGCGCATGACCGGGAGCATCACGGAATACATGAGCGTTGTCGGGGAACGTCCCCTTCGCCTCAGCGACTTTGACCGGACGAGCCTCGCCATCCGGGACGGTGAGCTTTGGGGATTCAAAGAGCTGCTGCCCCGCGTGGCAGACCGCGCTGCGGAGCTGCTGGAGGAGGCGGCGGGGCGCGCCGGTGAGGTGGGCAGAAAGATGACGGTCGAGCTCCTCGCCGCCATAAAGCAGATCGACGAGCCGACGTATATGCGCGCCTGCGTGGGCGCCGTGGAGATCGGAGACACCGAGCGAGTCCAATTTCTTCTGGAGCAGGCACAGAGCAAGGTCCGGGATCTCGCCCCCGCGTACTGCGGGCGGATCATCGATTGCGCCTATCTGCAAGACCGTCGCATGGGCCGCAGCCTTGTCGACTCCGCGCCGGAGGAGTGGATCGCCGCCGCGCCTCCGGAGCTTCTGTGCCATGCCATACTCCAGCCGAAAATAGATTTTGCGTATGCGGATGCGCTGGTCAGAAAAGGCGCAGTCTGCGGTAATCGGGCGGCAGAGCTCCTCAAGTACATGACGACGAGCCGAGACGTGTGGTTGGCGGAAGCCTTGCTGAAAGCTGGAATGAGAGTTGAGCCGGTCGACTATGCCGCTCTGGATGCCTGCATCTGCAACCGGGCGGAGGGCATTGCGCGAATCTTGCTGGAGCAGGGCATGGACTTCGACGGATACCTGGAATGGGCGTCCGCGCATCCTGACCTCGACAGGCCGGAAGAGATCCTGGATCAGCTCGAAGATCTTTGGGATAGCATGGGAGATGGGCAGGCACCTCAGCAGCCGCAGACGGGCCCAAGGATGGAGATGAGTCTGTGACCACTGCCGCTGTCATTGCAAAGGCAGCTAGTGTTGTACTCAGCAATGAGAAGGGGAGAAAGGCGGTGGGCTGGATCATTGTCGCGGTACTCTCGCCCTTCATCCTGCTCGTCGCCGTCCTCTGCTCTCTGGGCTCCGGCAGCGCCGCTCACAACAACTTCGCCGTGGACGCCTGCTTCTACGGCGGGAGCTTCTCCCAGCAGGTGCCTGCGGAATACCAAACCCACGTCGCGCAGATGCGCTCCGCCTTCTCTGTGTTGGATACTTCCATCGCCGCCGTCAACGCGGTCATGGAAAACGGAAGTCTTGATCCGACTCGGATCAAGGCAGTTTTTTATGCTCTCTGCTTTGGCGACAGCGCTCCCAGCCAGCGGGCCGCCAACCGCTTCGTGGAGTGCTTCTATACCACAGAGGAAAGGACACAGGAGGTGGCGGTGCTGGACGAAAACGGAGACCCTGTGCTGGACGAGGACGGGAATCCCGTCACCGAGTCGGAGTCCTACACCGTGGCGCTGCCCTGTTCCCTGGAGACTGCCTATGCAACCCTGGCCGCCGAGCTGGGACGGGAGATCACCGAGGATGACCGGAAGAACATCGCGCAGATCTACCGGCGCATCGCTGGCAGCGTGGACAGCGGCGTCTATGGGATCACGGACTATGAGCGCGGTACAGGGTACGGAACGACCATCGACCTCTCCGGCTATGTCGACCCGGACCGCAAGAACGCCGCTGACCTTGCCACCTACGCCATCCACGCCTGGGAGCAGGGCTGGGGTTATGTGTGGGGTACCTGCGGCTGGGTGCTGACGGATGAACTCCTGGAGGCAAAGCTGACCCAGTACCCGGAGGGCGTAGGCGAGTATGAGGACGTCATCCGTGACCAGTGGCTATGGGGCAGAGTCGCAGACTGCGTCGGACTCATAAAGGGCTACGGCTGGCTTGTTCCGGACACCCGGACCATCGGCTATGCCGTGAACGGCATGCCGGACTGCGGGGCCAATCAGATGTTCTACGCGGCCACGGTGACCGGCACCATCGACACGATCCCGGAGATCCCCGGCCTCGCTGTCTGGCGGGACGGACACATCGGCGTGTACATCGGGGACGGCGAGATCATCGAAGCGATGGGTACCCGTTACGGCGTGGTCAAAACCAAGCTCAGCGAGCGGGGCTTCACCCACTGGCTGGAGATCCCATTCATCGACTATGACTAATAGGAGGTATCTATGCAGAAGAAAGTATCCCTTACAATCACCTGGGAGGAGGACAAGCTCTCCGCCCTCCGCCTCTATCTGGCGGAGAAGGACATCCAGGTGGAGGATGCGCTGGTGAAGGCCCTGGAAAGTCTCTACGCCAAGGCGGTGCCCCAGCAAGTCCAGCACTACCTGGAGCTGCGGAGCGGCATGGCGGACAATGCTCCGACGAAACCCAAGCAGGAGGCAAAGCCCACGGCGAAGCCGGAAAAGACTACGGAGGAAACGGAGGTGAGCCCGAATGGCAAGCCGGGAGATCGTCCTCTGGCTGGATGAGCGGTGGTACGACGCGTTGGAGCGCCACCTCCGCGGAGAGACCCTGCGAGGTAAGCTGGAGGACTACCTGGACGAGCTGTGCGATCAGCTGCCGAGTCAGGAGTACGAGCGGATCAGCGCGGAGATCCATCGGGAGCGCATGGAGCGGGAGGAACAGCGGGAGGCGGGCCGCCGTTTTTCCGTGTTTCGCATAAGGGAGAGCGGGGAACGCTGTTGCTGCCTGGTGGATGAGCCGATAGATTTCCTCGCGGCCGCTCGCTCCCTCCGCCGCTATATCCGCTCCGACTTGGCTGCGGGCTTCCGCAGTTACTATGCTGCGGCCCAAGAAATCTCCGGGCGGGAGTTCGCCTGGTATGTCCAGGAGCGGATGCAGAACACGGGGCGTGTGGTTGGCACTTTCGATGTTGACCTGGACGGCGGAACCTTCTCCACGCTGGACGGGAAGGGCAATTGGAGCCTCTACAGCCTCAAGGATGTGAGCAGCGCCTCGTATCATGCGGAGCGAAAAAACCATGAGCCAGCCTCGGCCCGTCTCAGCCGACTGATGGAATACCTCCAGGGAAAAGCGCTGCCCCAACAGGGCTACTATCCGAAAGGGTACCTCACCTACGGGGAGCGGGAGCTTCGCCCGGAGGATATCTCCTTCGCTGACGAGATCTGCGAGGCGGACGGCAAGCTGAACTTTTATCTGGAGTCCTTCGACGGCCTTGACGAGGTGCTGGGCACCAACGTTTGCACGGCGGAGAACGACGATTACGTCAATGTCTTCGCCGACTACGACCTGGAGCATGGGCTGGTGGCGGACACGCTGCTGGTCATTCTGCGCCGAGGTGACGGCACTGACCGGCAGCATGAGTATCCGTTGTCCCCGGAGGAGCAGGCGCTCCTGCTCCCGAAGATGGAGGCGTACTGCCTGGAGCAGACCGGCCTGAGCCTCGCAGATTACCGCAGCCAGTACCTCGCCCAGCGGCAGGAGACCCAGGGCATGAGTGCGGAGCCGACGATGTGAAGCCCCTGTCGAGCCGCTGTCGCCGCCGTGTGCGCGGGAACCGGGAAGGGCAGCATCCCAGTCCCCGGAGGCGTCGGGAGCGCCGTGGCCCCGCGTTCGGGCTGATTTGAGGTGCCTTTTCCCGGTTCGATTTTTTTACAAGATAAAGAGAGGTGGTCGCAAGCGCCCACCTCTCGCCCACAAAGCCCCGCAGTGCGGGGCTTTTCCGGGGATCGGCAAGGTGGTCGTAAAACAGAGATCACCCGGATTTGGGTGGTCGTGACCGGCTGAAACGCCCGTTTTTGCAGGGTTTTCGCTGTGTCGCAGGATATTACGGAACGGAGGAAAGGTTTTGGAGAACGAAAAGAAAACACGGACCGCTGTCTGGCTCTGGCCCAGCACGATCCGGAAGATCGACGAGTGGATGAAGCGGGATAACTGCGAGACCCGCAGTGAGTTCATCGAAAAGGCTCTGCGTTTCTATCTGGGATACCTGGAGAGCGGGGATGCAACCGGTTACATGAGCGAGGTCCTCTCCACGCTCATCACGGGAATCCTGGACAACAACAATAACCGGCTCCGCTCTCTGCTGTTCAAGTGGGCGGTGGAGCTGAACATGATGTGCCACACCATCGCGGCGCACTACCGTGCCGATGAGATCGACCGCCGCGCCCTCCGCGCCTTCGCGGTGGACGAGGTGAAGAAAACCTACGGTCAGATCAGCTTCGACCACGCCATCGACGTGCAGAGGGGGCTCCCGTATGAAGAAACGTGGCAAGACTGATTTTCATCTCGCCCTACCTCAAGGGAGGACAGGGAAATGCCGCGCTCTCCCGGCGAACAAACTACATCGCTACCCGCGATGGCGTGGAACGCATCAAAAGCGAAAGAGGTGAACAGCCCGCCGGGAAGAAGCAGCGGACGCTCATCCTGCGCCTCCTGGAAGCCTACCCGCAGATGATGGAGCTGGGCGAGTATGAGGACTATCTCCAAGCACAGACGGCGGACACGGCCTCCGAACTCATCGACCGGGCGCTGGAACAGTTCGTCACGGCACAGGATCAGCGGGAAAACTACCTGGACTACGTCGCCCACCGTCCCGGCGTGCAGAAAGAGGGCGACCACGGCCTGTGGGACCGGAACGGCAAGGTGCAGAATCTCTCCAAGGCCGTGGAGGAAGTCGCCGATCATGAAGGGAACGTCTGGACGCCGGTGGTCTCTCTCCGGCGCGAAGACGCTGAGCGGCTGGGCTATACCAACGCAGAAAACTGGCGGGCTCTGGTGAATGCCTGCTCCAAGGAGATCGCGGACGGGTATAAGATCGCGCCGGAGAACCTGCGCTGGTACGCCGCCCTCCATGAAAAGGAAAAGCACATCCACATCCACCTGATCCTGTTCTCCCAAAACCCCAAGGAGGGCTATCTTACCAAGCAGGGCATCCGGGACATCAAGTCCGCTTTTGCGTCCAGAATATTTGAGCAGGATCTCCTGCAGGTCTATGAGCGCAAGACGGAATACCGGAATGAGCTGCAGCGTTCCGCAGAGAGCAAAATGGCGGAGCTCATATTTGAAATGAGGACAGGTACGATCCGCAGCGAAAAGCTGGAGCAGCTCACAGAGGAGCTGGCCAAGCGGCTGAAGCACACAAAGGGCCGCAAGGTCTACGGCTACCTCCCGCCCCAGGTCAAGCGGATCGTGGACGCCATCGTGGATGAGCTGGCGCGGGACGAGCGGGTGGCCGCCGCCTACGCTCTCTGGCAGGAGATGCAGGATGAGGTCTGCCGCACCTACAGCGATAACCTGCCGGAGCGTCTCCCACTCTCCCGGCAAAAGGAGTTCAAGCCGGTGCGGAATATGGTGATCCGGGAAGCACTGAAGCTCTCGGAGCAGGCAGACTACTTCGAGGACGAGGATATGGAGGACGAACCGGCAGAGACGGAGGAACCGAAGGAAGAACCCTCTGCGAAGGAGCAGGAGTCAAGGAGGCAGAAGCGGAAGCGCTCCGCCAATGAGCAGGCGGAGCGGTATCTCCGGGCGAAGGCCGTGCTCTGCTCAGATGACAGCAAGGCGGAAGATAAGCGCGCTGCCCTCTCCGCGCTGGAGCGGCTGTATGCGGAAGGCTATGCCATTGCCGCCCACCAGCTGGGAAAGGCGTACAGGGACGGCCTCGGCACGGACAAGGATCTGCCCAGGGCGGCAGAATGGTTCCGGCTCTGCGCCCTGCGGGGCTATGACTGCTCGACCTACGCCCTGGGGAAGCTCCTGCTGGAGCAGGGTGAAGCGGAGAGCGGGATCGACTGGCTCAAGAGAGCAGCGGAAAAGGGGAACCAATTTGCCCGGTACAGACTGGGAAAGATCTGCCTCCTGGGAGAGCAGGCGGAAAAAAACGTGCCTGCCGCTTTGGAGTATCTCCGCAGCTCCGCGGAACAGAACAACCAATATGCCCAGTACACCCTGGGGAAGCTCTATCTCCTGGGGAGGGAGGTTCCCCAGGATCGGGAGCTGGCGCTGGAGTACCTGAACCGCAGCGCGGACCAGGGGAACATCTACGCACGGTTCTTGCTGGATCACTCGGTGGATACCTACAGCCCGCCTGCCGGACTCGCCGTCCTGCGGATGCTCCACCACATGGGCCGGATCTTCCGGGATAACGCAGTCGCCGACGCGACGCACAAGGGCATCCAGATCGACAGGAAGAGCAGGAGACAGCTCCAGGAGAAGCGCATCGCCATGGGCCACAAGCCTGACGACCATGAGGAGGAGCAGGGACAGACGATGCGCTAAAAACAGCAACACTCCAAGAATGTCCAAAACGAGGTGAACAAGCATGGGACAATACATCCACTTCACGGAAGAACAGAAGCTCCGGGCCGGGTCCGTTGACCTGGAGGAATTCCTGCGGCTTCGGGGCGAAAAGCTCCTGGCCTCCGGGCGGGAGAAACGGCTCTCCAGCGACCACAGCATCACCGTCCGGGGCAGCGAATGGTTTGACCACGCTGCGGGAAAGGGCGGCGGCCCGGTCTCTTTCGTGCAGACCTATTTCGGCCTCAGCTACCCGGAGGCCATGACCCTCCTCCTGGGCGGTGAGGCCGGTCAAGTCTACCCCTCGGCACGGGAGCGGAAAGAAGAACCGTCAAAGGTATTCGTGCTCCCGGAACGGAGCGAGGATATGCGCCGGGTGTACGGTTACCTCATGAGACACCGGCACATCGGCAAAAGCGTGATCTCCCACTTCGCCAGAGCGGGCACGCTCTACGAGGACGCCGAATACCACAACTGCGTCTTCATCGGCAGGGACGAAAACGGCATTGCCCGCCACGCCCACAAGCGCAGCACAAACAGCTTCGGTGAAGTCTTCCGCATCAATGTGGAGGGCGGCGACCCGCGCTATTCCTTCCACCACATCGGCGGCGATGGGTACCTCTATGTGTTCGAGGCTCCCATCGATCTTTTATCTTTCATCACCCTGTACCCCAGGGGCTGGCAGGCGCATAACTACGTGGCCTGCTGCGGCACCTCCACGATCCCGGTCCTGAAGATGCTGGAGCGGATGCCCGTGCAGGATACGGTGTTCCTCTGCCTGGACAACGACCGCGCTGGGCAAAGAGCCTGTGAGCGCATGGCGGAGGAGCTGCAAAAGCGAGGCGTGGCCTCCGTGCGGATCTCGCCGCAGCTCAAGGACTGGAACGACGATCTGGTGGCGCAGTCCCAAAAACAGGAGCAGGTCTTTCTCTCTATGGGATGAGAGGAACAACTGAAATCACACAGGAGGTTTACGATTGACAATATACCGAAACACGCGGGGCAGCCTCGGCGGGAACAGAACCGTCCGGCTGCTCCTTTTCTCCCTGGCGCTGCTGGCATTGGCCCTATCCCTGACGCTCCCGGCCTATGCCGCAGAGGATGACATCAGCTATTCCGACGAGATCTGGAGAAACGGGAACTACGACTCCACCCTGGGGGACATGGCCGGCAGACGCCTCTACGTCTACGGGATCGTGGACAGCGCCCAGGAACTGCCGGAGGACGGGACGGACGCGGACGTGATCCTGAACTCTGGCGAAGCCGCCGGACGGCTGGACGCGGCGCTGTATCTCTACCGCATTTGCGGAAGCCAAGCCCAGGCCCATTCGCCCTTTACGGACGTTCCGGAGGAATACAAGGACGCCGTGGACTGGCTCTACGAGGCAGGCGTCACGAAGGGCATCAGCAGCACGCTTTACGGCACGGGCAGCATCACGGAGTATCAGGCTTTGGTGATGCTCTCCCGTCTGCTGCAATGGGGGACTGAAGATCGTGATGAGGTCTTCCAAATCGCGGACAACCTGGGGTTTCTTCCCCTGGGACCGGACTGCCCGGTCTTCACCTACGGTCAGCTCTATCAGATCCTGTCGGCGCTGCTGGACTGCCGTTTCCCGGAGCGGTGCGTCCCGACCAGAGCGGAGATGAGCATCCCGATGCAGATCTCCCTGGAGGCGGAGTGTTATGAGGACGCCCTCCGGCAGATCCGGGCAGCGCTGCTGTACCTCCCCAAATACATCCGGGTCCGGTTCTCCGAGGCTTGCCCCCAGGAGGACATTGGCCTCTTCCGGCAGCACTTCGACAGGCTCCGGGCAGATGCGGGGCTGCCGATCATCGGGGCTCTGAATCAGACCTATCGGTCCCCCTATACTCTGTCCTTCACCTCGGAGCGGGATTATTGCCTCTGGCTGTCGCATTACTCGGACGCTTATACCGTCCGGGCGGATACGCTGAACTGGCTGCGAGTCTATGAGGACGAGGCATACAGTGAAGCCCTGCGGAGCTTTCGAGATCAGTACATTCTGCCCCTGGGGGAACTGGCCTCCGATCATGACCGCGTCGTGGGTGCTCACGAGCTGCTCTGCTCCCTGGCCTCTTACGACTATTCCGCATATGAAAACAAGGACCGTCCCCAGGCGTACCGAATTCTCGGCTTCATGGAAAACCGGTCCATCGTCTGCGACGGTTACGCAAGAGTGTATCAGTGGATGCTGCTCTGCCTGGGCATCGACAGCTATGAGATCGTGGGAGAGGCAAACGGAGAATGCCATGCCTGGAACAAGGTCTGGCTGGAGGACTCATGGTACAACGTGGACGCCTGCTGGGGGGATGGTTGGGACTATCCAAAATACTTGCTGAAAAGCGACGCTTATTTCCAGGACAACCAACACAGCTTTACGGACGGCTTTTCCGATTCTGTTTTCGCAAGTCTTTCCGATTACAAACCATCATGAGGGAGGTGCAAATATTATGCCCAGCGGTTTGTGGACCCTGGCTGCCGTGGTCTCCGTGATGGGCGTCGTGATCGGCGCGATCCTGTTTTTCAGCCAGCACTACACTTTGGATGGGATCAAATCCAAGACCGTGGGCGACGGGCAGCACGGCACGGCGCGTTGGGCCACCAAGGGAGAGATCAGGCACAGCTTTCAGCACGTCCCTTTCCAGCCGGCGCTCTGGCGCAAAGGGGAGGAACTTCCTGTAAAGGCCCAGGGGCTGATCCTGGGCAGCACAGGAAAAAAGGACGAGGTCACCGCCCTGGTGGACTGCGATGACATCCACTGCCTCATGATCGGCGCCTCCGGCATCGGCAAGACGGCGTTCTTTCTCTACCCCAACCTGGAATACGCCTGCGCCAGCGGCATGAGCTTCCTGGCCCTGGACACCAAGGGGGACCTGGCCCGGAACTACGGCGCCGTGGCCACGGAATACTACGACTACAAGGTGGCGGTGATCGATCTGCGGAACCCCACCCGCTCCGACGGCTTTAATCTGCTCACCCTCATCAACCACTATATGGATCTGAGCCGGGAGCACCCGGACAATATCGCAGCCAGAGCCAAGGCGGAGAAATACGCCAAGATCCTTTCCAAGACCATCGTGAGTCCGGAGGGCGACGCCTCCCAATATGGGCAGAACGCCTTCTTCTACGATGCCGCCGAAGGGCTCATGACGGCCATTGTCCTGCTCCTGGCGGAGTTTTTGCCGCCCACGGAGCAGGAGCCGGTGGAACGGCGGCACATCGTATCCGTCTTCAAGCTGGTGCAGGATCTGCTGGCTCCGTCCCCAAACCCGCAGCAGAAGAACGGATTTCAGGCACTGATGGATATGCTGCCGGATACCCACAAGGCCCGCTGGTTTGCCGGGGCCGCCCTCAACAGCTCCGACCAGGCCATGGCCTCTGTCATGTCCACGGTCCTCTCCAGATTAAACGCTTTTCTGGATTCCGAACTGGAGCAGGTGTTGTGTTTCGACAGCGCCATCGATGCGGAGAAGTTTGCTGCGGAGAAGTCCGCCATCTTCCTTATCCTCCCGGAGGAGGACAGCACAAAGAACTTCATGGCGGGGTTGATGATTCAGAACCTCTCCCGCGAGCTGTTTTCTGTGGCCGACGAGAACGGCGGCAAGCTCAAAAACCGGGTGGTGCTTTACTGCGACGAGCTGGGCACCATGCCTCCCTTCGATATCCTGCCACTCTTTTCTGCGGGCCGTTCGCGGAAGCTGACGCTGGTGCCCATTATCCAGAGCCTGGCCCAATTGGAAAAGAACTACGGCAAGGAAGGCGCGGAGATCATAACCGATAACTGCCAGGACACCATCTTCGGCGGTTTCGCGCCGAACTCCCAAACCGCCGAGGTGCTGTCCAAGGCCCTGGGCAGCCGCACGGTCATGAGCGGAAGCATCTCCAAGAGCAAGAACGATCCCAGCGAGTCCCTCCAGATGATGGAGCGCCCGCTGATGACGGCAGACGAGCTGAAAAGTATTCCCAAGGGCGAGTTCATCGTGATGAAAACCGGCTCCCACCCCATGCGGACCCGGCTCCGCCTGTTCCTGGATTGGGGCATCACCTTCGGCGATCCCTACATCCTGCCGGAGCGGGCCGCCCGCCAGGTGGCCTACGCGGACCGGAACGCCCTGATGGGGAGCATCCGCGCCAAATACCCACCGCCTCCCGCGCCTGCGCCCATGCCGCAGCGAATTCCGCGGCAGGCGGATCGCGGCAGGATGCGGAGGATGGAACCGCCCATGATTGAGCTGGAGCCGGAGGAAGAATCCGGCCCCAGCGCCACGGCCAGCTATGTCACCTGGCCCGGAGGGAGATTATGAGCTGGTTCGGCGCCATCTACGCGGACGGGGAACTCAGTCACCGGGCAAAGGCTGTATATATGTACCTCTGTGACCGCTCCGACGCCGAGGGGAAATGCTGGCCGGGGATCAAGACCATCGCCGCCGACCTTCAGCTCTCCCGCTCCACGGTGAAGCGGGCCCTCGCCGATCTGGAGAAACAGGGCTATCTGGAAAAAACTTACCGTTTCCGGGAAAACGGCAGCTACACGTCCAATCTCTATACAGTCCTCCCCAGGCCGCCTCCCTAGAAAGGAAGCAGGCGCAGTCGCCCGCCAAGGGGAAACTGTGCGCAAAAATGGGGACCCCGGTGCGGCCAAGCGAAGCGGGCGCACCGGGGAAAGGAGGAGCAGCGGAATGAACAAGCCCCGCCGCAGCCGCGGCGGGGCGAGGGATATGGAGCTTGCGACGACGTGGACCGAGGGTGGGTTCATGATGAACCTTCCGGAAGGTCTCACTCTAGCGGAGAATACAATACAGAGAAAGAACTACCTTCACAGCATCGCTTTGAGCTTCTTCTGCTCAGACTGAGGGATCTGTAATGCAACCATAGCCTGCCAGGAGGTGAGATTCATGGTTTCCATCAGGCTGCGGATGTTGGAAAACCACTCTCTTTCCGCTTCCCTGGCCTCGCCTCCAGCTAATTCTCGTATGCATCAATAATGATATCATAAGAATCTGCGTGGATAACAAGACTATCGTTAATACAATCCATTTTATTGTAATTCGTATTATACGAATCTCTTAAGCCACCCGAAGAGCTTTCTCCTTCGCAATCCTCCCACATAATGCTCACACGGTATTGCCCGTATTTTGCTTCGTATTCTGAATAAATCGGCACTCTATTACAGTGAAAATTGGTATCTCCATTCTTAACCACTGTAACAGATGCTATTCCAGAATATGACTCAGAAGGACTAATAGCTTGTTTGACTGCTCTTATAGCGTGCATTTTTTCTTCACTATTCAGTTGCATAGGCGTTTTCTCAACTCTCCTTTGGTGCTTTTGTAAATTCATTTCTGCGCGATTTAACCTATGAAGATATGGAAAATGTTAAATGGCAAGCCGAATATCAGGTAGCGGTAATGCTCCTGGAGTCGCTACCGCCGTTCTTTTCGGCATAGACGGTTACATACGCCTTGTACTGATAAGACGAATTGCCAGAGTAAGTCACATAATCATCCTTAAAGCTGGCATTGCTTTCTATCATATCTGAGGCATATGCTGGATCTGTGGAAAGGTACGTTTTGACCAAAGTCCAACTACCAGAAGAACTGGCTTTTTCATACAGATAAATCTCAGTTACGCCAACATAATCCATTGGCCCTGTGCCTTGTACCTCAAAATTGACTTTAACCGTATTGCCACTTCTAGTTATATACGCAGCGTAAAACGAAAGATACTGACTGGCCTCTATCGTTGCAAAGGCAGCGGTAGAGAGCAACATGGCTAGAACAAATACAACAATAGAGATACGAACTACTCGTTTTTTCATCTTATTTCCTCATCATATACAGAATCAATGATATGTTCTATTTCCTCTATACTAAGATTTCCTGAGATTTTTACCAAAAATCCGTCATTCATCCAATAAGCAACTAGTTCATTGCAATTGGGAATGATGTAATGAGCGATACCGCCGGAAAGGTACTCTTGAGGCTCTTCATCTTCGATTTCAATTAAACCAGATTTCGAGTCATTGCTCACGGATCTGATATTTACCATAAGAATTCTATCTTTATATACATATGTTGTGTAGACGCGAATCGGATCATCAAGTCTGATTTCCTGATCGTATAAAAGAAATCCTTCTGGTATCCAAGTTGGGAACAGCGGATCCTCAACACCGACCTGCTTCAACGCAGAAGGGATATCTTTGGAAAGAGCGTCCTCTGTGACAAACCTGACTGTTCCTTCGCCACGCACCTGAACCCATTTCCATATGTTAATGCCTGCGGCAGCAGCGGAGACCGTAATGATCACCATCGCCGCGACAACGGCGGCGGCGATCAAGGCCGTGTGGAGCAGTTTCCTGCATCTTCTTTTCCGAACCGGAGCAGATGCTTCCACCGACTTGACCTCGGCAACCTCCGGGACTTCGACAGACGGAGCCTCCGCTTCTTCTTTCATCACCTCCTCAGTATTGCGGATACCGAGGCTTGACAGTTCCTCACCGTGAACCTCCTGAAAGCGTTCCCACAGCTCTTCGCCGGAATACTCATCGGATAGTGGGGCCTTCCGCCGCAGGACGGACATGATCTGCTCCATCTCCTCCAGCTCTTTGTCCGTGATATGGCTGGAGCAGAAAAAGACCGTCTTCAGCGCCTCCTTCAGTTCCTCTGCGGTGAAATCGTCATACTTGGAGCGGATTTCGGTATCCTTCGTTTCAGACACAGATTTCACCCCCTTCTACTGTATAGTTCCACGAGGGACCCGATTTGTGACACCCTACGAAAATTATTTTCATTTATCCTCACCATACGCTTTCCGAAAGCGGTCTCTGGCCCGCTGGATTCGCTTCCGCAGGGCCGGCTCTTTGAGATCGAATTCTGCGGCCAGTTCAACATAGGACTGGCCCTCTAATATACTTTTGTTCAGAAGTTCCAGATCCTCATCATCGACCATGCCTCTGTAAAGGGTCAGAATGGTAAGTTGATCCTCCGTCTTTTCTCTGAAAAGCGGCTCCAATTCCTTATACAAGCGTCTCAGATACTGTGCGTCCCGGAAATAGTGACCCATGTAGTTTCTCAGGATCTCGAACATCCAGGCCACTCGGTTTTCACAGGCCAGGAAAACATCCTGCTTTTGCATGGCCAGCAAAAAAGCGTCTTGTACGATGTCCTCCGCCACATCCTTGCTGAATCCGGCGTGTCGGGCAAATTCGACCATATCCTTGGCACATTCGATGTAAGTTTCTGACAGGGCCGTTTGGAAATCTGGCTGCTTTCTCTCTTCTTCCTGCAAGATCGTCACCTCTCTATGAACTTTTTCTATTGTCGTAAGCGGAGGCTTGCCCCGCAGTACACAACGGGAGCATAGGGCAAGCGGCTTATGAAGGCACAAAGGAGGAACGTATGATGACAGGTCGACACTGCCGCACGTTTTGCGGCTGTGAAATATGCAAGACGGTCCGCTGTGAGCCGATCAGGACCGTGTAATATCGCAAAGTATCCCGTTCTGCGTGAATGAGCGCCGGAACCGTTGCAATACAAGGGTTTTCGGCTCATTCCGGACGGTATTTCTGACGGCTAATCTTCTCAGACCGCCAGGGGGAGCATAGAGGACAGGGCCTCCACAATCTGCCGTTTATGCTGCATGGATGGATGTACATAGAGTTGGAGCGTGGTACGGACATTCTTATGCCCCAAGAGTTCACTGAGCGCCTTGGGGTCAAAGCCATGTTCAATGCTCCTGGTGGCAAAGGTATGGCGCAGAATGTGATAGTTGCGCCGTTTCAGGCCATGCGTATTCTGGAATGCCCGAAAGCGATACTGGAGCGCCCTGGGCTCCAGGGGTCTGGTTTTGCTCCCGGACAAAATAAAAGCATCGTCGTGCTTCGTATTGCGCAGGGTGGTGAGCAGAAAGAGCATTTCTGCCGTCAGGGGAATTACCCGGACGGAGCTCTCCGTCTTGGGTGTCTGCACCACAACCTGAGTCCGGTTTCCGGCCTTGATCCGCAGGACTGTCCGGTTGACGGTAAGTTCCCTCCTGGAGAAGTCGATATCCGACCATTTCAGGCCACAGACCTCGCCGATCCGCAGACCGAAGTTAAGCCCAAGGAGATACGCAGCCCCGGAAAGGTCCGGCGAGGCCATAACTATATGGGTCAGTTCACGGCATTCCTGCTCGCTCATGGTCTCCAGCGGTTTATTCCGAGGTGCAGGGGCCTTTACATCCAAGAGGCATTCTTCGTTGACGGCGTATTTTCTTCCCGCCAGCCGAAGGGCGGAGCGCAGGACACAGAGAATGTCGCTGATCGTTTTTTCCGAAAGACCGCCCTTGCCGTCCCTTCGCCCGTTCTTCTGCAACTCTGTGATGAAATCCAAGAGATCTTTTGCCGTCAAGGTGTTGACACGGATATTCCCAAGTCTGGGGACGATATGCTTATCTATCAGCATCCAGTACCTCTGGTATGAGGATTCCTTTACCTCTGTAGCACGGAGGGAGAGCCAAGACTCCATCATCAGCTTGACCGTCAGCGTGCAGATCGGGAGGGCGCGGAAGCGCTCCCCCTTTCTCTTCTCCAGTTTATCTTTGACCTCACGGTAGGTCTTCCCATAGACGGAAGAATATTTTGTTTTCCCTGTTGGCTTTAGTCCGGATGCGTACCGCCCCTCCCATCGCCCATCCTTCCGCCGATAAATGTTTTCCCCTCTTTTTGCCATACGATGAATTACTTCCCTCCTGACCAAAATACTGACGGGTGATTTTTACCCGCCAAAAAATCGTGTTAGAATTAGAATGCAAAAGCTCCACATTTTAATATCAGGCTCCTGGCTTCACGGATCTTTATCTGCCCGCAGTAGTGTTTTGGTTGACTTCAATGGATTTTCTCTCTATACTTAGGCTAATTTGTTCCCGAATAGCCCATCGCAGAACGGGATACTTTGCGAAAAACAAAAGAAAAGGACAGTCGTGATGGAGATGCCAAGTGGTCATCTCTCGGTTTACGACTGTCCTTGTTGTTTTTCTGGTTTTCTGCTTCCGCAGGTCTTTTTATGCTGCCGAACACACCGGATTGGCGAGGTTCAGCACGTCAGGATAATCATCCTTGCGTTATCTGATAACTCCTTTGGCCTACTTCCCAATCTGAGCAGAAAAAAAGTTTTTATAGGGGGGTGTCACAAACAGAGCTTCTAATGGAACTTCTTATGTGGGAGGGACAAAAGAAACCCATCCCAGGGATTCTGAAATCCGGACAAAAACCGGAAGGCAGACGATAACATGCCGTCGTCTTTCATAAAGTGTTCCCCTTTGCGAAATTCTGCCCATTTGCCCTTAGATCACGGGCCTCTACATCAAAAACTGACGGGGATTTCTACGGCAAATTTTCTTCATACCGCCAACGGCATAATGGAGGAAACAGCCTCCACGATCCGCCGCTTATGCAGCATCGTGGGATGCACGTACAACTGCAATGTCGTCTTCACGTTCCGGTGCCCCAGCATCTCGCTCAGGGTCTTGGCGTCAAAGCCCTTTTCGATGCTTCTTGTGGCAAAAGTGTGCCGAAGTGCATGGAAATGATGGCTTTTCAGGCCGTGATTCTTCAGGAATGACTTGAATCGGTATTGCAGCGTCCTGGGCTCCATGGGCAGCATCCTTTTGCCTGTAAAGAGAAAGGCGTCCTCCGGAGCGGAGTTCTGCAGCCCCTTCAGCAGCAAGAGCATCCCCGCCGTCAGGGGGATCGTCCGCGCAGAGCTCTCCGTTTTCGGGGTCTGCACCGTGAGCTGCGTCCTCACTCCGTTTTTGAGGCGGAGGACCGTGCGGCTGACGGTCAATGTTCTCTCGGCAAAGGAGATGTCCGACCATTTGAGTCCGCAGATCTCGCCCAGCCGAAGGCCGTAGTTCAGTGCTAGGAGATAGGCCGCGCCATTGAGGTCCGGCTTCGCCAGGATGCTCCGGCTCAATGCCTCGCATTCCTGCTCGCCCAGGGTCTCCACCCGTTTCTTCCTTACGGAGGGGAGCTTCACATCAAGAAGGCTCCCGTCGACGGCGTATTTTCTCCCCACATGCTTCAAAGCGGATTTCAGGATGCTCACCACATCGGTCACGGTCTTTTCCGACAGGCCGCCCCGCCCGTCCAGCCGCCCGCTTTTCAGCAATTTCCTCATATAGTCCGAGAGGATCTCTGCCGTCAGGCAGTTGATTCGGATCTTGCCGAGATAGGGCAGGATGTGCAGTTGGATCAGCATGACGTACCGCTGATAAGAGGATTCCTTGATATCCGCCAAGCGTAGAGACAACCACATATCCAGAATGATCTTCACCGTGAGCTGGCAGCTTGGCATGGATTTGAAACGGTCTCCCTTCCTCTTTTCCAGCTTTTCCTTGACTTCCGCATACCCTTTGCCGTAAATAGAGGCATAGCGGGCCTTTCCATCTGGCCGACGTCCAACGATATACCGGCCTTCCCACCTCCCGTCCTTTCTCTTGTAAATGTTTTCGCCTTTTCTAGCCATCCCGGAACATACCTCCCTTCCGATGACCATGATTCTGACGGCTTCCCGCCTAAGTTTTTCTGTGATTTCGCCGTACCCAAGGGGGTATGGCTGACTTGAGGGCAGAACGCCCCGGCTTTTGAGGCCAACTCCCCTGATTTTTTGGCATTTTGGCACATTTACCGGTTGACATGGCCTTAATTTCTGCTATAATTTCAATGATTAAAGAGCTTTCGCAGTAGAATTCCTTTTCGCAAAGGGGAACACTTTATGAAAGCATTCGCAGACGCCTGAGTGCGGCTCGGGAGGGGCCGTAGATAGCGTTTCCGAGTTTTGCCTGGTTATACACGCTGATTATATCAGGAAAACCTGACAATTTCATAGGATTGCCGCAGTGTAGCCGCGCTGCCGCAAAGACCTCTCCGGGGGTCAGGCCGTGGCTGAAAGGAATGGGGATGCTCCTGAATGGGGTGAGCCCCGTGAGTTCGTCGCTGTGTGCGAGAGGACCATCTGAAGCGGGGGGCAGCCCCGTGCGGTGAAAACCGGTCATTGCATGCTTTGGCATGTGAGAAGGCAGGATGGGACGTGGGGAAAGGGTTCCCCGGATCGCGAGCCAGAAGAATTGCACTGTAGTTGACCGGTTGGGATGATGCCTCCCTTCCGGCCCGGCAGGATACGTGGACAGAAGCGGACACCTCGCTGTTGCGTTAGGGGGAAAGTATCCGCTGTTCCATGTATCGGGACGGCGGCTTTTTGTTGCCCGGTCGAGGCGGTACCTGAGACCATCCCATAATTCAAACAAGGGATTGGTCCGTCATGAGCAAAAAGAAGAAGCCGAACCTGAATCCTGCGCGGAATATGGACATCGACGCCTGGCGGGAGAGGCAGATCATCAAGTGGACGAAGCAGCTGATAGAGGAACGAAACCAGGCGTTCAGCAAAGCCCACGATAAAGATACGGATGAAGAACTGCGGGAATATGTACGCAGGCGGGCGGCAGCGTTGGGCTATACGCCTCACCCCCTGGAGCTGCCGGGCGGCCTTTACATCCAGGAACGGTTGGGAGATTGGGATGTGCTGGCAGCGCAGCTTGGCCTGAAACCCGTTGGGCAAAGCCGGGGCAGGATAGCTTTCTCCCGCCTGCGGAAACAGGGCGAGGCGCGCTTTACCCAGGAGCGAAAGGCCAAACGGATGTTCAAGGCTCTAACGAAGGACCAGCAGAAGCAAATCCGTCTGGAAGAAAGGCAGAAGAACAACGATGGAACGGCATAGAACCCCATCGGATATGGTTTCCTTATGTGGACAAACGGTTTCAACGGGGCGCGACTTCCCCGATTGAAATATTCCTCCTTTATCGGGCTTCGCAGCCTGGACACCTGCGAAGCCGATCCATACCGAAGCGATTTCTCCGGCCATCTGCCGCTGAAATAATCTCCACCTCTTGTTCCTTGACAGACGTGATTCGGATGGCCTGGACCACCATCCGAGCGTCGGCGGGGAATTCAGGGTCAGGAGAACCCCTGCCTCTAGGCGAATTACCATTCGGTGATAACTGCCGGTCTATTCGCGGGCACAGCTCCGTCGCACATCAATGTGCTTGATTTTTGGAATGCTGGTGTCCGGTTTAGGACTGACTCTATCATAAAACATTGGCCGTTTCACTTTTCCATCGGAAGGCCAAATTTAAGGAGATGATATGAGGAATCGAGAAAGAATGACCCCTCGCAATTCAGGAAACCCCTCGCTAACCCAAATCTACTATTTTATAAAGGAGATTCTGATCATGAAAAACACCAAGAGAATCATTTCCATGGTGATGGTCGTCGTCCTGATGCTGGCCCTCAGCATGAGCGCCTTCGCCACAGATACTGTCAACTTGTATGTCAATGGCGTTTATCAGGGAGCTTGCAACATTAACTACACCTATAATCATAAAGGAGTAAACATTGTTGCCAATACAGTGTACGATATTCTCTACATCAAGTATGGTTCTGCTGCAGTGTGGTCCAGCGAGTCTGATGCGGTTGCTGCGTACAGTCCTCTCTATTTGTCAGGCACTTTAAACGGCAAGTATAACAAAAAGGTAACTTACTTGAGTACTTTGAACGGTGTGGGTCCTGAGCACTATGTTCCGGTTGCTGGGGCTCTGGATGCCTATGGGTATTATATTCCTACCCAAACCGTAGATACCAAGCTCATGGAGGCCGATGAAGCACTGGAAGAATACGGCGGTCTGGCTTATTGGTACGGCAACGGATATGGATTCGCTGCTGATTATCAGCATATGGTTTATATCGGATACGACTGGGTGTTCACTGTGAATAACGGTACGCCTGGTACTACCATCACTCCGGCAGATCCTAACTACGGCAGTTTCTTCCAGTACACCATGCGCGAGAGCTTGCTTCAGAGCGGAAATCGCATTGATCTCAATTATCAAAGCTTTTTTGTAGTATTCTAAAGAACTGTCGGGGGACCGTTGCAAGCCGAAATTGTAACGGTCCCCCCACGTCTTTTCTTTTTGTAGCAAAGTATTATCTAAGTAAAGTAATGGCGATTATTGCGCCAAAAACAGCGGCCTGCGAAGGAATACTATCCTGCCTGGTTGTGTTTATAGCCGTTAATTAAGTTTGAAATTTACGATGACAACACATTTTATAATATCAAAAGCATCAAATAAAAGGAGCATCAAATAGCATGAAGAAGAATCAATGGATTAGTTTTCTTCTATTCCTTTCCATAATTCTTTCAATTTGTCCATCCACAGCATTGGCAAAAGAGCCGAAAGAATCAAAATACATAGATGAGTTCAGTATTCTCCGGAGCAACGCGGGCACCGACCAAGTGTTCGTACTTTCCAGTTCTCTGAATGATACCTTCACCTATGACACCATCCAGTTTGATTCGGAAACCACATCTTACGATCTCATGCTCGTTGATGGGGCAAAAAGTTCCGATAATCAATTGTCTATTCGGATCACTCCCAAGTCCGTGAATGATCTTTATGGGAAATTTACCGATGGCACCAGCGATTCTCCGCTTACTGCACAGGCAGAGAGAGCCTATACTGCTCCAGCAGCGGTAGTAGGTGCTGCCTTGTTCGGAGCTACTGCCGCTCAGGATACGGGGCCAAAGATGGCGTCAGAAGAACCTGTTGTGCGCAGACTCATCATGGGTATCAAAGTCGACGGTGAGTACACCGAAACTGAGATTTACACTTTCAATTTCTACCGCAAGGCTACCCTTGCGAGCTTTGCCGTGAGCTATGAAGATGGTACGCCCATCACAGAAGGGCTTCCTGCAACCTTTGACCGATATCTGAATAACTATGAAATCATCGGTGTAAAAGCCGGAACGGAGAAACTCGTTGTTACAGCTCCGGCCTATACTCAGACAGATACCGTACTGAAGTTTGATAATGGCTCGGGCAGCTATATTGAGGGGACAACGGCAACGACCTTTACACTGGACCTGACTGCGTATGGCGACAGCTATAAGCAGGCAGACGGCTCACTGCTAATTCCCTTTATGTTGGATTATACCGGCACTGGTTGTGGTGTTGACGGCTGCTATACCCTCAGAATCAACATCGCGGATGCGGAACCTGAACCGGAGCCGCAAAACAGCATCATTGACCCCGAGACGGTAGATTTCGACAAGTACACGCACGGCGAAAACTACAAGGACATTGTCGTGATGCTGACACTCAATGGCAACACCCTCAAAGACATCTGGAATGGCGAGACAAGACTCACGAAGGATACGGATTATACCGTCTCTGGAACGGGTACAGCTATCACGCTGAAGACGGATTACCTCACAACGCTGGCAACCGGCACTGAGGTGTTCCGCTTTGAGTTCAGCGCAGGTGTGGAGCAGACGCTCATAGTCAACGTAAGCAACAGCGCACAGATGACCGCAGTTAATGGTTTTGTCAAGAACATCACAATTAATACGAGCAAGTCTGAAATGGTCATCTTCAACGCATTTCAGCCAGATCAGGGATGGTATGACATTGACCCACTGCCCATGCAGCCAAGCGGCGGGACAAATACCTTTGGAAATCGTTATAACATCTCAGTTGAGTTAAGCGACACGGATCATCGAAGTGATTATCGATATTCGCTCATCGTAGAAGATGTTAATGGGGAGCTGCTTCGTACCACCACACCAACAGTATTTACCAGTGCTACTGTGGATGTGTCGAATAAGACACAATATATAAATGGCACGGGACGTGGCATTTTGGATCTGCTGGATATAGGCGAGTATACATTTATTATCAAGGTGTTCAAAAATGATTCTCCGGAAACAATAGATGAGTATGCGTTCCATTTGACATTCCTTCCGGTTTTTTCCGATCTCACAGCATCTGCTAATGGTAAGGAACTTGCGGTATTACCTGAATTCGGACAGATGGATGGAGCAGTTTCGTTACCAGATCCTTATTTCATTCGAGATATTGAAATCAATGCAGGTGGTGAGCCTCTCGTAATACTGAAGAGCAGCTATTCAGATCAAGCTTTGTTCCCGGAGGATGCAACCGTCCTGTATCGTGGTGAAGATAAGACTGCTGATTTTATTGAGGGTGGCATTGTTATTGATCTAAATGCCTATGAAGCGGTGGACGGGGTATATCTGGTCCCCATCTCCGTCGTTCACAGTGCAACAGAAAACACTCGGAGCGAGTACACGTTACATATCATCGCTGGTGAAGCATCTATCTGGGAAATCACAGCACAGCCCCAAGGAGGAACCTTTAACAAAGGCGATAGCATCTCCCTATCTGTCACAACAGATGCAGAGGCAGGAGCGGTTTCTTACCAGTGGCAATGTTCAAGGCTTAGAGAAAGTTTCGATAATGGGAATGCGTCTGCTAATATCATCACTATTTCCGGAGCTACAAATGAGATGCTTGCGGCACCTTCCGATATCGGCGGCACGCTATACTATCGGTGCAAGGTCACGGACGAAAAAACCAAAGCAGTGCGATACAGTGAAATTGCGGAGGTAACAATTAACCTCGGCCAATATAATGCGCCTGTCATCATTTATCAGCCGGGTTCTTATGCCAGCTTTGTAGATATGTCGCCTTATCGGACAGAGTATTCAGAAGGCGAAAAAATAGATATGCTACAAGTAATGGCGGGTACGACCGAAAGTGGGAGATGTGATATTGCATGGTACTACAATACGCAGGCTTCCATGCAAGGTGCAATGCTGATAGATCAAGAAAACTATCACGTCGGAGTATCAACAGGCTTCGTGGTAGATTCCGTTGGGCATATAGCTATGTGCCAGGCATATGGTTGTTCCTATGATGAGGCTCTGAGTGCAGGAGAACACTATTTCTATTGTGTGGTTACTGTTGGTGATGATACGAATAACACCAGTGCTATAAGCGATTTTGTCAAAATCACGGTTGCACCAAGAGCTGAATTGGAAGGATTCGAGGGAAAGGGAACTGAAGACGAACCATATCTGATCAAGACCCTTGAGAATCTAAAAACGGTTCGGGAGTATGTGCTGAATGGTGATTCCTTCTCTGGAACATTCTTCAGGTTCGATAGTGATATTACGCTTCCTGTAGATTGGGAACCCATCGGCGTAGGCGGATTACAGAACGGAAAAGACCTTCTGGCCTTCAGCGGGATCATCGATGGCAACAACAAAACGCTTACTGTAGCGAAGGGCGGTAAACCATTGCTCAACTACGCCCGAGATGCTATTGTGAAGAACTTAAATATCTTTGGTGAAGAGATTAATGGTGCGGGGCTCCTTGATCGAGTAATCATTGATTATGGTACGGATGGTGAATACCAGCCAACAGATCCTGATGTGATTACCATTGAGAATGTGATACTGTTGAGAGGAAGTAAGACGCGAGGATCTGGTCTGGTGAACGGCGGTGCCAATTCCGGTATAAATGATGTTTTTATCAAGAATTGCACTATAGAAGAAGGTGTTACCATCGGTTATACAAAAGATCAGAACTACATTGGCTCTTTTGTCGGCAGATTCAATGGGCGCATTGAGAATAGTATAAGCTATGCCACAGTGTACGGAACGAACAATGTTGGTGGCCTTGTCGGTGGAAAGTCGCAGGCTATGGGAGACTGTGAAATTATTAACTGCGCTTTCATTGGATCGATTGAAGCAACCGGAGGTGGAGTCGGTGGCATCATAGGTGCTGGCTACGCAGCTCTAAGCGCGCCAAATACCCCTCCAGTAACCGTTAGAAACTGCTATGTAAATGCCCAAATTACCGGAAATACTACACCCAGGATTGATGCAGAAGGTTTCGACATGGGTAGTGGTATTGGCGGCATCGTTGGCAGTGAGATTGGTGTAAGCGCCGTATGGAACGATGGCTTTATCACGGATAACTATTTCTTTGGAACGATAACCGATATTTATGAGAATACAGAAAGTGGTTACTCTCGTGTAGGCGGTATCTTGGGCGAAATTGGCTATTACGAACCCGAACACTTATATTATGAGAACAACTATTATCTGGAGAACAGAAACTACAAGGGCGTAGGGCAACAACGAATCCCCAATGAGAAATGGAATCCGGAACAGGATTCGTTCCTATCAAAGGAGGTTTTGGCCTTTACCGATGGAACGGTGTTAGCCCTGCTTAATCAGGGAAGCTACCGAAATTGGGTGAAGGGGGAGGAAGGTTATCCTGTCCATTCGGATGCAGCCTATCCTATCAACCTCACCCTCGACGGCGAGTTCAAGACCGAGTACGTTATCGGCGATAGTCTGGACATGACCGGCGCGACCTTCATTCTAACCTACTCCGACGATGCGGTTGAGACGCTAGCCGTCGACGAGATCACATTCACCGGCTTTGACAGCTCCGAACAGGGCGTTTATACCGTTACCGCTACCTATGACCCGGTTTTCACCAGCTTTACAGTCCGCATCCTTTTGGCCGATCCAAAGGCAGTGACGGTGAGCTTTGTGCTCTACGGCGACACGCTCCATGGCACTGACGGCGAGACGCACACCCTGGCGGACGGCAACCTGACGGAGTGGATCGCCCGGGCGGAGTATGAAATCGACGAGAACACCACTGTTTTGGACGTGTTCGAGGCTGCGCTGACCAATGCCGGCTTCACCTGGGTCAATGACGGCGGCAATTACATCAGCAGCATCAACAATGGGACCATTACACTGGCAGAAAAGGCTAATGGGCCCAATTCCGGCTGGATGTACACCCTGAACGGAGAACACCCCCAGAACGGTGTTGCTGAACAGTTCCTCTCCGATGGGGATTGCATCCTGTTCCACTACTCCGACGAAGGCACCGGGAAGGATGGCATGACCGGCTCTGCCGTGCAGAGTATGGCTATCACTACCGCTGCCCCGACCGTTAAGGCCGGAGAGAAAACGGAGGCGCTGACGGTCAGCTTCACCCCTGCCCTGCTGGACGGCAATGTGCGCTGCGAGTGGACCAGCTCCGACACGGCCATCGCCGAAGTGGACAAGAACGGCGTCGTCACCGGCATTGAGGAAGGCATAGCGACCATCACCGCCACAGCGGGCGGCAAGAGCGCAACGATAACTGTAACGGTCACGCCCGGCGAGACCCCGGTTGTGACAGTAGAAAGCATTACCATCAGCCCCGAATCCCTGACGCTGAAATCAGGCGAAACCGGAACTCTGACGGCCACAGTCCTCCCTGCCGACGCAACGGCAAAAACGGTGACCTGGACAAGTTCTGATACCACCGTTGCCACCGTGCGGGACGGTGTAATCACCGCCCTCAAGGCGGGCAGCGCCACCATCACCGCTACTGCGGGTGGCAAGAGCACAACAGTAACCGTTACTGTGGAGGCCGAAGCCGCGCCCACCGATCCCCTGACCAGCGCTGCCAGGTACATGATCGATACCGTACCCGAGCCTGGCGTTGGATCTCAGAAGGGCGAATGGGTTATCCTTGGCCTGGCCAGGAGCGATTTTGAGGTCGCTAATTCCTATTATCAAGGCTACTACGACCGACTCTGCGCCTTGCTGGAGGCTAATGACGGCATCCTGCCCGACAGCATTACCACTACTTCTTACGGAACCATCTATACAAATACGGAATACTCCCGCGTGATCGTGGCCCTGACCGCCATCGGCAAGGACCCGAAGAATGTGGCGGGTGTGAATCTTCTGCTCCCGTTGGAGGATTTCGAAAATACCGCCAGCCAGGGCGTCAATGGCTCCGCTTGGGCGCTGATCGCTATGGACGCGGGACAGTATGAAGTCTCTACCCGTGAGCAGTATATCGCGGATATTCTGGCACAGGCACTGCCTGACGGCGGCTGGAACCTGGCTGGAAGCGGTGAGGCGGACCCGGATATCACCGGCATGGTCCTCCAGGCCTTGGCCAAGTATACGGACCGGATCGAGGTAAAGGCAGCCGTGGATCTGGCCCTCGCCAAGATGAGTGAGCTGCAGAATGATAACGGCGGATTTAGCACCAGCGGCGATCCCACCGTAGAAAGCAACGTTCAGATGCTGGTAGCTCTGAATGAGCTTGGTATTTCTCTGACGGACGAACGCTTCGTCAAGAATGGGAAGACCGTGCTGGATGACCTTCTCACCTATCAGAACTCTGACGGCAGCTTCCGCCACATCGCGGGCGGCAGAGCCAACCAGCTTGCATCTGAGCAGGCCCTTTACGCCCTGGTATCCAACTATCGCGCAGAGAAAGGAATGACCTCCCTCTATCGGATGACGGAGGCACTGGACATCGGTGGTGATTCGCCCACGGTGGATGTGGAGAGCATTACCCTGGATCAGAACGCAGTAGGCATCAATGAAAATGAAAAGGTGACCCTCACCGCCATCGTCCTTCCCGTGAATGCCACGGATCGCTCGGTTGTCTGGACGAGCTCCAATGAGGCGGTTGCCAAGGTGGAGAACGGCGTGGTCACCGGCGTAAGCGAAGGAACCGCTACAATTACTGCCAAGGCGGGCGAACTGACCGCCACCTGCGTCGTCACCGTCAGCGCTGCCTCGCAGGGAGGATCATCCTCTGAGCCGAGCAGCATCACGGTGAGCTTTACCCTCCTGGGGGATAGCGAACACGACAGCGACAGCGATGGCCTCGTCCACGGCCTGGCAATGGGCGGCCTGCAGACCTGGATCAGCAGGACGACATACACTCTGGACGAGGGAGCAACGGTAAGAGACCTGTTCGAACTGGCTCTGACCGAGGCAGGCCTTAGCTGGACCAATCCCACCGGCAATTATGTGGAGTATATCACCTATAACGGACTGTCCATCGGAGAGTTCAGCAACGGGCGCTTTTCCGGGTGGATGTACACCCTGAATGGGGTGCATTCCAGCCTGGGTCTCGACGAGCAGGATCTTTCCAACGGCGACGTGGTCATTTGGCACTATACCGACGATTATCGGAAAGAGTCTGGCTCTGAAGGCTGGAGCGATTCCGAAAGTGGCAGCGGTTCCGATGGCAGCGGCTCCGGTTCCGGCAGCGGCGGAGATACCACCGTTGTCGAGCCCAAGACCGAGGCCGTAGTGGACGTGACCGCCGAGGTCACGGACGGCGAGGCCAAGGCCGAGGTCGGCGCGGAGGCGATTGCTGAGGCGCTGGAGAACACCGAAAATGCCGACATTCTCACCGTCAAGGTGGAGAGCGAAGCGGCGGAGAGCGTGGAGCTCACCCTGGATGCTGAGGCGGTTATGACCGCTGCGGATTCCGAGGCGGACCTGCACATCGAAACGGAGCAGGGCACCGTCAAGCTGGACGCCGACACCCTGAGCGAACTAGCGGAAGCCGGCGGCGAAGTGGCCGTGAGCATCGAGAGCAAGGCGGATGGCAGCTATACCGTGGACGTGACCCTGGACGGAGAGACCGCCGACGTGACCATGAAGGTGGCGTTGCCCACCGCAGACGAGGGCCAGGTGCTGGTCGTCGTGAACGAGGACGGTACCGAAGAGATCATCAAGAAGTCCGTGGTGGAGGGCGATACGGTCTATGCCGAGTTGCCCGCCGGCGCAACGGTGAAGGTGATCGAGAACAGCAAGGAATTCAGCGACGTTTCGGACGGTGCCTGGTATGCCGGGGCGGTGGACTTCGCCTCCAGTCATGACCTGTTCCGGGGCGTCAGCGAGGATGAATTTGCGCCCCAGTCTCCCATGACCCGCGCCATGCTGGCGACGGTGCTGTTCCGGTTGGAAGATGAGCCGGAGGGCGCCGTGGGCCTGAAGTTTGGGGACGTGAAGGACGACAGCTGGTACACGGACGCCGTGGCCTGGGCTTCGGAGAACGGCATCGTAAACGGCACCGGGAGCGGCTTTGAGCCCAACGCGAATATCACCCGCGAACAGATCGCCACGATGATTTACCGCTATGTGAATTATCTGGGGATCGACACCGACGCCAGAGGCAACGTAAGCAAGTTTAAGGACGGCAAGGAAGTGTCCTCTTGGGCCTCTGATGCGATGGCCTGGGCCGTCGAGGTCGGGCTCTTCAAGGGCGACGACACCGGCAGCCTGAACCCCAAGGCGGACGCCACCAGAGCCGAAGTTGCGACCCTCATGGAGCGGCTGGTGGGCCTGATCGTGAAGTAAGAAAAGCGAATGGTCCCATGCCCTGCGAAAGTGGGGCTTGGGACCACTATAATGACTGGGGCGTAGCTCCCGCTGCACCCCAAGTACAGGATCAAGACCTCTTTCAAAGGATGGCTGGCTATACGACCAGAGCGGCAAGGCAAATAATCTTTAATCATAATGCAGAGAACTATGTTGGACTATTCGCGGATACAGATCCATTGCACAAATCTGTGCTTATTTTTCAGGATGATGGTATCCGGTTTACGCCAACTAGATTATACAATATTGCCTTTTCACGTTGCACGGAAGATAAAGCGAGGTGGGCGGTTCGCTGCTCTCACAAACTATCTGAGCAATAGAAAAACGGCAGAGGGAGATGATATTCATAATTGAGCAGCAGCTCTCCAGAGTAATCCATTGAGCGATTCGTAGAACAACACCCAGTTTTGAGGAGGTTATTCACATGAAGAATATCAAGAGAATTGGTTCCATTATGATTGTCGTCGTTCTGATGCTGGTCCTCAGCATGAGCGCCTTCGCAACGGGTTCCGTCTTTTTGTATGTCAACGGCGTATATCAGGGGGCATACAGTATCGGCAGCGACAGCACCGTGTATGACATCGTTTCCCAACTGCCGAACGTGACTTGGGGTGGCGAATACAACGCCAATTCGGCATTTAGCCCTCTCTGTGACACAAGCAGCCCGCTTTATGGCAAGTATAATATGAAAGCCGTTTTTATGCGGTCTCTGAATGGCATCAGTTCTGCGGCATATGAGCCTGTTGACGGTGCTCTGGATGAGGATGACTACTATATCCCCACACAGACCGTCGATGAAGTATTAGCGCAGGCGGATTCAGATTTGGCCGCTTATGGTGGTCTGAAGTACTGGCTGGGCAACGGTTATGGCATAGCTGCTGATTGGCAGCATATGGTCTACATCGGTTGGGACTGGGAGTTTACAGTCAACGGGGTCATGCCTGGTATGAGTCTCTATTCGCCCGACCCCACTTTTGGCAATGAATTCCTTTATACCATGCGAGAAAGTCTGCTTGCAAATGGTGACCGCATTGACCTCAACTATGTGTTTCATATGTTGCAGTTTGATAATGGTTACTCCTATTAAGGAACGACAGATGAGCCAAACATTGCAAAGTTAAATGGCTATTTGACCACATAAAACGGAAAACAGGATCGAATGATACTACTTTGGGCGCAGCTAAGGCTGCGTCCAAAGTAGGCATTTTGGAGGATGGAGATTATGAGAAAACTTGCTTCAATGGTCCTTGTTCTGACCTGCCTGCTGGCCATGGCGGTCCCTGCGATGGCGGCGAAAGAGCCGGATCTGAAATCGCTGGTGGAAGGCAGCGCGAAGTATATGCTTTCCGCCGTGAAGGAACCCGGCCCCGCCGATGTTGGCGGAGATTGGGCCGTTTTGGGCTTGGCCCGGTCAGGGATCGAAGTGCCGGAGGGATACTATGAGGGCTACTACGCAAAAATGGTTGCTTATGTCCAGGAAAAGCAGGGAGTCCTTCATGCAAAAAAATACACGGATTACTCCCGTGCCGTCGTTGTGTTGACCTCTATCGGGAAAGACCCGCGAGATGTGGGTGGATATAACCTACTGATCCCCTTGGGGGATTATGAAAAAACGATCTGGCAGGGGCTGAACGGCCCCATTTGGGCGCTTATCGCTCTGGATTCAGGAAACTACACTGTGCCGAAGAACCCGGACGCAAAGGTTCAGGCTACTCGGCAGAAATACATAGACTGCATTTTGGATGCGGAACTGGATGAGGGTGGTTGGACTCTAGCCCGTCTGACCAGCGCCGATCCAGCTGATCCGGATATCACGGGCATGGCACTGCAGGCCTTGGCGAAGTATCAGGATCAAGAGAAGGTAGCGGCGGCCATTGACCGGGCGCTGGACTGTATGAGCAAAAAGCAGGATGCCCAGGGCGGTTATTCTACCTGGGATACTACAAACTGCGAAAGCGCCATTCAGATCCTGGTGGGCCTCTGCGAGCTGGGAATATCCTGGACGGATAGCAGATTTGTGAAGAACGGTAATTCCGTGTTGGATAACATTTTGACTTACCGCACCGCCGCAGGCGGCTTCAATCATATCCTGGACGGCAGCAACGGAGATAATCAGTTGACCGCAGAACAGGGATTCTACGGTCTGGTGTCCGCTCTGCGTTTTGAGCAAGGGAAGAACAGCCTATATCGCATGAGCGACCATATTAACATTGGCGACACGCCGGAGCTTGAAGTGCGGGAGCCGAGGACCGGGCTGGGAGGGAAAAACAAGGATGTGACGCCCCGGGAGATCACTAAGCCGGGGATCAGCTTCGGGGATATCAAGGGCAGCTCCAACCAGGCAGCTATCGAAGCCCTGGCAGCGCGGGAGATCATCAACGGCATGAATGAGACGGAGTTCCAACCGGGGGCCACCATGACGCGGGCGCAGTACGCTACGATCGTTGTGAAGGCCCTGGGTCTGACACCCAAGGCAAACAGCAAGTTCAAAGATGTGGCGTCAAGCTCCTGGTACGCGCCCTATGTGGGCACAGCCAATGAATATGGGATCGTCAACGGCATCTCTGATACAGAATTCAATCCCTCCGGGACCATCACCCGGCAAGAGGCGGCGGTCATGACAATCCGGGCCGCAAAGCTTTGCGGCCTGGATACGGAGCTGAGTGACGCCGAGTGCGATGATATCCTCTGTGATTACATGGATTACCGCACCATCGCTTCCTGGGCCAAGGAATCTATGGCCTATTGCTATGAGAATGAGATTTTGGACACCTCCGACCTGAACGCAGAGCCCAAGCGGGAGATCTTACGGGGCGAGGTGGCGGAAATGCTGTACCGGATGCTGGTGCTGGCGAATCTGATTTGAGGGTGAAAGAGATGAAAAAGAGATTGTTTGCGGCGCTGCTTGCCGCGCTTATGCTTCTGGCACTTCCCGGCTGCGCCGGAGGCGGCAAGACCGCTGCGCCCACTTCTGCCCCCACACCGGAAGTGACCTTTGACCCGGAGGACGTGGCCTATTCCGAGAGCCAGGGCATGGAACTGGACCCGGAAACGAAGCTGGACAAGTATAGCACCGAGCCGGTGCCGGAGGGGATGCCCCTCCCCGTGGAGCCGCAGGACGCGGAGGTCACGGACGAGGAATACCACTGTACCTTCTCCATCTCCTGCGCTATGATCCTGGACAATATGGACAAGTGCGACAAAAACAAGCGGGAGTTGGTGCCGGAGGACGGGTGGATTCTGGAACCAACCGAAGTGGTTTTCTTCGATGGAGAAAACGTGTTTCAGGTGCTTAAGCGCACCTGCAAGCAGAACAGCATCCACATGGAATTTGAGAATACCCCCATCTATAATAGCGCCTACATTGAGGGGATCAACAACCTCTATGAGTTTGATGTGGGCGAACTCAGCGGCTGGATGTACAGCGTCAACGGCTGGTTCCCCAACTATGGTTGCTCCCGCTACGCTCTCAAGGACGGGGACGTGGTGGAATGGGTCTATACCTGCGACCTGGGCAAAGATGTGGGCGGCGGTTACGCCCTGGGGGGATAAACCGGAAATGATTCAGACCACAAACTTTCCTCTTTCAACCTACAGCCTCCAGAAATACGGCAGCTGGAAAGAGGTCCGCAAAAAAGTGAAAGAATGCGGATTGAACGGACTGGAGGTGATTGCCGACCCGGACAATCTGGCGGACGACATCCCCCGTTCCTTGGTTAAAGGTTATCACATGCAGTTTTACCCGGATTGGCTGGACTTCTATCGCCAAAATAAGGCGGCCCTGATCCGTAAATTCGGAAGCCTGGAGTTTGCGGAGAGCTTTTACCGCTGCAAGACGCCGGATGATTTGGTCCAGATATTTCGCGATGACCTCCAATTGGCCATCCGCCTGGGTACCCCGTATGTGGTCTTCCATGTGTCCGATGTATCCCTGGAGGAGGGCTATACCTACGAGTGGGAGCATACGGACTACGAGGTGCTGGACGCCGCCGTCGAGGTGATTAATGAGATTCTGCGGGGCGTGGAACCCACCTTTGACTTCTTGGTAGAAAACCAGTGGTGGCCGGGATTTACCTTCACGGAGCCTGAAAAGACGGAGTATCTGCTGTCCCGTATCAACTATCCCCGCGTGGGGATCATGCTGGACACCGGACACCTGATGAACACCAACTGGAAAATCAGTAGCCAGTGGGACGGTATTAAATACATCATCAATAGGATCGAGGAACACGGCGAGCTGTCAAAGTGCATCTATGGACTGCACTTTCATCAGTCTTTGAGTGGGGCCTATTGCCGGAAGAATGTAGGCAAGCTCCCAGAGGATTTCCCGCTGGATTACTATGATGAGTTTTCCCGCAATTACGCCCATATTTTGCAGATTGACCGACATCGGCCATGGAGGATAGAAGAGTGTGCAATGATCCTGGGTCGTGTGAAGCCCAAGTATTTGACCCATGAGATCAGCAGCAGCGTCTATCACGGAAAGAAGTACGCCATATGGTATCAACAGCGCATGATGCGATGGGGGTATCATCAGGGCTTGGATAAGATGACCGTCAGAGAGGCAGAGGAATACCGGGAAAGAATGAGACGTGGGCCAGAGCCGACCGGGAATTGGTTTTTTGACCACGTCGTTCGCGGGATCTATTAGAGGCGCTATGATAAATCGAGATACCTTTTCCGGCTACCACCCGTTGGTGAACTTCCTGTATTTCGCCCTGGTGCTGGTCTTCGGGATGTGCTTCATGCATCCCGTTTGCCTGGTGATCTCCCTGGGCAGCGCCACAGCCTACAATCTATATCTCAAAGGGAGAAAGGGCCTGCTTTTCTCCCTTCGTTTCTTGCTGCCCATGCTGATCCTGGCGGCGCTCCTGAACCCGGCCTTTAATCATGAGGGTGTCACCATCCTGGCCTACACCCCTAATGACAACCCCATCACCCTGGAAAGCCTCATCTATGGCGTGGCCTCCGCCGCGATGCTGGTAAGCGTGGTGCAGTGGTTCTCCTGCTATAACGAGGTCATGACCTCAGATAAGTTCGTGTATCTCTTCGGGCGGATTATCCCGGCTTTGAGCCTGGTCCTGAGTATGACCCTTCGCTTCGTTCCGAAATTCAATTCCCAGCTGAAAATCGTTCGTACTGCCCAGCGGTGCATCGGGCGGGACGTGAGTAACGGCAGCGTCGTTCAGCGCATGAAGCACGGCATCACCATTCTCTCCATCATGGTGACCTGGAGCCTGGAGAATGCCATCGAGACGGCGGACAGCATGAAAAGCCGGGGCTACGGTCTGCCGGGACGGACGGCATTTTCCATCTACCGCTTCGACAGCCGGGATCAGTATGCCATGCTCTGGCTGGGCTTTTGCCTGTGGTACATCGTGTTCGGCTGGATCAGCGGCGGGCTGGAGTTTCGTTATTACCCCTCCATCAAGGGGGCGGGCTTCATGCCATTCCCCGTGAGTTTCATGCTGGTCTACCTGGCCCTGTGCCTGACTCCGCTGATCCTGAACCGAAGGGAGGATGTGAAATGGAAGCGTTTGAGATCCGGGACCTGAGCTTTGCATACCCGGAGCAGAGGAAGGACACCCTTTCGCATCTTTCATTCTCCATTCCCCAGGGTCAGTTTGTGACCCTCTGCGGTCCCAGCGGCTGCGGCAAATCCACCCTTCTCCGGCAGCTCAAAACGGTGCTGGCCCCTGCCGGATACCGGCGGGGGGACATTCTCTTTGAGGGGACGCCGCTGGACGAAGTAGACCAGCGGACCCAGAGTGCCCGTATCGGCTTTGTGCAGCAGAGTCCGGAGAACCAGATCGTCACGGATAAGGTCTGGCACGAGCTGGCCTTCGGCCTGGAGAGCCTGGGCTTCGACACCCCCACCATCCGCAGTCGGGTGGCGGAGATGGCCTCCTTCTTCGGCATTCAGACCTGGTTTTACAAGAACGTGACGGAGCTTTCCGGGGGCCAGAAGCAGCTCTTGAACCTGGCAAGTATTATGGCCATGCAGCCCTCCGTGCTGATCCTGGACGAGCCCACCAGCCAGCTGGACCCCATCGCCGCCAGCGACTTTCTTGCCACCATCGGCAAGGTAAACCGGGAACTGGGCACCACGATCCTCCTGACGGAGCATCGGCTGGAGGAAGCCTTTCCGCTCTCCGACCGTGTCCTGGTAATGGACAAGGGACAGCTCATTGCGGACGGAACGCCAAGAGAAGTGGGCGAACTCCTTCGCGGCAGCGGTCACGGAATGTTCCTGGCTATGCCCACGGCCATGCGGGTCTGGGCCTCAGTGGAAGATGATTCCCCCTGCCCCATCACCGTCCGGGATGGGCGGGATTGGCTCACAGACTACGCCTCCAGGCATTCCATCGGTGTGATCCAGGAGGAAAAAGAAACAACCGCATCGGAGGAAACTGCCATCACCCTGGAGGACGTTTGGTTCAAGTATGAAAAGGATCTCCCGGATGTGGTGAAGGGCGTGAGCCTCACGGTGAAGAAGGGAGAGTTCCTGGCACTCCTGGGCGGCAACGGCACCGGCAAGACCACCACTCTTTCCATCGTGGGCGGCCTCCTCACCCCCTATCGGGGCGAAGTAAAACTGAATGGCAGAGTGGGGACCCTTCCCCAGAACCCGCAGACCCTCTTTGTGAAAAAGACGGTCCGGGAGGATCTGTTTGAGATCTTCAAAGGCCTGAAGCTGGACAAGGCAATCCAGGAGAATCGGGTAGCGCGGGCGGTGCAGCTCTGCCGCCTGGAGGAGCTGCTGGATCGGCACCCCTACGATCTTTCGGGCGGCGAACAGCAGCGGGCGGCCTTGGCAAAGGTCCTGCTGCTGGACCCGGAGATCCTGCTCATGGACGAGCCTACCAAGGGACTGGACGCGGAATTCAAGCAGATCTTCGCGGTGATCATCAAGACTCTCCTGCTCCGGGGCGTCACCGTATTCATGGTGAGCCATGACGTGGAATTCTGCGCGGAGTTCGCGGATCGCTGCGCCCTGTTCTTCGATGGAAACATCGTTTCTCAGGGGCCGCCCAGGAGTTTCTTCTCCGGCAACAGCTTCTATACCACTTCCTCCAACCGCATGGCCAGGACCCTGCTCCCAGAAGCGGTGACGCCCAGGGACATCATGGCCGCCTGCGGAGGGACTCTGCCCCCGGAGCCGGAACTGCCGGAGGAAACGCCGCCGCTTCCGGAGCCAGCGGAGGACAGCGCGAACGCAAAGCCCAAGAAGCTCCCCCTCTGGCGCATCCTTCTGGCTGCCGTCAGCGGCCTGGGGGCAATCGGGCTCTTTATCTACACCGTTTCCCATCAGGACCTGTCTGCCCTGATCACGGAAAACGGCCTGACGGCGGCAGCTTGGCAGGACATTCCACTCTATCTCCTGCTGGTGGCATGCCTGCTGATCTGCGCATTTTCTCTCAGCCGGAAGGCCCCGGAGCCGGTGCGAGCGCAGACTACAAAGGAAAAGCGGCAGCTCTCCAAACGCACTGTGGCCGCCGCGATCTCCATCCTTCTTCTCATTCCCCTGACCATTTTCATCGGCGCGTACTACCTGGGCGGGCGCAAGTATTATCTCATCGCAATACTCATCCTGCTGGAAACGATGCTCCCCTTCTTCCTGGTATTTGAGGGGCGGAAGCCCCAGGCCAGAGAGCTGGTGGTCATTGCCGTCCTCTGCGCCATCGGCGTCGTTGGGCGTGGAGCATTCTTCATGTTACCGAGTTTCAAGCCGGTGCTGGCCCTGGTCATTATCTCCGGCGTGGCCTTCGGCGGCGAGACAGGCTTCCTGGTGGGAGCCATGACGATGGTGGCCTCCAACGTGCTCTTCGGGCAGGGGCCGTGGACGCCCTTCCAGATGTTCTCCGCCGGAATCATCGGCTTCCTGGCCGGAGTGCTGTTCCGAAAGGGCCTCCTGCGGCGGACGCGGGTTTCCCTCTGCATATTCGGAGCTATCGCCACGGTAGTGATCTACGGTGGCATCATGAATCCCGCCGCCGCTTTGATTTATACCGAAACACTAAATTGGAACCTCCTGCTCACCTACTACGTCTCCGGCATCCCCGTGGATCTGATCCATGCCACGGCGACGGTCCTCTTTCTCTGGCTGGCCGCCGAGCCTATGCTGGAAAAGCTGGATCGAATCAAGGTGAAATATGGCCTGATATCTTAAAGCCCGAAAACCAAAAGCAAATTATTATAACACGAAGATAATTAGCTGATGTCACAATCACACACTCCCGTGGAACTATACAGATGAAGGGGCTTCATCGGAATAATCCGAAAAGCTTCTCCTGATCGTTCTAAAGGGGTGATCATGGTGAACAGAACGAACTGAATCGTGGCTTTTCAGTATTAAGACTGCTATTCAATGCTGAACTGCCGCAGAGAACGAGAACGCAGATAGTCGTAAGGCCATCTGCGTTTTTTCATCTTCCGCTGCGCTTTTTTGCTGGTTCCGGTCAGAACCAGGTTCGCAGAGAGAAGCGGTTCTCTGTTCACAAAGGAAAATGTCTGCGAGAACACTCCCTACAGAAAAGAACCGCAGCCCTTTCTTTCACTATGTGATCAAGCACTATCGCGCCAGAGCGCCCCCGTTTCTGAGATTTGGTCAACCCCAAATTTCTGAAACGGAGGTTTGCCAAATGGCAAAAGAGAAGGAATACCGTATTCGCTTACATAATACCTTTGTGACGGTCACCCGCGAGGTGTACCAAACCTACTACAGCGAAGAACGCAGGTTGAAAACCCTGGATGAAAAAGACATCCGAAACGGCAAGGTGTCGGTCGAGTCAATGGATACCGATGAAACGCTCGGCGTTGAAATGATCCCGGACACGGAATCGCCCAGCGTGGAGGATGCCGCTATCGCTGATGTCCTAATGAAAGAACTGCGTAGGGCAATTGCTGAAATGCCGCCGGAAGATCGGGAGCTGATTACAACACTATACTTCAAAGAGGTCAGTGAACGGCAATTGTCTGCTCTGACTGGCATTCCTCAAAAGACCATCAATAATCGCCGGAAGAAAGCGATTGACTTGCTTCGAAGTAAGTTTTTCGAGAAAAACTAAAGAAATTTTGGCTCAACCCCCTCACGAACTCGGCTTAGTAGTGAGGGGGTTTTTATTTGCCCTCCTCCACGGGCTCTTTGACAACTGCATATCCGGCGGCTAAATAACATCAGCGAGTGAGCCCATAAACGGGATAAGCGATGCGGAGGATGCGCCAAGACCACCTGCGGAAGGACAGAGGGAGAGCAACTGCCTCTCCTCTGCCTCTTTCGTCAATGACGGCCAAGGAAGGTGCCCAGCGGGTCCATCCATCCAAAAGCGGCTCTGGCAGGCCGTTTCGCCACGACCTCACTCGCCTACAATGGTACCCCTGCCCAGCCACAGTTCACACAATGGGGGCAGCTCGGAGAGATCCTCGGAGGGGTGGAATTCCCGGAGCGCGGCGCCCGCCGCGGTTTAGCCCGTCGCCCACGCCTGGGGGAGTAGTGTCGAATGCAGGCAAGCGAAAGAAACAACTCAGAAACGGTCAGGGGCCGTTCCTCGCTTTGGAGCGGCCCCTGTTTGAAAGAATGGTGGAATGGAAACATGAAAAACCATATCCGGCGCGGGAACATTTACCTGGCTGATCTCCGACCCGCTGTGGGCTCGGAGCAAAGTGGAATCCGTCCCGTGCTGATCGTACAAAACAACACCGGCAATCAATACAGCCCCACCGTTATCGCGGCCGCGATCACCAGCAGGCGGACGAAGGCCAGGATTCCCACGCACGTCCCTGTGGGGGAAGTGCCGGGGATGTTTCCTGATTCGACGATCCTGCTGGAGCAGCTCCGGACCCTGGACAAAAGCCGGCTCCTCGAATACATCGGTGCCGCAGATCAGGAAACCATGCGGCAGGTCAATGAGGCGTTTCGCATCAGCGTGGGGCACGATTAAATGAGGTGGGCAGCTATGTTGATGTTTTTCGCGGGTTTCGTGGTTGGCGGAATCGTCGGCGTGTTTATGATGAGTCTGTTTTCCGACCCCATGGAAAAGGACGACAGTTATATGGACGGCGACTACGAAGCCGCACGATCAGAGCAGGAGAAGAAAACCGATCCGCAGACAGCGGACAGGGAAAGCAGGTGGTCAAAATGACGCGCACGGAGCTGGAGGACAACCTGACCTTCCTCTCTGCCCTGCAAATGCTGAAGCGGCTCGTGGAGAGGGAAATGATGACCGAAAACGAGGCGGAGTCCGTTCAGCGGGAGCTGAAGAAACGCCTCCGACCGACCGTGTAAAATGATAGCTTTGTGACCAATTCTCTGCCGCTTCTTTCGTTGGGTTTGGTGGATAGCTTTAAAGGGATCGTCCTGCTATTGTGTGTCTCAGAAGGAGGTTAAAAACACTATGTCCAAGATCAAAAACATAGCCCAGGGCTCCTTTGTGACCGTGATTAAGCCCAGGGATATGAGTCCGGCAAAGCTGCGGGTTGCCGCTTATTGTCGCGTCAGCAGCGACTCGGCGGATCAGCTCAACTCCTACATCGCCCAGGTGGATCACTATACGAGGTATATCTCCTCCCATGAGGGCTGGGAACTGGCGGACATCTACGCCGACGAAGGGCTCACGGGCATGGAGGTCAACCACCGGGAAGAATTCAAGCGCATGATCGCAGACTGCCGTGACGGGAAGATCGACCGTATCCTGGTCAAGTCCATCTCCCGCTTCGCCCGAAACCAGGAGGATTACATCCTCCATATGCGGGAACTGCTTCGGCTGGGTGTTACGATCTACTTCGAGAAAGAAAACATCGACACGGGGAAGATCACCTCGGAGCAGACTGCGGACATCTACGGAGCCTTCGCGCAGATGGAAACCACCAGCCATTCGCAGAATATGCGCGTGAGCTTCCGCATCCAGATGGAAAAAGGAATCTTCGTCCCGGCCAAGGCCCCCTACGGATACCGGTTGGTGGATCGGGAACTGTATGTCGTCCCGGAGGAAGCGGAGATCGTGCGGTATATCTTCCGGGAGTTCCTGAAGGGCCGGGGGAAGATGGATATCGCAAGGGAACTCAACGAGCGAGGAATTGTCCGCAGTAGTGAGCGTGGGATCAGCAGCGCCAATGGGACTGGATCCTGGTATAATAACACCATAATCTATATTCTCACAAATGTCACCTACACTGGGGATCAGGTCTGGCACAAGACCTACAAGACCGACGTCCTGCCCTACCGCAAGGAAAAGAATAAGGGCCAGAGGCCCAAATACTTCGCCGAGAATTGCTGCCCCGCAATCATCAGCAAGGAGGATTTTGAGAAAGCACAGCAGCTGATGGCCAGAAAGCTGGAAACCTATCCCAAAGCGCCAAGAACGGAGTCTGTGTTCAGCAAGCGCATCTTCTGTGCGGAATGCGGGGCAACATGCCGCAGAAAAAACATCCGGGATCAGTTCTACTGGACGTGCTGGCGGCACGATCACGGCAAAGCGGCCTGTCCGACTATGGAAAGACCGGAGAAGCTGATCCAGGAGGTTGTTTGCAGATTCTATCGGAAAATATGGAATGGCAGGGAAACGATCCTCCGTCCGATCCTGACGCAGCTCAAAGAGCTGCAGGAGCGAGAACTGAGGGCCGATCAGAGGCTCGGAGAAATCGACGCGGAAATAGCGAAGCTCACAGATCAGAATCTTGTACTCACTCGACTGAAGTCGAAAGGGTATCTGGATTCTGATCTTTATTTATCTCAGATGGACGAGCTCAACGCCAGAGCGAGGGATCTTCGCAAGCTGCGCCGCGGCATCCTGGAAAAGACCGGCGAGGACGAGCAGATCCGCAGAACGGAGGAAATGCTGGATTATCTGGAAAACAGTGACGGTCAGATGGACGCGCTTGACCCGCTCATCTTCACCGTGCTGATCGACCGCCTGCGGCTGACCGCAGACGGGAATGTCAAAATCAGGCTCCGAAACGGCCTGGAAGTGACGGAAACGCTGACCACGGAGGTGAGATAGATGGCATGGCAGAGGAAGATCCCCTTTGGCTACCGGATGGAGCAGGGGGCGCTCGGTTGCGAGAAGACGGAGGCTGATACGGTAAAACAGATATTCTCCATGTACCTGGCCGGTCACTCCATGAAGCGCATCGCTGAGGCCATGACTGAACAGGGCGTTACCTATCACAGGGACAAGCCCGGCTGGAACAAGAACATGGTGAAGCGGATTCTGGATAACCGGAAATACCTGGGCGACGGAGAATACCCCCGCATCATCCGTGACGAGGATTTCCTGGCTGCCCAGCAGCTAAAGGAGGACAAAAATATATACGCGCCTTGCCCGACGAAAACCGCATCCATCAAGGAAAAGTTCGTCTGCGGCGTTTGCGGGTCCGGCATGATGCGGCTGTCTCTCAGAAAGGGCGCCGCCCGATGGAAATGCCGGAACCCGGACTGTCCATGCGCCGTGCGTTTCCGGGACAGCGAGCTCTGCGGGAAGGTGGATGACTGCCTCCGGGTAATCGCGCAGACGCCGGCGCTGCTGGCCGATTGCGACGCTTCGACGCCCCCGGTCCAGTCCGACGTCATGCGGCTGGAAAATGAGCTGGTGGCCGCATTCAACCGCGGTGCGGAAAGCGTGGAATACATGAAAACGCTGATCTTCGCGGTGGCTGCGGAGAAATACCGCCAGCTCCCGGACAACGCACTCCGGCACAGGATCGAGAGTCTCCGTACAAAGGCCGCTGCCCAGGAACTAACAGATCAGCTGAAGCAGGAGCTGTTGGATACCGTAGTGCAGACCATACAGATCGGGATCGGAAGCACCGTAACCGTGGGGTTGGTCAACGGGCGAACCGTAGAAAGGAAGGAGGAAGTACAATGAGCGTCCATACGGCAGCGGCAAAAAAGGTCACCGTCATTCCCGCCGACCCTCAGTATACGCAGAAAGATATCCGAAAGCAGCATCTGCGGGTGGCGCCGTATTGCCGCGTCTCCACGGACAAGGAGGAACAGCTCTCCAGTTACGAGGCGCAAATCGAATACTATACTGCAAAAATCGCGGAGAACCCGGACTGGACGATGGTACGGCTGTACGCTGACGAGGGGATCAGCGGGACTTCCATGAAAAAGCGCAAGGAGTTCCTGAAGCTGGTGGATGACTGTGAAAAGGGAAAAATAGACTTGGTGATCACGAAATCCACCACCCGCTTTGCCCGCAACACCCTGGAGGGCATCCAGATCGTCCGCCAGCTCAAGCGGCTCGGCGTCGGAGTGTTCTTCGAGAAGGAAAACGCGAACACCCTCTATATGGACAATGAGATGATCCTGACATTCTTCTTCTCCCAGGCTCAGGCGGAAAGTGAGTCGCTCAGCAAAAACGTCAGCTGGGGCCATCGAAGGAACTACGAAAACGGCAAGGTCTACTACCACTACGACAGCTTCCTCGGATATAAAAAAGGCTCGGACGGCCAGCCGGAGATTGACGAAGCGCAGGCCGCCGTGGTCCGGCGCATCTTCGCCCGCTACCTCATGGGCGACAGTGTCCGCAAAATATGCAGGGATCTGGAAGCGGACGGCGTCCGAACCGTGCGGGGCTGTGAGAAGTGGTCGGACAGCACAGTCCAGAATATGCTCCGGAACGAGAAATACATCGGCGACGCGCTCCTGCAAAAGACGTACATCCAGGATATCTTTACCCGCAAGAGCATGAAGAACCTGGGCCAGCTCCCCAAATACTATGTCCACAACTGCCACCCGCCCATCATTGACCGCACGACCTTCCAGAAGGTCCAGGAGGAGATTGCACGGCGCTCCGGCAAGAAAAAGACCTCATCAAAGGCCAAGACGGAGCTGGGCAGGTACAGCGGCAAATACGCCCTCAGTGAACTGCTGGTATGCGGCGAATGCGGCAGCCCCTACCGCCGCCAGACCTATATGCCGAAGGGTGAAAAGTACCACGTCTGGCGCTGCCTGAACCGACTGGAGAACGGAACGCGCATCTGCAAGCACTCCCCGACCTTCTTGGAGACAGACATCCATGACGCCGTCGTCGTGGCGATGAATGAACAGCTTGTCCGACAGACGGCGAAGGAGGTGCTGAAGCAGAGCATCTACACAGCACTGGCCTCTGCGGAACCGGAGATGACGCTCCCCGCCGTGGAGAGCAAGATCAAAGTACTTCGGGATCGGCAGGTCGAGCTGATCTGGCTTGCCACGGCGGAGGGGGCGAAGTTCGAGGATTATGATGAGGAGATCAGCAGGGTCAACGAGGAAAGGCTTCGGCTGCTAGGGATTAGGGCGGAGCTGGAGATGGCCGAACAGAACAACGCCGCCTTTGATCAGCGCATGGAGGAGATCGACACGGCGCTCTCCCAGGACAGCGGTATGATCGAGGAATATGACGATATCCGGACCAGGCAGCTCATCAGCAACATCAAGGTGATGGACAAGGAGCGCCTGCTCATCCGGTTCAGGGACGGAACCGAGTCCGTACAGCATGTGAAAAACTAACAATGGAGGAAAATATGATGAGTCAAAATGAGCAGAACAAGAGCTATCCTCAGAACATGCTTGTTGAGGTATTTGGAACGGAAACTATGCCGGAAATCACTGCCAGCTATTTTGACAGCGAATTCCAAAGTGTGTTGAGCGAATTGCCGGAGCGAAACAAGACAGCAATCCTCCGGAGATATAGAGATCAAATGACCTTACGTGAAGTCGGAGAAGCGCTCGGCGTCAGCACAGAAAGAGCAAGGCAGCTTGTTCGTAAAGGACTCCTCCTGCTCAACAACCCCAAGTTACGCGGACGGCTTTTGGGGTTGAGCGTAGAAGAAACCAGGGGCACTAATCTCTCGTTAGACAACCTGGATATAAGCGTAAGAGCTTATAACTGTTTGTCCAGGTGGGGGCTCAAAACCACAGATGAAATCTTTGACCTCTCTGCAGCTGAATTGAGAAAGGTGAGAGGAGCAGGGAGAAAAACCTACTGTGAGATCGTAACCAAGCTCGACGAGCTTGGTTACGATGTAAGTAAGTATCGGTAGAGTTATGGTTCTGTTGGATTGATAAGATCAGTTAGGCATCGAATCAAGTCGTCGCTCATTTTGTTCGGATCGAAATGCTCATAGGACAACTTTGCGAGTGAATAAAGAGGTTGTCCTTCCCCGAATACGAGGGTGCTATCCCTTATGGCATATAGTCCCAACATTCCAAGGTATTCTTTACTGGGCGTACCATTGGCGTGGAGGGTTTCCTTTCCGACCTTGTTTATCAAGGCTTCGACCGCGATTGCAACATAGGCTTCCGGACTGGTTGCGGGAATACCATAATCTGAAGGTAACACTTAGCTTCCTCCTTAATAATCAAGCACTGTATTCTAGCGCAGGGCTATCCTGCTGCAAATTTCTATTATTCAAGGGATAGAAGGATAGCCGCAATCTCACCCGTGCAAAAACGAAATTCCTGGGCATATTTCTCCGGTCGATATCCTTTCACCTATTTCCTCCGCGTTATGACCTTACTTGATCCTTGGAGCAGGAATCCAAACGCCTGCGGAACGTCCCTTCTCCATAACTTGGACACATCCAGATGATGGTTTTCCAGAGTTCTGCGGAATTGTGCTGCGCTCATCCGATTTATGGCTTTTTTGAATTCGCCGACAGATTCGCTCCGGGTCAAGTCCTGTGCCCTAGCCACATCGGTTGCCCATTCAAGCTCTTCCTCAAAACTATGTACCTGTGCCACTGTCAGCACTTCAATATTGGAGCACTGTTTATTGAGTTTGGTGAGATTTGTTTTCAAGTGTTCTGTGGTTTCCACGTCCGTATCAAAAATGAGTATGACCGTACTGCCGGGATCAAAAGTCATCAGGATAGATTTCGGAAGTTCATTCTGAATCACGTTGAACTTTTTGACTTTTCCGGGAATCACGAGCGCGGGTTCTTCCTGTAAAGCCTTTACCAGCTTTGCCTCGCACTCTCCTTCCGTCAAATAAAAACACTTTCGGTTCGCCATCACACGTCTTCCTCTAGGTCATCCAGAAGGGAATCGTCAGGGAGTGAGTTGAATACATCGTTTTCCAGCGCGCATTTCACTGAATCAGTATTCCTTTTCAGGATGTCAGAGGCGTAAACCACCGAACCCTTGAATTCTCCATCCTCAATCTCTTTTCGGAGAAATGCGAAGGTGTGTTTGGGAAGATTCAAATTGAGCATATCTGTATTATGCGTGGTGAAAATCAACTGCTCATTCCGCCCAAGCCGCTCGACCATCAGGCCAAAGATTCGTTTTTCAATGTCGCTATGAATATAGGAGAAGTGCTCATCGCAATAATAAAAGCAATGCTTCCCGGAAAGCATGGAGGCAAGAAATACAGCGACGTCAATACCCTCTGCCGTCCCGCTGGAAAGAAGTTCACGGTTCAGCAGTTTCCCCTCCTGAATAATGATCTCTTTACCCCGGCGACGGATGACAAAGGAATCTTTAAGGTCTTTGGCAATGGATACATCCGAAAGTGTGGGATCAAGGGTACCTATTACTGCCCGAAGCGTTTTCAGCAGGGCAGACTTCTTCACCTCTGTCAGTCGGAGGGAGGATTCAATCTCGGGATAAGCAAATCTATACTCCAGAGGGCCGATGATACTCTTGAGGGTCTTGAAGTTCCCATCTGTAATTTCCGTCTGATCCGTCAGCTTTGAAGCAGCTTTCTCGTATGAGTCCAGTTCTCCGATCTCAGCGGAATAATAACGGAAGCCTACATCTTCTCCGTCCACAACACCGCAAAGACGGTGCAAAACATACCCCTCGTTCACGAAATCCACTTGAAAGCCGGCGGGGGCATCCCCTGAATAAAGGTCGCGAAGAAGAGCTTCGTTTGCCTCTTTTACGGCGCTGAAAATCCTGAGCAACGCCTTGCCGAGGCTCGTTTTTCCGGTCGCATTAGCCCCCATGAGGATTACTGCTTTCTTATAGCGAAAGCGATCCCGTCCCTCCAAGGTCTCTTCTCCTATCAACGAGACTGATAGTTTCCTGGGATAGGCAAAGGAGATGTGGAATTCATCAAAGCCATAAACATGGCTTAGGTTTACATTCAGTAGGATCATAGCTACCCCTTCTCGCAAAATCGTTATTTACGAACTTATGATAAACAGTATGGACCGAAATGTCAAGCATCATTCGGGCTGGTGGCGATTTTTCAATCGGAATAAACGGCAGCGGTCATAAGCGCCTGAGACCGCCAAAGACATTATCACATAGTTCTTGGCTCCCAAGATGAACTGGAAGAAAAATGCCAAGTCGCCCGTTGTCAATAATACTGGCATCAACAACTTGCTTAATTGTGGAAGAAAAAGGGGAAAAGAAGAAAAATCTCAAATTTTCCGTTGATATGTGTCACAAAACGGCCTTCTCGTGGAACTATACATATAAGAGGGGAAAAACCCTGCTATTCCAAAAGAAATGAAAAACAGGAGAGAAGACCATGAAAGATGTGTTTTTTATGAGTTCCAAAGCCTACCCTAACTCTGAGGAAAACTATGGAGATTGCATTCTCATCGATAATGGAAGTGAGCTTGTCATTTACGACTGTGGATGTGAAGAACACGCACAACGAGCAATAGACTACATGAAAGAGCATCATTATACGAAAGCGAAGCTCGTTCTTTCCCATAATGACAAGGATCACTTTGACGGAATCCCATACCTGACTGAACAGGGGGTCATCTCAGCCGTCTATGCACTTCTTTTGTTGAAGTATAAGGACGAACTCCTTAATATCATTGATGATGGTCGCCGGAAGAGAACTGCCCTGGGGGAACAGATTAAAGAACTCTATGATAATATTGCTTCACTCAGTGGTGCCAACTTGAAAGATATCTTTGAAGATACTTCCGTGGCTTCGGGCGTCACCATAGTTGGCCCCAGCAAAGATTACGCTCTGGAGGCGGTGGCAAAACAGCTTGCCAACAACGAAGATGGTCATGTGGATAAAGAAACCATCGGAAATGCCGTCAGCACACAGCTTTCTGTTGACTTCGGCCAAGGAAAGAAACTGCTACTTACCGGAGACAGCAGCTTTGCCGCCATAGAAGCGAATATAAAAAACCACAATGCCATCCAGCTTCCGCATCACGGTAAGCTCAGTCAGGCTGAAGATATCTTCGAAGCAAAAGACAATCGTACGATCTACTATGTGTCAGATAATACAGGGAACAGCAACGGCGGGTCGGATGACTTGCGAAAAGAGCATCCCAAGGGATATGTCATTTACAACACGCTAGACGGGGATCAGCATTTTAGGGTTTCATCTCTTAATGCGACAAATCGGGTTGGGACATACTTTTAAGAGGGCAGCATATGAGGTATCTTTTACACAAATCGCAAAGCCATGAGTTGGACGGTCGCAAAGATTATCTGTATGACATTTTCCGGCTGTATTTCATTCCTGACGAAACAGAAGATAACTACCTTTCGCTGCATACCGTCGGCAAAAGTGATTTGGATTATCTCTTTATCACCGGGCATATATACCATGTTAAGGCTTACTTGACGAAAAGAATCCGTGAAATACCTGAGAACACAATTGTAATTACCAGTTGCATTGGACGAGAATTCAGGGTGTTTGCCTCAATGAAGGAGATTTATGTCCCAAACACAGATGGGCAATTATGCGAGATCCGAGACGGACAGCCTTACGGGTTTAAGTTTAATATTTCAGATGCCGAACTAGATTTCTACAACGCCAAGGGCACCATCTTGGACCGGCTGAATTCGGCCTATGTACGACTGAGGTGAAGGATATGGATAACGGATTCTTCGATGCTTATAACATACGCGCACGATTTAGTGCCAGTGTAATTCTCCTTTCGCCCATCGCAATTGCCATATTCCTCTGCTTTGAAGAAATCAGATCTCTTGCAGCATCCTCTGTAATGCTGTTTCTATTTCTTGCTTTCGCTAATGTTGTTCCCATTATTCAAAGAAGGCATCGCAAGAGACGAGAGGAACAGAAAGAGGTATCAGATAACACCGATCGTGCATCAAAAATGCTTTCTTTGAAAGACGATACCTTTGACTCTGTAACAAAGGAAAGATACTATCGGATTCTGGCAAATCTGGATGAGTCTTTTTTGCCATTGCTAGAACCAAAGGATAATGACGATTTCATGAAACTGTGCGACAGTGCGGTTCTGTATCTGAGAAGCCGCACCCGTGACAATCGACTCGTTCAAGAAGAAAACATTAACTTCGGGTTTTGCAGGAATATCGTGAATAACCGAATAGCTGGTGGTATACTCAGTCTGCTGTGCTGTATCGCAATTGCTCTTTCCTCTTGGTTAGCTTACGGATCGATGTGCTGCATCCCAGTTCTAAACTATTTTGCGTTTTTTGCAGATCTTTTGATTTTCTTCTTCTGGTGCTTCGGAGTCGTCTCAAGCGATTTAAATGACGCCGCGAATAACTATGCCAGAGCATTGCTTATGGCTTTAGACGAACTCAATAAAGACTGACGTCATAGACGCTGTAGATGCCCAATAGAGATGAGAGGACACGATGCGTTTTTTCAATCTTGTGATTAAAGAGACCGTGGAGATAGAAAGCTAAAAAGGGGGATGCAGAAATGAATTTGATTACAATAAAACAGCTTTTAGCGATCCTAATTAGTATTCTAAGTAGCGTTTTCGCTTTTATGAGCTTTATCAGAAAAAAGAATGAAAAAGGCGTTTATAAGGTAACCAGTGCTCAAAAAACCGTTTTGGCAATCATTCTGCTCATCATCATTTCCTTCGTCGTACTGAGTGCTTATCTGGAAATTGTAAATCGCGATCTTTTTACAGCGGATTTTCAAATCTCTGTTGCCGATCCAGTTGTGATGATCAAGAACGGAACGCAAAAGGACAGCTTTATTGAAGACGCGGATTATCTCGTTGTATCATACAATACTCGATTTATTATTGACGCAACTGTTACCTTGGAGAATATTAAAACTCTGGAAAAGTATACATATCATCCGGTGTCAGTTGACGGCGTTTTCTCTATTGCGGGCATTAAATCTGGCAAGTATATAGTAACAGTTCTCACTGGAAACGATGAGATTTACCAAAAGACTGTCACTCTAGATCGATCAAACGTGCTAAACTCTGAAGGAAAAGACACTTGGGATTTCACTGCTTTTATTATGGATGGTTTTGAACAAAAAGCAAAAGAATGCACACTTAGTTTACGAGATAGGCAACGTGATATCGAGTATCCTGTCTTTACGATTCATTCAAATAACTGCAACACACTGTTTATTTTTGCGTCTGAGATTGACCCGCAAAACAACGGTGCATTGACCGGCACTTTTATGTTGCTCCCAGGGCATTATTCGATCACCAATGCAGTAAGTAATTCCACGATGGAGCCATTTGAATTTGATGTTGATTAATGAAGACAATGCGAAGAAATAGAAGTGTTTTACCATCGTCGTCTCTCGCTCGCTCCGTCGCTCCTCCCAAACCGGACCCGTAGCTGTGAAGCACTCCGGTATTAATCTCTCTCGGACGGAAATAGGAGTTTTAACCGATTACTACAGAAAAAGGACTTGCTTCGGCAAGTCTTTTTTCTTTGACCCACTTCTGACCCACACCAGAATTCGGAGCGGAAATGCCCCTCTGGACCTCGGCGGACAAAATGGCAGGAGGCTCCGGTTTTCGCCGGGACCTCCTGCTGTTTCTGCTCAATTACAGGCTCTGCGCCATAAGGCTCCCCATCATGTCCGCCGCCTGCTTCTGCTGGTGGGCGGTGGTGTGGGTGTAGGTCCGCAGGGTGAAGCCCGCGTCGTAGTGGCCCAGCATTTCGCTCACCGTTTTGATGTCTACGCCGTTCTGGAGCATCAGCGAGGCCGCAGTATGCCTCATGTCATGCAGACGAAGGTGCTTCAGGCCTGCCCCTTTCAGAATCTTCTCATGCAAGCTGTTGATGGTGTCCGGGTAATACATCCCGCCAGTCGCGGGCGAAGGAAACATATACGGATTACCCTGATGACCTGGTGGGTTTTCAGAGTACTCTGTTTCTCAATGGCAGCTTTTCAGGATCGGGTTCACATATCGCTTTTTCCCCTTGGTAGCCTCGTCGTAATGGACCGCGCCGCAGCGGATGCAGGCCATACAGAGGGCGCACTTGTCCTTCACCCATTTTGGCCTCCCGTTCTCCATGACCATGGCCTCCACGGGGCACCGTTCCACGCACTTCCCGCAGCCCACGCACTGGTCGTCTATATGGAAATGCCTGGTCTCCCGGTCCTGTTCGTAATAAGGGTAAGCCGCCTGGGTGATCATCCTGCCTCTGGGCGGGATGTGGAGGCCCAGCTTCCGCCGCTCGGCAACGCAACGGGCGATCACCTTGAGAGCCTCAGCGGCGTCGGCCAGGATGGCGTCCCGTTCTTCTTCCGGAGAGATTGTGTAGTGAATGGCGTCGTTTTCCGGCATGATGACCGTATAAGACGCATGAAGCACGATCCCCTTTGCCGCCAGCGTTTCCGCCAGCTGCTCCGCCGCTCCGGAGGCGGAGGAGGCACAGGTCAGGAGGACAAAGCAGTATTCCGGCGGGGCGGAAACTTGTAATGACCGAACAAACTCCAGCACCGTGCTGGGAACGCCCCCGTAGTATACCGGACAGACGATCCCCATGACTTCCCCCTTTCGGAGACTGAATGCTGTTTGCTTCTCCCGTAGACATTTCGCCAGGTCCAAGGGCTCCTCACCCTCCATACATAGAGCCTTGGCTGCCTGATAAGAATTCCCGGTGCCGGTGAAATAGAAGATCATGGATTCATCCTCCCTCTTATGTACTGGTTTTGTCAATCCTTCACGCCTCCGTTCGGAAAGCAAGGGTAGTTCCGAAGAAAAAGCTGCTGATCTCCTCCGGAGAATACCGGGGATGCTTCATCCACCAGCGGACCGTTTCGGCAAAATCGCAGACCAGATGATTGCGAAGGTAATCCTTCGGAATGCCGGAGGAATACGGCTCCAGCGCCCCCTCAAAAACCGCTTCCAGCTGCGACTTAAACGAGGACATGAAGACCTCACCGCTTTCGCCGGACAGGATGCTTCGGATGTAACTCCGGCTGTCCTGAAGATGATAGAGGATGTGGGTGAGCTCACTTTTCAGGTCGCCGTGCTCGTGGGAGAAATCATGGCTCTTTTCCTGCGTCAAATGTGTGGAGAACACATGGTCGAATATCTCCGCGCACAGTGCCCGAAGCAGGTCGTCCTTTGTTTCAAAATGGGCGTAAAAAGTACTGCGGCCAATGTCCGCTCCGTCGATGATCTCCTGTACGGTAATGCCGGAATATGACTTTGTCTCCAGCAGGCGCGTAAACGCATCAAATACCGCCTGCCGGGTCTTTTTCTGCCTGCGATCCATTCTCTCCTGCCTCCCGGACATTTTGATCCATATGTCCCGTATCATACGATCCGCCGCATCTGCTTCTTGTCGGCTGCGGAGTATTATCATACAATCTGTTCTGTATCTGACAGATTATATGATTGCGATCGCGCTTTGTCAACAGGAGGTAAACCGATGCTGAAACGGATCAGTGATTTCCTTGCCGGGTGGCCCATGACGATCCTCGGCGGCGTGTTTCTTGCCGCGTCGTTTCTGCTGCCGCGCGTCGGATTTCCGGCGGGGGAAAAGCTGGCCTGGGTCTGCGTGATCGTGTGCGGGCTGCCGCTGCTCTATCTGGCGCTGTGGCGGGTGGTTCACAACAAGGGGATCAGCAGGATCTCCTCCGCGCTGCTGATCTCGATGGCCATGATCGCGGCGCTGGTGATCGGCGATCTGTTCGCGGCGGGCGAGGTCGCGTTCATTATGGAGATCGGCGCGCTGCTGGAGGACATGACGACGCGCAGGGCAAAGAAGGGGCTCCGCAGTCTGATCGCGCTGACGCCGGAGACCGCGCGGGGGCTTCGGGGCGGCA
>JAEEGG010000954.1_pt1 | contig 82308 bp, 71 predicted proteins | sample 9134161 | NCBI WGS metagenome assembly JAEEGG01 (sample SAMN16246543, study PRJNA631951) | gut metagenome | biome: gut microbiome; feature: rumen; material: CR-attached | host: Bos | place: Iran: Karaj | collected 2018-10
CCTGGATGCTCGACCCGACGAGCCCCAAGGACGTCAAAGTGCAGTTCTTCAATACGGTAGACGGCTCGACGATGAAGGAGCTCAAGGGCACCAGCTGCTACTGCATCGACTACGTCGAGAAGTGGGAAGACGGTCAGGACCACTACGAGCAGATCGAGATCGTGTGCCAGAAGCTCGAGAACGGCGCCGTCGCTTACGACAATCCTTGGAAGTAGGCGATTAAGCGAGAGCAGTGCCAAGCTCGCTTGAGCTCTGCCGAGCGTGAGCCTACTCGACGCGTAGCGTCAAGTAAATCCCTCCATCCAAGACACCAAGGCCAGGAAGTGGTTATCAAGCCACCTTCCTGGCCTTACTATTCTTGCCACGCAGAGATGCCTACTAACGGAGTAAAGTATGGCCAACTGTATATCAACGCTTTACGGAGCCTTTTTTTGTCTGCCAAATAATAAAGATGTTAATAATAAACAGACAAATCCCACTCTCGAAGGTACCATTAAACTGCCCCATTAAATATCACCCGGGACTGTGTGCTGCAGCCCTCTAGCCATACTCTAAGCTGCTTCTAGCCATACTCTAGGCATACTCTAGGCATACTCTAGGCATACTCAAACAGTATGGGTAGAGTAAGGCTACACTATGGGTGGAGCGAGGGTAGAACGGCTGAATTGGCTGCAAATTTACAGTCATTTCTTCTTATAAGTGAGCCACGAGAAATCCTCTCTATGTGGGCCGCCGTGCCAAGAGTCGAAAGTTTAAAATCCAATTTTGGCTTTTGGGCGAGGAATCTCAATAGGCACAATATCTTCTGGTGTAAGAGAAAACAACATAGACTTTCCATTTGATTGTTGCTTCACACATCGGGAAGCATGCTGGATATAGATACGCTCAAGTTGGTTGCCTATGAATCGGGCATTCCCCCACGTTTGAGGGTCGCGAGTCTGATAGGCAGACGACAGTATGCTAACATATTTATTCCACGCCTCGGATGTAAACGTGTAATTATACTCCTTAATGCGAAGTTTTGTGATTTCCAAAAGTTCGTCAATTGTAAAGTCTGGGAACTCAAACTTGTTGGGAAAGCGCGACTGCAATCCTGGATTGAGGTCGAGAAGTTTCTGCATCGGCTCCTTGTAACCGCATAGCACAACGGCAATATCACGCTGTGACTCATCTGCAAGGATATTCATCAGCAATGGGATTACCATTTTCCCTGGGTCATGTGGATTTGAACTATTCAACAGATAAGCTTCGTCTATCATCAACACTCCGCCTTTTGCCATATCGATGACCTGGCGTGTGGAGCGTTCTTCGTCCCCCCACAGAGTGCCGATGAACGTACTACGGTCGCATACCACCACATGTCCTTTCGACAAAGCCCCAGCTTGTCGGAGCAAGGAACCATAAATCTTACAGATGGTCGTCTTTCCCGTACCAGGACGGCCTAGGAACAAGCTATGTAATGAAACCTTATGCTGTTTGCCTGTAGGACATAGTTCATGTATCATCTTATTGTAGTTAGTTAATTTCACTAGTTCATCCATACGTTGCTTTATTTCACTACACCCTACGAGTTTGCCGAGTTCTTCGCTAGGATTTTCAATCGGGCGCAAAATCTCGACCTTAACGCTGAGACTCTGATTCTGCACAATCTCACCACTAGGGAAATATGTGTCATCATTAGAAGTCGTGTCATCTTCTGTTGTTTCCGAATTGCTTTCTTCAGAACTGTATTCAGGATCGGTACCTTGATCTTCTTCTAAATCCTTTTCAGAAGAGTCCTTGCTTTCGTTATTGACAAATTCGTTGAGCAATCTCCCGAACTCGTCATCATCCGATTCTGACTCCTCCGTCGAATCCTCTTCTTCCGTGAGCGATATAGGGGTGACGGGACTTTCAGTTTCCAATGCATGCAATGGTGTATCGTTCAAATTGTACACGTAGGACTTACAGGCCAGATCTTCATCTTCATTCACCCGTATCTTACGATACTTAAGTCTCTTCATATAATCTATGACCGTGACATTGTTAGTATCCCACATCTCATAAAGTTCGTATGCATTGGTAATGTCTGCTTCTGTTATTAACACGCCATATACGGGTATCATGAGCTGTTTCTCGATTGATTGAACTGTCTGTACAAGTTTCCATACTTTGCTGATACGTGGTTCGTGTCCATCTGTCATAATAAGGGGACTGAGTGTTTCAGATTCCTCGTATGTCTGTTCTTCGCAATGACCGCAGCAGTCAAGACATACCACGACCATACTTGAATTGTCGCAATACAGATATATGTCGAAGTCCGTCAAATATGGGGCTAAGCCCTTCAGGTGAGAGGAATAGACGGCATAATTCACCGCCATAGCATCTAAGTGTTTCCAGATAGTTGTTTGTGTTTGTTTCTTGAAATCATTAATGAGTCTATATTCTTTCCGCATAATTTACATAATTCTAATCACAATAAAAACAAATGAATGTGTAAGTTCCCTTGCAATAGGGACACAAGAGTTAATAGGCAAATGCTCCTGCACTGACCTATGGAATTATAGAGTATTCAGAGAATACACTATCACAATCCCCGACTATTGTAGCAATATGTCAAAGAACGCGCAAGCCGAATGCAAAGTGAAAGCCTGCTTTCATGCTTTGCTGAGGCGCAGCCGTTTTTCGAAGCATCGCTTCAAAGACCGCTTAGACGACAAGATACAATCTTCCTGTCGATTCTCAGATTCAGTTCTTTACTTCATCATTGAACCGCTCGATACTTGACTGTTTCCTTGGTCATCTTGTTCATTCTTGCTACAATTTTAAATGTGATTTGTGATAGAATTATGTAATTCGGCTGCAAAAGTAGTTAAAAATCCCGTTCCCACCAAATGTTTTGAGAAAAATTTTGAGGTTCCTACAAAATATTTTTCAGGTGATAGAGCTAAGAGCCCAAAGGCCTATGTTTTCTCATCCCATACATTGACAAACAGTCCCTTGTCTGCAGATTCTATAGTACCTCCATCTTCATAATCTAAGAACACAAACACTATTCCTGTTCTGGTGGCATAAAAGTATGTTATGTATTCATCTATTTCCATGCAGGAACGACAAGAAAACACCTCTTTACTCTTTCCTATTTCGCGAAGAAAATCCCAGATGGTTTCATTAGTCTGTATGAAAAATTTATCAATCATATATTATTTCTTTTCATTTTGCAAAACAATAGAAGGTAATTAGAACGGACCTGGATCTTTCATATCGGTATCGTCAAAACGAGGAAATGGCAGACAAGAAGGTTGTGCCTGTGATTCTGCCGCCTGTTCTTCTTTTGTCAGCATTCCCGCCTCTTTCCGTTCTGAATATGTGTACACACGAGTGGTATTTCCATCAGGATCAATAACAAACCAATGCTCGTCAAAGTCCTGGACTTTTGCCAGACCATTCTTGAATGGAGTGGCAAACCTCCATTTACATGGAACAACAATTTCTCCTTCCTTGTTGATGATTCCATATCTGTCCTCATCGTCACTTACAACGGCAAATCCACCTTCAAAGCCCAAGGCTAAATTCCAAATGCAAGGTATCATCAACTCACCTCTTGTATTGACATATCCCGCTCTGTTGTTTTTGTCTGCAACAACTGCGAACCCCTCATGGAACTCGTCGATATAGTTCCATTCACACGGGAGGACTGTCTGCCCAAAGACGTCCATTAGTCCCCATTCCCCATTCTCCTCGAATTTGAACGGCTCTATGGCATAGAGGTCTGCTAATTTCGAGAACTCGTGAGCATCGTCTGCAGTAAAATGCTTTAACCCGTCGGCCAATTGTGCATCATTCAGTTTGTCCACATACACATTCAAGGCATCTGCAATCTCCTGCCATTTCTCTTCGAGCACCATTTGCCCCATTGAATAGTCATACATGATGATTTTGTCAACTGCAACCAGAAATTCTGCATAGAATTCCACAAGCCAGCGCAAATCGGAATCATCGTCTATTTGCTTGGCAATCTCAAGTAGGGCATCGCTATTTACCAGATTATCCGTTATCTGTTCTTTGTACCTGCCAAAATGGTCCTGCATATATAGCATACAAGCAAGAATTTCATCGAAAAGGTGTGAAGCAGTTACCGCAGAGCAATATGGCACCACATCCTCGAAATCGACATGCTCTATTTCCTGTGGTTCTTCTCCATACTCTTCACATTTTGCCAGGTATCTGGGTATAAATGTATTCACCAAATGATACAGATAGGCACCCGGAAAGATGTCCGCATTCCCACTCTTTTCCAATTTCTCTTTGGAAAAAGCCAATTGCAGCCCATCAAAAAGAGGGGTAGCATAGTAGTCGTATTCTGTGAATTTCTTTAATGCTTCTTCTGTCATTTCTTTCGTTATTCAACGATACTTGTGAATTGTAAATTGTAATATAGCCATACATTTTAGATCTTTCCGCAGGCAAAGATAGTAAAAAAAGAATAAAACCTTCATCCTTTTGCATTTTTATGTAATTTCATTGTCACTTATCATGGAAGGCGGCAGACAAATTGCATTAGGTGTGTTATTACACCATTGACATCTTGTTTGAAATGAGTAGGGCACTTCAAATGCAAACTATTCGGATCCATATAGGTTCTCTTGTTCACCTCTATCATCATGGATTGGTATCGGAACGGACAGTCTGGGGTTTCAGAATTGCTGAAGGGTTCGTTAAAGCCAACCTTATAACCATTCTCTTCGAAGAGATTGACTGCCAATTCTAAAGTGTCCTTTGCCGGCTTCGACCAGTCTTCATTAAAGCCAATGCAAATATCCACATCGCCCATCTCGCTTGGAAAAGAATGGCAGTCAAGCAGCAAGGCATCTTCGCTAAGCGCATTCCTTAATTGTTGCTGATGCCAATGCCACAAACGGAGCAGACGTTTTTCTGCATCCTTTGGAACCGATCTGACGTATTTGTCATAGTATCGGTATACGATGCCCTGGCCTATCGTTTCCATCGGATCATTCCAAAGACGTTCGGCATCAACGACAAAGCGGGAATAAGGGAACCTGACAGCCCTGATTCGTTCATTCCGATAACCGTGAAAGAGGTAATCTGTGTGCCAATCGGTCAACCTCATCACGACGTCATTAATAAACCTGGCATCAATCTGCCAAAAACTCAGTTCATCGTCATACAAGCCTTCAACGGAGGCATGTGGCTCATTCAGTACAATTCTCTTGTATTGCATACCGTTATCTTTTTAGTTAATACTCTCTTAACTCGCATCACTTTACCACTGTGGCATAAAGCTCGGTTGTATTCACAAGCTGACCAATAATACATTAAGTATAACTCGTATGCTCATTTTTGATTACAATCGCTTACAAGGATTAATAGCCATAATGACATATCCATCCTTACAATAGTCTGGATCATCTAAGAGATAGGTCACTTCTACTTCCATCTCTCTACCAGTATATTCTCCATCTGTCCACTCCTGCAAATGCAAAATATCATTGACTTGGTAGTTTCTGTCATTGAACCTTACTTCAAAACTTTTCTTACCCTGATCTATTGCATTATAGTATTCTGGTAAGATTTTAATGTAGTGACGTTGCTTGCTCATCTTTCTCTTATTATAGGATGATAACTCCCAAAAGTTCTGTCTACGATTACAGTTATGTGACTCCCAATGATATTATTGTCCATTCTCATCTTTAAACTCATCAGAAATCAAATGCCCCATTTCTCCTTTCCAGCTATATCTCTTGTCGGAGGGTTGTGGCCAATCAGCCCAACGATCATCAGCCCAGTCAAAATGTCCTCTGTTCTCAAGATACGTTTGCCATTTTGTCCAGTACTCTGAAGCTTCTAAGTTTAAGTCCCAATTAACCGGAAGATCGCCATATCTCATGTCTCTCACACCTGGCAAGTTCTGCAGGATGGATATCCCGAACAGATTCTGTTGCCACGTCCTGACCACTTTCGGATAGTTGACAATACGGGAACTTGTCAAGAACATGAGGTGGATGGCAGGAACCAAGCTGAACTGACAGGATAATGCCAAGAATCTACGCATCATCTTTGCATGCTCATAGATATCAACAATAGGGCTAAGTCTCCAATCTTTACTATCTTTACTCGTTTCACCATTAGGGAGAACTTTACGGAAAAATTTGTATGTTTTTTTATCCCGTACATTGAAAAATAGGCCTTTGTCTGCAGATTCTATAGTACCTTCATCTTCATAATCTAATAACACAAATACTATTTCTGTTCTGGTGGCATAAAAGTATGTTATGTATTCATCTATTTCCATGCTGGAACGACAAGAAAACACGTCTTTACTTTTTCCTATTTCGCGAAGGAAATCCCAGATGGTTTCGTTAGTTTGAATATAGAATTTGTCTATCATAGAAATGTCTTTAGAAATGGAAACTTACATACGCCATTTACTTTTTGTATCGTATCTGCTTAAATACAAGATCAAGCATTGTAATCAACGAGATGGTGTGAGCACTTTTACGTGCCCGCGACTACCTCTGTCCCCGCGACTACAATGAGTTCTGTTCATCCTTGTGAACTTAATCTGTTGATTTCGTCCTCTATGGCAGCCTTCACAGGATAAACAGATTTGAAATACATCCGTTGTAAAAAGTCTAAGCCCTTGCCTGTTGACATATTGATTGTACTCTCATAATGGATAGGCAGCATGTTGCCATTGTGATCCATATAGAAGCGGTCCTCTCCTTTACGCACATATGCAAATTCTCCCTCAAAAGAATCGGCATAATCCCATTGTGGTGAGAATATGATATGTCCGTTCTCATCGGCAAATCCATAATGGTCGTTCTCGTCAATGATGGTTACAAGACCCTCGTGAAAGGTGAAAGCAGTCTTAAATTGTTCTATTAGGATGATTTCTCCTCGGCAATTTCTGAACACCTGCTTGCCATTCTCATTAAACAGGAGTGCTATATTCGCTGGATGTCCTATTGAATTTCCATACAGGAAAGGAATAACGTTTTTACCCTTACGATTGATGACTCCCCACTTGCCGTTGTTATCCATAACATCGGCTAGGCCATCTTTGAAATCTCCACCTTTTTGAAACATGAATGGTATTACGGTTTCTCCTTTTTTGTCGATATATCCCATCTTCATAGTTTCTGCATGCTGCACTTTAACCAGTCCTTCGCTGAATATGGAATGCCATACATATTGGCAAGGTATAACAACTTTCCCCGTTTCATCAACGAACCCTATTTTCTTATCATTATCAACAACAGGACACATTCCTTCATCGAATCGATGATAAACCAATCGCCATTGTGGGGAAACGACTGTTTCACCGTCACTATTCTTAAATCCCCATTTTCCACTTTGCCAGTCTTTAAAAGCATGAAGTTTTGCATTTGTTTTCTGTTCCATAATCATTCGTTTCTAATTATTCCCTAAATTGACCGCAAAGATATTGTATCCTAGTGATATATACAACACACAGGGATAATTATTTCGTGACAAGGTGATATAATCCGGTCTCGTACAATATATTAGTTTCTCACTTATACAGTTTTGATAATTGTGAGATTACATCCTGCATTTTCTTTCGGAATGAAGGACCTTCAATCACATATAGACCTTGGCCATAGCCTAATAAACGAGCCTGAAGTTCAATGTTGGGGATGACGCATATCGTAAACTCACCGCATCCATTCTCTTCATCAAAAGGCATTGTCTCTATCTGAGACGAATGAAGCGGTTTGGTACGTAGTAGATGGTGTACTTTAAAATCTACAGTCCTTATTGTTATTTGTTCTATTTCCTCTTCGTCATACTTTGTCACACCGACAATATCCTTGAAATAGTTCGTATAGTAATCCTTTGGTGCCTTTTTGAACGGAACATCTACATGAACTAAGATGTCATTGGGGGAACCATTGTAAACTATCCTGTCCAAAGCAAAATTGACGATTTCCCAAGTATCATTATCTTGATGAACATAACCAAAAAGGAACCATCTTGAATTATATTCTTTTAATAGGTGTGGGTGTACCGTTATATTCATCAAATTTTGATAACCCTGAACATATTTAAAAGAAATAACCCATTTCCCAAGATATTTAACAAGCCCCTTTACCAAACTAAGATTTTGTAGTTCTGATACACACTCTAGCTCAACAAGATGTTCTTGGGCAGATTTTCCATCAAACAGCATCTGAAGCCCGCCAGTAAGGAATAAGCGGCGCTCATCACCGTCTTTCCTTAAAAGTTCATTTCTTTCTTCTTCACTTCTGAAATAGAATTCATAACCATGTTTATACCTGAAACCATCCCTGAAATCATGACCGTTCTTGTATTCAACAGCGTGATCATTACGATTCAACTGTTTTTTCAACCTCCCATATTCCTTGTCGCCCTCCAGCTTACTAAGAGATTTTCCATGGAATTTCTCCATGATTGACCGAAGCGTAACAAATTGTTCCGTAGAAGCCATCTCATCACATATTTCATACAAGCGATCCATATACAATCAGTTTAAGTAATAGAAATTTGCTGCAAACTTACAAAAAAAAATGGAATTTACCGCTCTTATCGAGACAAAAGATGCAATAATGTCCCAATAAAAATCAAAAATATGCTTGCAGCAACTCCAAAAACTCAATATCTTTGCATCTCAATCGTTTATCAAATATTATATTATGTCGTTACTTTTAATACCAGATTTCAAGAAGGAAGGCAACAGCAATATCATGAAATTGATTGCTAATGTTGCCCGCAAACGAGATGTTGACTGTATGAATCTTACAGGCTTATGCAAAGATACAGGTGAAACTCCAGTCTACGTATTCGTCAGTAAGGTTGAAGTTGTTATTCTTATGTTAGATTGGCGATCTGAACCAGAAGAAGAATTGGCTGACGAAGAAGACTATTTTGACAATCCACCTACCTATTTTAGTAGCAAGAACAAACGTGTTAGTCCTGTATGGAAACTATCAGAATTTACACGTCAGTACAAACAAATAATGATTGATGCAAATGTTAAACTGACATATGTATGGAGTGTCTTGATAACAAATTCTACCTTCATCAACTACGATGATATGACTTTTTATTGGGACATGATGGGTATAACAATCTTTCATGGCTATGGTAAGGCATCCATTCCATCGGTGCATTACTCATATAAGTACTATTCTACAGCCCTTGCCCAATACAAGGCTTTCAGATTGTGGTGTGAGCGTCAGGGTGATCTTACACATGACCCTTACGCTTTTGAAGGGATTGATGCTGAATATGACGAAATGGAATTTAGTCTTGACAAAGATGACAATAGCATTGACACTTCATTATTTGAGAGTGATGCCAAACTTTTTGATGATATAGATGATTTTACCGATGACGATGGCGATTTTGATGAAGACGATGATGATCCGATGTATGATGTCCAAGATTCTCCAGATATAGATATTTCGCAGTTCCCGTCAGGTACCGTAAGACTCAGTCAGAACAAAGTCATAAACGTTGAAATACTCAAACCTATAAAATCTCCTCGCGAGGAACTGGAGAAGATGGTTGGTTGCCAAAACATAAAAACGCAAATCAACAATTTAATAGAGTTGACGAAGTACAATAAACGGATGCGTAGTCATTATCCACAATGGAAGGAGCATCAGGTATCACTTCATGCAATATTCATAGGTCGCCCAGGTACTGGCAAAACTACAGTTTGCAAGATATATGGAGGGCTTCTAAAAGAGGCAGGAGTTTTAAGTAAAGGCCATGTCGTTGTATGTAATCGTGCCACATTCTTAGGATCAAATTGGGGTGATGAGGAGCATGCTATCCGGCAGGTTCTGAAAAAGGCCAAAGGCGGCGTGTTAATGATAGACGAAGCCTATCTCTTGAATTCTAATCATCCGAATGATCCCGGGAAGCTTATTCTTCCACAATTCATGGACATCCTGTCAAACGAGCAGCAGCGTGATATTGCCATTGTTTTGTGTGGTTACAAGGAACCCATGCAGAAACTTTTGGATTTGAATCCTGGATTAGCGTCACGATTCCCTAATCGGTTCGAATTTAAAGATTTTTCCATTGAAGAATTGGTTAGAATTACGCTTCATCGTTTAGAAGAGTATGGTTATCATTTCACTCGTGCAGGATTGTGTAAATATAAAAAAGTCCTTTCAAAAGCATATTCCACAAGAAATCCCAATACCTGGGGGAATGCCAGATATGTTGCGAATCTGTTGGAAAATATTTATCTGACACATGCAAAACGTTGTATGAGAAACGACACCATTCGTGATTTCAAGATATTCTTTAGCATAACCCCTTCTGACATACAGCCAATAGAAATTCCCCAGGAAAAGAAAAGGATTGGCTTTTAAATTTGTAAAATAAAAACTCAGTAAATGACAGTAAAACAAGCAAAGGACAAATCCTTAAAAAATAAAAATATTATGGCTGGAACGATTGCTAATTCATGTTTATTTACTAATTTTGTAGGAAAAATGTTAGTTATAGGCTTCCTATGAGAATAAAGTATATCTGTATCTTCATTCTTTTTTCGCTTGCAATAACCTCCTGTATGCAAGAGAAGAGAGAGATTCTCCCAGACTTAGAACATATCCGCATTATATATTGTACCCCTACGGAATTCGGTAAGTGTTTACCGTTGGAGATAGAAAACACTATAGATGGATGGCAAGCACGTTACATTGGAACACCCTCAAAGGGAAGTCTTAAAATAGAACCACACTACGAAATCAACAATGACGGAGATAGCATTGTCGTGTTTCAGGAATATCTTGAAGATGGTAGAGCCAACGGGAAATACATTCTCCATAAGAGCAGTTGGCTCGCAAATGGGTATGACGGCGTTTCACACATTAGTTCCCCCAAGAATGACACCATTGATTTTTATACAAACATCATTGAAGATGGCACCGTCTTTACGGCCAACCCTGATGCAAAAGAAGCAATTCGAAAAACAATGGAATATGAGGGGAACGACCCTATTGGATGTGGCTCCGAACGGCGCGACCTAAATATGGCATATCTGATTCACTCTCACCCAGACATGATTCATGAACGAATCAAGGTTGAAGATTTACTCATACACGACTCCCCTGATGGGAAGTTGCGAATTTACACCTTCAACGGTTACACAGGTGGTAATGGAGCTGGTTCTAATTACGACATAGGTATCCTCCAATATGAAACAGGGAATAGAGAGATTGCCGTATTAGATTACTTCACTACACTATTATACAACTCACTTACTAATTTTGGAGAAGCAAATTTCCCATATTGTACTATCAATAGTGTGCAAAATGTTGCCATAGGTGGGGACAATTATTATTTGATAGAAGCCTTATTCAACGACTCGCAGCCAATGTCTCTGAACGGGAGTGATGAGTTTTTTAAAACTGATGATACTGTTTTGTTTGCATTCACTATCAAGAACGGCAAATTAACACCTGCTCGCATTTTAGAAAAAGATTGGAAAATAGAAATAATTGGGTCACAAGAAACAAAAGAACTCCACTTCAGCTATGACAAAAGGACAAATATGGTAAGAGTCCCTGTTGTGGAGGGTGGCGGTCATCTTTTTAATGGTAAATATAGAGAATTAAAAATCAGCAATAAATTATAATATGAAGCAAATATCATTTTCAAATTTCAGAAGGTTTGAATACTTCCCACCACTATCATTCGGAGATATTACTTTTCTCGTAGGTGGAAACAATTGTGGCAAATCAACATTGGTAAAGGCGCTCTTGCTTACATTTGATAATCTGCGCCATATACGTAATTCTTGGAAAGATCCTTCTTCTCATGCACCAAAATTCCGTTTTGATGCTAACCAAATACATGATCTTCACATAGGTACATTCTGGCGTGCATTGAATCACCATGCTGCTGACAGGAAAGACAAAACCATTTCATTTAGCTTGCTTGTCGAACAGATCACATTTGGAGTTACTATTGAAGGAAATGAAAATGATAAGGATGATAGCTATGAGACACTTTCTCCTATCATTCTTCTTTCCATCCAAGACACTGAAGGAATTTCCGTAGCCTTTGATTACAAGAAGTCTCAGGCTACGTTATGTTCAAAAGGAACGAATCTGACAATGGAGATGGAGAGGCCATCGGTGATCATGAATGAGAACGATATTATTAACCAAATCATTGATTTCTCAGAAAAATGCGAAGAGTACAAGGACGAGCTACAGTCATTGGCAAAGAAAGTTGCAGTCACACTGCGTAACAACGTCATAGAATACATTTATACGCATGCCGTAACACAAAAGATCGTGTTCTCATACGAGGACAAGAACGATTATATAGCAGCAGTCCTCCACGATTACTTTGAGGAGCAAATATTGGAAAACGACAAAGAGAGATTTTTTGTTCTTGAATGGATGAAGAAGTTTGAGATTGGTACAGATTTCAATATCGACTGTAAGTCAGGGGCGGCCTATTATGTGAAAGTAAAGAACATGGCGGGCCGAGAAATGGAACTTGCCGACCTTGGCCTTGGTTATATTCAGATTATGATTCTGTTGCTGAAGCTGGCCACCTTTATCAGTCGTTACGAAGGTCCCACAACCCCGACACCTACCGTCGTCATTGAAGAGCCGGAGCAGAATCTGCATCCCAAATTGCAGAGCCTTTTGGCAGATCTCTTCGCCGACATCTACAATGACTATGGTTTCCGTTTCATCATTGAGACCCACTCTGAGTATATCATTCGTTCAGTGCAGAACATTGTGCTGCAGCAGTCCTATCAAGACCAGGAAGAGTTAGAACAAAAGAATCCCTTCAAGGTGTATTATTTCCCGACCACTCGTGTCCCCTACGACATGGGATTCCTCCCGAGTGGAAGATTTAACAACAAGTTTGACTCCGGCTTTTTTGATGAAGCAGGGCGACTTCACATGACCATCATCAAGCACGAAAGGAGAAAGTAGCCTATGCTCAGTATCTTTATTCCCCAAGAGACATTAGAAGACATCGTCATAGACAACATGGCTTCAGACATGGAGCCAGAGGATCAAGATGTTTGGTTTAAGATATTTACTAAACAGAAATTCATTTACGTCTCGTCTTTGGATGAGAAAAAATACTTAACTCAAGAAGACCCTTTGTTTATCTTAGACAGCAGTGGAGTTCAAATAAGGTATGCGACCAAATATATCGAAGGCATACCCCAAAACCGCCAGTCGGTCACCGAATATTGGAATGGCATCTTCCTGCTAGACATCTCTGAAGAGGAAGCCGAAGAAATACAACGAGACTATGGTGTTATATGCCAATCAGTAAAAAAAATGGATGCCTCCATATTAATTGATGAAGGTTTAAGATTTAGTCCCAAGAAAGACGAAAAGGGGTATTCTTGGGATTTTATGTTGAACAGAATCAATGGAGAGCATATCCCTTCCAATCATCTATTTATGATTGACCGCTACTTATTGGCCAAAGACAATGATAAAGACGAAGAAGACGACCTCGATTTCATCAAGAGCAACATCTATGACATTACAAACGCTATGTTGCCAACTCACCAACTCAAATGTAACTACACAATTTCCTTTATCATTGGAGAACAAAAAGATGGAAAATCCTTTTTCCCGTCTGAACTCTCTGAGATGGCTAATGAAGAGTTAATCCCCAGCTTACATCGCCCATACGACATTGATGTAGAAATCATTTATCTCACGCATATGAGCGGTCTTTATACTGCCACCCACAACCGTTGCATACTGACCAACTACACTGTCACTCAACTTGAACACTCACTGAAAGCATTTGAAAAAGGGAATGAAGAAATGGACGAGGGAGATGAGAGCACTTGCTTACAGACCATTCTGCCCCAAGGACTTTTCACTGCTTCTGGCCTGAATGGTTATTGCGACTCACCACACAAGACACATCACGATGTGATGTCAGCCATTTATGACAACCTCGTTTGGTGGGTGAATAATTATCTGACGACTAAAAGCATTTATACTCTTAATGGGAAGACAATTAACATAAAAAACAGGTATGGAACCAAGAAAATAGGAGAAAATTGGTCTCTTTACGTTAAAAGCCCCTAATTTTCTCTTTTATTTTTAATAAAAAACGTATATTTGCACTTTAAAAGTAGAATAATACGCTGATGATTGGGCAATTCATCATAAACGGACTAATTACAGGCATTCTCTATTCGTTGTTGGCGATAGGTTTTGCCCTAGTTTATAACACCACGAAGATTTTCCATATCGCTGCAGCTGGTATATATGTATTTGCAGCATATATATTTTGGTTCTTCGCTGCAAAAATGGAATTGCCCATCATACTCGCATCCGTAACGGCGATAATTTTGACAATGATGCTCAGCCTGCTTTCTGAGATTTTAGTTTACCGCCCTCTGAAGAACAAAAAAGCCTCGCTCAATGTAGCAATGATAGCCTCCATCGGTTTGATGACGGTTATCATTAACACCATTGCCATGTTCTTTGGCAACGAGACCAAGGTGGTTGAGAACTCCATCCTCAAGCCATTCTCATTCGGTGACATCATTATCACCACTCCTCAGATGTATCAGGCTGTGATAGGCATCATCGTCCTCGCGGCCTTCCTTATCATCCTTCGATGGACCAACTGGGGCTTGCGCCTTCAGGCTCTCAGTGCCGATGAAACACTATTTGAGACTTTGGGCTATAACACCAACCGTACCCGAATCGCCGTCTTCCTGGCCAGTGGCATCTTCATTGCCATCGCTAGTTGTCTGACGGTTTACGATGTAGGCCTCGATCCTAACATGGGCATGAGCGTCCTCATCAGCGCCATTGTGGCGATGATTATTGGAGGTGTCGGCAAGTTCAGCACCTGCATCGTTGGCGGACTCACTCTGGGCGTCCTGCAGTCGCTCACCGTCTATCAGTTCGCCTCCAACTGGCAGAATGCCGTCACCTTCTTAGTATTATTAATCCTCTTATTCCTGCGGCCTCAAGGCATAGCGGGATATAAACAACGTACCGTGTAGTATGGAGTATGTCTTTCATATCATCATCATGCTCAACATCTACATTATGTTGACTTTGAGCGCAAACCTGACCATTGGCATGGCCAACCTGTTGACCATGTGTCAGGCTGCGTTTTATGGCATTGGTGCGTATATTGGGACGTACTTCCTGATGCAGTTCAACTTGCCTTTCTTGATGATTGCAGGATTGGTGATACTCTTTACAGGCATATTCAGTTTCTTGGTATCTTATGCCTCAGTCCGATTGAAAGGTGACTATTTTGTCATAGCAACCATGGGCTTCCAGCTCATTGTATATACCATATTATATAATTGGACAGATGTTACTCGTGGTCCGTATGGTATTCCTGGTATTCCTGGTATCAAACTATTTGGAACTATAGAACTATCAGGTATCTATGCTTATTTAACATTCTCGCTGATTCTAATGGCGGTTGTCGTATTCCTGTTTCATCATCTCATGAAGTCACCTTTTGGTAGAACATTGAATGCCATTCGTGCTAATGAAGTTATGGTGAAAGCGATGGGCCGTAATACGGTGTTGCTCAAGTCTTGGGCTTTCTTCCTTTCGGCTGCTGTTGCAGGGCTGGCAGGTATCATTTATGCCTCGTATCTCAGTTATATCGACCCCACCAGTTTCACACTCGATGAAAGTATCTTTATCATCAGTGCACTGTTCATTGGAGGTATCGGCAACACCAAAGGCCCCATCTTGGGTGCCTTGTTCGTGGTGCTGCTGCCAGAGTTGCTCCGCTTTGTCGGACTGCCAGACAGCATTGCCGCCAACTTGCGACAGATTATCTATGGACTGGCTCTGATTCTTGTGATGTATTACCGCCCCCAAGGTTTATGGGGCAAAACCGTTTTGAATTGATATGTTCTTGCAGTTAAACGATATCCACATGAGTTTTACGAATGCTCAGAATGAGACATTCCAGCTGCTTCGCGGTGTCAATCTTACTGTTGAGAAAGGCAAGATTACAGCTTTGGTAGGTGGCAATGGCACAGGCAAGACTACCTTATTTAATATTATCTCGGGCTTTGAAAAAGATTACACGGGCGATGTCATCTTTGAGGGTATTAATTTCAATAAGATTCCTGCCCACAGAATATCTCTAATGGGCATTGGGCGTCTGTTCCAAGACGGACAGTTACTGCCAGGTCTCACCCTGATGGAGAATATGAAATTAGCTTCTGATGACAAGACAGGTGAACAACCTTTCTCTTCTCTGATACATCCAAAGAGTTATCAAGAAGCAGAAAACCGGAAAGAACAACAGGCCATAGATATCTTGAAGCGTATCTTTGGTGAGGACTGCAAATATCTCAAGATGCTGAATGATGATGCCTCAGCATTCTCATACGGTGAGCAGCGCTTGTTATCATTGGCACGCCTATTGATGGGAGGTGACAGGTTACTATTATTGGACGAGCCGACATCAGGAGTCAATCCTGTATATATAGATACGATAGAACAGATAATCCGTGAGATGGTAGCCGAAGGACTTACCGTCTTGCTGATAGAACACAATATGCACTTCGTTCGTAAAGTGGCGCACACCTGTGCCTATCTTGATGACGGAGTGATAGAGAAAGTAGGTCCGACAGCCGAAGTGCTTGACGACAAGAATGTACGAAACAGCTATTTGGGACTATGAGTGAGATACTGAAGATCAATAATCTTTGGGGAGGCTACCAGGAAGGTGTCGATATCCTTCGCGGTATTTCAATGGAAGTGCAGCAGGGAGAGGCTGTCGGCATTATAGGTCTCAATGGTTCTGGCAAATCCACCTTCGGCAAGGCCATCATGAATATGATTCCCGTCCGAAAGGGAGAGATTTTATTCGAGGGTGAAGACATCACAGCCCTCTCCACCAGCGAGCTCTCCCATCGTGGCATCTCCATCATGCAACAAGGCGGCAAGGTGTTCCGTAACCTCTCCGTTTGGGATAACCTCCAACTGGCTGGTCAAGGAAGGTCTGCTCAATTAGCGGAAATAATTCCGCTACTACAAAAACCTAAAAGCCAATTACAACACTTGATGGCAGACAAACTGAGCGGAGGTCAGAAGCATCAACTCTCTTTAGCGATGTCCCTCGCCACCAATCCTCGCCTCGTTATCCTTGACGAGCCCAGCGCTGGATTGTCACCAATAGCTGTAGTAGAAATGTACAAAATGCTTCGTTCTATCAAGGAAAAACTTGGCGTCACAATTATCCTCATTGAACAGAATATTGCTAAGGCTGTGGAGTTTTGTGAAAGAAGCTATTTATTAAGCCAGGGTGCTATAACAAATGTTATCAATAAAGAAAGTACAGAAAAAATTGAAAAAATAATGTTTAATTCAAAATAGGATAGGCAATTATGAAAAAGACTGGTCTAATTATCATTACATTAATTTGTACTATGTTACTTTTCCTTTTCTTCAAGAAAGGAAACAACGAGGTAACAAATGAAATAAGAATTGGTGCAATTCTTCCTCTAACAGGCTATGCAGCAACTAATGGGCAAATGTGTCAGAAGGCTTTGGAATTAGCAATTGATTCCCTGAATGAAAGTCAGAAAGACTATGTTTATACGATGATTTATGAGGATAGTAAAAGCACCCCCAAAGATGCAGCTTCTGCATATAGCAAATTACATTCACAAAATGTGAAATTTATAATAGGTTTTGGAGGGGCAACTTTATTTAGCTTTATACCCAAAACAAATAATCAGGAAGAAATTCTATTTGCAACTGCAACTCCTAATCCAGGAATTCTTGATTTGTCAAACAGATGTATTCGAATTTATCCTACCGTTCCAATGGTCACGGGAAGAATGCTGGATTTCGTCAAAGATAATGAATATAAAAAAGTTGCACTATTATATATTCAGAACGAAGTGTATTCTGGATATGCAAATACCTTCAAAAAACAAGTGGAAGAAGCAGGAATGCAGTTGTCGTTTTTTGAAGGATATGATCCCACCACAAGCGATTTTAAAAACATTATTAACAAATTAATCTCTAGCAATCCTGATTGTATTTATCTTGCAAGCACAGGAGAAAGCACTGGAGTTATAATCCGTCAATTATATACAGACACAAGGATTGGCAATGTTCCTATTATTGGCGATATAAGTTTAGCAAATTCAGAGAACATGGCTCTTATCGGTGAAATAAAAACGCCTCTATATATTGTAAATGGGCCAATTAGTGCAGAATTTATCGATGCCTTCAAAATGAAGTACAATTCTACTCCGAATGCTTTTGCTGCCTATTCATATGCGATACTATTTATAATTAGGGATGCAATAGATAAACTGGGCAATAATGTCTCCATGAGGGATTATTATGACTTTATTATGAAAGAATCGTATAAGTCTGTCATTGGGAAAATATCATTTAATGAGGAGTCCCACGAACCCAAATTAGAATTAATTATGGAAAAATTGTAATTTAAGTATATTGATTATGGCCTTTATAGACGATTTCCAATCATTAAAAAACATGCCAGTAGACTATGGCAACGATGATATCCAATTGCAATACCGTGGCATCATTTCACAAGACATGTTTGAAGACTCAATGTCATATGATGATTTTAGGTGTGATAAGAAGAAAATAGGTGACTATTTTGACCCTAGACACCCACTCTATACGGGCGCATTTCATTTAGTCCTTAATGTAAAGGTAGAAGCAATGAGTCCGTTTATACCTTTTGCATTTGTAACTAATACTGATCCTCTAAAAAAAGATAAAGCCAAAGAGATCATTGAGAAGAAGCAAAATGAAATTAAATACAATTTCACAGATCTTCTTGACAATTTTTACAGTATTAAAGGTGATGCAACAGATACAATTTCTTTTAAAATAACCAAGACTCGCAATAATAGATTAATTTTTAGCGGAGTGAAAGTTGATAACGAAGACAATAATACCAGATTAAAAGAGTACAAAAATAGACTAAGTGAATTTATCCAACTTGAAGGTAATTTCATCAGAATCTTGTCAGAATCCTACAACTCAGAAGGCATTGCAAAAGAATTATATTACACCATCATATCATTTGACTACGACATCTGTAGTGGCCGTAAACTAACACATATTCTTATTATTTCTGAAAATATAGATGAAAGTGAGTTTTTTATCCAATATCGTGTAAGAGCATTAAGGGATATCGTGAGTTTAATACGGACTCGTTATATTAGTGACATTTCTAGTCGGAAATTATATGAAAGTATAAAGTCTGCGAAAGCGGCAATTATGTCACGCAACATGAGCCATAATTTGGGCAGTCATGTTATGGCTTATCTGAAACAGCATTTAGCTTCTGTGAAAGAAATGCTGAGAAGCAATGTTTTGTCTTCGTTAATAGAAGAAGAAAACTATGTTTTAGTCCTATTAGCTCTCAGTGAAAATGACATTGAAAAAGCCAAACAGTTAATAGCATCTGCAATAGCAAAAAACAAATCATCTGCCCAAAAAGTGGATGAAAATCCAAACAGCACTAGGGACGAAGAGAATTCAGACACTATATCTGAAGATACAGAATCCGAGAAGAGAATAGACCCTATAGAAAATGTAGCCCTACCATTCCTGGTAGGATTGGGCCAATTTATTTCATATTTACAAGAACGTCAGGACTTTATCGCAACAATAGCAACTGATTTTGTTCCATATTTCTCTACTATCAATTTTAAAGACTTTATCTATGATGAATTAAATAACGACAAGAGGTACGAACGCCATCCAGACAGACAGAATCTGAAACCAGATAACATATTATTAGGTAACATTGCGCGTTCTGAGGGATTGGGACGTGAGACATGTCCAACAAGTGGGAAAAACAAAACCACTTTAGGAGATATTGTTCTCAAATTTCGTTCGACATTCACAGGTGATCCAGTTGAAAAAATTGCAGCCAACAAACGTAGAAAAGCTGTTGAACCTTTAAAGTACTACAAAGATCAAGATGTGGTTGAAAAGGCTTTTTCGGAACTTAATGAGATGCGCAAATATGATATAAGCTTACCAGGTGGAGTCGTCGGCAGGCAGGCTATTTTTTCTATTTTTGAAAACATTATTAGAAATGCAGCCAAGCATGGAAATTGGAGAGAAAAAGGGAAATTAGAAATTACAATTGACATCTTTACCAAAGAAGATATTAAGATTAGAAAGCACAAATATTATAGGCAGATTTCACAAGATGCTCCTCATCTTGAAATAATGTCTAATGATGCAAAAAACAAAAATCATCTTTCGTTAGGAGAGGTTCTTGAAAGATTTTATATTAACTCCAAGGATGCTGATGACATTTATATTGTGACATTAACAGACAACCTCACCATTTGTGAAGACGATTTGGCAAAACTTCGCATGGCGATTGCAGAACAATATGTCGATAGAAATGGGAAAATGAAGGAAGCAAACAAGGGTATCAAAGAGATGAGGATTTCTGCATCATGGTTGAGGTCAATAAAAGACGAAAGACAAAATCGTCCTATTCTTAGTGGAAATGAAATGGATGATCCTAATTTAGAAGATCTAAAACATGATATAAAATGGACATCACCAGGAAATGACAATGTTGCACCTGTCCTTTATGCAAGAATTTCCAAAGAAGGGAAAGAAGAACATCTTCAATACATCTTCTGTATAGTCAAGCCCCAAAAAGTAGCATTTATATCCCCAGAATTTAGAAAGGTAAGAGAAGATTTCTCTGGAAAAAGAATATTTGCAAAGAAAGGATGGAAGATATTTACTCCCGAGGCTTTCATCATACATAAGAATAAGAATTTTGATTATATTGTATTTGACGACACAATCGAAGATGACAAGGATTATAATGTTGTACGCAGACATTCTTCTTCTCTATTTTTCAGACTAACTCGGGTTCAGAGTATACTGAAACCTATAAAGGATCATATCACTATGAGAAAAAAGATTAGTGATAAAACATTGGAGTTTGCGTTAGAAGAAGCATATAGAGGCTTAGGAGAGAAATTGGCATCATGGGATGGATCCGAAAAGATTCTCATTAAAGATGATCGGGCTAAGGCAAATTATGACAAAAAGCTAAAAGAAGACCCTGTTGAAAAGGAGAAGCTGGATCAAATGATTACATTTGATGAAGATGTAAATGCAAAATACCGATATGTAACCCACCTTGAAAGTAAAAAGGAATACCAATATTATGTTGTCAATAGTGAAGATTCAAATAGATTCCTTTTTAGCGAGGGTATAACAGGGAACAATTCGACAGATCGCTTATTGCGTAATGAGACTATTGACCTTGGTTGGTTTAACAGACATCTTTATGTCATGAAACAGAAAGTCGCAATTTTTGACGAGCGTCTTTTCTCCAAAGCATTTGGTTTAGAGGAGACAGACTTCATTATTCCCATAATAGATAAATTTGGCAAAGACATTGATTCTGACAAAGAAATCATCAAGCGAATGTTCCCCAATAATGATGATGTAATTGACGAATTGAAGAATCAAAAAGAAATAGAAGATTATCTTAATGGATATTGGGAAGTAGATCCCAGGAAAGGGAAAGACAAAGATTCGGTTGAAGGTAAGAGTCATTTGGGAGCAACTTATGCGTCTAAGGGGGTCTATATTTTCTCTATAATCCAAAGTTGTAACAAAATGAGCGGAGGCTTAAAATGTTTCAATTTATATGGATATTATGAGAGTCCCGATAATGAAGAAGCCTTTTCTAAGTGTTATAAATACGCAGAATTAAGTTGGAATACAAAAGAGAAGAAGCTTACTATTGAACCAATATATGGTAAAGACTATGCAATCCTTCATGATTTTAGTTTTATATCAATTCATCAAGGAATTCTTGATAAATTATACGAAACTTTTGAAATTAAAAACGACGAACAAGCTAAAGAAAACCTTACAAAAGAAATCTATATGTCTTTCACTCACAAAACAAATGAATATATTGAGGTTTGTGATAAACGGATAATCGAGTTCTGTATTGACAATAATGAGATTACTCATTATTTTCTTCCAGGAATGTCTATTCATTCTGGGAGATCGAAACCTGCAGAACATGATATGCCACAGCATTTTCCTTTTATTCCATATTCTGCAATTGAGCATGCAGCATTAGATTGTAAATATTCATTAGTAAGATTATTAAATACAGCTAGATATGAATAATTCAGAAAAACAAAAGACAGTAATTGTCTTTTCTACATATTATAATAGCCCCATTGGGGAGGCCATTGGGGAAAATTGGCTTTTCAATGCAAAATCAACAGAATCTATGCCAATGACTGGGTCTTTATTGTGCAACCACTTATGGGAAAGCATTGTGAATGACAAGAACAACGGGCCAGATTTGTTAAAGAAAATATGGGATCAATATTTAATTGACGAAAGCAAAAACGAGTTGGCAGAAAGAATTGAAGAGCTTCAGAAAAACTATTTAACTCAACTTCATAAGAATATCAAGGATTATATAAAGGATAAGCCAAGTGTCGCATCGTATTTTCAAGGCGATTTAGAAGAAATTGATTTTGCAAGTTATCCACTATGGAAAGCTAAAAAGATATCTGAATCTTGTAAAGACAAAGAGACAAGTCAATCTTTTGAGGAGATATTACATGAATATAAAGTTAACAGTTGTAATGCCCCTATAGAAGTTCTTAAGAAACAGACGGGGGTGTGGGTAAGCCAACACCTTAGAAAGGAAGGGCAACAAGATGCTTATGAAATAAAATTTCCTTCCAATTTTAATCCTAGTTCAAGGGAACTTGCAGATAAACCGCTAATGTCCTACCGTTTCTCTTATTACAGATTAAGAGGCTGTAGTGATGATAACGCTATGGTATATGCCATATGGCCTTTAGACACTCCTGCAGATGATGCAGAATGGTGGATTAATGCCTTGTCAGAACAGTTTAGTAAGGATACAGAACAACTTTATTTAATTCTTCATGCAAAAGACATAGATCCGAGAATTGTATTTGATGTTGCTCCTCCAGACAAATATGGTAATACAAACCGATATGTTGCATTATTTCAACATTCAGGACATATTGGCGATTTTCTGAAAAAAGAGCATTCTATTAAAGATGTTTATGATTTTGTCGTAGATAATGTTAGGAATTATTACTATTTAAGAGAGGCGTTAAAACACCTTAAGCACTATGATTTCGACAATATGCAAAAGTCATGTAACTTTCTCTCTGACGGATATGAAAACGTAAAAAGACTTGCTAACGATTTTAGTGATAACACAGAAAACATCAGAAGCATGAAAGAACTTATCACCAAAGCCTTAAACAATCCAAAGAGATTTTAATTTAGTAAAAGATGAATAGAGAATACCCCAATGAGGCTATTATTTGTTTTTATTACAATAGTGGAACATATCACTATTTAATAGAAAAAATATTGCAAGGTGAAAAACGAGACTTTACTGATTTATTTTATGATTTAGGAATTACCCCCTTATTCCCATTACGTAATGAATGTCCATATAGAATACGCATTGTAATTCATTCATGGGATAGCATACATACATATAATGCCCAAAGGCGCGAAGATGTAAATAACTTTGCACAAAGTCAACTTGAAAACGAAAAGGGAGGGCAGGATGTTAAGAAATGGCACGCAATCCCTTGTATACACGTCTCTGAGGAAGATTCTATTGCCAAAAGCGTTTATGGCAGCGAACCTCTTAACGAAAAAGTCCCCCGTTCTTTTCAGATTTTGGACAATAGTATATGGAACTATTTTGTTCCTCAGTGTGAAATTCCTAACTTTGATGATACAGGACGAAAAACTAAGCTAACATATAAAGATTGTTTTTCTGAAGCTTTAAAGAGTATTATTCGCAACTATGAGAAACATCTTTATAACCTCAGTGTAGCTAAGGAATATGCTGACCTGAACGCTAGATTAGCTAAAGAAGCGTTTGTCGCGGGTTCTCATGCAGAGGGTGTTTCACCTTTTATTTTTCATTCAGAAAGTGTTATACAGCGAATGATAAAAAAAGAGTTTATTGGCGAGGATAATGCTCTGAAAAGGATTACGAATAGGAAATGGAGAATTCTCTTAGTTGATGACAAAGCAATTAAAGGAATGGAGAGTGACATAAATAATACTGCACCCGAATTTCAATGGAATTGTAAATTGTTTATTATTGTCAATCTGCTCAATAGTTTCCTGCAAAAATATACAACTTCTGAGGAAAACATATCTAAGAAATGCAGAGTAATCTGTAAAGACTGTCGAAAGGACAGAAAAGAAAAATTTCGGAAAGTAGATAATAGTCGAAAGGAATTAGTTGAGATAGAAAAGAAAGATGTTAATCACGACATTATAGTTCTATTTGAATATGCACAAAGTATAAAAGAAGCAGAAAAGGCATTAACTGACAAAACATACGATTTGATTCTTTTGGACTATTATATGGAAAAAGACGAAGATAGTAAACATAGTTACGGAACAGATTTGTTAGAAACTATTTACACATATGTATCTTCAAAGCATCAAGCTAATGACATTAGGAACATAAAAAACAGTAAAGAACTAATTAGTGAAGAGGAAAAAATCTTTGACCCTCAAGACCAAGACGTTAAATATGAAGAACTGCGGAAATATATAAAAAAAAGAGAGCATAATGATTTGTGTAAGATTTTCAATTCGAAAGACATAAAAGTGTTATTAGAGAATGTGGAAACGAAATTAGAAACAGAAAAGGGTCTAGGAAATGGACCTGGTGGAAGACAGTTCTTTATGTTTATTTCCGCATATTCTTCTGCTGTACATGATCGCCTTTTAGCTGAGGGACTTAATCAAAGTGAAAAGTATTGGTATATTAATCTTGGTGCATGTCCGACAAATACCCCTCAATTATTTCTATACAATTTGTTGAAACTGATGGATAAGCGTTTGGATGATTCTGGCATACTTAAATTATCTTCCATCGAAATATATTCACTTATAAATAGAATTTTTTTGCAAAAAAAGGAAGATCCAAAAGGGGATTCCATCCGAAAAAGGGCCAATGCATTATACCAAAAGGTACTGAGTTTACAATATCACTATCGTAGTATCCTTAAAAACGTAGAAATACCTTTTGGTCAAAACGCAAACGTATTTGACACTAAGGGGTCTGTGCTGATGACGGATTTCATTCAAAACAGGATTAATCTTGGTGGAATGTTAGAGCACCTAACTCAGTTGGTACATCTTACTGCTTTTGGCACTATCCGACAGTGGCCAGAAATGTGGGAAGAATATATCTATTTTAAGGCTATGTTTGAAAAGCAATTGGATGAGGTGAGTTCTAAGAACTTTAATATATTATGTCAAAACATTGAGAATTACATTCTTGAACTGAAATCTCAACAGCAATGAACTACGGAAGATACTTTAGACTGAATCAGGCATTATCGAAAGTCGTAAGTGGTGTGGCCATCTACGACTATGTTGATTTGCCTGCATATTTTGGGCCATCAGTTGACAACCCAATGTCACCCAAATACCCTATCAATGTGACTATTACTTCTGACACAATATCCTTCCGTTTACATTATAGCGCATATAAACTTGAAAAGAAGAGCAACTTTGTAGAAATTTTGGAAAATGATGGTAAGAAGCGTCTAATTAATAAAGAGTTTCCACAATACGCATACGACGAGGAAGGTATTAATAATAAATCTCTTCCAAAAGTAGGCGAATCTGGTCTGACTGACATCGGAATGGCTCACATGGAAGAAGTTATTCTGGATTTGCCTTTCGCAGATACATCTTCCAGTAGGCTGTCAGATACAATAAAGAAAATCTATAACTCAACCTTCCCTCAGGTTATAGATGAAAACACCAGTATGGGTGGAAGATATCTTGAGCAGCTGATAAAGAAAAGGTATCCCATTGAGAAAGATAAAGAATCAGAGAATGATAAGGGTGGTGTGGAGGAGATCCTTTACAGGAACTTACGCAAAATGTCTGACGAAACAGCCTCTTATTCGACATTGTGGCTGATGGATCTAGTTCGCGATAATAGAATCTATTTGTATTCAAAGCAGAAGATAAAAGATGACAAAACTAAGAAGGAAAAAGAAATAGACGTTATAACAGGTTTTTTGCGTAAATTATTGCTGGACTTTATGTTCGACCTGAAACATTCCGATGTTTTTCAGAACAGTGCATGCTATCAGAAGATGTATTCGAGGTTGATGTCAAACTTCTATTTCTCTGCATTGATGCATAAGTGTGAATACTATTATTACAGGAAATTGACAAGAGAGGCAATAGATGAAATAGAAAATGGAAGTTTAGACAGAAAAACAAAAAAACAGAGAAAAGAGTCTATAAAAGTCTTGTATGCAAATGAACTTGTTAAAGCTGAGGATTTATGGGTGCAAGATATTATGAATCCTCAAGCAGAAAAAGACTTTGAACACCGATACCCTGGAAAAAGTAAAATCCGACGGGAAATATTTGGAGGATATAGTTTCCAACAATGGCCTTCGTGGTTTGCAGAACCGGAAGAAGAGATGAGACGCGTATGCTTTACTATGAAAGAAGGGTCTGGTATCAAACATATTTGCAACGCTGATACATTAGTAGAATATTTAAAAGTCAATGAGGACAGTGATCAGATATCAATATCTATGCTTGCTACCCGTAACAGTAATAGGGAGCTTATTTCTCGTTGGTTTCTAAAGCGTTATGACTTTAATGATGTTATCCATCTACATTTATTCAAACATCTAAATGTATCTTTATTGTTGATAATCGTTTTTTTTCTTACATGGCTATTTGGAATCGAAATAATTGGTTCAGATTTTAGTTATGAAAAAACTAATATGAGAATTATTGTAACAGGGATTAGTGTGATTCTATGCCCGTTTATAGGCAACCTGTTATTAAACTATGCATCAGGGGAATGGGCTGTGAAAACAAGGCAGGAACTGATTCTTAAAAGGACAACCGCAGTTATTATTCTTGTTATTATTTCTATCTCTTTATATTACATATTTGATAAATACATAGATTCTTTATGGGGGCAAATAGTATATATACTTTTTAGCATTGTTGCTTATTGTTTATTCTTTAAAATTACACCATATATTCACCCTATTTCAAGTCTACACCTCTTATTTCCAAGGTTAGTTGCAGCCATTACTGCAGCATGGCTAACAATGTCTATGGGGTTCGACATTTACGTATCTTTCTTTGATGCAAAACCGTCGTTACCTACAGCCATATCTATTGCGGGAATCGTATTTGGGTTTATTATGTATGAAATTAATAGAATAATGCCTTCAAGTAGTGTTTGGAGGAAACTATTTAGAAGTCTTGAATTCTTGGTAATAAGCTATTGCGCATCATTAATAGTCGGACTTGCTGTCATTAATTTTGTAGGAGAGAAATACCTTGAAAGAGGCGGCTATATGGAGGATTATTACAAAGAATATGTAAATGGTAATAAGGAATCAGTATGGAATAGGAAATTTGATTACAACAAATTAGAAGGAAAAACAATTGACACAGTAAGCATACATGGAAAGGTAGACGCTTTGTCCCAAATTAGCCATAAAAATAATAATAAACCATTCATAACAAAACATCAAAACATCTTTAATACTGGGCATAATTTGTACGTCATGCGAGATTTCCTAATTATGTTCTCTTTTATAGCTATGTTCTGGGGCATCTTCATTCAAATGATTTTCACTGGGGAGAAACAAATGACAGAATTGTAAATCTTATATATTACAGAAACAATGAAGAAAGTAACACAAATAATAATATTAATTTGGTTCATTCTATTACCTATGATGTCTGCTGCCCAAAACAAGCATAACATTGAGGCAGACATTGAACGTGCTGTTAAGGAATTCTTTTATAAGGTTTCTGAAATGAACAATCCTGTAGAACCGATACGCCCAGAAGATTTTGCATCAGCATATCAAAAAGGTGTCAATGTCTTCCAAATAAATTCCGGCGACATCAAAATGATTAATTTCCTTGCTTGGTACAAGAAGAACGTTTTAAAAGATTATAGTATCAGCCACCATATTCGAATAATAGAAATAAAAAAACTACATGAAAGTGGCAGATACACTGTCATTGGTGTGTTAGAAAGGAAAATCGAAGATGATACACAAAGACGACGCGTGGAAGATGAGCCTATTGAATTAAAAGTTATATGGAGAGGGCAGGAATATAATAATGTATCTTTTCAAAGTATTGCCTTTAACTTGGAACTAACCTTCATTAAACCAGATGTCATTAAAGAATATGAATTGTCGTTAGATCAAACTCTTTCATATATACCTGCAGAAGGTGGAAAATGGGATTTTACTATTATAAGCAATGTAAAATCTATGGAAGGATTTAATGGAGAGGAGAGAACTTGTATTGCCACTAATCCAATAGGCACTCTTTACTCCAATATTGATGACATCGATATTCATGTGTCAGGATCAACACTTAGTGGTTATATCAAGCCGAACAAATCGAAAACATCAAAAGGATACCTTATTATTATTGAGCAAAAAGAAAGCAAAAAAATAGTAGGGCACTGTATTTATCAGGCTGGGAAAAAGAAAAAATCCAAAAAATAGAAATCTATGAAGAAGTGGATGATAGTTTCTACCATATTGCTTTTTGCATGTTTCTGTCAAGTATGGGCTCAAAGCTCGAACTTGACAAGGGATGACTTAAAGCCTGTGCAGGCAGAGTTAAATAATAAACTGACTCTGTTATGCAAATACATCAGTTCTGTAGGAAACTCTCCTGCCAGCAGAACTAAACAGGCTTTGCTAAAAGCTGGTTATGAGAAACAAAGTATTATTGAGAATGATGTTCCTCCCCTATTTCGTGATTTCGACAAGAGAAAAATGAAAACCAGTTGGTATGACAGGACCTCACGTGGTTATAAGTTTAGAACATCTCTAATGCCTGCGTATTTTGCTTCTCTTAAAAATCAAGCTATGAATGGCGTTAAGCATAGATCATATAAAATAGGTATCGTCAATGGCTACATCAATGGAAAGTTAGCAGACCCCAGAAACTGGAAAAAGACAGAGACACTGTCAGATGGTTGTGAGGTATATGAATCTACCGTCAGTCTGATGCAGGAATACCAAAGCGTGGCTTTCAATGGTTCTATAGAGGGGAAACAAGTCACAAGCGAAAAAGACCGAAAGGATTATCGCGTTTACCTCATAAAGCAACCTAAGGACATGGGCAATCAAGCCATGATTCTTCTTGGAGATGTGTATCGAGTGATGCCAATTGATAAATAATTTGGAGTAATGAGCAAGAATAATTATCAGATACTTGTACCGCAAGAAAACATCGTTTATAAGGACGATGGTAAAAGGCTTGTTTTGTTCTTAGTTGACTTGCAAGATGAGAAGCATACTCAAACATTTTCAATCTATAAGGTCTTTATATATACGCAACTACTGGATATTCTATTGAATCTTAATTATGATGATAGTAAGCGTGTATATGAAGACATTCGGAAAGCAATAATAGAAGTTTACGATGCAGGAGCCGCAGAAGATCTTTGCAACACGCTATTAAGTGCGTTATATGTTGCGGACACTCTAACAGGGAAAGAAGTATTTAACAATATCGAGGACTCTGCATCAATTATAAAATGGGAAAAAGACAAGAACGCTAAGATAGTTAATAATATCAAGAGTATCCATATAGAAAAGAAATGGATATATATTGCAGTCTCTTGTTTGGTTATTGGAGTATTGGTGGGTGTATTTATATCGACAATCTCAAGATGGTTTGATAATTCTGATGCCACACAAGCAACTATAGTTGATGCCAATAAGAGTATAGCCATTCAAAAAGCAAATCCAAAATTAAAAATTAATGCCATATATGATCCAAAGAGCTGCACCATCTATTTCAGTGACACCAAATTTGAGAAAATAGAATATTATATAGACTATCAAAAGAAAGTAAAGTCATTAGATGATATTAACTGGCGGCTTCAGTCGAACAACATAAGCTCTAATGATACATTGTTTCTCAAAGACAATTGTACTGTATATCTGAGAGGAGAAGTAGAAACGGATTTTTCTGAAATCCAAGTTATTGACGTTAGCTATTTTGACTTTATTACCCAATTGTTAGCAACACAAGATCCCCTCATCAAATCTATGCTTGTCACAAATAGTCCAACGGTGTTTGGCAATACAACATTCTTGGTAGATAGCGTACCTCAACAGGTATCATACTATAAATCTTCAGAACTAAGAGATTATATTAAGAATGGTTTTAAAGTTACAAGCATTAAGACAATAGGTAGCAATTTGAATCCAACTAACAAGCATTACCCCAAGTTGTCACAAATCACTATCCAGAAACAATAAAAAGACAAAATATGGTATATCACTTTTATTTCGAAAGTGCGGAACGCGCTTACAACCTGAAATTGACAGACAATCCTGACAAAAGGCATCCCATTAAAGTGCTTTTGGCCAGTCAAAGTTCTGGTGTTGAACTAATGCATATCAGGCGTGAAAGCTTGAAACTCGTGTCCTACGACAGCAAGAAAGAAGACAAGGAGGTGTACATAGAGTCCTTCGTTACCGACGGCAACAGACTTGACATCTATCTGAGTGACAAGAAAAAAGATGACGAGTTCTTCGTTGCATCCCCTTTCAGGTTCATCGAAGATGGCAAATATTTGGATATTTGGAGCCAAGCTCTTGGTTCTGAAGAGACCGAATCGTTCACGATTGCATTCCATTACAAGAATAATGTCACAGGAGAGGTATATATCAACTGCATTCCTGGCGACCGAATCTACAATATGGTTCTTGACTTTGGTTCAGAGGCCAGCCAGATGTTGGTTATGCGCAACGAGGACAATAACGACGAATCTGAACTGTTCAATGAGTTCGTCAGTCATTTTTATGGCGTTGATTCCGACAGTATCGGAGAGAGGACATACGACCAACAGGATGACAAGGACGAGAAACTTTTCAGGAGCATCTATTTCCTGCCGAAGAAAGAGTCCTGCCTGCCTTACGACAATAGCGCCATCACGGTAAGACCCGGCAAGGGAGATCCCCTGTTCAACTTTATCACGAAAAGGAATAACACTGAGGACAAAGGACAGAGGTTGCCCAATATCAAAATTTCCTACTTGTCTGGCGAGACACCTGATGAGATTGAGCCAGAGATTCTGCATCAGGCGATTGTGATGCGTTTTGTCCATGAAGCTGTGATGGAAGTCAAGGAAAGGGCTGACAGGAAAAGACAGAAGGGCAGATGTGCCATCAGAATGTTTTTCCTTGTGCCCAATGTGATGGGGCAGGTTCAGTTGTCCAGCTTCATCCGTGCCATTCAGGAACACACAGATTCACCCGCGTTTCGCAATTTGCTGCCAGAACCGATGAAGGACGTGGTGCTGGACATCCGGTCATTCTCTGAAAGTGATGCCTCTTTCCTCTATTGGCAAAAGTTCGGTGGTGAAGCCGTGGAAGCCGGCAACTACCTCATGATAGACGTGGGCAAAGGCACCACGGATTTCTCAATCATCAAGGTCGAGAACGGCAGTGATGCCGTGAGTGTGTACCGCTCAGGTTTCGTCGGCGCTGGCAATGCCCTAAACTATGCGATGTTTGTCAACTATATCACCAGCATGTCCGGGTCATTAGACGCCAGAAGCATTATCAAGACTGTTCTTACTGAAGCGGAAGATGCAGACCTCTACCGGCTGGAGAAAATACTTGAGGACTATAAACAGGACGATAATCCCATCATCAATGTCGAGAAGAAAGACCTCAAGATTGAGAAAGGCAAAAAAGCTGGTACGATTATCGACATGATAGGACAGAGAGGACAGATTGATGACCAGCGCGGCATTATCCACTCGATAATATACCAAATTATCGAAAAGATAGTCATTAATGTCAAGGAGACAAATTTCAACAAGGTCATACTTGGTGGCAGAGCTTTCAGATATAAGCCTTTCCTCGACGAGACCGTTGATATTCTTGAAAAGCTATATAACCTTGAAGGGAAGGTCGTCTATATGGATCAGCCCAAAAGAGGCTGTCTCAGGGGGCCTTTACTTGACATGAAGATCAACAAACAGTCAGACATTATCGGTATCCCCATTAAGGTAGATGTCACAAAAAGAGAGGACGAGGAAAAGAAACTAAAAGAGGCATTCATGAACATCCTGAAGGCTAAACATATAAGCAGGGAGATTACCGTCGGTAACCAGAAACCTAAAACATGGTTCCAGAAGGTCAAGTCTTCGTTACATCCTCTATTGTACTGGGAGACATCGGAAAGCACCCGCCAAGAAAAGAAGGCGAACCTGAAGAGCCAAATAGTGAACCTTGACGCAGACCGGGATGACATTACCGAGATGATGAGTGGAGAAAAAAAAGTGGGCAAATGTGATTCTAACACCCGCTTTTATGTCTCCGATGATGAATATGAGTTGAACAACAGTATGAAGTTCGACGGCAAAGACTATTCAATTTTCTTTGACGGAAAAGATTTTTATGTTAGGAACGAGAACAGCAGCATGAAATTGAAACCAACCGCAGAGTCCTTAAAGAAAGGGATGCTCTATGAGAGCCTATTCCCATATCCGTACCGTATTCTGCCGGAGAACTATGACATTCCAGATATTAAACTATACTAAAACAAAAAGATATGAAAGCTTACTATTACACAATGATTATCTTGGCGTTCCTGGCACTGGCAACTGCCGTCATCCTACCGTTCACCCTCCCGGTCATCTTTTCGGATGTCTGGCCGATGCTCCTCTGCGCCATCGTGGGGATCCCCCTACTGATACTCGCCTCTTTAGGCATTGAAGCACGGGGTAAGCAGATTCAGACAATGTGCTGCACCGATGACACCCCTGCCGAGGCATCTCCTGAAAACATGCCGAAGAATGACAACAATGCCGACAGCAGTTCGTCCGTTGCCCCCCAGTCCCTTCAATTGCAGGAGCCGGACACGGTGGAACATGATAAGGCCCCAGAAGTAACAGAAGATTGTATGGAACAGAAATGGAGTAAAGCCATGTACATACGTTACAATGCCATGTGGGACGACTTGTTCGACAACATTCAGATTCCCCTAACTCCAGATAAAAAGGCTGAAATCAGCTGGCTACTGTGGGAAATAGCGTCTCAAACTGTCAATTTCCTCAAGCAGAGCAATGCAGATATCAACAGTGTAGGTTATAATGCGGAAGCCGTTAGGATGATCATTGAAAACCTTTCGGAAGATGACATCAAGCTCGAAAAATTCTTCGACGACCCGTCAACAGTGCAAATCAAAGCAATTGCTATTTATAAATGGTTGCACGAACAGGGAGTTAAAACTGCCACGACCGCATTTGGCTATCAACTCAAAGCAGAATAGAATATGAGAAGAATCCTTTTTGTCAGTTTCTTGGGCATTATTGGCATCCTTATTGTGGTAGCCTTAAACTATTTCTTCCCGCTCAATTTCTCCGTATATTTTCTTGTCTGCATCCTGTCGCTCCTATTGTGCAAGTTCGTAGACAGAGAACACAAACTTCTTCTTCCTTGGATTATCACTGCCACGGCATCGATCCTGGTCACCCTTAACTATCTCCATCCTGATATCAGCGTTTACAATAATTCCGACTACCATGTACTTGTGATGCAAGGTGTGGATCAAAAGGATTCTATCTTGCTTGTGGGCAGAAAAAAAGCGAAATCGTTGTTCGATAGTAAGCAAATGGAAGGCCGGGCTAGTATCTCTCGTCCGCAATTGGATGGCGCAGGCTGTGTGCTTCGGTACGACATGCCGGGTGAGCCATTATTTGCAACTGTTGACAACAGTAGGACCGGAAGACTAGTTAATAAAGATCAGATGCCTTCCTTCCGCAACATGTTACAGATAAGCAACGACTCCATGCAATGCGACATATCCATTCAAGAGTTTGGAAAGGATTCTGTTCACGTCAATGTGACTCTTAAGCATCTAATGGATAATCATTCTAAAGAATATCTTCCGTCATTCAAGCAGCCCATCCGCATAGGTTATAATCTGTTTGACCTCCTCCATAGCGGCCAATCTTACGGTGAAGGTGAGGAGAAACTGTTAAGCGCACTCAGAAGGTCTGTCCTGATCCGCAATTACGATGACATAGATGAAGGGGTTTATTACCTGACATTCACACATGCCATGGAGCCGTTGAAAATTGTCTGCGACGGTCAGCCCTTCAAGCCTATGAGGAGACTCCAATCGGTAGAACTTGATAAGGACACCTACTATTACATTGGCATCGGCAACCAAGCAACACGTCCCATGAAGGCATCATACCAGGACGGAGTGGTCTGTCTGAGGTACAGATTCCCTTATATCAACAATTTCCCGAGAGTCCTCGACAGGACAGGCTTAAAGGAGAACGGGCTTAAGAATCTTGCAGTGACTACGAAAACATCATCGCTGCTCTCTACAAGTGTCAAGGAAGCCTTCTACTATCCTCTGTTCGACCAAGACGATAATGAGTATCATTTTAATGGCTGCATCAGTTACCGCGTCAACGACAGCCAGACTCCGTTTACGGCAGACCTTACTGATGATGGCGCCACTAAGTCCCAGCAGCCGAATACACTGACAGCAAAGAACGGAGCTGTATGGCATTTCAACGTTTGTAACCTCCGGCAGGCCAGTCCGGTCACTGGTATGGACAATGTCTATGTAAAGGACACAACCATCATCGGCTTCGTCCTGGTCATGCTTCTTCTTGCCTTCATCTATTCCATGGTATTCGTAAGAGGTCATGTCTCCAAAATAGTCATGACTGCTTGTTTGTTTGCCGTTCCGTTATTCGTAATGCGCATCTATCTGCTATGGAGGATCGCTGTCTTCCCGCCAGTTGCGGACATCACACTCAACGAGTTTCTCCGGTACAGGATGGAACTTCCCGGCATATGGACCAATCCTGTCATCATCTCGGCAGCCCTTTGGCTAGCGGCACCAGTTGCCGCTCTGTTGACATGGTTGACGTTGAAGCCCCTGTCGAAATACAAAAGAGGCGGAATCTGGTACCACATATTAGGATTGGCATTCCCCATATTGGCTGTTGCTGTCGCAGTGTCTTTCAGGCTGGCACATGTCAGTATCGTTGGAATGAACATACTGGTTCCTGTTACACTCTTCCTTGTCAACGAATACATCATATCGCGTGGATTGCCTGTCGGCTATAGAATTGGAAATGCACTTGCAGCACTGCTGGCACTGTTCGTCTCTGACCCTGGCTATGCCATCATGTTCTTCATATTCGAGTGCATCTACTATTCCATACTTCTGTATTCATATTTGAAGTACAGGTGGTGGGAATACAGTTCTGGAAAGAAAGCGGGGTTTTACCTTTTCCTTGCTCTTATGTTAGTCATTCTTGCCATCGTCATCTGCCTTCCAAACCTTGTATGGTATTCATATAGCCACGAACTTATTTTCTCAGGAATCATCACCACCTCCAGAGCCTTCTTCATCATCCTGCCCCTGTTGATAGGTGGTACCATCCTGATGGTGACCTGGCACTGGCAGCAACTGAAATTGGCCTGGAACTGGGAGCAACTGAAGGACAAATGGGGAGGTAATTTAGGTATCGTCCTGCTGCTGGCCTTCGTTATGCTCACTTCCACCTATGGATATGACTATTTCCAGAATAATAACCTCCATTTTAAGTACCGTGCCATCATACATACGAAGATGGTGGGTGATATCATGAAAGGAGAGAAGTACGACCACGATAATTCCCAGCGTCTGCTGAATGCAGCACAAAACCAATGGTTCCTACAGTACCATATTAACAAAGGAGGAGAAAGAGTCTCTGACGACGGAATCATGTCGCTGCTACCACATTTCAAGAAAGGAGTCACATGGAACACGCAAATCAGCGACGTGGTCCTTTCCCGATATGTCATCGGTGAACTGTCGGGACTCGTGCCAGTGATGATGATCATACTCTCGCTGGTACTGCTATGGATGGTATTCAGGAGTGAGAACTACTCGCCAGCAGGACGAGTCATTACTTTTGCCGTCGCGTTGCTCTTTGTAGTACAGAGTACTTTCGAATGGATGGCTGTAACCAATAGGACGGTATTTTTGGGTCAGGACTTTCCTTTCCTTAGTCAGAATGCCCGAAGCACACTTATCATGTTTGTCTTTTGGATCGTGTTTTTAATCGTGTTTGCCTGCCATCAACCCAAGAGGGAGGATAATGAAGACTTGGGAGAAGGTTTGAACGCCTTTACGGAACGCCTGCCTCTCACTGTTTTCTTTGCGCTCTTCGCTGTTACAAGCATAGCCATCTTCTTGTGGGGAAATAACTATGAGGATCTTTATGCAGGCAGTAAGGCAGAAGGAGACAGATCGAATGCGGAGGAGTTCAACATCTCAACGGCTATGAAAGATAGCAAAGACCAGTTAAAGCTAATCAATGCGCGTCTTTCCGAATATCCAGAGACAGACCGTAAGCTTGAGAATGACGAGGACATAACCTCACTGGTGAATGATATCAACGAGAAAATTCACCTAAAGGAATATGTAGATAAACTGAAGGGCGATGGCCTTGTTAACGACTTCACCTACTCTTTGTATCAGGCCTTCGAGTCAAACTTGATGCGGAAGAACTCAAACCACAACATCATACATCTGCGTCACCACAATGCGGAGAGTTATGAGTTGGCACTTAACGACAGCTACTTCAGCCTGCAGAGCCCAGACTATGACAAAAAAGCATGGAAGGGGAATGTCTATTCTGACGTGTCGTCATCAATATCCGAACAGGCTGTTTTTATCAAGGTATTGCCGGGTGTTTCCGTTTATTCCGTTCCACGCTCATGGCTACCATCAGATATTGACTATGCCATTGTGGATTGTCGTAACAAGGACGGACACGTTGGTGAGAACTATAAAAAGATCATTCACAGAGAAATGGCAGACTACGCTGTATCATCCGCCGTTTTCCCGATTTCACCCAGTGACATTCTTGAACTCAATGACAAGAAGAAAAATGATGTTCTGACCTATCAATATGGTAGAGAAGAACAGAATCTCCTTGTGAAGAACATGATTATCAACGGAAAACGGAAGTTCTTCTATCCTCTGAGGGAGAAATGCCTGTGGCTCAGGGAATTCTCTGAAATGGTAGCATATAGCAAGCAGGGATCCGGTAGCAAGGATTCCATATTCGTCACGTTGGACACTAAGCTTACTGAGAGCATATCTGGTATTCTGAGGAAAACCAATCATGAGTGCTCCGTTGTTGCAATGGATGGACGTGGAAATGTCAGACTCATAGCAGACAACAAACTGTCAGGTGCAATCGATCCCAATGACGAAGAACTTATTAACGAACTGGCAGTCCAGAGCTACATGAACCCGAATCCGGAAACCGACCAAAGTCTCTTCGGCAATCTCAACCTGTGTTACATGAATCCTGGTCCAGGATCATCACTGAAGCCCATCACCTATGCGGCAGTAACATCTCAGAGTCTAGGTTTCAAATGGTCGAGTCTTGAACTGATGAGTCCCGCCCATACAAATGACTCCACTGTAGTAAAAGTAGTAGGAAAGCACTACCATGCGAGGAAATTTGGTCCACAGTACAAGTATACTGCCGAGAGACCGTTCGTGTCAATCACAGATGATGAAAAGGGCGTAGGAGAGACTGGGTGGATCAACAATCACTATTACCTATACAAGTCCAGCAACTACTATAATGCCCTCGTTACATATCTTGGGCATTATGATGACTTGTCGGATGCCGAGAATACTGTTTTCGTCATCTCATCCAGTCAAAATGACTTCCCGCGCTTCAGAATAGAGAAGGACGGAAAGGTGTATACGTTCCGTGATGCACCGCAGCATAAGACTGATCAGTTGTTGTTTGAGGGGCTAACGAAGAATTTCAAAGTACCTACTGTCATTGGATATGTTGATACACTGAGACATGAGTTTGTCAGTCCGACATACTATAGAAAAAATAACATAGAAAACAAGGTCATTGTCGGCAGATACTCATGGGTGTTCCCGCAGGCCTCAAGCATATACGATTATGAGATGACGTCATCGGTGTTGATGCCTGCAGAACGTCTGAGGCAATACACCCTAGGCTCTGCCCCTGTGAAAGTGACACCCGTCAAGATGGCAGAGATGTATGGAAAACTTTATTCCTTGCATCCTGATTTCCATGCTTCTGTTACTCCAAGGATAACAGACTTTACGCAACCTTGGTTGGATAGGAGCGGAAATACTTCTGATAATTTCCTCGGTTTCTATCAGAAGAACCTCTACAAAGGCATGGAGGAATGTGTTCGTATCGGAACAGCCAGTAATCTCACGAAGGATACTGGAGACTACTACCTGTATGCAAAGACAGGAACGTTGAGTCTCCGAAAGGGTGTCAACGATGACAGAATGTTGGCAGTTATCATAAGCAACAGGAACCTTGTAGCCGACGGACAGATCAAGTCTTCCAATGATTACAAATTCATGGTAGTCTATTTCAGGTTTAAGCAACTTGATCCGAAATCTGAACTATTCTGGCCAACTGTCAATTCTGTCGTCAAGGAAATCGTCAACAGTACCAGTTTTATTAACTATATGAAATAAGATGAAGACAAGAATCCAATATTTTGTATTTGCGGCGATTATCATTGCTGCACTCGCGATATACGCCTCCTCCAGTAGCAGTATGAAAGAAACCATAAAAGAGGATGCTGAGTATCCCATGTTACCCGTTAGTGACTTGTTCATGCCAATACATGCGGACACCCTTGAGAGTTATCTCAACACATTTTTCAGTAAAAGGGGACTGAAAACAAATAAGCAGAGAAAGAGATTCCAAATAAAATACAACCCTGATGCACTTGTACTTCTCCATGCCAACGGTAATATGATGGCAGAGACGAGGAAGATTCTTGAAACCGCTCAGATTGAGGGGTTCAATGTTGAATACTCAAAGAATGCAGTACTTATCACTATGAGCAAGGAAGACAATTTTGTCAACTGTCCTACGGTTATCGTCGCCGAGATTCTCAGGAAAATGAACGAGAAATGAATCGAATGGTGTTTGTAAAGAAAACTTTATTCTTTCCATAACGAGGTACAAGGGTGAGTAACCTACAATTGGAAATAGAAATATATTTAATAGATAAATATGCTATACTATTTATTCCGATATTTTGAGTATTTAGGGATTCCCGGTTCCGGCATGTGGAGCTATATCTCCTTTCGCTCTTTAGGGGCATTTATTCTGGCACTCTTGCTGTCGTGGAAGTTGGGGAAGTGGTTCATCGCCTATATGGTGAACCATCGTAATAGGTTTGAGGAAAAGAAATTCGACAAATCTGTTGACCCTGTTGCTGCCAAACGGAAGTATATACCATCAATGGGGGGCTGTGTTATCATTGTGTCGGTTGTTGCCACTTGTCTTCTTTTTGGCAGACTGCGTAATATCTATCTCTTGCTTATACTTGTTACAACCATCTGGTTAGGAATAACAGGATTCGCCGATGATCTGTTGAAGATCAAGCGCAGCAAAAACGGGCTCGCGGCACATTGGAAACTGCTTTCGCAACTTGGTATTGGCATCATCGTTGGTCTTACCTTATATTTAAGTCCTGATGCTGTCATCAGAGAGAATGTGGTGAGCCAGAATAGCAATGGCGTATCGGTAATAGTGCATAAAAGTGAGGCGAAGAAAAGTACTATTACCACAATCCCGTTTGTCAAGAGTCATAACCTTGATTATTCGCTGATAGAGTCACAAGAAATTGGATGGATCGTTTTCGTAGCAGTTACCATATTCTTCATCATGTTCACAAGCAATGGTGTTAATCTCAATGACGGAGTAGATGGTATGGCGGCTGGCAATTCTGCGATTGTATTTACGGCATTAGCAATATTGGCTTACGTATCCAGTCATATTGGGTTTGCGGCTTATCTGAATATCATGTATATACCTGGCATCCAAGAGTTGGTTGTGTTCGCTTTTGCCATGATAGGTGCATTAGTCGGCTTCCTATGGCACAATGCGCATCCAGCCAAAATGTATATGGGGGACACCGGGAGTCTTGCCATTGGTGGAGCTATAGCAGTTCTGGCCGTTATTATTCACAAAGAAATTCTTCTGTTTATCTTATGTGGAATCTTTGTCATTGAGTTGGCCAGTAGCAAACTGCAGACGTGGTACAGCATTTGGGGCACGAAACATGGACGGAAACAAAGGCTGTTCAAGCGTGCCCCTCTTCATGATGCTTATCGGACAGGATATGAATTTGACAACAGCATCAAGTATGTCTTCAGGCATCACTTATGTGGAAATGATGAAGACCAAAAGGTCACTGTACACTTTTGGATTATATCCATCTTATTGGCCGCACTGACCATCATATCACTGAAGATCAGATAAATTATGAGCAAAAAGCTAAGATTCCTAATATATACCATCCTGATAGCGGTACTCTTTGTGCTGCTATGCATTGAAGGCATTGACATCGTCAGACACGTCCTCTTTCCACATCCCGGGACATGGATTGGAAATCTTCAGCTATATATGTGGGCAGGTATCGGAGCTCTGTTTTTCATGGTCGGACAACGATTTCTGAAAGAAAACCTGAAATGGTTCGAGACATTCACACACGAACTCATTCACACCATCGTCAGTATCCTCCTTTTCAGAAGAATTCATTCATTCGAGGCTAAAAACGGCAATGGAATGATGATGAGTAGCGGGAGTGATAAGACACTTGTATTTGTGGACCTTGCCCCCTATTGTCTTCCTATTTATACATACATCTTACTTATTATCAGGTCAATAACAACAGGACAGTTCCTCTGGTGCATAGATACGATGATCGGCATTTCTCTGGCCTTCCATATCGGCTGTTTCAAAAAACAGATCGGCAGTTATCAGTCAGACATTAATAAACGGCCTCTATATTTCTCTTACACATACATTGCGACTGCCCTATTATTCAACGCCTGCGTCTTCCTGGTATCCTTCTGGAGCACCAAGAATGTTTTTACGGCACTGTGGTACGTAATTAAAGGACTATTCAAATTCCAAAACTTATGGCAATAAATATCAATTCGGCAAAAGAAATGAACAACATCGTCATGGAAGGCATGGCTTTAGTTGTTCAGTGTTTAAAAGACAAAGTCATACCCTATATTGAAGAAAAATATCCTGACAAAAGTTGGGAACAAATATATGAGGACAAACTATCCGCAAGAGGGAAAAATGGTGATTTAAAATACAAGGCTATTCTCAAAGAATGGAAGAGCAATCATATTGTCAATATAAAAAACCTATATGCATTTATTGTAGAATCCAAATGGAGGATGGGATTCTCAGAAGAATATGTTCATGAATATGAAGAAACAAAACATTCCATCATTGATTTAGTGGAGGGCATAACCAGACGTACAATGGATCATCACACCGTTTACTATTCTCCTACCCAAATGTTCAATGACATGATAAACATTGCCAACAATTTGGGGAACACCAAACTCGTCAATCGCCTCAACAGACTTTATGAAGAACTGAATTCTTTGGAAGAAGAGTAGAACGATTTCTGATTTGGGAACCTTGACGACCTTTTCAAAGAAACCGTGCCGTTCCTACTCGGTAATCACAGCACCAACTCCATGACGGCTGGTGTTCCTCAGCAACTTGACGAAGTTGCCTTCCATCTATTTTCATTCATGCACTTTTTCACAGAAAAGTTCATTGTACTATTAATCGGGCACTTGGTTGTTGATCTCAAAATCTTTCGTGAAGTCCAGATACCACTGGACGGCCTGACGGGAGAGGGATCTAATGCACTGGGCCTGTGAGGGGGCGGTATGCTGGAGTTTATCGGCCATCGACAGACGGTAGTCATACCACTGGCGGATGGCATTGTGCTGCATATCCCACCGGAGATCCACCTTTGCATCAGACAGTTTAGGACTATCCTTTGCAGCCAAGAAGCTGGCGAGTTCCTGACGGAGCAGTTCTGTACGGAAGTCGGCAAGATAGCTGTAATAACGATTGAGATTCACGAAACGAAATCCCCCTGTCTCATTATAATAGTCGTCGTACTCCTTATACAGCTCTTCCCACAAGACATAGTCACGGTAATAGCAGTCATCATGACTGCCCAACGGTGTCTCTGCCGTCAGTTCTGCCAAGGTCTCATAGGCATTGAGCATCCGGAAACGGGCTGTACCGGCAAAGACTTCTGAGGCTGTTACCATATCAGAAGTAACGCAGCTACTTGCATACGACTGATAGCCGTCGTCCTGCTCACGGGTAAGGGCAGTCAAACTGTCGAGGTCTTCGACACCCAGAGTCTCACGAACATCGTAAGCCCAGTTCCACTCATAGGCAGTCTTCTCTTCATCTTCAGGACAATGATACTGGAGCCACATCAGCGAGTCAAAACGCTGGTCAGGGAATTTTGGAATCTCATAATCGAAGTCTGCCACCCCCTGCCCTCCCTGCTTGCAGCCAGCGAAGAAGGGTAAGATCAAGGACGTCAATAATATTAAATCTCTCATGTTGTCATACATTGCTTAATTGTTAAAAATTCGCTGATAATGCCGGCGCTCAAGGAAACACATGAAGGTTTGTTCAAGATACCAGTAAATGGCGAGAGCGGCTTGGCAAGCGGCGATGTAGAAAGCGATCTGCTTTTTGTCAGGGATCAGTTCCATCAGATTCAACGTCAGAAAGGTGTATATGATGAGCAGGACTATGGTGTAATTCTCCTGCATCATCCGCTGGACACAGTGGACATGGTAGTCGATGATTTCACTAACGAGCTGTCGTGTCTCCGGGTGATTCTTCCCTTGGCAAGCACAGAGCATGTCGTAGGCCTTCTCATAGTAATAATCGGCCGGCCCCCTGCGGCATATCTCAAGACTGGCATCGAGGTTCATCAGTTCAAAGACATCGTAGTCATCTTCATTATAGCCATCAACATGTTTGTATCTGGCGTAACCTCGTGCCGTCTTGATGAAATCGCGGGCCAAAGCAAGCGTGTTATCTTTGTCAGTCATACATTTTGAATTCTTTGATAAGGTAGTCCAAATCTTCTTCCCGTTCTTCGGGGGTGGTGTATGGATCAATGAGTGTGCTGAGACTGTACTCGGCAAAGGCGAGGTCGGACTCGGTGAACTCCGCGTTATAGAGAAAATCCAAGGGGAAGGCGACGGGCAGGTTTTCGTCGGTGTTGACGGGGAGGGGGAGGTGGTCAAGGCCCTCTACGCGGTCGATGAGGGCAATGTCGAGAGCGTCCCAGATTTCATGCAGGTCATCACACGCCATGACATGTTCGGAAGTCACCAGAACGCCATAGACATTAGGGACATGCTTGCTGAGGCGTTGCAGACGATTGCGGTACAGTTCGCAGGTAAGGGCCAAGTCCCATGCCATCTCATCCTTATCCTCAAGCCGATTGTTGGTTCCCGTATCCATCAGTACAATGATGATTTCTTCTTCCGTGGCATAGATATAAGATTCTTTATCGGGAAGCAAAGGCTCCAACCCCTGACGACGGGCTGAATAGACGTTCGCCATTCCGCCTAACTTGCGGAGATACTCTAAAATGTTTTTTCCAGTTTTCTTAAAGATTTCTGTTTTCATAAATTATTCATTTACATTGTTTCTTTCATGCTGCAATCAGTGCTTTGACGTTCTTGACGATGCGAACTGGGGCAACGTAGTCGCGCAGTATGTCATCGCCGTCCACTTCGAAGACATAGATTTTTTCTGCATCCTTCAGGAATGGGCGGGACTGCTCACTGATATTGCGGAGACGGATGGAACTGCTCCAGTTACGGAAGAGAAGGGCGGTGTCGCCACCGTCGTAGATAAATAACGGGCCATCGGGTTCACACTGCTGTGGGTCAATCAGGAGCATCAGATCTCCATCGTTGTCTTGTAGTATCTTATACATTACTATAACTATTAAGGATTAATAAAGTAAGGTGCCGTTAGGCGCTGAAGCCTGACACCACTTTATGGTGAGGCTTCAGCGGGGCGGCTTGAGGACGGAAACGCTCGAAGGCCTTCGTGACGTCGGAGGCTTCGATGCGCTGGAAGTCAGCGGCAGAGACAGAGGCTCCGTCGACATTCATGGCAGAGATGACACGGTCGGCCATGGCGGGGATAATGCCGTTGCGGACGAACTGCTCTATCCAGCGGGCATTGCCGAAGTGCAGGTCCTTCGCCTTCAGGGCCTGGTCGATGGCACTGCGCATCTCCTTAGTGGCCTCGGGGGTGAGGATATAGTCATCGCGATCGAAGAGACGCATGGCGATCTCCATCAGCTGAGCCGTGTCGTAGTCGTCGAACTGATAACGGTAAGGGAAACGGCTGGAGAGTCCGGGGTTGGAGTTCAGCATGGCTTCCATCTCAAGGGTATAGCCGGCGAAGACGACGAGCATATCAGGATTGGGTTGCGTGAGGACGGTGAGCAGCGAGTCGAGCACGCGACCACCGAAGTCCTTTTTGTCCTCGATGCTGACGTTGAGGTTGTAGGCCTCATCGATAAAGAGCACGTTGCCCTTGGCTTCCTCGAGGACGGCCTTCATATTCTCTTCCGTCTGTCCGATATACTGTCCCACGAGTCGCGTGCGGTCTACGGCGATGACCTCACCCTTGGAAAGGAGTCCGAGGGAGTGGTAGATACTGCCGAGCTTGCGGGCGACAGTGGTCTTGCCTGTGCCGGGGTTGCCCGTGAAGACACAGTGGTAGACCTGTTCCTGGCTGTTGTTGAGTCCCCTGCGGCTACGTTCCTGGAAGAGGCGCGTCTGGTTGGCCATCGACTGTATGCCTTTTTTCACATTGTCGAGACCGATCATCTCACGCAGTTCGCGCATGCTCTCCTCAAAGGGTGAGCCCTTGCTGGTGAGTTTGTCGAAGGGGATGTCCTCTTCCTGCAGCTGCGTCTGCTCGTCATTCTCCATAAGGGGAATGGCACGCTGAAGGAAGCTCGGCCGCACCTCCTCAGCGATGAAGCGACGGATATCATCTCGCGACCAGTTGGCGAGTGCGCCCTGTTCCCAACCTTGAAGAATGGTATGGGCAAGACGGTCTTTCGCAGCGGTGCAAGGGACGAGGTTGCTGACAAGGAGCTCGCGGTAGAAGGTCTGCACAAGGTCGAAGGCGGAATAGGGTTCCTGCTCGATCACGCTCTTGCTGTGGAAGAAGCGTCGCAGCGAGGGGAAGAGTTCCATCAACTGGTCTGTCTCCTGCCGTGAACCGCAAAGCCAGAGGAAGGTCTGGCCGTTGGAGTGGCGCACCCTGTCGATGACTTTCCGCATGATCACCTTGCCACTAGCTCCCGTGAGCTCGCTGAGGTGAGTCAGACAGAGAATCTTCATGTCGCTGTTCTCAATCTCCTCGGGCAGCAGCTCGTAGGGATTGGCACGTGAGGTGTCGAAGAGCGTAGCGCAGTCGATGCAGTTGAGGTCGTAGTCAGACAGGATGTTCCTCTGAAAGAGTTTCAGGATGCCTGTCGTCACATCGTGGTTGCGGGTATTGATAATCAGGTTGCCTTCGGGCTGGAAGGCCTCCTGTTCGAGCTCCTTGCGGAACTCATTGTATAGAAGGAGCAGCCGCTCCTGCATCATCTTCTGTCGGAATTGGGCCATACCTGGCTGTCGGGCCACCATGTCCCATTCAGGTTCGATCGTCTGCATACAGGAGGTCAGCGTGTGTTCGATGCCATAGCTGTGGCAGGGTGTCGGCTTTCCGACCTTGGCATTCAGAAGATCATCGAGGACAAAATCGACGCGCACCAGGTGTTCACCAGGGCCGACGACATAAAGGATGTACTTTCCGGGCAGCCAGATGTTCAAGCTGGGGATCTCGTAGTAAGCCTTGCGCTTGCTGTGCTTCTCCTCGCAGTCAACATCGCTGGCGCACATCGGATAGTAGGTATCAGTATAAACATAACAGGTGAAGCGATGGTTTTTCAATTCAGCACCTGACCTCGCCTTCAAGGTAACGGCTACGGGGCCCTCGCAGTACACTCCCTTCTCGCAGCCGGGCATCACCTCCACATCGATGGAGGTCACATCATCAATCCAGTTTTGCTTTTCATGGTCAGACTTCATCAGTACGTCGGCCACCCTGTCATCAATAGGTCTCGGGAAGGGGAGCCCTGACGCTTCAGCCTCATCAGGCTCTTCATGCTCATCATGGGTGTCCATGGTCTCCAGGTCGTCTTCATCATCGTAGTCCAGTTCATCATTGATAAAGTCCTGGAGCATCTTTTCAAAATCATCGTCATACTGTGTCTTGTCATTCTTCATAAATAAAGAAAGCTTTTTTGTATTTGTTGATAGGTTTTCGGATGCCCTTTTGGGAAAGGGCGCAAGTGGTATTTGGGCAACGGCCTGAAGCCGCTGTCCAGTAAGGTTCACAGAAACTTGACTCGAAGTCTCTATCACAAAACGTTATTGTTGTACCAAAATGTCAAAGAGCGTACGATCCCGCCGGCCTAAATATGGCCGGTGCATAATTTTACGGAGTTTTGTGATACGTTTTCTTGATTATTATGATTTAAATTCCGGTGCAAAGATAAGCAAAAATTCCGATACCTACCAAATAAGTATCGGAATTTTTATTCGGGAAATATGTTTTTTAACATTTCCTCGCGGGCGAAATAATATAATGTACGCGAATTATTCCGCCAAAGTGAAGTCTAATTGTTTGCGCTCGAGGTTGGCACGGGCCACCTGGATGCGGATGGGATCGCCGAGCTGGTACTTCGTGTGGTTACGACGGCCGATGATGACGAAGTTCTTCTCGTCGAAGTCATAGTAGTCGTTGCCGAGGTCACGGATGGGGATCATACCCTCGCAGTGGGTCTCGTCGATCTGGGCATAAATACCGTAGGAGGTGAGGCCGGAGATATGGGCATCGTAGGTGTTGCCAATCTTATCGGCCATAAACTCCACCATCTTGTACTTGATCGAGTCGCGCTCAGCGTTCTGGGAGATCTGTTCCATGTCGGAGCAGTGCTCACAGTACTCCTCGTACTTCTCCTTGTTGGCCGAGCGTGCGCCAGACTGGTATTTCGTCAGCAGACGGTGTACCATCGTGTCGGGGTAGCGTCGGATGGGCGAGGTGAAGTGGGTGTAGTAGTCGAAGGCGAGACCGTAGTGTCCAATGTTATGCACGCTGTATTTTGCCTTCATCATCGCACGCAGGGCAACGGTCTCGATGGCATTCTGCTCACGGGTTCCCTCGGCATCGGCCATCAGGGCATTGAGCGACTTGGTGATGGCGCCCTTCGTGCCGCTGGTCTTCACCTTATAGCCAAACTTCGACACGAACTGGCGCAGGTTCTCGAGTTTCTGAGGATCGGGCTGGTCGTGGATACGATAAGGCAGTGTCTTCGCCTTCACACCCTTCTTCACACGACCGATGGACTCGGCCACGGTCTTATTGGCGAGCAACATGAACTCCTCGATGAGTTTGTTGGCATCCTTCGAGGTCTTGAAGTAGGCCTTAACGGGCTTGCCGGTCTCGTCGATATCGAAGTGGAGTTCCTCACGGTCGAACTTCACAGAGCCATTCTTGAAGCGGGCTGCACGGAGTTTCTTGGCCAGGGCATCGAGTTTGATGAGTTCGTTGGCATATTCACCCTTGTATGGGTTCTTCTTCGTAGCAGGGGGAGCCGGCTCGCCTGTGCCGTCCCTCACACCATTGTCTTCAAGTATCTGCTGCACCTCTTCGTAGGCATAACGACGATCACTCTTGATCACCGTATGGGCGAGATGCCACTTCTTGATGTTCGCCTCGTCGTCGAGTACGAAGATGACGCTGTAACAGAGTTTCTCCTCATTGGGACGGAGGGAGCAGATGAAGTTGCAGAGGCGCTCAGGAAGCATGGGGATGGTACGGTCGACGAGATAGATACTCGTGGCCCGATTGTAGGCCTCCTTGTCAATGACGGAACCTTCCTTAACATAGTGGCTAACGTCAGCGATATGCACACCGACCTCCCACAGCCCATTCTCTAACTTACGGATACTTAGGGCATCATCGAAGTCCTTGGCATCCTTGGGATCGATGGTACAGGTGAAGACATCGCGGAAGTCCTCACGCTCAGCAATATCACGCGGGGTGATGGTGGCGTCGATCTTCTCGGCAGCCTCCTCCACGTTCTTCGGATACTTGTAAGGCAGGTTGTACTGGGCGAGGATGGCGTGCATCTCCGCATTGTTCTCACCCGTCTTTCCCAGGACATCGACCACAGAGCCGATGATGTTCTTATGTTCGGCATCAGGCCACTGGACAACCTTCACCACCGCCTTGTCGTCAGTCTTACCACCTTTCAGCTTGCGCTTGGGGATGATGATGTCGTGGACGAAGGTGTTATCCTGCGGAATGAGGAAGGCCCAGTCTTTGTCGACACGGAGCTTTCCGACGATCTGATCGTGGGCACGCTTGACGATTTCGATGACCATCGCCTCCTTGATATGTTTATCACGACGGGCCATATACGACACTTTCACTCTGTCGCCGTCCATCGCCGACATCGAGTTGCGCTCTGCCACGAAGACTGGCGTTCCACCGTCATCGGGCAGGAACGAGTTGCGGCCATTGGCCTTCCGACGGAAGGTACCCTCCTGCACCTGTGTCTTCAGGTTCAGGCGATAAGAGTTTTCGCTGACCTTCGAGAGGAAGTCATCCCACGCCATCTCCTCCATCACGTCGATGGCAAGCATCTTCAGCGGGTGCGTGTCGAGTTTAAGAGCCCTAAATATCTGCTTGAACGAGAACGTCTCGTTCGGATTGTGCTGGAAGAGATTCTGCAGCAGTTCGCTGACCTGTTTCTTCCCTAACCGTTTACCACCATTTTTCTTTCCCATAGACTTATACTTTAGTTCTTTGCCGCAAAGATACAACAAATTTTTGAAATAAAAGACAAATCGAGTATTTTTTTAACGACAACTAAGACAACTATAACAACATTCGACCTGGGTCGAAAAGAAAAAGTTGTCTAAGTTGTCCAAGTTGTCGTAAAAAAATAGTACCTTTGCACCCAAATTTAACAAAATGAAGATATTAGTTACTGGTGCGAGCGGTTTTATCGGCTCGTTTATCGTGGAGGAGGCACTGAAGAGGGGTTTCGAGACATGGGCGGCTGTGCGTAAGAGCAGTTCGAAGGAATACCTGCAAGACGAGCGCATCCACTTCATCGAACTGAACCTCTCGAAAAAGGAGCTGTTGGTGGAGCAACTCAGGGGACACGACTTCGACTATGTGGTGCATGCCGCCGGGGTGACGAAATGCCTGAACAAGCAGGACTTCATGCGCATCAACTGCGAGGGAACGAAGAATCTGGTGGAGGCCATCCTCGACCTCCAGATGCCACTGAAGCGGTTTGTCTACCTGAGCAGCCTCAGCATCTTCGGCGCCATCAAGGAGCAGCAGCCCTACGACGAGATCCGAGAGACGGATACGCCCCAGCCGAATACGGAATACGGACGCAGTAAGCTGGCGGCTGAGCAGTATCTCGAAACCGTCGCCTCGCGCATACCTTATATTATATTAAGGCCGACGGGTGTGTATGGACCCAGGGAAAAAGACTACTTCGTGATGGCCAAGAGCATCAAGCAACACTCAGACTTCGCCGTGGGCAACAAACGCCAGGACATCACCTTCGTCTATGTGACGGATGTGGTGCAGGCCGTGTTCTTAGCCATGGAAAAAGGTGAGAACGGCCGGAAGTATTTCCTCTCCGACGGTGAGGTGTACCAGAGTACGACCTTCAGCGACCTGATCCATGAGGAGTTGGGGCGTCCGTGGTGGATACGCATCACAGCCCCTGTGTGGGTGTTGCGCATCATCACCTTCTTCGGGGAATACACCAGCCGGCTGACAGGTAAGATCAGCGTGCTGAACAACGACAAGTTTAACATCCTGAAACAGCGCAACTGGCGCTGTGACATCCAGCCGGCCATCGACGAACTGGGCTATCAGCCAAAAGTGAAGTTGGAAGAGGGCGTGAAGCGCTCCATCAAGTGGTACAAGGACAACCATTGGTTGTAATTGAAAATTGAGAATTGAAAATTGAAAAATATAAAGTTACTTTTTGAGATTGAGCGGAAGCCGCGGAAGGGACTGCTGGCAGTGGAATGGGTCATCATGGGCTATCTGCTGCTGACGACACTCATGGTGCTGTTCACCTACACGAAGATGGTGAACCCTGCGCCCATGCTTTGGGGGCGTTTCCACATCGTCATGCTCACACTGGCCATGTGGCTCGTCTACCGGCTGATACCCTGTCGCTTCACACACATCTGCCGTATTGCGGCCCAATTGTTCCTCCTGACGTGGTGGTATGCAGACACCTACGAACTCAACCGGATCTTCCTCAACCACGACCATCTGTTTGCCGGCTATGATCAGTCGATGTTCGGTTTTCAGCCTGCCCTACTGTTCTCACAGACCATCTCCCACCCCGTGTTCAGCGAACTGATGCACTTAGGCTATTCAGCCTATTTCCCGATGATCGCCCTTGTGACACTGTTTGCCTTCCTCTTCCGTTACAAGGAGTTCGACCGTACGACATTCATCATCCTCACGGCGTTCTTCATCTACTATGTCATCTTCGTCTTCCTGCCCGTCACAGGCCCGCAGTACTACTATCAGGCCGTAGGGTTAGACAGCATCGCCGCTGGCGTGTTCCCTGACGTAGGCTATTATTTCACAACCCATCAGGAGTGTCTGACGATGCCCGGATGGAGCGACGGTTTCTTCTATCACATGGTGGAGAGTGCCCATAATGCGGGCGAACGCCCCACGGCAGCCTTCCCCAGCAGCCATGTGGGCATAGCGACGATCCTGATGTTCCTCGCCTGGCACCTGCGCAACCGATACCTCTTCTGGGGTATGCTGCCCATCTATGCGCTGCTGTGTATGGCGACAGTCTATATCCAGGCTCATTACGCCGTCGATGTCATCGGAGGATGGGTGTCGGCAGCCATCATTTACGTGGTTTTGCATTTTTTATGGGGAAAAATTTGTGCAATTAAAAAATAATGTCTACCTTTGCATCCGTAAGTAAGGATAAGGACATGTGAGTACCAGAGGATTCCGACATAGAGAAAGTCGGGATTCTTTTATTTTTGTCCGCCCAACCTAATTCGTAAATCGAAAGAATAAATCGTAAATAGTAAATTATAAAATAGTAAATTATTATGGCATATATGTCACAAGAAGGCTACGACAAACTGGTAGCCGAATTACAACGTTTGGAAGGCGTTGAGCGCCCGAAAGCCTCAGCAGCCATCGCCGAGGCCCGTGAGAAAGGAGACCTCAGCGAGAATTCCGAGTATGATGCCGCCAAGGAGGCGCAGGCAAATCTGGAAGACAAGATCAACCGTCTGAAGATGACCATCTCCGAGGCGAAAGTAGTGGACACGTCGCGTCTGAGTACCGACGCCGTACAGATCCTGTCGAAGGTGGAGATGACCAATCTCGTCAACCAGTCGAAGATGACCTACACCATCGTCAGCGAGAGTGAGGCCAACCTCCGCGAGGGTAAGATCTCCATCAAGACCCCTATCGCCCAGGGACTGCTGAACCACAAGGTCGGCGACGAGGTGGAAGTAAAGATTCCTCGAGGCTCCATCAAGTTGCGCATCGACAAGATCACCGTGGGGTAATCAATCGTAAATTGTAAATCCGTAAATCGTAAATAACAAGATGGATATATTTTCAAAGATTGCTGCTGGTGAGATTCCCAGCTACAAGTGTGCCGAGAACGAGGAGTTCTATGCATTCCTCGACATCAACCCGCTGGTGAAGGGTCACACCCTCGTGATCCCTCGTCGCGAAGTAGATTACTTCTTCGATATGGACGATGACGAACTGGCCCGTTATCAGGCCTTCGCCAAGCGTGTGGCCAAAGCCATCAAGGCAGCATTCCCCTGTAAGAAGGTGGCCCAGGTCGTGCTGGGCCTCGAAGTGCCCCACGCCCATATCCACCTCATCCCGCTCCAGACAGAGCAGGATGCCGATTTCCGTCGTGAGAAGCTCAAACTCACGCCAGAGGAATTCCAGGAAATTGCCTCGAAAATCTTTGCCGAGTTCTCGAAGTAATATTTGGGCACGGATTATCACGGCTTTTAACAAAGACACGGCTTTCTCAGCGCTGAGGAAGCCGTGTCCTTAATTTATGAAGGCCGTGATAATCCATGCCTCATTAAACAAACTCATCCCCGTACTTCATCTGCACCTCACTGGCGTACTTCCTCACTAGCGACGAAGAGTCACCCTTCTTGCAGATGAACAACACATTGTCTTTTTCCACCACGATATAGCCGTCGAGACCGCTGAAAACCCCCAGTCGTCCCTTCGGCAGACAGATGATGTTGTTACGACAGTCCTCCATCTCCACTTGTGAGTCGAGGATCACATTATCATCCTCTACCTTACTCATCGCCTCGTAGATGGAGTGCCATGTGCCTAAGTCAGCCCAGCCGAAATCACATTTCATCACAAAAACATCACGCCTCTGTTCCAAAATGGCATAGTCGAGCGCCAAGTTCGGATAGCGGGGGTAGTTCTCTTCCACATACCTCATCTCCTCCTCATAAGTATAGTCAGGATTCTCAAATTTCAGATTACGCAGCACAATGGGGAAGACGTCCTCGAAGCTATGGATCAGATGGCGAGCGTTAGAAATGAAGATGCCTGTGTTCCAATAGAACTCACCACTCTCCATGAACATCGTCGCAAAATCGCGCTCCGGCTTCTCCGTGAACGACTTCACCTTATAGACGTCAGGCTTGCAACTCATGTCGCCCAGCTGGATATAGCCATAGCCGGGTTCCGGTCGCGTCGGCTTCACACCGATTGCCAGCAGCACATCGTTCTCCGATACGTAGCCAATGCCGACGTTCATACTCTGGATAAAGCGCTCTTCGTCGATCACCATCTGATCGGAAGGCGAAACGATGATGTTGGCATCAGGATTCCGTTTCAAAATGCGCATATTCGCCCAGGCCACACTCGGAGCCGTGTTCCTGTGGATAGGTTCTACAAGGATGTTCTCGTCCGTCAGGCAGGGCAGCTGCTCTTTCACCAACGGCAGGTATTCCTTACACGTACATATATATATATTTTCTTTGGGGAGGATTTTGCTGAAACGGTCGACCGTGGTCTGGAGCATGGTTCTCCCCGTACCAAAGAAATCCATAAACTGTTTCGGATAGGCATTTCTGCTGGCAGGCCACAGGCGACGCCCCCTTCCTCCAGCGAGAATCACGCAGAAAGTTCTATTGTCTTTGATGTCCATTAAATAGATTTAGTAACATATTCGGTGCGAAGATACGACAAAAATCTGATACTTACAAGTATTTTTAAGTTTTTTATCACAATTCTTTTGTCATTTCAGATTTTTGTATTACCTTTGCACCCGCTTAGAGGCCCAGATGGCGGAATCGGTAGACGCGCTGGTCTCAAACACCAGTGGGGCAACCCGTGCCGGTTCGACCCCGGCTCTGGGTACGTTAAGTACCACGTTTGGTCTCAGTAGACGCGCTGGTTTTCTGAAAGGCAAGGTGCTGTAAGTCAATAACTTACGGCACCATTTTTATTTTACAGGAGCCATAATAACGGCGGTTAGAAACGGCTCAGGGTGTTAATAAGGTGTTAATTATTACACCCTGGCTACATTGATGACAGGAGCGGATATTGCCCAAATAGCATCCATTCAGAACTATTGCATAAAAACAATATGTAAAATACAACTTTTTGTGCCGAATGATGACTTTCATAGGAAAACACGTTTTGCAATACTGACTTGTCAATTTCATACCGGAAATGATGCAGTACTCTATGAAGGCATATCAAGGAAAGTCGACACCTGACATAAAGGGAGCAGGAAATGACTGTGATCCCTGCCTCCTGAGCATCGGAAGTATCGACCATTCCGTCCTGATCGGGTTTTATGGCACAAAAAGTTGTAATTAAAGGTATTTATACAATAAGATACAATAATTAACGCGCCATAAAATAATGATTCAACCGACGACGGCATGGATATTGCCCAAATAGCATTCATATAGAACTATTGCACAAGAAACAATATGTAAAATACAATTTTTTGTGCCGAATGATGACTTTCATGGGAACTTGTCAATTTCATGTTTCACCAGAAAAGCCAACGATCATGAAAGACGGGGTTTTCATCGGTCAGTTTCATAATAGAAATGCTGCAATACACTATGAAGGTACAGGAAAGGACGATGATCCTTGCCTCCTGGGCATCAGATCGTCCGTCCATACACCGGAAGTACCAATCAGTTCAGTCTGATCGAGTTTATGGCACAAAAAGTTGTAATTAAAGGTATTTATACAATAAGATACAATAATTAACGCGCCATAAAAGCGACGATTCAACCGACTGCGGTCGGGTGTTTTTTTGTTTTGTTTTGATTTCCCAGCAACAGGAAAAGCCCTTCAGACTGCCATCAGAACCCTCCTTCCTTACATGCAAATTGGTTTGTCAATCAACAGCGTCGCTCAAGACGCCTTTGTCAATCCCCAGTTTTATATATAATAATAAGGTGTAAAATACAACTTTTTGTGCCAAATGAGGCCATAAAATACAACTTTTTGTGCCAAATGAGGCCATAAAATACAACTTTTTGTGCCAAATTTCAAAAAATACAAATAAAACAATCAAGTTGTAATTAAGGATTTATTAACATATACGCAGTGAAGAAACAAGGCCTTCCGACGTGAAGACCGTGTTTCTCCTCTGTATAAAATTATGTTAAATCCTTGGTGGTTCGAAAAAAAATGCCTACCTTTGCCCTCGGTAAACAGATGATAGTTCCTTCTATCCGGTTAGAGCGACCGTGACAGCTCAGCCTTGGCTTGGGCTTTTATTATGGCCTTGAGTCAGCGAGTGCGAACTCGGAACATTGTGGGAAAAGTACAGCATCGGAATAACGGCTGCCATCTCGTAGATTACATCTGCTCTCCGGAGAAGACTACATCTGTTTACCAAGCGGGATGTGCAGCCGTTTCTCTGTCAGGGGGCCCCGCCCAGCAGGGGAGAAGGTAAACAGATGTAGCAATATGGAAAGATCAAAAAAAAGCAGCGACTTGCGCCGGAATAATCCGTTCCGAAGACAGGTGTCAAAGTGCCGGAAACGCCCTGAAATGGCTCTGAATCGTCTTGTTTATGTTAAAATATGACTTTTCATTTTTTCTGAAAAGAAGAGTCATATGCCTGTTATATCTTTGCACCAAGAATCAAAAAGTAGTAAAGTTATGGCTAAGACACAAAACGTACAGAATGAGCAAGTGACACAAGAAGAGTTATATAACGACTTCCTGAGTCAGGCAGAGAAGATGCTTGAAGGCAAGAGTTCTGCCGAGGTGCTGGCTGGCCAGATGCTCCAGCAGCACAATCTGGTCATGCAGATCAATGAGCTGAGAGAAAGGATCAATAAGCCCAAGGATCTGCTTACCCTGAAGGAGGCTGCAGACTTTCTCGGTTTTTCGCAGTCTTACACCTATAAGATGGTGCATGAGGGAATGCTCCCATGTTTCAAGCCCTTCGGCAAGGTCATATACTTTGAGCGAGCAGAACTGGAGGCGGTGCTTCGTACGAACAGGATGGCAACAGTCGACGAGATCACGGCCAAGGCCCAGGGCTACATTATGAACAACCCTATTTAAAAAGGTACAGATGGAGGGACAGGCATACAACCACGAAGAGCAGATGAAGCGGAAAGACATCGTTTTCGCTTCTACATCCTCGTTCAACCTGCCCATCCGTATAACGAGTATCTGCGAGTGGAGGGTCATTGGTCTGATCATGTTGAAGATGCAAGCCGACTTCGGAAAGCACAAATTTCAGTTCCGTAACAAGACCGATCTGAAGGATCAGTACAAGTTCCTTAAAGAGGTTCGCATGCGTAGGCTTTCCTTTGACAGTCAGTTCCGCGAGGATGAAATCGAGATAGTGTTCCCTCTCCGGTTTCTGTGCAGCGAGGGCAGCAGCATCAAGAGCACCTACCAGAACACCAAGCGTGCCCTCAAAAACCTTTCCAGGCCGGTAGAGGTGGAGAACAAGAAGGCACTCTCGAAACTGACGGATAAGAAGTGTAAGGACAACACAATTATCTGGGGGTTATACCAAGTTATTGAGAAGCCGGACATCAGGAAATTCTGCGGAGAGAACTACGTGTATATGCGCATACCTCAGACCACATGGGAAGTCCTCTGCAACTGGAAAGAGGGCGTCCATATCTTCGAACTCAGCGTGTTCTTCAGACTGGAGCTTCCTGCGTCGATACCATTCTACATCCTTCTGGCTGACTACAGGAAAGACGGTGTGGTCATCTGGCCGACAAAATACATAAAGGATATTATAGCCCCTGGAAAATACCGTGACTACGCAGGATTCCGCAAGCAGGTCATCGAGCCTGTCGAGAAGGACCTGAAAAAGAACGCGCCGTTCTATTTCGAGTATCAGGACTTCGTGGATAAGGACTGTAGGATACCGTCAAGGCAGGGAAGGGGCCGTGCTGCCAATTTCGGGAAGTTCGTCATCCGCTACCAGCCGGAGAAAAATCCGGAGGTCGATTCCAGGATCGGCGAGTTCATCGAGTTGAACAGAATGGAAGCGTTCCGTCTTGAAGACCTTTCTGCCGAGGAAAGAACGTTCCTTGCAGAGAAGTTCGAAATCACCGACATCAAGGGAAAGAACCTCGAAACAATTGTCAAGCTCAAATATTACAAAAACTTCGGGCATCAGAACGTAAAGGTCTGGCGAACACATCCGGGAAACTATTTCATGGTATTCCTGAATGATCTATATAAGACCATCCTTCTGAAGCAGGAACCATTAAAATCCGTTGCCGCCTATGCCATGAGTGCGATTCAGAAAGTCCTTGAATCCTACGAGCCCGCAAAGATGACGTTTGAGGAAGAGGTTGAGAAAGAAAACCGTCCGGAGCGCAAGCAGGACGAAGTTACCGTATTATCTGCCAGGCAAGACATGGAATGGCTGGCTGAACTGTCTCAGGATAAGCAATGGATAGAAGCGACTTCCAGGAACTTCGGGCTTGAAGGCGGTCTTGGCGAGCACCTCGTCAGGTTCCGTGACCACCTGATATCATCCTTCCATCAGGGGCACAAGTCGAAGCGTGACCTAGCCCTTCATTTTATGTCATTGATGGACTACCAGAAAGACGGCACTCCAGGATGGGCTGGCCCCTACAAAGATTATTCATTCTTTCTGCGAAGCAAGGTGACTTACACCGATCAGTTGTCGCTTGACTTCAAGGACTAACATAAACGAAAAAGGGAGGATTATAATATGGATATCAGCGAGAAGTTAGAGGCATTAAAGGCCTCCATGGTGAAGCAGGATGTCGTCAAGGCTTTCCTTTCCGAGAACAGGATCTCGTTCTGGGAGAATGTACGCGTCGGAAACAAGGGTGTCGTGCTGCCCATCTATGTCCCCAGATACAAGATCGCCATCCATATCGGTGATGACGATGCTTGGTTCAAGGCTGTCAAACACTACACACACCCTATATTCATCAGGGATAAAGAATCGCCGGAGTTCATCATTGAGAAGATCCGCAACACGATGGCCAAGCATGTGGAGAGGGTCAGACTGGCAAAAGCAAGGGAAAAGAACCAGCTGAACTCCTACCAGAAGAAGATGATCCGTCGTGTCAGACAGCACTGGAACGAGTTTCAGGCAGTCCTTCATGCTGAAAGCAAACACGAGTTTTCCCTAAAGAAAATCCGTAAGCGTGTCATGGCGAAGAATATAAACTAAAATATACGAGATATGAATAAAATGACTAATTTACAGAAAGTTGTTCTGCTGTACCTGGTTGGGGCTATATTGGCATACGCCTTTAGCGTGGCAGACTTTGAGCATACTGCCCTTGGATTCCTTGTAAGCATTGTGTCAATGCAGCTGGAGGCTAGTTCGAAAAGAGAGTAGAAAATATCCATAAGGCGGGCTGTACCGCCGTAGCGTGAGGGCATAGCCACTCACCAAGTACCAAGGTACATACAGCTGAATGGGTCACAAAATCCATATATAAAAAGATCAAAAGTAACAATAAAAAATAAGAACTATGGTTATTACAAGGAAAATCGAGATCTACGTCCACGAAGAGGACAAGGATATGAAGAAGAACTACATGCAGACCATTTACGGGTGGCGCGATGCCGTCCGCAAGGCTGCCAACCTCATTGTGTCCCACAAGTTCGTCCAGCAGAACATCCGGGATTTCATGTACCTGCAGGAGGATGTCATGGAGCGTTTTCTCCAACAAGAGCCTGACCGTCTGGTCAAGAGCAAGAAGACAGGTAAGGACGTAATCAAGTACAATGTCTCGGACACCCTTAAAAAAGAGAAGGGCATGAGTGAGCAGAATACCACCTACCGTCTGATCTCATCAATGCTCAAAGGTGTTGTACCCTCCGACGTGTACACCTGTCTGAACCAGAACATCTGCAAGACAGTCAAGGAGACCATATCAGATGTGTCCAGGGGCGAAGCCACCCTGCGCAGCTATAGGAACAACATCCCGATGCCTTTCTCTGCAAAGCAGCTTTCCAATATTCACGGGATCGAGGAGGAAGTAACCAATAAGGAAACAGGGAAGACCAGGAAAGAGACCCGTTACTACTTCACATTGTTCGGAATCCCGTTCGCCTGCCGTCTCGGTCGTGACCGCAGCAACAATGCCGTCATCCTCGACCGTTGCATCAGCAAGGAATACAAGATGTGTTCGTCTTCGATAGCCTTTGAGAAGACAGTCAACCGCGAGACGGGAAAGAAACACCAGAAGCTGTTCCTTCATCTCTGTTTCGACCAGCCCGTCCAGCAGAACGATGTGGATGAGAAGAAAGTCCTCTACGCCTATCTCGGCATCAAGCACCCTATTGTATGCAGCTACGACATCAAGGCCAAGAACGGCTATGACTCAGGCCTGAAATGGACAAACATCGGCACTGCCGAAGAGTTTCTGTACCGCCGTGTGCAGATCCAGCAGGCCGTGAAGCGTTGTCAGATCTCCTGCAAATATTCAAAGGGAGGCCATGGCCGCAAGCGCAAGCTACAGGCACTGGAAAGATTCTCTGAGAAAGAGAAGAACTATGTCAACACCAAACTTCACATCTATTCATCGGAACTTGTGAAGATCGCCGTCAAGTACGGCTGTGGCACCATCTGCCTCGTCAACCAGAAGGAGCGTGAAGAGGAAGCAAGGGAAGATCATGCCAAAGGCGAGACCATTCTCCTTCGCAACTGGTCATATTATAATCTCAAGTCAAAAATAGACTATAAGGCAAAGTTGGCCGGAGTAAAGGTTTCATTGCTTGGTGAGGAAGTATCTGACGAAGAAACAACCGACGATTCGGAATAAAAAAATATCTGGGTGGCTGTAAGCCCTTACATGGAGGGATTTATCCACTCCATAAGTCACAAGTGATATACAGCGCAGGAAGTGCCAAGTATGTGTAGCCGACGTGCTAGCAACATATGCAGCACACATGGAAAGAAGAGAGGTTTTTATCTCAATAAAAAAACAGGGTGGTTGTACACCCTTACATGGAGGGATTTATCCACTCCATAAGTCACAAAAGGCGTTCATTAACATGATGATACCCGCTTTCAGGTGTTGATACACCAGAAATGCAAGTGATATACAACTGTACGCATGAGTCATAATATCAACTTCCCGGTGTTGATACACCAGAAATGCAAGTGATATACAACCCAAGCACCGCAAGGGAGCCACCAAAACGGGGTGTTGATACGCCTGAATTGCAAGTGACATACAACCCATGCACTATTTCCCCAGGGAGACTTTCAGGTGTTGATACACCGGAATTGCAGGTGATATACAACAAAGCGAATGAAAACTAAATATTATTAACATTAAAATTTTGGATTATGGAAGAAGAAAAAGTGATTATCAACGAGAAGTCCGCAGAAGACATTCTGAAGGACATGCTGGCACAGGAAGCCAATGACGAAATGGAGATCCGTCGCCAGGAACTGAAGGTCAAGGAGATCAACTGTCTCTTCAACCTTGAAAAGCTGAAGCTGGAAAGCAGGAAGTTGGACCTTGAAGAGAGGCGTTGCAGTCTCGAAGAGCTGAAGACCAAGTACGATCTGGCATCAGACCTATCGCGCCGTTCAGTCCAGGTCTCTCGCGCCATCGGTAAAGTGATGGTCGGGTTCCTGCCGAAGAGTGACAAGCAGGTTCTTGAGATAATGCAGGCTTCAGAGAAGCTGGCAGAGCTAAAGAAAAGTGAACCGTAATGTGTCTTTTGACAAGGGCAGTCTGTACTGCCTTAACGTGAGGGCGTAGCCACTCATAAAGTACCGGATGTTTCAGACCTGAAAATGTAAGGTACATACAGTGATGACAGTATTGATTTCCTAGATGAGAATGATGTTTCAGACCTGAAAATGTAAGGTACATACAGTGATAACTTTAGTAAAGTATTATATAGAACAGTGGGAAAGGATCTTTTAAAATAATTGGGCGGGCTGTACCGCCGTAGCGTGAGGGCATAGCCACTCACCAAGTACCAAGGTACATACAGCCAAGCGAATATCGTGGAACTGAACGACAGTGATGTTCCAGATCTGGAAATGCAAGGTACATACAGCGTCATCTTATAGTGTTGCCATATTTAACATCAAAAAGGAAATAGACAATTAATGATATGGAAGAAATTATAAACAAAGAGAATCCCGTAAAGGGAACGCCGGTGAAAGTCTTCTCCGAGAAGGTAATGTTTCAACAGCCTTATCCATTGATCGCGGAGAAGGCTACTGGCAGTGTTGCCATTCAGACCGGCACGTATAATGTTATCAGCTATTATCAGGACGGCAGCATTGAAGTCAGGAAGTTTCCTATCATCAATCCTTTGTATGACGTTTGTGAATTATGGTTGGATGAAGATCCTGGTGCAACATGTCTTGGTCAGGTGTCATCATTGGATATCAGTCATTGGATCCGCTTCGCTGTCATTAACAAGACTATTCCATATGAGGATCTGTTCTTTCTGATATCATATATTACTCCTGAATTTTCCGAATGGCCAGAACGTGAAGCAGAACATCTCATTGAGAATCTTCGGTCCTATGGTTATAGGATCCAGATGCCAAAGCCCTTGGGTGCGGAATTTGTTTTTGACATACTCCTCTATCATGCCTACTCTGACGGTTATCATATATTCTACAACGACTCCATGGATTATGGTTTGAATTGGGGGGAACTATATTTCTATTCCAAAAGTACATCGATAGAAGGAGTCATCCGTTATTTGGTTAATCAGGCTATGTTTTATGATAAGCTTTTCAAGGAGTCAGGATCAGAAGTTCTGCCGTCATACCATTTCAGAGTATATGATTTTTCCAAGATCGATCCGTTTCAAGAGTGGGAATATATGCCATACTTCACAAAGTATCTTCAGCGCAGAAGAAACCATATAGACACTCTATCGGACGATAGAGCTTTCTTCAAAGAGATGGAAAATGAATTAAGGGAGAAAGGAGTAGGGCTCAGTGCTCCAGAACCACAGGCTACCGGACAGGCATCTCCTGATCCGCAGAAGAAAAAAAACGCTCTCACCGAAGAGGAAACCAGGGAAAAGGCAATTTCCATGTTCCAGAACGGCCAGAGTCGCAAATACATCCGTCAAAACTTATCCGTTGATAAGACTAAGCTGAATGAATGGATACGTGCTGCCAACTACGGCGAAAGTAATTTGGTTACGTCAGAAATGAAGAATCAGATTGTCAGACAGTTCAAACAATACGGTTTGACAATAGGCGAGATTCGCGAATCTTTAGGATTCAGAAATAACCAGTCCATCCGCATGATCCTTGAGGAAGCCGGACAGGATGTTGAAGGAGTCAATGAAAATACTATTATAGACATGTATAAAAGAGGTGTTCTTATCAAGGACATCTGCTCCAAGTGTGGGGTGTCATCAGTCCACCTATATGAGGTGCTTCATAAAAACAATATTAAATTAAGAGGATAGTCATGAGTCGCAGAGCAGGCACGGAAACCCGGCTGACCCCTTCCCAGAAGCGGGCGTTCGACCTTTTCAAGGAAGGCCGTAACCTCCTTATTACCGGCAAGGGCGGTACTGGCAAGAGCTTCCTGCTCCGCGAGATCAGGAACTACCTGGAATCCCAGCACAGGAACATCCTCGTATGTGCTCCCACAGGCATCGCTGCCCTGAACGTCGGAGGGGCAACCATCCACCGAACCTTCAGGTGTCCCGTAAGGATTGTCATGCCCGACGAGGAGTTTAAGCCGAGGCATGAGCCGGAAGGTGACGAGACCCAGAGAAGGAAGGCGATGGATCAAGACCCTGATCCATATGAGGTCATCCTTAATGCCGATGTTGTCATCATCGATGAGATCAGCATGTGTAGGATGGACGTGTTCGGCTATGTCGCCAGGACCATCCTCCACTGTAAGAGACCAAAGCAGGTCATCCTTGTCGGTGACTTCTACCAGCTGCCGCCTGTGCTGACAGATCATAACAAGGAGAAAGAGGCCTGGAACCAGATTCCCGAGTACACGGAGAGGATCTTCGCCTTCGAGTCGGAGGAATGGAAGCGGCTGGGCATCACCACCATTGAGCTGCAGGAGAACATGCGCCAGAAGGATGAGGATTACATCAAGGCCCTCGATGATATCAGGGAGGGAAAGCCCAATTTCGGAGTGTTCCGCTTCAACCAGAAACCGGATCCCGATGCCGTCACCCTCTGCCCAACGAATGACAAGGCCGCTGAGATCAACCTTGAGGCTCTCCGCAAACTGATAGGGAAAGGCAGGAAGTCCGTTACATTCATGGAAGAGTTGGAGGGCTCCGTCGTCTCAACCAGCGACAAGGTACTGGAGAAATACCGTGTCACATCCAAGGAGCTTACCCTCTGTGTGGATGCCCGTGTCATCATACTCGTCAATGCAAAGAAGGGCGAGTATGTGAACGGCGATACTGGAACCGTTACGGGAATAGCAGAGGAATCCGTTTCCATACGCCTCGATTCCGGCAGGGGGATCACCCTCGGCAGGAAGAAATGGGATATCGAGGAGTACCAGATCGTGGAGGAAGAAGACGGCAGGACAGGAAAGAAGACTAAGAAGCCCCGCCTTGTCACCATCGGCAGCATCAGCCAGATTCCCGTCAAGCTCGCCTGGGCCATCAGCGTCCACAAGAGCCAGGGACAGACCTACGACAGATGCAATGTCGTATGCCGGTTCTGGACTGAGGGGCAGATGTACGTCGCCCTCTCCAGATGTCGTAACCTTGCAGGCCTCCGGCTGCTTGGAAAACTGGAAGCAAAGGAGCTGCTCTATTCGGAAGAGGTGAACGCCTTCATGAGGGAGGCTGTCGCGGTAAATACCGTAACGGAAATCAGAATATCAGCCAAGTCCCACGAGAAGACAGCCCGAAACCCGAAGGGTGCCGGACGTCGGATCAGGGAAGACCAAGCTACGGTACGCAAGCACGTCATGCGCCTCACTTCTCAGGAGAAATCCATCATAGAGAAGCTGCGGGCATCCGAAGCATTCAGAAAGAAGATTTTTTCCATATAACAATATTTTTTAGGGTATTTATATAATACTGCTGCCAAATCCGTCCGTGAGGATCGAAGAGGCAAATTCTTTTCCTTCGAACCGCTTGTCAGCAATGGCTTGCGGTTCTTTTGTTCCATGCCCTTCCGCAGAGTCCCCCGAACGGTCTCGAAACGAACGGCTTTGCCTTTGCCTCCGGCACAAAGGCCAGCAGCCTGTAGTACACCTCCTGTCCGTCCCTTCTGTCAGAGCTGCAGCAGGGATGACGATCATAGACCACGCCCGGGCATGCGCCACCCGCAAGTGTTGAGAACGCGCAGCTCCTGCAGCCGTTGCCGCTGGTGTCGCGCATGGTCACCACCCTCTTCCCGTCGATGTTGTCCGTCCAGATCTCGCCGACGGGTCTTTCGTTCAGAGAAAACACGACACTCATGACCTTGAAGAATTGAAACCCTTGAAAAACACCTCACGCATGAAGGTACAGAAACCTATCAAGAATACACAGATACTTGCCACTACGAGCACAATTTCAAAATTCGTCAAATGTTGCATAAATCCCCTGGCTGTTTATACCGCGCCGCCTACGCTTCTAAGTTATACATGTGACGCTGCATTGAAGTTATCGGCTGAATGAGCGTTAGATTCTTGTTCTTTCATATCCTTCTTCTCAAAGTTGCCGGTGTGTCTTCAATTTTCGGTCGTCATCGACTTCATTTCGGTTGAGTTCTTTTCTTTTGCATACCAAGAGAGAGGCTGCTGCAGTGGCCTTCGCCAAGGAATTTCACCTGAAATTTTGCGGAATACCCAGATTAGCATAATCTGCGGAAGGCTGCCGCAATAATTTCCGGTGAAATAGCTTCAGCGGTACTTTGCATGGCCACAAGCCTTTCTACCTTTGCAAACGAAAAGACGCGCCCGGACCGGAATGAACCTGAAATGGCGGAAATGACATACGGGGACGACGAAGAGAAGAACGCCCATCCCTCTCCTTCCTGCAGTCAGGATGGTGCTGGCGACCCAGCGGGCACTCTGACCGTCATGGGCGGCGACCAAGGCTGCTGACGTGCCATCGGGAATGGCGACCCAGATCCATCGCCGGGAGTGATTACGGATGGCACATTAGCTGCTGCCAGGAGTGGGATATGACAGTCAAAGAGCCTGTACCGGGAGTGAACAGCCAACCTGACGGGTGTATCGTCTCTGTGAGACTGTGTATTTTTCGCGTATTCGGCCATCAGGTCGGTATAGGTCTCAAATACGTGAGTTTTGAGGCATTATGGAGGCTCTATGAGCCGAATCAGGCTCAGAAATAAGGTGTTTTATGGAGTTTTCATGAAAATGCCGACAGATTCGGAAATCTGGAACGGGTATTATGACCATGAAAAAAGGGCAAGCTTTCCAACTGGCCCTTGGTATTAAAGCAGGAGGTTGGCTATGCCTCCTGTGTCTCTGCGTTCTCTTCATCGTCACCGGCGGTGATCTCGGTTCCGGCGAAGACGATGTGCTCAACGGTCTTGCCGTCCTTCTCGTAGGACTCTGGCTTAAAGAAACCCTTCACGGTGATGCGGTTGCCCTTTTTCAGAAGGTCGATGTCTGCTGCATTATTATTGCTGCGCCAGACCTCGATGTTGAGGATTGCGCTGGTGCGCTTCTTGTTCTCATCCTTGCCCTCCGTGCGGACGATTGCCAAGCCGAATCTGGCTACTGAGGCGTTGTTAAACTTGTTAACCTTAGCGTCGTTAACTACAAAACCTGTTACTTCAAAAGAATTTACTGACTTCATGACTTTTAATTTTTTAGATGTTAAACTTAATTTTTACGATGCTTCAGAAGCTGGCAAGGAGAAGTTGTTCATTAGGTCAAGGAATTACGAGCAAAATTTATGGAATACCGCATTTTCTTTAGCCACCACCTGGCGTGAAGAAGAAAATGCGGAAGGCTGCCGGAAATTATGTGACGGAATAATGGAGCGTAATTCAGATGGAGCAGAGAGGTACTTGCCGGACAACGCTTGCGCTAAATTTGCAACGGAAAAATAAGAGTGACATCGCCCGGAAAAATTAAATGAAGTCAGGTCATAATGTGTGACAGGTCCTGTTAATGATGCGAGGTATGTGCAATGCCGTTGCAGAAGAACCAGAAAGGTCGTAGTCTGCATGGAGGGTGTGGTGGAACCCTTGAAAAAAGAGAGATCCATACAAGCATGGCGCGGAAGCACGGAAAGCAGACAGAGTCCAAAGCTCACGAGTGGGCAAAGCCACTATGGAGGGTCAGGACATGAGGTAGAGAGTATGGGAAGGTGCCATCAGGATTTAGCCGTCCTGCTACCGTGATCAGATGTTGAGAACATAAAAAGGATGCAGCGTGGTACGGCTCCAGCCATTTTCAGAACCAGTGTGAAAGTTCCGAATGGCTTCTATTTGGGAAACGGAACTGTTCCGGTATTCTCCGAATCGTCTTGTTTATGTTAAAATAAGACTTTCCGTTTTCTGTTGGAGGCAAAGAATATTATTCTTTGTAGTTTTGCCGTGGTAAAGTAATTTATTTCAAATATGGACGTAAAAGAAAAGATTCACAGATTCTCGATATCCGAACTGAAAGGTGCGGAAATCGTCGGTATCACGTTGGAGGTTATAAAGGCCGTTGAGCAGGCCGGTATAAGGGTTGAGAGCTATGGCGATCTTCGTCCCATTTCTGACGGCGGCGAAAAGCCTGGAGCAGAGCGTTGGCGCATGAATTTCTTCTTCACGAAGACAGACCTCGATGAGCTGCAGACAATCAAGAATGCCCTCAACGGGAAATTCGATTTTCCAATCACGATGAAGGAGAAAATCGGAATTGTCTTCAGCATCGATGCCGATAAGAGCGAATTTCTTAAACTGATTGGCAAGTCAGCTGAACCTGCTGCGAAGAATAATCCTCCAGAACGTCCCGGGGCTCAGGGACAGGGCAGTATCTTTAACCAGACGTAAGATATGGCGAACGCGGAATATCGAGTCATCATAGCCGGTTCGGTCAGCTTCCAAGACTACGGCTTGCTGCGGACGAAGTGCGATGCTATCCTGAGTGAGAAGCAGCGCACTCATTCCATTGTTGTAGTCAGCGGTACTGCCAGAGGTGCGGACAGGCTTGGTGAACGGTATGCCAAAGAAAAGGGTTACCAGCTCAGACAGTTCCCCGCTGATTGGGACACCCACGGACGCTCGGCAGGCCCTATCCGTAACGGAGAGATGGCAAAGAATGCCGATGCACTCATTGCATTCTGGAACGGTCATTCCTCTGGCACCAAGAACATGATCGAAACGGCAAAGCGTTACGGTCTCCCTGTCAGGATTATACTGACTGAGAAGCCGAAGGAAGATAAGACAAAACCCTTAAAACTGAACTTTATGGAAAGTAATGACATTGACAAACTGAGGAAAGAGACTGCCGACTGGGCTGTCAAATATATAAAGTCCGGGACAGGCTTTCCCTGGCTCCGTGATAAGTTCAATGCTCTTTGTGATGCCATGGGAGCTGAGAAGATCAATCCCGATGACATCAGCTTTGAACTGGATGACTTGACGGAAAACCTGCAGAAAGCACCTTGGGTAAGCGAAATCGCGGCAAAGCCTGCAGACAGTCGCACGGCAGAGGATATCAGCCGTGTCGTCGAGGATTTCGTCTGCCAGAACTGGCTGATGAAACCAGAAGAGGTTACCACAAAGAACGTGGCAGACATTCTGAAGGTAGCAGATCCACTCAGTCACCGTCATCTTGTGGCTCAGAAAGTGGCCATCGACTGCATCCATGCCCTTGACAAGGCGCAGCTGGAGAAACTCGACAAGGAACTGGAAGGCATAGTCAGGAACCCGCAGATCGGACAGTCAAGAGGTTTTGGAAGATAATAACAATTTAAAGATGGGAAGTATGAAGAATATTAGGACTTATATCATGGCTTGCCTGATGGTATTGATACCGTCAGGAAAAGCACTTTCATCGGGTGTCAACCCGTCCCTGGCACTAGCCATAGAATATGCCAGTCAGCAGTCAGAGAAGGCGCTGAAAGCACAGCTGGCGGCACAGGGCCTGATGACTGAGGGACATGTGTTCATAGGACGTGAGGTGAACGCCGCCACGAACTTCCAGAGGGAGTTCAACAAGTACCTCGACCGCTTCCATGACGTGATATGGACGGCAGCGGAGCTGTACGGCACATACCACGAGATCAAGAAGACGGCAGAGCATGTCTCGAACATCGCGAGTATCCTGTCACACCAGCCGGAGAACTCGCTGGCGATCCTGCTCACGCCGGACAACAACATCTACACGGACCTGATACAGACCTCGCTGAAGGTCGGCCAGGAGATATACAGCGCATGCCTGACGAAGGACAAGCGCACGGAGGGCGACCGCAACGAGATCCTCGACCGTGTGCGCAAGCGCATCAAGGATGTCAACAAGAAGCTCATCCGGCTGGAGATCCTTCTTCACTACACGACCATAGACAGAGCATGGTACAGCCTGATCGGCAAGGCTCTGTATCTCCATCCGCAGAAGCGGTCGGACATCATCGACCGCTGCTACCGAAACTGGAGGCTTAATGTGATAACGAACATTTAAATAATAATAATTAATAAGTAATATGGCATTTCAGAATTTAATGTTAAGCTCCATAACGGAGGCTACCGACTCGCTGATGGAAACTGTCGGTATCAGCCTGATCGATGAAGAGGTTGACCTTGTGATTTTTAGAACGAACGAGTTCCTAACAAGCGGCGGTGCCAGTCAGGGAGGCCCGTTCTGGTATATCATGCAGATGTGTATGTGTCTCGGAGCCGTCTTTGCCGTCATCATGGCGGCTGGCATGGCCTACAAGATGATGGTCAAGGGCGAGCCTTTCGACCCGTTGAAGATCCTGCGTGCCTTCGGTGTCGCATGCGTGATGATCCTCTGGTACCCGCAGGGCGGTGTCCTTGACTGCCTGGCCATCATCCCCAATGCCATTGGCTCGTGGACGCATGACATGTATGTCCTGGAGGCCAATCAGGTTTCCAATACCTTGAAGAACCTGAAGGAACCGCTGGATAAGCTTGAAGCAGCAAGGAACAGGATCCTTCCTGAATACGAAGCCTCGCAGGCGGCCATTGACAACAAGCAGCTCGGACAGGAGGCCGGGCAGAATGTCAGTCCCGAGAAGGAGCATGAGGTGGCAAAGGACGTACACAAGCTCACGTTGACGGGAGGAGTGGCAGGAGGAATCATCCTGCTGGATAAGCTTGTCATGTGGTTCAGCTTGATCATCTTCAAGGTCGGCTGGTGGGGCACGATATACTGTCAGCAGATCATTCTGGGAATGCTGACGATCTTCGGGCCTATACAATGGGCGTTCAGCCTCCTGCCCAAGTGGGAAGGAGCGTGGGCGAAGTGGATCACCCGTTACCTCACCGTCCATTTCTACGGCGCGATGCTCTACTTCGTGGGCTTCTACGTGCTTCTCCTGTATGATATCGTGTTCAGCATACAGCTGGAGATGCTGTCATCCATCGTTGCTGACGAGATATCCGAGAAGGCCTACTTCTTCAAGGCCATCATGACCACGGGCTATCTTCTTGTCGCCAGTATGGTTAGCTTGAAGTGCCTGAACCTCGTGCCGGACCTTGCGGCCTGGATGATCCCCGAAGGCGACACAGCCTACTCTACCCGAAACTTCGGCGAGGGTGTGGCTTCTGAGGTTAAGCGAACCTCAACCTCTTCGATGGGTTCCGTTATGAAGAGTATATAATATATAAGTAATAAATAAATGATATCGTTATGAGTTTCCGAGGTTTTAAGAGGATGCTTGTCGGCGAGCAGATGCCCGACAAGAACGATCCCAAGTACAAGGAGCGCTATGAGCGTGATAAGGCCGCAGGCGCGAAGTTTGCAAGGATGACGGGTCTTGTCTGGCTCGGGCAGCACTATGTCGCCTGGGCAGAGAAGCACAAGAAGCTGTTTTTCTTCATTATGCTCTCTACAATGACGTTGTTTGCGCTTACAAACATCTACCGTCTCTGCAGCCAGCATGTCAATGCCGTCGCAGTAGAGAGGCAGAGGAGCACCCTCATTGAAATGCAGGGTGACAAAGCGAAGGTTCTCGATGTTAATAACAATAATAAAGGAAAGGAAAAATAGTTATGCCAGGTGAAAGAGCAATATTCAAGGAGTTAGTCATGGACGGCCTGAAGGCTGGTGCCCGTGACTATGTTCGTGTGGGTGCCAAGGAAGGAGCCAAGCATGGCGCGGAGAAAATAGCCGTGAAGGCTGCTATAGAGACGGAAGAGATTGCCGCCCAGCAGACCGTGAAGGCCCGTGCCTTGCCGTCTTGGATTAAATACGTCCGTGACAATCCCGGGAACTCCGCAAAGCTGGGTCTTCTCGGCGTTGCTGGTCTCGGAGTCCTCAGCGGTCAGGGAGCCGTCAAGGGCGTACAGTTCGCCCTTGGAGGCTGGAAGGCATCCAATGAGGGTGTCATCCAGACCGGCAACCGCTGGGTTAACGGTGATGAGCGTGCTGAGAAGCACAACCTCGGTGCAGCCACCATCGACAGTTTCATGGGTGACGGCACGACAGACCAGATAGCAGAGTCATTCCAGAACGCAAAGGAAGGTGTCCAGGAAGGGTTCAGATCCACCCGTGACCACATAGCCAGTCTTGGCGGTCAGATCAGGGAGCAGTTCAGCGGTCAGGACGGGCATGAGTATATGTCGGACCAGTATCCTACCGGCCTGACACAGGATCAGCTTGAGGAGATTGAGATGAGAAACTTCCTCCACTATGCCAACTATCCGATGAACGATGATTCATACGGGCAGATGTACAGGAAGAAAGGCGGTTTCTTTGATCAGGCCTCCGATTTTGTAAGCAACTTGTTTGGTAATAAAAACGCGACGATGGGTACTACTGCCGTTGCTGCAGCCGCCTGGCTGTTGTTCGGACGCTTCGGCTGGCTTGCCAAGGTCGGTGGTGTCCTCGGAGGCTACTGGGGTCTCGGCAAGCTGCGTGACGGACTGGGAGACTCGTATTCTCAGGTGAGGGCCGCCCGGCGTGGTAACATGATTGTCGAGCGTGGAGGCATCCAGTATGAGGTCCCCCGCTCACCAGGCCAGAATTTCGATCAGATGTACGAGATGGATCGTCAGCAGAGCCAGCAGAGGATCCATGACAGAAGTAATCCTAATTTAACCATTTAAGGTATGGATTTGCCAAAGGATCTGAAAGGCTGGAAGAATCAGGCCAGGGAGCGCAAGGAAAAGGATATCGAGCAGGAAAATCTTGACTTGTGTGAAGACGGCCTTTCCGGTAGCGTAGACGTGAACGGTGACGGCATTGTCGATGACGGCGACGTTCACTATTCTCCGGACAGGAAACAGGACTCTTCATTAGAGAAGAAGGATGAAGGCATTCAGATCAAGGAAATAAAGAGTCACGGTTTCCGTCGTTAATAAGTGATCATCAATATTTTACAAGGATATGGAAAAGAAAGAAATTAATGAAAAACTCTATCTTGAATCCCCGAGCGGGTTCATGATGCCGTTCGTTCTTGAAGACGGCAGTGACGTAGAACAGATGCTTGGTTTTGGCGAGCAGGTTCACCCCAATACGGGGGAAAAGTTCTTCCACAACGGCATTGACTACATCTGTCCGCATCTGCCATTGTACGCCTGCGCCACAGGCAATATCATTGCCCTTGGCGAGGATGACACTCATGGCAGTTTCATCGTGGCAAAATACGGGAAGGTCAGTGTGAAGTACGGACATATCAGCGAGGCATTTACGCCTTACGGCAGTAAGGTCGAGGCAGGACAGCAGATCGCCACCAGCGGGGACTTCCTGCATCTTGGAGTCACCGTGGAAGGTCAGGTCATCGACCCGTCGGAGTTCGTAGGCCTCCTGTTCTCGAACATTGCCCAGCTGGCCGCCATGGGCATCAAGGGTCATCCGCAGTTTGTCGAACTGGATGCGAAACCTCGTACCAGCTATGACGCAGACCAGGCATACATCGTTGACATGATGATGCAGTTCCTGCCAAGGTATATCAATGATCTTCAGGCAGGCGTTTACCGTCCCATGGACAGTGTCCTGTCATCCTTGCGCAACGCTTTCCTCCAGGGCAGTGAGAAGAACTATTTCTATGAGACGGTGCCGTCATTGGCGAATCCCCTCGGTATGGGTGAGCGCAGCGCACCCCTCATCGGCAAGATCCAGTCCCTCATCATTGGTGACTTCCTTGCATACATGGCGAGCGTGCATGACAAGTATGTCCCCACGTGGGGTGAAGAGCAAAAAAAAAACTTGCTGGTGAAGTTTCACAGCGAGACGGCGTGATAGACCCGCTGGCCGACATCGAGATAGAGGCAGAGTGTTACGACGTTAAGCGCGTTGCATCACTTTATTTCGACACGGAAGGGAAGCGCTGCTGGACGAAAGCATGGTTCAACGACCGCGAGAAGGGCGAGCCTGCCGTCGAGGTGACCCGTGCCCTCGCCATTTCCTTCGTGAACGGTACGCTCACCCGTGACCAGTGGCTTTCGCAGTTCTTCCCGAAGCAGATGCAGATCTGCCAGAAGGCCGTCGAGCAGACCCGCCAGCAGCTTTTAAGTTACTAATATTATAATAGAACGGAATATGGCAGATGATCGTCATTTAAGGGAATTTGCAGAGATAGACTACTGTTTGAGGAAATACTACAACGAGCATTTCAGTTCTATCCTGAGTTCCACCATCAAGGAAGTCAACCAGAAGAAGGCCGAGGAATTTGGCAAGATTCTGAAGGATACGCCGTCGCTTGCGGGAGCGGGTATGCCCGATGCCGCAGCCCGCTATGCCATCCTGAAGTCTCAGAATGCCGAATGGGGCAGTAAGACTACTGATGACATGATGAAGATGGCTTCCGACAGGATGATCGACGGGAAGGCCCAGAAAGACATAGGTGTCATTGTCGAGGCTCTGCAGATCAAGCTGGTTGAACGCCTTGGTAAGGAGAGATACAGCGAACTGTCGGCGCATTTCGGTCGAGACCTCGCACACACGATGGTCATATCCCGTCTGGATGACCTCATGATGGAGCAGGTTGCCAGGAGCAAGCTTCCCAAGTCGTCAATGGACTACATCATGAAGAAAGGCTTCAGCGAGTCCCTTGTCGGCGTTCTTACCAGGCTTCAGAGCATGGGTAACTATACGAGCACTGATGCCGAGATAAGTGAGATGGTCGAGAAGATGTACAATCCCTCCGGCGCGGAGAAGGTTGCCGGTCATGGTGTCGGGTTCCTGCTGGACACCCCTTCACTCGGCCTGTGGGGTTCCTGGTCCGGGAAGGTCATAGAGAACAGCCTTGGAGCTGCCCTTGACGGCGGCTTCAGGGTCTACGACGAGATGACCAGGGAAAAAGTGTATTCGTCAAAGCAGCTCTCGGAGATGGTGTTCGGGGAGAAGGACTACATGGACCGCGTGGGCAGTGCATCGCGCAAGGTCAATGCCGCCGATGCCGACTATGTGGAGCTGATCAACGGATACCTTGACCAGAAGATGGTGCTACCCTTCAACGGCCATCGTGCATCCAGGAACACTGCCGTTTTCGAGAGTGTCGCTGAGGGCAGTGGCAGTCAGGCCCTTGAAAACGTGCGTAGTACACTTAAAGAATATGGCCTTGCCTATCTCCCCCAGAAGAAGGTTCCTGAATGGATGATGAGGAAATGCTCGGAAGAGACATGTATCAAGAATGCTGGTTACTACCTTGGCATCGCACAGGAGATGAATGCCAAGGGGCGTAAGTCCATCAGGATAGGAACCAGGGAGATGACCCTGAAGGAGGTCACCCAGCAGGCCTATGACTATGCCCGTGCTGCCGACCTGAAACATCAGGTGGCAGCCCCTACCGAAAAGGAGCGCATGATCCAGGGCGTTGATGCCGGAGAGGCAGAGCTTCGTGGCATGGGACTGTTGAATGACCAGCCAAGGGATGTTACGGATTCGCAGATACTCCAGCATATCAGAGCGTCCCTTCACAAGAACGGTCTGGCCTATGCTCCTGACAAGGCATGGCCCAAATGGATGGATGCCATGTCACAGGACAAACTGGAGTATGAGGCGAAGCGTTGGCGAAACATCGCCGTTCAGATGCAGAACCAGAAGAAGACCGAGCAGGACTTCAAGGGTGTCGGCAAGATGACCCTGCAGGATGTGGCACAGAGGGCGTATGACTATGCCCGTGCTGCTGACGTGAAGTTCAAGGCCGACCGTGAGGAAAGACGGACCACCAAGGATATGGAGGAAGAATGGGACCGTAACATGGCAGCCATCAATGCGGCCAACGAGATGCCCGATCAGCAGGCACAGCGTGATCCCAACATCCACTATGCCGTTGACACGCGGGACACCGAGGGTCAGCAGGCTGCTTACGCAAAACCTGCCGCACAGCAGTACGTCTATTCTTATGAACCGGCACCAGCCAATGGGGCCAGGCGTACACAGATGACTCCTGAGACCAGCAAGAGCTGGGAAAGACACCTTGACAGCCTGGGGCTGGGCAGCTTCAGTAAATTCGGCAGCAACCTCGGCAGTACCATCGCCATGCTTCCGGAACTGATGGTCGGTATGTTCACCGGCAAGATACCCGGCTTCTCCCTGAAGGACAATGCCCTGCCTCTCGGCTTGCTGGTCATGAGTCTCCTTTTCGGCAGGCGCATGAACCCGCTGTTGAAGTTCATGATGCTGGGGCTTGGCGGTGCCATGCTCCTGAACAATGCCGGTAAGGTCCTCAGAGGCGAGAACACGGGATCACCAGAGCGAGCCAGGACATACCGGCGCTATAATGACGAGCCGCTGAGCCCGCGTCTCAGCAACGTCGAGATGAAGGGGAACACCATCCTTGCCGATATCGACGGCGTGCCGACGGTGCTCACCATCAAGAGCGACCGTGTTCTGGATGCCTATAACAAGGGAGCCATACCCCTGAACACACTCTGTAATGCCGTTCTGAGAAGTTATGACCAGATGGAGGTCAAGACAGTGCAGAACTACGAGCAAGTTGCATCGCAGCAGATAGAGGAGCAACAACAACAGGCAAGAGGAATCAGATAATGCTTCAGAAAAATGTAACAATTATAATATAAGATTTATGGAAAGAATATTAGAGACTTTGAAAGGCTGGATTAGCACTCATGGAGGCACTTCACAGGCCGACGAGGAGAGGAAAATGGCTCTCCTGAAGTTCGTCGAGGATCATAATCTCGCTGGTAAGTCCTTTTCCATCGGTGCCGTCCATGATGTGAGGATGAAAGACCCTACATCAGTTTACCACAGGAATGGTAAGGATATATCAGAGGTGGTGTTCTATGATAAGGGTGATGGTATGAACCTTTATGTCGGTGAAATAGGTGCCGCACGGGATATCTATTCCGGACGAATTTCCAAGGACTTTCTCAAAGAGAACGGATGGGATGTATGCAACATCAACCAGCTCACTCCGGCGAGTCAGAAGGTTATCCTGGATGCGACATCCTTTAGGATTTGCTATCAACATATGATTCGCGAGGGTGCCGAAGCCCGTACCGCTGCTATCAATGCGGTCATAGAGCATATGACAGAGCCGAGTAGAAAATCGTTTAAGGGATGTCAGATTGATGATATCAAGGCCTACTTGGCTGATTATATTCCCATCGGCCAACAGAAAGTGGCAGCAGGTGCCTTGATAGCTGCCGCCGACGAAGTATTCAAGTCCTCCGGCAATAAGGAGAAATACGATCGCGTCCTGAAGGAGATCGACAGTCTTGTGTCCGGAATCACCACTACACAACAGACTCCGCAAGCCGATATTGAAAAAACTCTGCATGACAACTTTGAGAAGATGATGAAGGAGTATGATAAAAAGGATTTGCAAAATCAAATTAAAATTCGATAAAGAAAAAGATATATGGATAAGCAATCATTTTTTGATTTATATGCTCCGATGGCCATTGAGCAGCAGCAGAAGTACGGTATTCCGGCTTCTGTTACGCTGGCTCAGATGGCTTTGGAATCCGGATGGGGCGAAGGTCGTGCCATCAAGGAGGCCAATAATGCCTTTTGTGTGAAGGGAACCTATAACGGGCAGTATGTCCTTATTTCAGATAATGCTAAGAACGAGAAGTTCCGTAAGTACGACACCCTTGCTCAGAGCTTTGATGACCATTCGAGGCTTCTGATGAAAGACCGTTACCGTCAGGCACCAGGTTCTGACTATAAGATCTGGACTGCTGGCATTCAGAAGGGAGGCTATGCCTACCCTCCTAACGGCTATGCTGGTAAGTTGAATGCAATCATTGAGTCCAATAACCTTCAGCGGTTTGACGTGATGGGTTATTCCCCAGCGAAGCGTGTTGACCGTCAGATTACCCAGCCATGGGGCCAGGAACGTGGACGTTTCTCATTCCCTCTTGGTGTTGCTGATGGTACACTCGTTATGACCAGTGATATTGGTCATAGAGACACTGGTATTGCAGGTGCTTCCCATGAGCATAATGGTCTTGACCTTCGCGCTAATAATGTCCCTGTGCTTGCCACAGAGACAGGCGGTAAGGTCATCAAGGCCGAGGAAAACGGTAATAGCAAGAGTGGTAAGCATGTCATCGTTCAGTATGAGCGTGACGGCCATACCTTCAATGTCAGCTATTGTCACCTCTCGCAGATTAATGTCAAGGAAGGTGACACTGTGACGGCTGGTCAGAATCTTGGTGTGTCAGGCAACTCTTCCTATCGTGACTACCAGAAAGGCGCAAAGCCTCTGGATCCACATCTTCATCTGACTATCCGCAGAGATGGTGAGATCTATGATCCGAAGAAGTACCTTGCCGAGATTGCCGTCCGTGGCGGCATTGATACCACCCTCGTCAAGAAAAACGGCAATGGAAATGACCTCCTTGCCAGCATGAAACAGAATGTCGTCATCCCTGCTTATGCCAGTGTCAATGCTCAGGGTGCCGGTATCGCCCAGTTCTCCGGCGAGAATTTGGGATGGATTAATCAGCACGGGCAAAGCGTGAACGTTGGTGAAGTGCGTGTATCCAGGTTGTCTGATCTTGTGGAATCAGTCTATGGACGGTCAGCCGGACAGTTGAATGATGCGGAGATAGACAGGATCCTGAGCGCATACCCGAGCGGGGGACAGCGTGACGTGGCCAAAACATTCCTGGACAGGATAAAGACGTATATTAATGACGGCAGCTATGCAGACCGCCACGTCATGACGGCAGATATTGACGGCAGAATCGTTGTGAAGGATATCTCCAAGGATGACTATGACAAGTTCCTGGCTTCCTCCGAGGCAGGAAAGATGTCGTTGTTTGATAAAGTCTATGACGATATTGCTATGAATCAGGGACAGGACGACAGCCAAATGGCCCAGAACCGATTTGAGGCACTTTTGAACTTGGCAAAGGGAAACGGAAACATCCAGGATTTTATGTCAATGTTCCTCAACAAGTACGGTGACGGATCCAGCCTTGGTTCCAGCGGCGATTTTCTCGCAGACCTTATCGGAACGATGATTGCAGGTTTCATAAACATGGTTGATATGTTTGATGAAAGCGACGAGGACAAGGTGAAGCAGCTCCACGAGATGCTTGATGCGAGAATGAGCAATGAAGACCAGGCTAAGGTCGATAAGATGAAGCGTGACGGTGTTGATCCCGGTCAGGCAAAGATGCTCTCACAAGCCAATACAGAGGCCGGACTGACGGCCAACGACCAGCAGCAGTCACAACAGCAGCAGATCACGATGCGTGGGTAATTATTTCTGAATATCATTATATGAAGAGTCAACTTTTTGAAAACAAGATTAATCTGTTGAGAGACGAATTGTTCGACGAGAATCAACAGGAGAGGCAATTTGTGAAGACACAGATTTGCGAGGTCGTGATGACAGCGAAGCACGAAGCGGCTGTTTGTCATCCTGAGCTGGTGGAACTTTGGAAGGCTCAGGAGCATCTCATGAAGGCATGTCGTACAATGGCTGCCTATATAAGCTCCGTTGCCAACAGGGTTCTTGGCAGTGAAATGAATGATAGATGTGTTCTGGCTGATTCTTTCTTTTGCAAGAAGTATCCGTTTGGCGATGTTTTTTCAATTAACCTCGGAGATAAACCTGTTGGTGGTCACATGTTGAACCAGCTTATCTCAGAGATTGGGAAACCATATGCATATGACTATTGGCTAACTTCGAAAGTCAATCAGGAAGGGAAGACAGTGATCTATTTAGAGTTCAGTGGGACGAGTACGGATCATCTGCAGCCATTCTACGTTTATAGGAATTGGAACCTTGGCGATGACAATAATCAGCCTGTTCTTATCCATGAAGAACGCCGTTCAAAGCTGGAAGAGTCCCTGTCTACCATTCCGGAGGGTATTTCGGTCGTAGATGTGCATCTTCCCGTCATGCTCGGTGACACACCGTGCATTGAGGCAACCGTCAACGGAGAGCATCGTTCTGACATGCTGTCACAGTTTGACTATTTTGAATACAACACGATAAAGGAGTCTGAAGAGAAGGAACTTCCCAGAATGGTGGATTATCTCGTATGCAAGTATCTGTTGAAGGAGAGCTGCTCTTGGGTTACTGATGGTATTCCACTGTGCTATGTAAACAGGGATGACGAAAGTAAGATCTGCGTAAGGGAATATTTTTCCCTTCCGGCTTCGGAGCGGGTCAAATATCTTCTCTACGACAGACGGTGGGATGGTGATTTCAGCCAAGACAAGTTCGTCAAGGACGGTCGGCTGAATCTTGTCAGGTGGCTGGAGAGCATCGGCCAGGACAGCTCTCTATCCTTCTATCTCTGTTCCAAAAGAGGTTCAAGCTGTTCTATCAGTGAGGTTCTTGAAAAATGGGAAAAGAGGAAAAAGAAGAAACCCAAGGGTGGTAGGAAATAGCGGCCGTCTGGGATGCTGATTTGAATATGTAATAAAATCAATGAGGATATGAATACAGAAACGTCGTTCAATATGCTGACTCCTGCGGAGCGTCTTGACTTCATCTATGAGAACTGGCCGCAGTTCAGGGAAGCTGTAAGAGTGTTCCGTTTAATTGTCAGAGACGACAGGGCCTTCACCCATGAAGAAGCAGAGGTCATAGAGGCCGCTGTCTCGTTGGCAAGCTGCCAGAAGATGCGGGAGCAATACGCCCACCACATCCTGGTTATTGCCTATAACGAGTGTATGCTGGAGCACGTCAGTGTTGACAAAGTGGTGTTCTTTCGCCGATCCTATGAGATCTGGCAGATTTCACGTCACCAATGGCAGCCTGCCATTTTATGTGGATATGAAGAAATGCAAGGTCACAATTGATTCTTCATACGTTCAACATATGAATGAAATAGATACCCCGGAAAGTAGTACTCTGTATTCGTTTTAAGTTTCACAATAGAATCTGTTTAAAGGTAAAAATATGCTTATGATTAAGAAAATTATAAAGAGAATTGACTGGATAGCATTTATTGCATCCGGGCTTTCTATTGTTGCATTTGGAGTATGGTGCGCCAAAATGCCTGCGGACATTGTAATTGGAGTTTGTTTTGCATCAGGCGTTTGGCTTGCAGTAATTAACGGAATGTTCAAAGAATATATTTATGAATATAGAAAATTGAACAAGGCGTTGGATAAAGAGCGAATGGAGGAATTTAAGAGATTTATGGTAGAATACAGAGAATCATATGACTCTGCTCCAGAAGAAGAACTTATACCAGAAGAAGATGATGATGAAATTTCTGTACCAGCTGATTCGGCTTTGATACAAAGTGACATCCCGTACGGTGATATTCGCGAGTTTCTTCAGAGAAATGGTCTTCCATTGAATGTGACATGTGAAAATCTGTATATCAGTGATAAGGGACGTGTTAATACGGAGATTAATGGTGAGAGTATATGGAAAGATTTGTCTGATGAGGATTTCCTTAGTTGGAGGAAAGTATGCTATTATGATGAAGATGTAGCGAAGAAGGATCTTCTTATTAAATATTTTGGTTTTGAAATTATGGCTGCAGCATCAAAGTCATTACCGGAAAAGGATGACTACACACAATATATTATTCCAGACGGCATAGAAATGCAGTCTGCAGAGGTTTATGTGGACTACCGTCATAGTTGTTCTGTTTCTGCCATAATTAATGGTCACTACGAGAAGTACAAGCTAGGATATCGAGATATTCTTGCATATTTTGAGGTTGACGAAAAGGGTAAAAGAACATTTAGTGTGATGCCTGAACAACTTATGATGAAGTACATTTGTCTTGAAGGACATCTTCAACATGATGAAGATATTTCTGACGCTAATAGTAGTAAAATTGTTGACACTGGTTCTGAGGGTATTGAGGGAGAATCTAACAGACGAGGATTTCATAGATAAACAAAACAGAAACAATTATGGAGCAACTGATGCAATACGAGTCGCTGAACTTCAGCGAGGCCGTGAACAGGGCGACCAACAGGATCTTCCAGATTTCTGGACGCGCCCGCAGGTCTGAATACTGGTGGACAATGTTGTTAGTCCTGATAGTCTCGATGGCTGTACCGTTTGCTGGAGTCCTACTGAACCTTCTCACCATTCCACTGACATTCAGGAGACTTCATGACACAGGCCGGAGCGGTTGGTGGTGGGGAATCAGGTTCGTCGGGTATTTCATCTTTGTATGTCTGTTCATCGGAGACATCCTGAACATACTTACAGCACCGAGTTTGGAACTACTCTATGATCTTATATTCAAGCAGATCCTTTGGATGATTGGGTTCGCAATCTACCATATTGTCTTTATTGTCGTTTTGTGCCTGGATGGAGATCAGGAAACAAACGAATACGGAGATTCCGAGAAATACTTTATAGAAATAACAGATAATGAAGAGTAGTATATGACTGAGGGTAAGCGACAGGCAATTTATGCCCGGTATAACGGTCATTGTGCGTACTGCGGCGAGAATATGAAGCGGAAGAACATGACAGTCGATCATGTTGTCCCTCAGAGCAAGGGCGGCGGCAACAATATCGAGAACCTGATGCCGTCATGTGCCAGATGCAATACCATGAAGGCCTCAGACAGTCTGGAGACATTCCGCCTGCGGTTCTTCTGGGACAGCCTGCGCCCGTCGGAGCTGGCCACGTATGACAGCATGGTTGCTGCAATGGCCAGAAAGAAATTCTATTTTGAGACAGTTTAGAGGAATTTTAACAAAAAAGATTGACATTATGAAGAAGATAGTTTTATTTATCCTGCTAATGCTGCCGGTGGCAGTATTCGGACAAGAGAAAAAGGATAGCATCCCCAACTCAGAGTGGTCAGCAGTATTTGAGAAAATGAAGGAATGGCCACATGCCTTCCAGACGCTTATTATGAAAAGCATGATAAGCAATGTCGATATTGAAAATAGAGAGGTTCGTTATACGTTGTCAAATGGAGATATTATTATCGGGAAATTGGCTGACGATGAATCAATGGCCTATTTCTGGAAGGAGGTTGTCTTAGATAATCAAGTGAAGGAAATATGTAATATACCGTTTGGTTGTACGCTGCTGGAGGCAAAGGATGCTCTGCGAAAGAAATTTGGGGATGCTCTATATGTTACCGACGATGTTATCATGTATGAAAACAAATCGTATGCTGGTAACAGGTTTGACACCCTTATTTTTATGTTTCAGTCTGATGGAAGAAGGAATTATTTTAATCAGGCCGCTTTCTGTATTTATGTTTCTGACAAAGAAGAAGCAATAGCGACAAAAAACAGACTTCATAAAAGATTATCTAAAAGATATCCATCTATGATTGGCGAGGATTTAGATGTGTCGATGGGAGGCCTTCAGCCTGTTCCTAATTCTCATCTTGTTAATGAAGTAGTTGTTGGATGTACAACTTCTGAACTCGGGTACGGCTTTGAAATAAAGATCATTGAAAATGACGACTATAGACATCCGTATTTTGTGCGAATCATGTACGGGCCTTATGAATACGTAAAGGAAGATTTTTGATTATTGTATGACCATATATCAGTCTCGGTCACGGGCTGGCCGGGAGCAATACACTATCATATTTTCTTGGGGTGCAGCGGCATCCCTTTTTTCATGTGGCTTCCGGAATGTCACTCCAGCGTGTGGTATAGCACGGGCTGCGGAAGTCGTGCTTGATACTGTCCTTGAACACGCCAGCCTTGCCCTTGCCGCCTTTGGCGGTGTACTGCTGCGAGCCAAGGACGATGGTCTCAGAACCGTAGAGACGGTTGATCTTATCCAGTGCTTCATCGAGCTGCTTCATCTTCTGGTGACGCTCAGCGTCATAGTCCACGAAGTTCGTCTGTATGCCGTTATCGGGACAGATGCCCATGACGATGACACCAGCCCGCTTGTAGTGATAGCCCTGCCGGAAGATTCTCTCCGTACACCTTGTGGCCGTCTGTACAATCTGTTGGGTGTTATTGGACGGAGTGAGCAACCTTTCCTCCGACATGTTCCAGTACTGCGGGAGGTCTTCACGGAAATGGTTGGTATCAATGAATACGCATACGGTCTGGGCCACGGACTGCTGACCCCTCAGTTTCTCGGCACACCTGGCCGCAAAGTTGCTGATATGTGTACGTATTGCCGTGAAATCGGTGATCATGCCTGGAAATGAGCGGCTGGTGCAGATGCTTT
>JAEEGG010000955.1_pt1 | contig 82293 bp, 59 predicted proteins | sample 9134161 | NCBI WGS metagenome assembly JAEEGG01 (sample SAMN16246543, study PRJNA631951) | gut metagenome | biome: gut microbiome; feature: rumen; material: CR-attached | host: Bos | place: Iran: Karaj | collected 2018-10
ATGTTCCGATAGTGACGTACCATTGCTGAAGTTCAAGCAAATCAGGATTCTCAGAATTTAATATTGCTTTTATACAATTTTTTGACATATTTGACATAATAGACAATGTGTAATGCATTTGACCTATTAAATATTCTGCATATTCAAGTTTGTCTTTATCATCAATGATTTTGTTTTCATAGTAATTTTTTAGAATGGATTCATAATCATTTTGGACATATTCATCCAGCATATTAAGATATTGTCCCTTAAGTGTCAGATAATTCTGCATATTATCAGTTTTGCTGACAGTGATAGCGTTGATACAACCAATTGATTCACATGGATTTTTTCTTGCGCCAGTAATTCTAAAAACATTTTTAAAATTACTGTTATAATATTGGATATGGTCGGGGAAATGAACATCTGAAGAATCTCCGCTCAGATAATAATAAAGTCTGAAAGCACTTATGGGCTGAGGATAAATAAAATTGTTACCATCATGGTGGTTAAAGATGTTCATACATCCCATACCACAGTTTATTATGAAGTTGTTGTCAGCTCCTAGTCTCATAGAACCCTGCATGGCTTTGATTTTGCTATCTGTTGCGATATATATGTCAAAATCATCAAGGACAAAGGAATTGCACATTATTTCAAGACCTTGTTCAGCCATATTTGATGTGCCGTTAATGCTGTCACAATAAATTCCAAACAGCAATCTGTAAAATGAATTGTTGTTGATTACGTTTTCCTCCGTGCCGCTGTTGAAAACATAAACACCATAATTCTGATACAAATGATACAGGCATTCAAAATTGTTCTCTGATATTGTATATCCCGTACAATTTGATGAATGTATTCCGTATGTTCCTTCCGTATAATATCTGTGGAGATAAAAATCACAATGTGTAACAATGTAATTGTCCAATTCCGATGTCTTTATGTTATATCCGTTGCAGATGAAATTCGATCTCTCTACGGTCATCAGTTTATTCGTGCCGTTTGTCGTGGCTTCTATGCCGCTTTCCATTCTTTCAAATACTGACGGCTGACTTAAAGTATTGCATTCACATACTGTGTCATTTGAATATGAACCGCAGTATTCATCCACTGTAAAACGCGAACTCAAAGCATATATTCCGCGTCCTCTGTATGTCCCTGTGTTCAGCGTGTCGGTCAAATTATTGAAAGTGCATCCGTAAAAGTATATGCCGTCTGCATTTGCAAGTTTTACATGGTTGTAGAACACGTTGGAAATATCTAAATTGTTGTAGTCATTGATAGTAAAGGTACACAGGGTAAATTCGCTTCCGTTACTTACATTTCCATTGTCATTAAAAATATCGACCGATTCCTTGTTGTTAATGAACGATGTGTTCACGGCAGTGATATAACCTGCATAATAATTGATTCCCATGACAAGACCGTCTGAATACACAGCCGTGTCTGCATTTTCAATTATACTGTTGGCTGCAATTAAATGAGATCTACGTGTCGATGAAGGGGAAGGATTAAGAATAATTCCCTCCCATAAGACATCATCACATAGGGATGTCAAAACACACGTGTCAAGTTCAAGTACAGCACCAGCATTGACAATGATATGCACGCTGTCGCCTAAATATATAGAGTCTTTCATTATTACGTTAATCCCTTGATTAATAACTATATCTCTGTTAAATCGTATATTACCTGAAATCACTGTGTCACTGGAAATGACAAGCGGATTGTTGTTATAAATGTATGAACTGCAGTCGAAGCGGGCATTTCCATTTTGGGATATACCTAATGCAAATGGTAATAGAAGAAATAAGATGATAAAAGTTTTCTTGAACATAGTTGTGCAATAATACATAAAATTTCCGAATTTTATGCCGGATGAATAAAAAAAAACCTCTCACCACCTTTGCAGGCGAAAGGCTTGGGTGTGGGAGGCACCTCTTTGCCTTTAATAAGAGAATGGGAACGCTTCTATGAAGCATGTTGAAACAAAACATACTTCGAACATGTGCTTTAAACACCAAAATAAAATTCTAACGAACATAAAATAAAAAAAGAAGCCAACCTAAAATCACTTTTTAGTCGGCCTCTATTTGTGTGAACCTGGCGGGGATCGAACCCACAACCTTCTGATCCGTAGTCAGATACTCTGAATCCAATTGAGCTACAGGTCCATTTATGTTGCAATGACTTATCTCTCTCAATTGCGGATGCAAAGATAATACTTTTTTAATGATATGTTACTTTTTTGTTAAAATTATTTTTTTTCAGCAAAAATGAGGATTTGATTTGATGACATTAAAGGTCGTAGTTTATTGTCATTGCTCAATTATTAGATTTCCAGAAACGTTCCATGCGCTGAAACTGTTTCCTTCGCGCGGGCCTTGCGGAATGGCTATAATTATCCTGTGACTGCCGGCTGACAGCTTTTCATAGTTGAATTCAACTGGATTTGTTATAGTTCCCGGGCACCAGCCTGAACGACTGTAATCTGATGATGTCAGACCGTCAGGGGAATTGCCTGAGCAAGGATTCTTTTCCCTGTTGCTGGCACAGTCACAACGCCATGGAGTGAATACAGTCTTGTTACCATCGAGAATAATGCTGTTCGGCTTCCGGTTGAACTCGTCTCCTCCACCCCATCCGCCATGACCGGTGGATATATAACTGAGAATGACGTTGGCAAGTTCGTGATTTATTTTGAAGTCAACCACAAGAGAATCGGTGTCGAAAAAATCCGAATAGCTTTGTCCTGCCATCTCCATGATATTTAGTGTGTTGAACAATGGTATTACTTCTCTCCTAATACCCGAACCGTTTGGATGATATTTCAACTTTAAGTTAATAATATGTCCGCCTCGGTCATAATTGCCTATGAAGACACCTATCCATGCCTCGTGTGACAAATATTTTGAAAGAGCAGTCACATCCTGATGAAATACTATTGAATCATACCAATTGTAGTCACCATATTTGTACTTGTTATAGGCTCTTGTTCCGAACGAAGTGTAAAATCTGATCAGTTCAACAGGAACGTTATATTTTTCTGTGGAGACTTTTCCATATTGCCTTTTACCTGTTTTGGTCTCAAATGAAGGCAGCACTTCAACACCTTTCAGCAATCCGTCAATATACGACAATTCCTTGTCGGTCGGGATTACAAAGACCGTCCCTGTACGGTCGTATGCATCACCGTCAGAATATTGTGTGAGTTCTGCAAAGATGTCATAATTCCACGCGCTGTCGGGCAGTTGAACTTTCTTCAGGACTATTGTTCCGTTGGCAAATCTGTAAACGCTGTCGCCCCCAATTTCCGAATATGATGTCGGTGACTTTATTCCTGTGTCGAAACATATTCTTTGATTGTTAAATATGTCAACGACTTTCGTGGAGTTTTCATTGAGCATCTTCTGAAGAACATGGCTTTCAACTATTTTGCCGTAAGTGCTCGGAAGCAAATCCTTTGATTTCTTGGAATACTCAATGTTAACAGCCTCCAGTACTCGTGAAGCATTGATTACATATTTCAAAACCAGTCCTTTGGTTATTCCGAAACGTGGAGCCGGGGTGCCCCAAAATTTTATGTCAGAAGTGTAGTAAATGTCTATCCTGTTTGAATTTATTGTTGTGTAGGCCTTTTTGCATTTTACTCCTGCCACAGTCTCAGTTTCGTCAGTGTATTCCCAGTTGTCGAATTTGAATTTGTATGTCGAGGATACAATCTGCCCGTTGTCAAGAGTGGCACATTGATATACGGAGGAGTCAACAAAGTCGATGTATGTGACTACATCTGGACTTCCAGGATAACTTTCGCCTACCGAATATATTTTGGCGGAATTTTTTGAAATATCAACTATCGTAGATGAAGTCGTATCGCGATTTCCGTTGAATGACGACTGATATGTAATTGTCACACTTTCAGCGTTCTTCTGTGCAAATGCTGTATAACACAGCAATGTCAGAATAATGTATGATATTCGTTTCATGTCTATTTAATCGTATCGAAGTTTTTGCCGAAGACACCTTCAACTCTTGAAACAGACAAGAATGCGTTCGGGTCAACTCTTTTTATGAGCTGTAAGGCTCTTGCCTTGTCAATTCTTGGGACAATGACCAACAATACGTTGATGCTTTGTTTGGAGTACCATCCCTTGCCGTCAAGAGTTGTTACCCCTTTGTGTATCTCGTTCACAAATGCATCAGCTATTTCCTGGTATTTTTCAGACATTACGATGAACTGATATGACTGTCTGTGTCCGTTAAGTGTATGGTCGATAAGTGCTGATGTTAACAGCATTGTCACAAAGGCATAGACTACATCAGTCGGGTTTCTGTAAATAATGTACATGGCAGCAACTATAATCACGTTGCAGTACAGACTGACCCTGCCAGTGGAAACATTCCTATACTTGCTGATTATGAGTGATATTATATCAGTACCTCCTGTGTTACCACCGTTGTTGAAGCACAAACCGAGTCCGAATCCTCCCAAAGTACCACCGAGCACCGCACACATGAATCTGTCATCAATCATCGGCTCTGTTATCAGTTTCTGGAATAGTGTGAGAAGTACAGATGTGACAACAACTCCATAAATAGAGAGCTTAATAAATTTCCAGCCCATAATTTTCAAGGCAAAAATAAACACAATCAGGTTCAAGACAAAATACGTGACACCGACAGGAATGCCGTTGCCTGATTTTGATGTCAGAAAATAAACGATTGTACCTATACCTCCAAAACCGCCACTTATTATTCCTGATGGAACGAGGAATGCAGTGACTGCAAAACAATAAATCGCTATCCCTAAGGTGATTAATACGTACGACTTTATATTGTTGAGTATCAATTTTCTATCAATAGATTTCATTTTGTTTTGTTTAAAAAAAATCGAGAAACCATTTTTGAGATGGATTTCCCGATTTAAATATTTAAAAGAATAAACTATTCGCCGAGAGTAGCCACCATGACAGCCTTTATGGTGTGCAGGCGGTTTTCAGCTTCATCGAAAACGAGTGACATTGGTGATTCGAACACTTCATCGGTGACTTCCATTTCGGAAACGCCGAATTTCTGGTAGATGTCCTCACCTATTGTGGTTTCGCGATTGTGGAATGAAGGCAGGCAATGCAGGAATTTCACGTTAGGATTGCCGGTTTTCTTGACCACATCCATGTTAACCTGATAAGGAAGCATTATATTAATTCTCTTAGCCCATTCTTCCTGAGCTTCACCCATTGACACCCATACATCGGTATAAAGGAAATCAACTCCTTTGACACCTTTTTCAACATCCTCTGTGAGGGTGATTTTTGCGCCTGTCTCTTTGGCTATTTTCTTGCATGTTTTAACAAGTTCCTCTTTTGGCCAGAAAGCCTTCGGGGCAACTGCTCTGAAATCCATACCCATCTTTGCGGCACCAACCATAAGGGAATTGCCCATGTTGTTGCGGGCATCACCCATATATGCGAACGCCACCTTGTTGAGAGGTTTGTCGGTATTTTCCATCATTGTAAGAAAATCAGCAAGAATCTGTGTCGGGTGGAATTCTGTTGTAAGACCATTCCATACTGGAACTCCGGCGTATGCTGCGAGGGTTTCGACTATTTCCTGCGAATATCCGCGATATTCAATGCCATCATACATTCTCCCGAGGACGCGAGCTGTGTCTTTCATGGATTCCTTTTTGCCCATCTGTGAACCTGACGGTCCAAGATAGGTGACGTGAGCACCTTGGTCGAGAGCTGCGACTTCAAAAGCACAGCGTGTACGGGTTGAATCCTTCTCAAACAGCAAAACAATGTTTTTGCCCTTTAATGTCTGCTGCTCAGTTCCGGCATACTTTGCCTGCTTGAGCTGATAAGCGAGATTTAAAAAATGTTGGATCTCCTTTGGAGTGAAATCCAGCAACTTTAAGAAATTTCTGTTTCTAAGATTAAAAGCCATTTTCTTTCAGTTTAATTGATCTGTATTTTTTGATAAATATGTATTGTCTGTAGAAACTGCAAAATTACACATTTTTTATATCTTTGCAACTTTAGAAATAGCATGAAAGATAATAAACAGTTACAACTTGCATACGATTTTGTCCTGTCAACAGGTACTTCAATCTTTCTCACGGGAAAGGCGGGAACCGGCAAATCCACGTTTCTTCGCAAGATAAGAAAGGAAATACCCAAACGGAGTGTCGTCCTTGCCCCTACTGGTGTGGCCGCTATTAATGTCGAAGGCGTAACTGTCCACTCTTTCTTCCAACTGCCGTTCTGTCCTTTTATTCCAGGCATGAACTATAAGGAAGAAGACACCTATAAATATACAGCTGAAAAGTTGAAGATTATCAGAAGTGTTGACCTGATAATAATTGATGAAATAAGCATGGTCCGTCCGGACACTCTTGACGCAATGGACTCAATATTACGTAAACACAGACGTAATGAAGCACCTTTCGGAGGTGTACAGCTTCTTATGATAGGTGACCTGCAACAACTTGCTCCGGTAATTAAAGATGATGACTGGTCGGTGCTGAAGTCATATTACACAACACCTTATTTCTTCAGCAGCATGGCACTACAACGCATGAACTATGTCTGCATTAATCTTACTGAAATATTCCGGCAGAATGATCCGGAATTCATTGAAATTCTTGATAAAATACGTGACAAATCCCTTGATGATGAAACTATCAATATTATAAACAGACAGTATAAACCGGATTTCGTCCCGGATGACAAGGATGGCTACATAACTCTTACCACACACAATGCCACAGCAAAGAAAATCAATGAGGAAAAACTTGCTGCCATAGATGATGAAGAATTTACGTTTGATGCTCAAATTGACGGCGAATTTCCTGAAAATTCATTCCCGACAGACAGGACACTCATTCTAAAGAAAAATGCTCAGGTCATGTTTATTAAAAATGATGTTGGCGCTGACAGACGGTATTACAACGGAAAAATAGGTATTATCACTGATATTGATTCAAAATCAGTCACAATCACTTGTCCTGAGAACAACAAACCAATCGTAGTGAAACCCGTCCAATGGAAGAATGTCCGATACAAAGTTGACAGAAAAACAAACGCAATTTCTGAAGAGGAAATCGGTTCGTTTGAACAGATGCCACTTAAACTTGCCTGGGCAATCACAATTCACAAGAGTCAGGGACTGACGTTTGATAAGGTTATCATTAATGCTCAGGCCGCTTTTGCTCATGGTCAGGTTTATGTTGCCTTCAGCAGATGCCGTTCGCTGAAAGACATAGTCCTACACTCCCCCATCTCAAAAAATATGATTTTTGATGATTATTATGTGGATTTGTTTACCAATGAAATTCACGACAATCAGGTTGACAATCAAAAACTTGAATTATTCCAACAACAATATTATATGCAGCTGCTGAGCGAATTGTTCGATTTTGACCAGTTACGCGATTCCCTTTCCATGCTGTCAGTCCAGATTAAAGTTAATTTCGGCAAGTCATATCCGAAATTATCAGAAGATTATACAAATGCTGTCAAGGAATTTTACAAGGATATCATTGAGGTCGCACATCGTTTCATGTCGTTGATTCCGACACTTTCCCGCGATAATGATGCGTTTCACCTGAAAATAAAAAATGGTGCCTCCTATTTCCGTGGAAAAATGGAGAATATAGTTAAAAATCTGATTGACAACACAAACGTTGAGACCGATTCAAAAGAAAACAAACAGAAATTCAATGAAATATACGAGCGATGCTATAAGGAGTGGTATTTGAAGGATGCCGTTTTACAAACGACAGCTGATAATGGATTGAATACTGTTGAATATCTTGATGTAAGAGCAAATGCAATTCTTGAGGCTGATAAGCTATCGAAAGCAAAACTGCGCAAACGTGACGGCTCGGCATCGCCTGATATCCAGAACATGCGACTGTTTATGACACTAAAAGAGTGGCGTGAGGCAGAGGCTTCCATACATGATGTGGAGCCACACGTGATACTTCAGTACAAATCACTTGTTGACCTTGCAAACAAACTGCCGTCAACGAAAAAGGAGCTTCTTTCAATAGCAGGAATCGGGAAAGTGAAGGCTGCAAAATACGGAGATGAAATTCTTGAAATCATTGAGGAATGGAAAAGTTACAGGAGGGACCAGTAAATGTGGAATGAACGTACGCTACTTCTTATACATGAAGAAAATGTAAAACGTTTGCAGCAATGCAACGTGCTCATCGTCGGAGTCGGAGGAGTAGGCGCATACAGTGCCGAACATATCTGTCGTTCCGGCATCGGAGCCATAACAATCGTAGATGCTGACAGCGTCAGCGAATCAAATATCAATCGGCAGCTTATTGCCCTGCACAGCACCATTGGTATCCCAAAAGTTGAATTGATGAGAGACAGAATGCTCGACATAAATCCCGAGTTGAAAATTGAGGCGCGCAATATGTTTGTTACCACCGACAATATTCCTGAAATTGTCGGCTCACAGCATTTTGATTACATCGTAGATGCAATTGATACTATCGCACCCAAAATCGCTCTTCTGACCTATGCATATAATCACAATATCCCGGTAATCAGTTCAATGGGGGCTGGTGGAAGAACGGACCCGACCAAAATTTATGTTACTGACATTTCAAAGACTTATAACGACAAACTTGCATCCGTAGTTCGTCAGCGTCTCAGAAAAGAAGGTATATTGTCCGGCATTAAGGTTGTATTCTCGACTGAGGTTGCAGACGCCGAAGCCGTCATGCAGACTCCGGGAGCAAGAAATCAGTGCTCCGTGAGAGGAACTGTCTCTTACATACCTGCACTTTTCGGTACTATGATTGCAGGAACTGTAATTAAAGATTTAATTACCAAGTGAGTTGTTTGTAATTTTGCAAAAAAAATTTCATCTTTGCAAATCAAATTTTGAATTATGAATCTTGTTCATAAAAATGTATATGATTTTATCAGATTTTTTGCACGTATCGTCATAAGAAATAATTTTGAAAAAATTGTTTACATTAATGATGAAGTTGTTCCTGATGATGTGCCTGTAATATTTGCCCCAAATCATCGTAATGCGGTTGTCGATGGACTTTTGCTCGTTAATTTTTTCAGCAAAGAGATAGTGTTTCTTGCGAGGGCAGATTTTTTCCGCAATATCATACTGAGAAATTTTCTGAAGTCACTTTGTGTTACTCCGATTTATCGAAACCGTGACGGACGTAAGAATCTTTCAAAAAATGTTGATGTGTTTGATGCTTGCGGCAAAATTCTTTTCGAAAAACAGCCAATATGTATCTTCCCTGAAGGCATGCATAGTCCGAAGCAGTCACTGCTGCCTATACAGAAAGGCATTCCGAGGATAGCACTGCCGGTTGAGGATAATAATAATTTCAGTCTCAACATAACAGTTATACCTGTCGTTATTTATTATACTGACATGCATGCTCTTTTATCTGACTGTTACGTGAAATTCTGCAAACCTATTAGAGCGGTTGACTATAAAGACCAGTATCATGAAAATCCAAACCTTGCATTCAACAATATGCGCCACGATATGGAGCAGATTATGCAGTCGGAAATGATAAACGTGACGCATGACGAATTCTATGATGACTATCTGCACTGTATTGACCTTTGTGCCAGAGGAATCGTTGCAGAAACCTTACCTGACCGTCAAGATGGTCTTTTCATAGTCACCAAGAGTATTGTTGAAAAATTAGATTCTCTTTTCACAAATGAAAACGAAAAGTTCAGAACAGTTATAAACCGCTACAAAGAGGCATATAACCTTTTGTCACAAGCAAAGATAAGTTCCAAGTGCGATATCAAGAATGTAAAGTCTGACTCATCAATATCACTTATTATTCTATCATTGCTATTGACATTACCTTTCGCTTTATATGCTGCAATAAACTGCATTTTTCCAATTGCCATTGACAAAATTTTAAACAAAGTCATAAAGGACAAACAGTTTATTTCATCACTGAGAATAGTCATAGCATTATTTGTTTTGCCGTTATTTGTTATAATTCAGGCAGTTATATTAGGCTTATGTCTGCATAACTGGTGGATTCCCATATTGTATGCTTTATCAATAATACCTACATTTAGGGTATTTGAATATTGGCGTAAAAACTTATTCAATATTGTCAGCAATATCCGAATCAAGGGATTTATAAGGAAACATCGAGCCACATGGGAAAGGATACAGGACCTTACTGATTGGCACGATTGGTTCAACAACTAAGTAAAAAAAAACTGACTGTTAACAGCCAGTTTTTTTTTACTAATTTTTAATGAGATTTTTAATAAGTAATTACTCCTGGAAGTTTCTTAGCATGGTCAATCATTCTCTGAACTTCAATTTCAACTGGTACACGGCCAACGAGATGTTTGGCCTCATTGACTTCAGCAAGTTTGGCAGCAAGATTTGCTGCATTGCGTGTGCCAAGTTCCTTGACTGTATCAACACCAGCTGCTTCGAGCAGTTCGGCAAATTGTGGACCTATGCCCTTTACACGGAATAAGTCAGCGTGATTTGTCCATGTCAGAATCTTATCATTGGAAATACCGGTTGCCTCGACAAGTTCCTTACGACCTTTTGGATTGCAGCATTTTTCAAGTAATTGTTCTGCTGTTTCAATTCCAGCTTTTGTAAGTTTTTCAGCATAAACTGGACCTATGCCTTCAATTTCTACTATTTTATGTGCCATGATATAAATTATTTTGTCGCAAAATTAATTAATATTCAAATACTTTCAAAATGTTTTTTCAATTTTTTTTCATTCAGGAAAAATATTTTGCTTGCTCTGATTAATTTTGCAGCGATTAACAATTTCAATGAAAACAAATTGAACAAAAAAATATTAAGGTTAGCACTGCCCAACATAATCACCAACATTACTGTTCCTCTTCTTGGAATGGTTGACCTTGCAATAGTGGGACATATAGGTAACGAGCAATATATCGGTGCAATCGGCATAGGTACCACAATTTTCAACATGATTTATTGGAACTTCGGATTTCTGAGGATGGGTACAAGCGGCTTCACTGCACAAGCATACGGCGCCAACGACATGAAAGAATCCGTAAAAATACTTGTCAGGGCTTCAGTGATCGCTTTGTCCATTGCAGCGCTTCTGCTGTTACTTCAATACCCTATTGCGTTACTTTCCAAATATTTTGTCAGAGGCAGCGAGGAAATGATTGATTTCACACTTGAATATTTTTATGTCAGAATCTGGGCAGCACCGGCAACACTTGGACTATATGCAATCAAGGGTTGGTATATCGGTATGCAGAATTCAAAACTTCCGATGTGGATTGCGATATTCCTTAATCTGTTGAATATCGTGGCAAGCCTGATATTTGTCTTTGTGTTTCACAGTGGCATTAAGGGCGTGGCTCTCGGAACCGTGATTGCCCAATATGGCGGTCTAACCGTTGCTATGATTTTCTGGTTTCGAAAATATGGCCATCTTAGAAAATTAATCAATGTCAGGTTAAGTCTAAAAATCAATGAGTTAAAGGCATTTTTTAAAGTAAATATTGATATATTCCTGAGGACATTATGCTTGGTCGCAGTCTTCACTTTCATACCTTTTGTTTCATCATACATGGGTGATATGACTCTGGCAGCCAATACAATCCTTATGCAATTGTTTACATTGTTTTCATATTTTATGGATGGTTTCGCTTATGCCGGAGAATCACTTGTTGGCAGATTTATTGGCGCTAAAGACAGACTTTCTCTCAACAAATCCGTTATTTGCCTGTTTTACTGGGGAATAGGAATTACCGCAGTGTTTACCTTGTTATATCTGTTATTCAGCAGAGATATTCTTTCCCTGCTTACTGACAGTAGTGCTGTAACTGACACTGCCATGACATATTCGCGATGGACTTCGCTGGTGCCTGTCTGTGGCTTTGCTGCGTTTCTTTTTGACGGAATATTCATCGGTGCGACCGCATCCAAAGCCATGCGTAATGCGATGTTTGTTGCAACAGCTATGTTTTTCGTGATATATTATAGTACCAGAGCCACACTGTTCAATGACGGTTTATGGATAGCCTTTCTTATATTTCTGGTTTTAAGAGGTGTTATGATGGCTTTGATGCTGAAGCGCAATGTTTTAGATGTAATATAACACTGTTCAAGGCAGAATGTTCGAGGTTATTTTAGCATACCAATCGCTTGCGTTTCCTTCTTCATCAAGCAGATAGACATTTTCAATTGTTTTGCAGACCAATTTTTTTGAAAAAGTCATTATAGTCCTTTCTGGCTTAATGTTGCCTTTCTTACTGAACACACATATTTCATCGATACAGTATATTTTTTCATCAATGAATCTCATTTTCAGGTTGCTCGCTGTTTCAACCGGATATATGCAGCAGAAATAACCGTCATCGGAAATTAAGCGTGCAACGCAACAGGCGATATCATTTACCGTCAGCGTATCTGTATGTCGAGATATTGCTTTAGTTTTGGAAGCTGATTTAAGTGAATTTTCGAAAAAAGGCGGATTGGAGATAATAAGGTTGAACCTTAAATTATCAGCGAGATTATAAACAAATTGTTGCAATGATGTACACTCAGCAGACAAACGGTTGTTCCAGGGTGAGCGAGAAAAATTTTCCAAAGTTTCTTCCACTGATTGTCTGTCAATATCTATCGACTTTACATTGGCATGTGGGAAGAATTGGGCAGATAAAAGTGACAATACACCGCAACCGCATCCAACATCCAGAATTGTTTTGGTTTCGTTCTTTTTCAGTATTCGATTATGTCCAATGCAACCTCCCAGCAAGATGGCATCGGTGCCAACTTTGATTGTGCTGCGAGAATGAGATACATAAAAGTTTCGGAATTGGAAAATTCCTTCTTCCATCACCAACGGTTATGAGAGCTTTTTTATCATCTTTTCACCGAGAGCAGTTTTGGTCTCGATGTGTTTTTTTGTGGCGACTACAAACGTATTGGTTTCATAATCACCCCTAACAGAATTGAAATCCTTGTCTCTGTCGCTAATGTCCCCATCGGCTCCGAAGCCTATTTTCACTGTTTCGCCGAATTCTTTCATTGCATCTGCCAATAGTCTGTTGTCAAGATCAACTACAGCATTTTCCCATCTTTTGATAATATCAATCACATCAGTTTTTGTGAATTCAGTGTAGGATTTATGCAGATACTGTTCGATTCTTTTCAAAGCCCAAGTCCATTCGTAAGTATAATAATTCCTATGAATATCTTTGAATGCTTCATTAATTTTATTGAAAGTGTCATAAGTGCCGTCATCGATATGATGGAATACTTTGCGGATTTCATTTTTCGGAGCGATAAGTCCTGAAACATCAATCCAGTCGTCATCACCGATGTTAGTTTCAGGTTTCAGACTTTCCACCATTTTCTCATTGGTTGAGCAATCTCTGTTTTCTAGACGGCTGATTATGGAATTGCCCAAGAATTTGATTATGGCTATTTCATACAGAGTAAGACCGGTTTGCATGGAGGAATTGTTTATTCTAGTACTGCTGTATGCGTAGTAACTCGAAGTGTTTCCGGACAGTTCTTTCAGATTTTGCAGTATTTCTTTGCCTTTTATAACCCTGTTAATAGTAAATGGGCTGAGCAGATTGAAATTTATGCTGTCAAGAAGGTCAGGGTCAGTTCTTCTGTCACGTTTCGGCCATTTCTGAGCATCTCTCACTGTACCCACACTGCGTAAATTGACGCCAGGCACAAGCACACTTTCGTCGTTTTTCTCAATAAGATATGAAAATGGGAAGTTGGAAGTGTCGGAATTGTGATAGTGTCGTCCCATGACAACTGTGAAAGGACCAACTTTAGCAGGCCATTTGACATACGAGTCTGATGCCGTCTTGATACCTCTTTCCAAAATGCCCTGATGGATAGGGCCAAGTTTATACATGTGGTTGCTGAAGTTGGTGCCGCTGCCTGCGTTCATAAATGAATACATTCCAGCTATCAGCAATGTGTTCTTGTGATGTGTAACTGTGTATGGACCAGCAAAAATGGCACATGCCTCCCCATGAAGCCCTATGCAGTTTGCAAAGAATAACGACTGCTCGGCTGAGAACTGCTCCCCTATTTCACAACCCTGTCCTACAAAGCAGTTATAAATCAATGCGTTGTCATAAACCTCACAATTTGTGCTTATGATACTGTCTTTTATAATCACTCCATTGCCGATGAATGTTGGGGCTTCTTTGCGGCTGTTGATTGATACGTTGCTTAATCTTGATGCTCCGACAATACGCGAGTACGAACCTATTTTCGTATTGCTTATCATACGTGTGCTTACAATCATTGAATTGTTTCCAATCCTTCCAACAGATGAACGGACCGACTCCGCGTATGCATCGACAAGGCCGTCGAGTCTGGCAATAGTTTGTGTCCTGTCACGATACATAACGTAAACATGGGCAATTTGAGCCGAAAGGCAATCACAGATTTTTATTTCTCTGCCGCCCGTTTCACAAAGGACACTTACGACAGTGCCATTTCCGAATGTGCTTTCCTCATTCACACTAAGAATGTCAACATCCTCAATAATAACATCGTCCTCAACTATATAATTCGATATGTAATTTCTTACCTGATTGATATAAACATCATTTCCAATTGTGCAATTGTTAATAGACGCATTATAAATGCCGGGATGTTTTACAATACCGTCAAGGACTATATTCTTTTTGTTGAAAACACCTAATTTGACTTTACCTGAGAAATTTACATTACGTATGTTGTCACAAATGAAATTGCTGGCCACCATAATGTCATTCCAGTCATTGCAGCGACAATTGTTTTTTATAAGTTCGTTTATTTCGTCTTGAGTAAGATGACGGTATTTCTCTTCCATGATTAAAAAGTTATAGGGTTATATTACATTGTTGAAAGTTATTGAAGACGCTGGCGTTTTTTGAGGAAGTTGAGCATTATCTGGTCATATCCGAGGTTGATGTCAGCCTCCACAAAATCAATTTTGTACTGAAGGCAGCGTTCCTCAATTTCATCTCTGCGTTTTTTCTGGTATTTGTAGTATTCATCCCTGATGAGACGAGGATTGATCTTGAGTTCGGTACCGGTCTCAAGGTCAATGAATTTGGTCGGTTTGTCAGGTAATTTGAAATCTATTTCAGTATTCTTGTCGACCACGTGAAACAGAATCACTTCATTCTTATTGTATTTCAGATGCTGAAGAGCGGAAAATACGGTGTCCAAATCCGAATAGTTGTCAAACATGTCCGTAAAAAGGATGAATAATGAGCGTTTGTGAGTTTTTTCCGCAATCAGATGGAGACATTCGGCCACATTGGACTTCTTCTTGTCATTCAGTGTAAAGTCTGAGATGAGTTTTTCGTATTCACCAAACAGATATTTAAGATGCACGTATGAAGACCTTACAGGCGTGAACAGGTTGAGGCTGTCGGAAAAAACGGACACTCCAACAGCATCGCGCTGCTGTTGGAGTATGTACGAAATGCAGCCTGCAGCATAGATGGAAAATGTGATCTTGTCAGGATTATAGACTGTGGGTGAAGTGATGACAGGATAATGCATTGAAGAGGAGTTATCAAGCAAAATATATGCTCTGAGATTAGTCTCCTCTTCAAATGTCTTCACGAATAATTTGTCTGTGCGTGCGTATAATTTCCAGTCAATATGTCTCGTTGATTCGCCGTCATTGTACAGTCTGTGCTCGGCAAATTCCACGGAAAAGCCATGAAATGGACTTTTATGAAGTCCAGTCATGAAACCTTCAACTAATTGTGTAACAATAAATTCTAACGAATTATACTGCTGGAAAATCTTTGTGTCAAGCATTAGAGCAGTTTCTCTATCTTAGCCTGAAGCGCTGCTTTATTGGCGGCACCCACTTGTTTGTCGATAACCTGACCGTCTTTGATAAACAGGACAGTAGGAATGTTTCTTACTCTGAATTCAGTGGTGAGATTTGGACAGCTATCCACATCGACCTTTCCGATATTCACTCTGTCACCGAACTCCTCAGCAAGTTCATCAATAAAAGGTGCAATCATTTTGCATGGTCCGCACCATAAAGCCCAGAAATCCAAAACCAAAGGTTTGTCAGCTTTTTTGTATTCTTCAAAATTTTCGTCTGTGATTTGTAATGCCATAATTTTTATTGTTTTTGTTCTTTAAAGTTTATTTATTTGCAAAGGTAATTAATTTTTTAGAAAAAATAAAAATTGTCATCAAAATTATCTATTTTTGTAAATCAAACCACATATAAATTAACTTATCAATTAATAATAAATAATGAAAAATTTTTTACTATCAGTTTTACTTGCATTTGCAAGTGTTTTTACATTAAGCGCGCAATCATTCGTTAGTACTGAACCTTCAAACAGAAATGCCCTGTTGGAAGAGTTTACCGGAAGAAATTGCGGATATTGTCCGGACGGACACAGAATAGCCAATGAAATAGCTGCAGCCAATCCGGGTCGTTTCTGGGCAATCAACATCCATGCGGGATCTTATGCACCGACAACCTATCCTAATTTCCTTACCCCGGACGGCACAACAGTTCACAATTATTTTTCCATAAGCGGTTATCCTTGCGGAACAGTCAACAGACCGAGCAAGACCCCTTCCGATCGCTCCCAATGGAATTCACAAGTCAACAGCATTCTTTCACAAACTTCCTGCGCAAATATCGCAGCCATAGGTTTCATCAATCCTGACACCAGAATACTGCATCTTATCGTAGAACTTTACTATACCTCAAACAGTTCCTCATCAACAAACTATATGTCGGCTGCATTGATTCAGGACAACATCCTCGGTTCACAGGCCGGCGGCAGCAGCAATCCTTCACAATGGAATGGCACCACCTACAACCACATGCATGTCTTCAGAGATATGATTACACCTACGTGGGGTGAAACAGTCAGTGAAACCACCGCAGGCAGCTACCATCAGTTCGTTTATGACTACGAAATCCCTGAAGTCATTGGCAGCCCCAACGGAGTCAACGTGGTGCTCGAAGACCTCAATGTGATTGTTTTTGTCGCACAGAACAACCTCAATGTGATTACAGCAAATGAAGCCATACTTTTCATCTCCAACGGTGACAGTGAAATAAACCCTTATGTCTCAGAAATGTCTCAAACATCAGCAATCGAATGTTCAAATGCCCTTAATCTTACCACAAGTATTATGAATATAGGTAGTGAGAACCTGAATTCAATGACAATATACTACGACTACAACGGAATATCTGTACCTGTGGAATGGGAAGGCGACCTTGCACAATACAGCCTTGTCACGATTGAAAACACATTGCCGGTTACTGTCGGAACAGAAGAAATTACGGTTACTGTTTCATCTGCCAATGGGCAGGAACTTGAATTGGGCGCTGGAAACTCAAAGAGTTTTGATGTGACGGCTTATCAAGGTTATGCCGGTAATGGTGATAAAATTGTCGTGAAAATATGGCAAGACAAATATGGTAATCAGACCACTTGGAAAATATTCAATTCGGAAGGTGAAGTGGTAAAGTCTGGCGGCCCTTACAACCAGCTCCCGGGTACTAACACAAAGCTTCAACAGGCAAACTTCAATTTCGAATATGATGACTGCTACAGATTTGTCATTTATGATTCGGAGCATGACGGCATCAATAACGGCAACGGTGAAGGACATTATCAGCTCGAAGATGCTAACGGCAACATTATTTTCTCACATGACGGTGTGTTCACTGACTATGAGATAACTGATTTTTATGCGTCATCTGAAGAACCTAATTATATCACCATTAACCCGGATATTATTGGTAGCGGAAGCGTCATCGGCGCCGGTGATTATATCGAAAGCACCAAAGTGGCTTTGCTCGCAGTTTCCGGTTCAAAATCCGTATTTATGAATTGGAATGTTAATGGCGAAACTTTTACTGACCCATTATTGGTTATCGATGCTCTCGATGGATATGAAATCACAGCAAATTTCAGCTATGACGGCATTGGCGATTATGAAAATGATCTCGAAATCTATCCTAATCCTGCAAACAATTTGCTTACAATAAGCAATGTTAATGTACAACATGTTGTCATTTTCAATATTAACGGCCAGGTGATGCTGAAACAGGACTTCTCGAATACTGTCGATGTATCCGCCCTGCCTAAAGGTATGTATTTCATAAAGGTATCATCTGCTGATGGTCTCGCCACAAAGAAATTCATAAAAGAATAATATTCTCATTCCATACAATAAAAAGCATTATTTTAACATTATTATTAAGTAACAACTTAGTAAACTAATGGATAAAGTAAAAATTCTGTGGGTTGACGATGAAATAGAACTTCTGAAACCTCATATCATTTTCTTGCAAAACAAAGGATACGACGTCACCACCTCCAATAACGGTGGTGACGCTTTGGATATAATGTCGAAGGAAGTGTTCGACATAGTGTTTCTTGATGAGCAGATGCCGGGTATTTCAGGCATAGAAACTCTTGAAAGAATAAAGAGCAAATATCCTCTTGTACCGGTTGTCATGATTACCAAGAGCGAAGAGGAAAATCTGATGGAGAACGCAATTGGCTCAAATATTGCCGATTACCTTATTAAACCTGTAAATCCAAATCAGATATTGCTTTGTCTTAAGAAAAATCTTGACAACAGAAAACTTGTTGACGAAAAAAGCACTATGCAGTATCAGCAGGCATTCCGTCAAATCGGCATGAATATGTCGTACATTAACAGTTTCGATGAATGGGCCAATGTCTATAAGGAACTGGTTAACTGGGAACTGCGCCTTGGCTCACCTAGCACCAGCGGTATGTATGAGGTCTTTGAATCGCAGAAGATAGAGGCCAATAACCTTTTTTCGAGATTCATTGAGGCTAACTATGTCAACTGGTTGAAAATCAATAACCCTGACCGTCCGCTGATGAATCAGGTAATACTTCAGAACGTTCTTTTCCCGTTAATTCAGAAAAACAAATCATTATTTCTCATTGTCGTTGACAATATGCGCTATGACCAGTGGAAGGTGATGGAAAGGATTATCGGCGACATATACCGTACCGACAAGGAATATATGGCATCAAGCATATTGCCCACTACTACCCAGTATGCACGAAATGCCTTGTTTGCCGGACTTATGCCTTCAGAAATACAAAAAAGATATCCCAAATATTGGCTCAACGAAGAGGATGAAGGGACCAAGAATCAGTATGAGGAATTCTTCCTCGGAGAGAACCTCAAACGACATGGGAAAAGCGATATTAAGTTCACATACAACAAGATACTCAACCTGCAAGCAGGTAAAAAATTCGTTGACGCTTTGCCGAATCTGCTGAACAATGAACTAAATGTATTGGTCTATAATTTCGTGGATATGCTGTCACATGCACGTACCGAAATGGAAATCATCAAAGAACTTGCAGACGATGATGCTGCATACCGCTCAATAACTGAAACATGGTTCGAACATTCAGCGCTCTACGAAGTGTTTGAATATCTCGCCTCAAGGCATATTGACATAGTCATAACCACTGACCATGGCTCCGTAAAAGTCGAAGGGCCAGTCAAAATAGTCGGTGACAAGGCCACCAACACCAACCTTCGTTATAAGGTCGGCAAAAACCTCGATTACAACAAAAAGGATGTCATGGAGATAAAACATCCTGAAGAGATTTATCTTCCAAAGGCCAACCTTTCATCAACGTATGTGTTTGCTAAAGGAAGCGATTTCTTTGCATATCCTAACAACTTCAATTATTATGTCAGCTACTATAAGAACACTTTCCAACATGGCGGAATCTCCATGCAGGAAATGATTATTCCGGTTGCTGTGCTAAAAGCCAAGTAATCACAATGCAATTTATCTCAAACAATCCTGAGGGCCTAAAAGACATAGCACGTTCCATAATTGAGTCCTACCCTGAATCACGTGTGTTCCCAATCTATGGGGAAATGGGTGCAGGAAAGACAACTCTTACAAAGGAATTATGTAACGTGCTGAATGTTATAGATATAGTCAACAGTCCAACTTTCGCCATAATCAATGAATATATCACCGACAAAAACGAAAGTGTATATCATTTTGACTGTTACAGGCTTAAAAACGTTAACGAATTTCTTGACATTGGTGGCTGTGATTATTTCTTCAGCGGCAACTACTGCTTTATCGAATGGCCCCAGATTGTAGAAGATTACCTGCCCGATGATTGTGTTAAAATCTTCATTGAAGTTGACGATGACACACAGGTTAGAACTATTAAAACCGAATGATGGATTATTTTGTCGTCGATGGCTCGGCATTTTGTAATGAACTTCGTGAGTTTATTGTAACAAATAATTATCACTCAAGACACATTTTCATTCTTACGGATGAAAATGTCAATAAATTCTGTCTCCCGACTATCCTGCCTGTTTTGGAAAATGCAAAATACGATGTTATTGTCTGTGAGGGAGGAGAGGAAAACAAGACATTAGAAACATGTTGTAAAATTTGGCAGCGTTTGTCGGATTTGAATTGTGACAGACATTCATTTGTCATTATTGTAGGCGGTGGAGTTTTGTGCGATATGGGCAGCTTTGTCGCCGGCACATTTATACGCGGCATTGACTACATGCTCATCCCCACTACTCTTCTCGCCCAGATTGATGCTGCATTCGGAGGAAAAAACGGCATAAACTTCCACAATGTCAAAAACCAAATCGGACTGTTTCTGAAACCGAAATCAGTAGCAGTGAATACGGATTTTCTCAAAACTCTTCCTGAAAGACAATTTAACTCCGGACTTGCTGAGGCTATCAAATACGGTATTTTGGGCGTTGATGGCATATTGAATGAAACTTGTCAGAAACCGCTCTCACACACAAGCATATTAAGAATCGTTGATGATGCTATACGGTTCAAGATAAGCATCACCGATGAAGATTTCACTGAAAAAAATAAAAGAAAGATTCTGAATTTTGGCCATACTATAGGACATGCGGTGGAAACCTATTATATGCCACAACTGCTTCATGGAGAGGCTGTAGCCTTCGGGATGGTATGTGCGGTTCTGCTTTCAGAAAAAAAATTCAGTCTTGACAAGAAATATGCTGAAAAACTGATATCGATAATCCGTCTCCACTTCGATAATAATATTGTTCAATCGTCTGACATTGAGGATATTATTGAGATTATGCGTCATGACAAGAAGAACGAAAATGGTGAAATAAAATTTGTCCTGCTCAATGATATCCACTCGCAGGTTTACGATATAACTGTGTCCCTTGAGTACATCCGAGAAGCTATCAATGATGCTATAAAGATATTTGCTAATATATGAACATCCCATTCAGCAAAAGCGAATACAACAGGTTTCTAATTCTTTCATACCTGTATGGAGACCATATTCCACAACCAACATACGACTGTCCGGATGATGTGAAACTTCTGTACAAAACACTTGATGAATTTCCACAACGAACAATAAACTGCGATAATGCAGGCACTGTCTTTAGATTTATGCTTTCGGTCGTTTCAGCGAAACATCAGCCTTACCCCATTGTAATTACAGGCAGCGAAAGAATGCTTGAAAGACCTATAGAACCGTTAGTCAGCATATTACAACAATTAGGAGCAGATATTTCATACATCGGCAAGAACGGTTTCCCGCCCGTCAGAGTGAACGGCTCTGTGAATCCGGATTGTTTCAGTGAGATTTTCTTCAATGATGTTGTCAGCAGTCAGTTTGTATCGTCAATTATGATGATTGCACCTGTATTCACACACGGATTAATCATACATTATAATAATATTCCATCGTTCGAATATGTAAGGATGACTTCGAAAATGATGAACATCTTTGGACTGAAGAATGAGATTACAAAAAAAGAAATCAAAGTCTGTCACATCGGAAATGAGGTGAAAATTAAAGAATCAATTCTTGAAAGGGACTGGTCATCTGCTGCATATATCTATCCGATATTATTGATTGATAACAAATTGCAACCTGTTATTAAAGAATTACATACTAATAGCATGCAAGGCGATGAAATGATAGTCAGCATTGCAGAAATGTTTGGCATCGTGTCGGATAACACAAATGACGGAATAGTACTGCATTATGATAAAAGTCATATTGCAGGAGAAAGAAATATTAATGTTATCAATGTGCCGGATTTGACACCCGCTATTGCAACTTTGGCATCTCTTCAGGATGGCAGGACAAATATCTTGGGAATGAAAAATCTCAAATGGAAAGAGTCAGACCGTCTTGCATGTATAGTCGGTAATTTGTCTAAGCTTGGCATTGATGTGCAAGTGAATTCCAATGATTCAATAACCATAATTTCGGAAGATACAATAAGCAAAATCAGAAATATAGATTCTCAGATAACGGTCAGCTCCTCTAACGACCATCGTATTGCAATGTCGCTTTATCCCTTCACTTTGCTGAATCCAAATATAATAATTGACGACTTGAAATGCGTCTCCAAATCATTTCCGAATTTTATAGGGGAAATATCAACTATTTTTAATACCTTTGCAGTTTAAAATTAGAAAAAATGGTTGTTGATTTATTCGTTCCATGCTATATTGACCAGTTATATCCACAGACTGCCTTCAATGCAATAAAGGTTCTAAAAAAATGCGGTGTGGAAGTTAATTATAATTCACAGCAGACATGCTGCGGCAAGATTGCTTTTGAGTCAGGATTCAGAACAGAAGCCGAGGAATTGGGTGAGAAATTTCTCAACGAATTCAGCGGTGAAAACCCAATTGTAGGTCTTTCAGTTTCATGTGTCGCCTACATTCAGAAAAGATATAAAAATCTTTTTTACAATACAGGAAATCATCCACGTTTTCAAGCAGTTGAGAAAAATATTTTCTGCATCGAGGATTTTCTCGTAAACAAATTGAATGTTACGGATTTTGGTGCGACATTCGAGAAAACAGCAATTTATCATGATTCATGCAGTTCTTTGAACCTTTATAACAAAAGATTGTATGATGAGCCTCGCAAACTTCTGAAAAATGTCTGCGGACTTAACCTTTTGGAGACAGGGAAAGGTTCATGTTCAGGCAGCGGCGATCTGTTCACGGTTAAATACAGTTCCGTATCTTCAGCAATGATTGAGACTGAGATTAAAGCAGCACTTGACTGCGAAGCAAGCACTATTATCGTTTCTGACAGTAGCTGCATGATGAATCTCGAAGGTTACATCAGAAAAAACAATCTGCCTCTTGCCGTTGTCCATCTGATTGACGTAATCTCCTCCTTCTAACACATAATCATTATATGACAGACGAAGTGATATTTCACAGGATTGCCAAAGAACTGGGTATTAACTTTGTCCAGGTGAGCAATACTTGTCGTTTGCTTGACAATGGTGATACAATACCGTTCATTGCACGATATAGAAAAGAAGCCACTGGCAGTCTTGATGAGGTTACCATTGAAAGCATCAGAGACATGCGGCAGAAGATGCTTGATGTTGAGAAACGCAGAACTTTCATACTCAACACATTAGAGGAAGAAAATGTCATCACCGACGAACTTAGGCTGAAAATAGAGAATGCTGAAACGTTGGTTGAACTTGAGGACTTGTATCTTCCTTACAAACCGAAAAGAAAAACAAGAGCATCAATTGCAAAAGAAAAAGGACTTGAGCCTCTTGCTGATATTATTCTGCGTCAACAAAACATTGATGTCAAATCAAAGGCCGAGCAATTTGTCAGCGAAGAAAAAGGCGTTGTATCTGCCGAGGATGCAATTCATGGAGCTTCCGACATTATTGCGGAAAGAATAAACGAGGACGCCTACACCCGTTCCAAAATCCGTAATCTGTTTAACAAAAAAGCACATATTGTTGCAAAAGTGGCAAAAGGAATGGAAGATGAAGGCAATACATACAGACAATATTTCGATTATGATGAGCTTCTGACAAAAGCTCCTTCACACAGAATTTTAGCCGTTTTCAGAGGTGAGAACGAGAAAATTCTTAAACTTAAAATCCGTCCTGATGAAGCTGAAGCCATGAGCATCCTTGACAGGATTTATGTGCGTGGAAACAATGAATCGTCTGAAATCGTCAGGAGGTCTGCTGAAGACTCTTATGACAGGTTGCTTGCTCCATCAATTGAAACAGAAATCAGAGCAGATGCCAAGGAAAAAGCGGACAAGACTGCGATTGCGGTGTTTGCTGACAATCTGCGTCAGCTGCTGATGGCTCCCCCACTCCACGGCAAGAATGTGCTTGCAATAGATCCGGGATTCCGTACGGGCTGCAAAGTCACAGTGTTGAACAAAAACGGGAAACTGCTTCACAATGATACCATATACCCTCATCCACCAGAACCGAAGATTCCTGAGTCAATTAACAAAATACTCAATATGGTGGAGATGTATGATATAGACGCAATCGCAATAGGAAACGGCACGGCCGGAAGGGAAACTGAAAACTTCATAAAAAGAATCCGTTTCCCTAAGGATATAGTGGCTGTTATGGTCAATGAAAGCGGTGCATCAGTATATAGTGCGTCAAAGATAGCACGAGACGAATTTCCAGAGTATGATGTTACTGTAAGAGGCTCTGTGTCAATTGGAAGGCGTCTTATCGACCCATTGGCTGAACTTGTTAAAATAGACCCCAAATCAATCGGTGTGGGACAATATCAGCATGATGTAAATCAGACTGAACTTCAAAAATGCCTGCAATCGGTGGTTGACAGCTGTGTGAATGCAGTTGGCGTTGATGTAAACACCGCATCCAAGGAACTTCTGGTTCATATTTCAGGACTCGGTCCTGTCCTTGCCCAGAACATTATAGACTACCGCAATGAAAACGGCGATTTCAAGTTGAGAAGTGACCTTAAGAAGGTAAAACGTTTCGGTGACAAGGCTTTTGAACAGTCGGCAGGTTTCCTCCGTATCAGCGGCGGAGCCAATCCGTTGGACAACAGTGCGGTACATCCCGAATCATATCATATTGTCGAAGAAATGGCATCCGACTTGGGGTGTGATGTTTCTGAACTCATCTCCAATAAGGAACTGATTAATAAAATTGACATCAAAAAGTATGTTACAAATACAACCGGACTGCCCACACTCAATGACATAAAATCGGAGCTCGAAAAACCAGGCAGAGATCCACGATGCACTTTCGATATATTTGAATTCGACAAGAATGTCAAAACAATTGACGATGTCAAACCAGGAATGATTCTTCCAGGGATAATCACAAACATAACATCTTTCGGTGCATTTGTTGATATAGGAATACATGAAGACGGACTGGTTCACATTTCCCAAATGGCCGACAGATACGTCAGTGACCCGAATAAAATTGTAAAGTTAAATCAGAAAGTTATGGTTAAAGTCCTTGAAGTTGACACTAAAAGGAAAAGAATTTCGTTATCTATGAAAAAATAAAACTTTATGAAAAAGAGGTCGCTACTGCTTTTATTTATCATATTACTGTCGCTCAACACTTTGCATGCCCAAATAGTTAAGGGCTACGGCGCATTGGGAACTAACCTCGCACAGGTTGACGGGGATGAGGCATACGGTTTCTATAAATTCGGACTTAACATAGGGCTTGGTGCTGAAGTTAAGTTTTCTGATTTGTTTTCCGGTTCCATTGAGGCAAATTTCAACCAGAAAGGAGCCAGAAAATATATGTTCTACTATGGCTATAATCTTCGCATAAACTATGCCGAAGTACCAATAATGTTTCATGTGACCGACAATCATAATGTGAAATTCGGCATCGGTGCTTCATATTCCCGTCCGGTAGGCACCATATACGAAAACGATCCGAGAGATGGGTATGGACAGGATGAATACGGCAATCTTTATTCTTTCTTCTCCATTAAGAACAAAACCGATGAAATGACAACATACAAGCAATTCAGGGATGCAAATGACGGTCATTATGATACTGAAGCATACGCCGAAGAATATTATAATCAAGTTGTTGTACCTTGGAATGCCGCCAACAACAAATTTGCAAAAAACAATTTCAGCCTGATGGCGGAAATAACTTTCCCGATCTGGAGACAGCTAAAGGGCAATATCAGATATTCATATACACTTACCACAATTCGCAAGGTTGACTATTATTTTTACAACGGTATCAACTTTGACAATACAGACACCAAATATGAATTGTATGATGACGGCGGCTTTTATGTAACTCCGGAGGGACAGTATTATAAGGACTATTTTGAGGCATTTACAAGAAACGAACACCATAATTGTCTGATGTTCAGACTTTTGTTTTATTTCAACGAAAAACAGGCCGATAAAAACAAGGAAGCTGAAAAAGCTGCAAAAGAAAAAATGAATTATGGTTACTGATTATGAATTTTTTTTTCAAAAAACCTCTGTATTATAAAAATTTATAGTACTTTTGCAGTCCGAAATTTAGAGTATTAAAAAGAAAATATTATTGAGATGTATTTAACTCCTGAAATTAAAGAAAAAATTTTTGCTGAATATGGTAAATCAGCAAAGGATACTGGTTCAACAGAAGCACAGATTGCTTTGTTCTCATTCAGAATCAAACACTTGACAGAGCATCTGAAGCAAAACAAAAAAGATTTGTTCACAGAACGTGCACTTTACAGACTCACTGGTAAAAGAAGAAAACTTCTTGACTATCTGAAGAAGAATGATATTCAGAGATACAGGGATATCGTAGCAAAGCTTGGTTTAAGAAAATAACATTACACAATAAGAAATGGATACAAAAAAGGCAATTATGCATAATTGCCTTTTTTTGTATTTTTATATCCATTTCACAACCATTAGTTTACATTTTATATAACAGAATTTAACAATATGAATATACCACAAGCCATAACAACTTCTTTTCTATTGCCTGACGGACAAGAGGTTACAATTGAAACTGCCAGACTGGCAAAACAAGCCAACGGTGCTGCTGTGGTTAAGGTCGGCAAAACTATGCTGTTGGCTACTGTTGTTGCAAAACAGGATGCGGCTGAAGATGTCGATTTTTTGCCTCTTACAGTTGATTACAGGGAAAAGTTTTATGCTGTCGGACGTTTTCCAGGCGGATTTTACAAACGTGAAACCAAGCCGTCTGATTATGAGGTCCTCACAGCACGTCTTGTTGACAGAGCCATCAGACCGCTTTTTCCGGATGATTTCCATGCAGAAGTACAGGTACAAGTTACTTTGATTTCCGGTGACAGAGATGTTGCCCCGGATGCATACGCCGCTCTCGCAGCATCAGCAGCATTGTCAATTTCCGACATTCCTTTCCACGGCCCTATCTCAGAAGTGAGAGTCAGTCAGATTGACGGCAAGTTTGTCATCAACCCATCAATTGCCGACCAGGAAAACGCAACTCTTGAATTCATGGTTGCAGCTGACATGAAAAATATAGTCATGGTTGAAGGTGAGGCCAAGGAAATCTCCGAAGACACCATGATTGAATCGCTTAAGTTTGCACATGAAGCCATAAAGACTCAGTGTGAAGCAATAAGCAAGCTCGTCGAACTCGCAGGCAAAGAAAAATTCGAATATTGTCACGAAACCAACGATGAAGAACTTCATAAATCCATGCAGGAATACTGCTACGGCAGATGCTATGATGTGGCCAAGTCACAGACAGCCAACAAAAAACTGAGAACTCAGATGTTTGATGATGTGAAGACTTCATTTGAGGCAACGCTTACTGAGGAGGAACTCGAGGAAAAACAGCCGATGATAAATCGTTATTACGCTGAAATCCAGCGCAATGCCGTCAGAAATTTCGTTCTTGACACCAATTCACGAATTGATGGCAGACAACCTGATGAAATCAGACCGATATGGTGTATAACCGATTATCTGCCTGCCGCTCATGGTTCAGCTATTTTCACAAGAGGGGAAACCCAATCTCTCAGTGCCGTTACATTGGGCACCAAACTTGATGAACAGACTATCGATGGTGCTATTTTTGAAAGAAGCGACAAATTTATTTTACACTATAATTTCCCTTCATTCGCAACTGGTGAAGTCAAGGCTGCCAAAAGCATAAGCCGTCGTGAAATAGGACATGGCAACCTTGCCCTCAGAGCCTTGAAAAATATGATTCCGGAGGATTGCCCTTATACGATACGTGTGGTTTCTGATATACTTGAATCCAACGGTTCATCTTCAATGGCAACAGTTTGTGCAGGCACACTTGCACTCCTCGACTCTGGTGTCAAGATGAAGAAACCCGTATCCGGTATCGCAATGGGAATGATTTCCGATGAAAATCGTCACGTTGTTCTGTCGGACATACTCGGCGATGAAGACCACCTCGGTGATATGGACTTCAAGGTGACCGGTACCGCTGACGGTATTACAGCATGTCAGATGGACCTTAAGATTGACGGTCTTCCATACGATGTGCTTGCTGCTGCACTGCAACAGGCAAAACAAGGCAGATTGCATATCCTTGATATTATCCACGAGACAATTCCTGCTCCTCGTGCCGACTACAAGGAATTCGTACCAAGAATTGATGTGATGACTATTGACAAAGAGTGCATCGGTGCAGTTATCGGACAAGGCGGTAAAGTTATTCAGGAAATTCAGAGCACAACTAACACAACCATCGTTATCGAAGAAGAAAACAATGTCGGTGTTGTTACAATTTATGCTCCTGACCTTGATTCAATCAACAACGCAAAGCTGCAGATTGAGCGCATAATTGCCAAGCCTGAGATTGGAACCGTTTATCATGGTGTCGTTAAATCAATACTTGAATTCGGGGCATTTGTGGAATTTCTTCCTAATAAAGACGGACTTCTGCATGTTTCTGAAATCGCTTGGGAAAGACTTGACGATGTTAATAAGGTACTGAAAGTCGGTGATGAAATAGATGTCAAACTTATCGAAATCGACGCTAAAACCGGAAAATACAGATTGTCAAGAAAAGCTTTGATTCCGAAACCTGAAGGTTATGTTGAACATGAAAAGAAAGAACGCAAACCTGGCAATAACAACAATATTAACCGTCAGAACGGAAATAACAAGAACAACAATAATAACCGAAACCATAACAACAACAATTTCCGAAACGGTAATCACAACAATAACAACCACCGTGACGAATAATTTAAATTAATACAAGGCGGCTCAATTAGCCGCCTTTTTTTATTGCTATGCACATTAAAATAGAAGAAAATCTTGCACTAATCAACAATAGGCAAGTAAACAGATATACTCTGACAAACAATAACGGACTATCCGTCTCAATTCTTAATTTGGGTGGAATCATCAATGCGTTGAGAATCCCCGGATCTGATGGTCTAAACGACAACATAGTACTTGGGTTTGATGATGTTGGATTGTACGATTGTAAAGAATATCGTGACAATTATCCATATTGGGGGGCAATCTGCGGACGAGTTGCAAACAGAATTGGCAATGGCACATTCTGTTTGGACGGAGTAAAATATAATCTCAACAGAAACAATAACGGCAGTCATCTCCACGGAGGAAATGAAGGATTTGACAGAAAATTTTGGAATGTTAAAGTCATTTCCGGAGACACATTTGCCACACTGCATCTCTCCTATTTTTCACCAGATGGTGAAGAGTTCTACCCCGGCAATCTGAATGTCGGGATTGACTACACATTAAATGATGATGACACTTTTGTCATAGATTATACGGCAGAAACTGACAAGGCAACTCCTGTAAATTTAACCAATCACACATATTTCAATTTATCGGGTGACAAAAAAGACATTTCCGACATGACAATACAGGTGTATGCCTCAAGATTCACTCCTTTGAATCCACTTCTTGTTCCTACAGGAGAAATTGCGCTCTTGGATGGAAGACCAAATGACCTTCGTGATGCCACAAAATTTAAAGACGGATTCAAACGACTTGCAGAAGGATATGACTATAACTATATTCTTGATGATGAATCTTTTGTAAAGAAGGCTGCCACGATCAGGGATGAAGGTACTAACAGAGAAATCAATGTATATACCACGCAGCCTGCAGTTCAGGTTTACTCCGGATATTATATTCCTGAAATCAATGGGGAATTCGGCAAATATTCAGGTGTAGCCATTGAAACGCAATATTACCCTGATTCTGTTAACGAACCGAAATTTCCGAATACAATTCTAAGACCTGGGGAAATTTACAGAGAAACCACAATATGGGAAATAATCTATAATTGATTTGCCTGCAACATTGTAGAGACGCGATTCATCGCGTCTCTACAATTCATCGCGTCTCAAAGCAGTTAATCTGTTTCAATTACATTTTAATTATCAGGATAATTATTTTGAATAATCATCATAATAGCCTGGATATCACCAATATCTATTACTCCATCCAGATTAGCATCTGCGTTACTCACATTGAATATAGGCAAATTGTATTCATACAGATAAGCTGCAACAGCTTGGACATCAGCGACATTGACTACATGGTCATTGTTCGCATCACCTAAAACACCAGGTAATCTGAAGTTAGCAACGAGGTTGCGGTCTTCAATAACGACAAATGAAAACGTTGCATCTGTTGAAACCACTGTTTCATCTTCTGTCCAATATAAGAATGTGTAGCCCTCGTTAGCTATGGCTGTCAAGGTGCAGGTGGTACCCATTTCGTAGGTGCCCGTCCCTGTCACTGTGCCGCTGTTGGCTGGTGCGGCCACAGCCGTAATTTCCTTAACCTCGCAGCATTCGAAAATGTTGTTGAACACGTACCAACCCTCGGCGTTTTGGTAGTCGCTCAACGAGCCACAAGGCACGTAAACTGGGATGAATTGGTCAATGCTATGAAAGGCACCTTCACCTACGATTGGCGGCACCTCAGCATGACTTATAATTAGGGAGAATGCCGCAAATTGGAACATGTTGGCTGGGATGCGCTCCACATTCTCGCCGATGATGAGTTGACCGGTACAGTAAAAAAACGCGGACCAAGATATGTCAGCACAGTCAGTCATATTATACTCCACAGAGGAAAAAGCGCATTCGCTGAAGGCATCACCGCCGATGTAAGTCACAGAATTGGGGATAACCAAGTTTCCATTGAATCCAGAGCAATAGTAGAAGGCGCTACCGCCTATTGTGGTCACGGAATTAGGGATAACCAAGTTACCAGTGAATCCATTGCAGTAGCAGAAGGCACAGTCGCTTATTGTGGTCACGGAATTGGGGATGACCAAGTTCCCATTGAATCCAAAGCAGGCGCCGAAGGCCCATTCGCCTATTGTGGTCACGGAGTAAGTCAATTCGTTGTAAGTAACCATTTCAGGAATCACAAGTTCGCCAGTGGCCTCCGTGCCATCCACGTGGCCGTTTACGGTTACGGTTGTTCCGTCATCATTTACGGAGTAGTTGAGGTAGCCCATAGTGAAACTTTGGGCAAAAGCTTTCGTCATCCCCACTGCACTCAACAGCAGGACAAACAGGACGGCGCTCACTGACCCTTTAAGTTGTAAAGTGTTTGATTTCATTTTATAGTTATTTTAAGATTGTGTTTTTCTCTATGGGACTTCTATTTTTATTCTTTTCCCGTCATACCTCCAGACCTCGCGAAGTCCGTTAAACAAAATCTGAAAATACAACATGGCAAAGTTACATGTTTTTTTTTATTATCAGGTGTTTGTTGCAATTATTTTTGGGGTTTATGGGGGGGTAACATATTGATAATCAATGTATTGTAAATTTCAGTTCATCCCTAATCGACTAATTTGCTCATATCTCAACATGTTGTAAACCAGACATGTGAAGATAATTTGGGCTGAATTTCGGAGAAATCCGACCGACTGACTGCGCATCCCGTGCATGTTCCCCTCCATATACACGAACACATGTTCCACCTGTGCCCGAGTCTAAGCTTGTTCTCCTCGTGGCTGTTACGCTGGCGCGGCACCTCCACGAAGCTGCCATCAATGATAATCCCCTTTAGCGTGATTTTTAACTATAACTAATTGTGTTCCAGTTAGAAATATTTATAAGTCGCCAATAAAAAATGTGGGGTTACTCTTTTCAGTTGATTAAAGGGAGTCCTTTGACTGTCTCATCATCTTTTTTTGCTGAAAATAAGATTAATGATGGCAACAATATCCAGAGCATTGACAACTCCGTCTCCGTTTATATCGGCATCGTCAAAGACAAATTCTTCAGGGAGTGCTCCAAAGATATAATTGACGATGATGACGATGTCAAGTGCATTCACAGTATCATCGCCATTGGCATCACCAGGCAAGCCGACTTCAGCTTCAAAGTTGGCCACATAGCTTGCGTCTTCGGTCACAGTGAAACTAAAGGTCGGGTTGGTCGAGACGACTATATTGTTCTTTGTCCAATTAACAAATATGTAACCATCATTAGCTGTAGCAGTCAAGGTACAGGTTATACCAATTTCGTATGTGCCTGCACCGGTCACAGTGCCACTGTTGGCTGGGTTGACCGTAGCCATAATCACGATACAACTGTCGAAAATGTTAGGGAACTCGTTCCACCCCTCGGCGTTTTGGTAGTCGCTCATCGAACCGCAAGGCACATAAACGTGGATGCTGTGGTCAATGCCATAAAAGGCATCGGCACCTACGGTTGGCGGCATTTTAACCGGATTTTATGGAATGTCGGGCGCAAAAAAAACAGGGTGACCGTTGGGCCACCCTGTTTCGTTATTAATGCAGTTAATGTCAATTACATTTTAACCACATTCTTGACTATTACAGAACTGCCTGTGATGATGCGTACCAAGTAAGTACCCTTCTCAAAACCGTTCATGTTAATATTAGCTGATGAACCGTTAATGTCAGCATAACGTGCCACAATCTGACCCATCATGTTCGAAATCACTATCTCGCTCATGTTTTCAGCTTCAATAGTAATCATGCCGTGAGTAGGATTAGGATAAACATTAGCTGTCACAGTCTCTTCGCCAATGCCAAGTGGATCGCCTTCAATGCCATCTACTGTTGCAGCTGTTGGTGTTGAGAAAATCATCTGTTCAATTGTTCCGTCAGCAATATTCAGAATAGCATATTTACCTGGTTTAACAGTCTTGCCATCGAGGCTGTACGCCAAGAGCATATAACTGTCAGTACCTTGTACTCTGTCAATTACAGTTGAGAAACCATCAAACACATCGGTATTGGCTATTTCTATAGGAGCGTCAACCATTATCTGCATAGCTGAAAGTTCTTCTGTCAGTGAGATGTTAAGTACACCGTTCTCTATTGTATAGATAACAGGTTTGCCACCCATTGATTTATCAGGTTGATTATTTTGAATAATCAACAGAATAGCCTGGATATCACCAATATTTATTACACCATCCTGATTAGCATCTGCGTTAATCACATTAAATGTAGGTAAATAGTATCCATACAGATAAGAAGCAACAGCCTGAACATCAGCGACGTTGACTACATTGTCTTCATTCACATCACCTAAAATACCAGGTAATATAAAGTTAGCTACGAGGTCATGGTCATCTGTAATTGCGAAAGTGTATGAAGCATCTGTAGAAACTTCTATATCACCTTCTGTCCAATTGACAAACACATAAGAATCATTAGCAATTGCAGTAACTGTCACTAATGTGCCTTCCTCGTAAGTGCCTTCGCCTGTAACGATACCGCCTTCAGCTGGATTTGCAGTCAAAGTAACAGTATAATAATTGATAATTACTTCCTCGAAGTTTGCAACCAAATCGCGGTCTGACATAACTGTGAATGTATAAGAAGCATCCTCTGAAACTACAGCATTGCCTTCGGTCCAGTATGTGAAAATGTAACCGTCATTAGCAGTTGCTGTAACTGTTAATAATGTACCTTCCTCGTAAGTGCCTTCGCCTTCAACTGTACCGCCTTCAACTGGATTTGCAGTCAAAGTGACAGTATAATAATTGATAATTACTTCCTCGAAGTTTGCAACTAAGTCGCGGTCTGCAGTAACTGTGAATGTATAAGAAGCATCCTCTGAAACTACAGCATTGCCTTCGGTCCAGTATGTGAAAATGTAACCGTCATTAGCAGTTGCAGTAACTGTTAATAATGTACCTTCCTCGTAAGTGCCTTCGCCTTCAACTGTACCGCCTTCAACTGGATTTGCAGTCAAAGTAACAGTATAATAATTGATAATTACTTCTTCGAAGTTTGCAACTAAATCACGGTCTTCAGTGAGTGTGAAAGTATAATAAGCATCCTCAGAAACTATTGCATCACCTTCTGTCCAGTATGTGAAATAGTAACCGTCATTAGCAGTTGCAACAACTGTTACTTCGGTGCCTTCTTCGTATGTGCCTTCGCCTGTAACTTCACCGCCTTCAGCTGGATTTGCTGTCAAAGTTACTGTAAAATAATTAACAATTTCTTCTTCGAAGTTTGCAACTAAATCACGGTCTGCTGTAACTGTGAATGTATAAGAAGCATCTTCAGAAACAACAGCATTGCCTTCTGTCCAGTATGTGAAATAGTAACCGTCATTAGCAGTTGCAACAACTGTTACTTCAGTGCCTTCTTCGTATGTGCCTTCGCCTGCAACTTCACCGCCTTCAGCTGGATTTGCAACAACAGTGACTTCGTAATAAACAATTACTTCTTCGAAGTTAGCAACGAAATCATGGTCTTCGTTGATGATAAAAGTATAAGATGCTTCTGTGGAAACTATTTCATCTCCTTCAGTCCAGAAAGCAAATGTGTAACCGTCATTAGCTGAAGCTTCAATAGTTACTTCAGTGCCTTCTTCGTATGTGCCTTCGCCTGCAACTTCACCGCCTTCAGCTGGATTTGCAGTCAAAGTGACTGTGTAATATACAATTTCTTCCTCGAAGTTTGCAACCAAATCACGGTCTGTAGTAATTGTGAATGTATAAGAAGCATCCTCTGAAACAACAGCATTGCCTTCTGTCCAGTATGTGAAAATGTAACCGTCATTAGCAGTTGCTGTAACTGTTACTGTTGTACCTTCCTCGAATATGCCTTCGCCTTCAACTGTACCGCCTTCAGCTGGATTTGCAGTCAAAGTGACAGTATAATAATTAATAATTATTTCTTCGAAGTTAGCGATGAAATCATGGTCTTCGGTGATTGTGAAAGTATATGATGCATCTGTAGAAACTATTGCATCACCTTCGGTCCAGTATGCAAATGTGTAACCAGCATTAGCATAAGCTTCAATAGTTACTGATGTGCCATGGATGTAAGTGCCTTCGCCTGTAACTGTACCACCATCAACAGGATTTGCAGTTACTGTAACATCGTAAGTGTTTATTGGGAAATGAGCGATGAAATCATGGTCTTCGGTGATTGTGAATGTATAAGAAGCATCCTCTGAAACTATTGCGTCACCTTCGGTCCAGTATGCAAATGTGTAACCATCATTAGCTGATGCTTCAATAGTTACTGATGTGCCTTCCTCGAATGTGCCTTCGCCTGTAACGATACCGCCTTCAGATGGATTTGCAGTCAAAATGACAGTATAATAATTGATAATTACTTCATCGAAGTTAGCGATGAAATCATGGTCTTCAGTGATTGTGAAAGTATAAGAAGCATTCTCTGAAACTATTGCATCACCTTCGGTCCAGTATGCAAATGTGTAGCCGTCATTAGCTGAAGCTTCAATAGTTACTGATGTGCCGTAGTCGTAAGTGCCTGCACCTGTAACTGAACCACCTTCAACAGGATTAGCAGCTACTGTCACATCGTAAGTGTTTAATGTGAAGTTTGCGATGAAATCATGGTCTTCGGTGATTGTGAAAGTATAAGAAGCATCCTCTGTAACTATTGCGTCACCTTCGGTCCAGTATGCAAATGTGTAGCCGTTATTAGCTGAAGCTTCAATAGTTACTGATGTGCCGTAGTCGTAAGTTCCTGCGCCTGTAACTGTACCACCTTCAGCAGGATTTGCAGCTACTGTCACATCATAAGTGTTTAATGTGAAGTTTGCGATGAAATCATGGTCTTCAGTGATTGTGAAAGTATAAGAAGCATCCTCTGAAACTATTGCATCACCCTCTGTCCAGTTAGCAAACGTGTAACCAGCATTAGCATAAGCTTCAATTGTTACTGATGTGCCGTAGTCGTAATTGCCTTCACCTGTAACTGTACCACCTTCAGCAGGATTTGCAGTTACTGTCACATCATAAGTGTTTATTGCAAAGTATGCGATGAAATCATGGTCATCGGTGATTATAAAAGTATAAGAAGCCTCCTCAGAAACTATTGCGGCACCTTCTGTCCAGATAGCAAATGTGTAACCAACATTAGCGGTAGCTTCAATAGTTACTGATGTGCCATAATCGTAAGTGCCTGCACCTGCAACTGAACCACCTTCAGCAGGATATGCTTCTACTGTCACATCGTAAGTGTTTAATGTGAAGTTTGCGATGAAATCATGGTCTTCGGTGATTATGAAAGTATAATATGCAACTGTAGAAACCACTGTACCCTCTTCAGTCCAGTTAGCAAATGAGTAACCAATATTAGCGGTAGCAGCAATAGTAACTGATGCGCCTTCCTCGTATGTGCCAGCGCCTACAACAATACCGCCTTCAGCAGGATTTGCAGCTACTGTCACATCGTAAGTGTTTATTGTGAAGTAAGCAACAAAATCATGATCTTCAGTTATTGTGAAAGTATAAGATGCATTTGGAGAAATTACTGCATCACCTTCTTTCCAGAAAGCAAATGTGTAGCCAGCATTAGCAGAAGCTTCAATAGTTACTGAAGTGCCTTCTTCGTATGTTCCTGCACCAATAACTGTACCGCCTTCAGTTGGAACTGCTGTCACAGAAACTGTATAATAGTTAACAATTTGTTCATCGAAGTATGCGATGAAATCATGGTCATCGGTGATTGTGAAAGTATAAGCAGCATCCTCAGAAACTACTGCATCACCTTCTTTCCAGTTAGCAAATGTGTAGCCGTCATTAGCTGAAGCTTCAATAGTTACTGATGCGCCGTAGTTGTAAGTTCCTGCACCTGTAACTGTACCGCCTTCAGCAGGATTTGCAGCTACTGTCACATCGTAAGTGTTTAATGTGAAGTTAGCGATGAAATCATGGTCTTCGGTGATTGTGAAAGTATAAGATGCAGCTGTAGAAACTACTGCACCCTCTTCTGTCCAGTTAGCAAATGTGTAACCCACATTAGCGGTAGCGGCAATAGTTACCGAAGCGCCTTCTTCGTATGTTCCTGCACCTGTAACTATACCACCTACAGCCGGGTTAGCAGCTACTGTCACATCGAATGTGGCAGCAGCTACAGTTAAACTGCCGTTAACCACAATGCAAGAAAGTGGCCCACCTGACATGGAAGAAAGGACAACGCTTTCCGGATTTAACTCAAAAGTTCCTGCTTCTGTGCCTATTACATCAAAAGTAAATATAGGGCCGTCATTACCGGAGAATGCAGTTGTTGGAAATGCAAACAACAAAACTCTCAAAGTGTTAGTGTTAACAATTTGAGCATTGGACATGTGAGTTGAAGTTCTTGAAGTAAGGGAAAAAGACCCGGATACGTAAGTAATGGATTCATCCAAAGGAATATCCATTTGGATTGCTGCGGCTACATCTTCATTCGCGAGGTTAACGCTTATGGTAGTCTGAGCATTGACATCGGCATTGTAATCGCCGATAGAAAGAATGTTCTGCGAGAACGCAAATACGTTCCCAAAAACTAAGATTGCAGACAACAAAAATTTAAAGAATGTAGATTTTTTCATTTTTACATTTATTTAGTTTAACTTGTTTTTTCGTTCTGTTAATAAAACCAATATTCAATAAATATACAAACAACAAATTGCAAAGATATTCCAAATATCTTATTTAACGTGCAATTGTATATAATATTTTAGATATTTTATTAATAAATTATTAACAGATAAAATCGATTAATCAATCAAAAGACTGACTTTCTTTTCAATGGTATTTTCGTCATCGAACAAGATGGTGGAAATACCAACTTTATTTGCCCCTTCTATGTTTTCAATCCTGTCATCTATGAACAAGGATTCATTGGCTTTGAGGTCATATTTGTCTAACAGAAGTTTATAGAACTTCGGATTTGGCTTGGCTATTTTTTCAAAGCCTGAGACCAAAATCCCGTCAAAATCTTTAAAAAAGCTGAACTTCTCAAACGCATAGTGTATGGTGTCCTGGCACCAGTTTGACAGACCGTAAATTTTATACCCCTTACTTTTAAGTTTATAGATAAGATCAACAGTTTTCTGATATTGTTTGCCAAGCATTTCATCCCATCTGTCAATCATTGCCTGAACCACATGTTCATACTTCGGAAACATATCTTTCAGTTCCTGACATGCTTTGGGAAATGAATAGCCAATGTCTAAATTGTTGTTCCATGTCCGGGAGCATATAATGTCGAATAAAATCTGTATTTCCCTACTGTGGTCATCGAATTCGTCAATAAGGTAGTGAGGGTTCCAATCTATCAGTACCCCTCCGAAGTCAAATATGATATTTTTTATTTTAGGTTTTTCATAATCACTCCATTTGTCGCGATATTCCTGCGGTATTGGCTTGGACACATTTTTCTCCCTGTCGAATGTTACAAGCACGACATGACAGACAGTCATAATCTCGTTGGTGTCAGCATTTACTAAACGTTGAAGCATTTTTATGCTGCTGTTGCCAAGTTCATAGACATCTGTTTCACACACAATCTTATCATGAATGCGAATCGGTTTTTTGAAATCAATTTCGATATGGACAACTATCAAATCGAAAGTCAGCCAGTTGATTTTCATTCCAAAAACATGCTCAAAATATTGTGTTCGGCCATAATCAAGAAGATGACATTGGGAGCCATTGTTTACATGGTTAAATGGATCAAGGTCACATAATCGTATTTGAATTGGACAGGAAAACATGGTAATCAATAAGTTACATTAATATTTATAAGCGTTGCGAAGTTTTGCTATTTCATTGGCAAAGCCAGACAAATCGTCGTTAGGAGTTTCAAGGAAAAATGGCAGATGACAGAGACGTGGGTTGTTAGTTACGCGTGACAGGGCATCAAATCCTATTGTGCCTTCCCCTATTTTTGCATGGCGGTCCTTATGGCTTGAAAATGGATTCTTGCTGTCGTTTAGGTGAATAGCCTTCAGTCGGTCAAGTCCAATAACAGCATCAAATTCATCCAGTATCCCGTCAAGGTTGTTAACAACATCGTAGCCAGCATCGTTGATGTGGCAGGTATCCAGACATACGCCAAGATGGTCGTTTAATTTCACGCCATCGATAATTCTGCGTAATTCTTCAAATTTGCTTCCAACCTCGGAACCTTTACCTGACATGGTCTCAAGAAGAACGGTAGTATGCTGTTCAGGCTGAAGAATCTGATTCAGAAATTCGATGATGATTTCAATTGCGACATCAATACCCTGCCCGACATGACTCCCAGGATGAAAGTTATACATGTTACCCGGAACATATTCCATTCTTTGCATGTCATCTTTCATGACCATTAAGGCAAAATCTCTGACTTTTGAATCAGCGGAACAAGGATTTAACGTATATGGTGCGTGTGCGAGTATCTTTGTGAAATTATGTTCTTTAGAGAACTGAAGAAAATTTTTCACATCTTCTTTATCGATGTCCTTAGCCTTTCCGCCACGGGGATTGCGGGTAAAGAATTGAAAAGTGTTGGCATTAATGGAAACAGCATCTTTTGCCATTTGCATGAAACCGTTTGAAGCCGACAGATGACAACCTATATTAAGCATATTAGTATTAGATTTTTTTGAAGTTGCAAAGATAGCACAATTACAAATTCCATATTCGAATCCGGAACAATTTTGTTCGAGACATGTTCAGACCATAATTGTGTCATAGCAAAAGTCAGATTTATGTTATAGACAAAAAAATATTAAATTTGCATTTTTAATAAAAAACAATTCAAGGAGATAATTATGAGCCTGATAAAGCAACTACTATCGCAGAAGAACAGCATAAATAATTTTGTCCATCTGCTGTGCTGGATTATAATTTTCGCCACACCGCTTGTTTTCCTTGAAAGGGATGCAGAAGGATACATTGTATGGAGAGATTATCTGTCACACATTTCGGTTCCAATATCCTTTCTGATACTTTTTTATGCCAACTATTCAATTATCACTCCAAGTTTCATATTCAACAGCGATATGGATATGAACAAAAAGATAATCTATTTCGCCAGCTTCAACATATATTTGATTCTTCTTGCCAATCTCTTCATTTTCTTTTGGGAAGGTCAGTTCGGGCCCAATGCATACGATGATGCGCATCTGATACTTGCCCATCCAGTTGGATTTTTCTTGCGCAACACATCACTTTGCATAGTATGTGTGTTGGTAAGTGTGCTATTACGGGCGAGTGCTGATATTAATGTAATGTATGAAAAAATGAAGGAAGTGGAAAAAGCCAAAACGGAAGCGGAATTGCAAAATCTTAAAAATCAGTTTAACCCACACTTTCTGCTTAACACCCTCAACAACATATATTCATTGATTCAGTTCGACACGGAAAAAGCACAGAGTGCCGTAAGCGACCTAAGTGACCTTTTGAGATATGCCATATACGATAGCAGACAGGAGTTTGTTCCACTAATCAAAGAGGTTGAGTTTATAAAAGATTATATCGAACTGATGAAAATCAGACTCGATGAAAATTCTGTCGTTTCCGAAAATTTTGATGTCCACTCGGAAAAGACGATGATTGCCCCCATGTTATTCATTTCATTGATAGAAAATGCCTTCAAACATGGAGTGTCATATAAAGAGGACAACTTTATTGATATTTCCATCTCGGAATCACTTGATGGAAAAAACGTAATTTGTTCCATTTCAAACAGTTATCACCCTAAGGACAATTATGACAAGAGTGGTTCTGGCATTGGTCTCAAACAAGTCAAACGTCGCCTTGAGTTAATATATCCTAATCATTATACGTGGAATCAGTCCATAAGCCCCGACAAAAAAGTATACAAATCAGAAATTATTATATCCCTTTAATCATGAACTGTATTATAATCGATGACGAGCCTCTGGCATTGAAACTCATTGAGAGTTATGTGAAAAAGACTGAATTCCTTACTTTGGTTGGAAAATTCAACAGTGCAATTCAGGCTATGAAAAAGATGAAAATCGATGATGTTGACCTGATATTTCTTGATATCCAGATGCCGGAATTGAATGGGATTGACTTCGCAAAAAACATAAACCCAAAGTGTGAAATCATCTTTATTACAGCTTTTCAACAATACGCCATTGACAGTTTCAAAGTAAATGTGGTTGACTACCTTTTGAAGCCGGTCTCTTACAACAATTTTCTTAAGGCAGCCAAGAAAGCGTATAATTTGTATGAACTCATGAAACATTCCCAAGATATTCAATATCAGACAAATGAAGTTGCAACACATGATTTGGGGCAACAAAGTGAGCAGATTGAAGAAAACACAAATGATTCATTTTTTATCAAGAGCGGGCACAAGGTCATTCATTTATATTACAATGATATAAATTACATTGAAAGCATAAAGGATTATGCCAAGATATACACAAAAAATGATGAATATCCTATAGTTACGCTTACAACCATGAAAGCGCTGGAGGAAAAATTACCGCACAATATGTTCATGAGGGTTCATCGTTCATATATCATCAGAAAAGATTGCATCAAGCTCATCGAGCACAACAACATTATCCTTGGGGATGTATATGTGCCCATTAGTCTGACGCATCGTAATGAAGTCAAAAAATTCCTCGGGATAAAATAGGAGCCACTGATTTATAATCCCATACAGATGATGTGGAAACAATGTTTTGTCACCTCGGAACGACCTCCGTTCTTCTATTGAGTTTTCTACCCTCCTCTGTATCGTTGGGAGCGACGGGCTTGTTTGCACCAAAACCCTTGTATGTCAGGCGTGATGCTGAGATTCCCATACTGACAAGATAATCATAAACAGATTGGGCTCGCTTTTCTGAAAGTCTTTGGTTATAATTGTCTTCACCTGCATTGTCGGTGTGTCCGTAAATATCAAAAGACAGTGTTTCGTTGTCCTTCATCATCCTTACTAATCTGTTCAATTCTGGAAATGATTCGGGTTTAAGTTCATAACTGTCATATTCAAATTGCACATTATTGATTATCACAGGTTTCCCTATTTCTAAAGGTTGCATTCGTACTACAATAGTGTTGGTATCATTTTCAATCAATGCAGAATAAATCATGTAATTCGGAGCAACCACTGTAATACCGTATTTGCTGTAAGTTTTCATGCAGACAATGAATTGTCCGTTCTCATCCGAATTTGATACAATGCCGTCCTTTGTTTCAGCATTGTATTCCGTCAAATCAATGCGTACATTTGAAACAGGATTGTCAGTTGATGCATCAATGACTATACCTGGCTTGCAGACTGTCGGCACTGGCTTCACATCTTCAGGTATATCGAAGGACACGATATCATAGTCAGTGCCCAAATCGTTGACAGTCGAAATATACCCTCTTCCACCGGACGGACTGACCACGAAATTCATCTGATCATTGAAGTCGTTTATTGGGTAGCCAAGATTGGTTGCAACAGTGTCGTTTTGCATATTAAACATCCAAAGGTCGAGTCCTCCAAGACCATTCGGACGGTTGGATGAAAAATATAACGTTATACCATCGAAATGAATAAAAGGAGATAGTTCTTTAAACTCGGTATTTATTTGATTTCCAATGTTTTTAGCTTCTGAAAATGTTCCATCATCGTTAAGTCTGGTGTACCAGATGTCTTCTGCGCCATAGCCTCCAGGGCGATTGCTTGAAAAGAAGAGAGTGCGCCCGTCAGAGGACATACAAGGTTGTGATTCCCAATACTCCGAATTGACTGATAGCCCAAGGTTTTTAGGAGCGGACCATCTGTGGTCATTCAGACGTCGTGAATAATACAAATCACAGCTTCCCATACCATCTTCACGTCCGCAGGCGGTAAAGAATAAGATGCTTCCATCCGGGGACAGAGTCACTGCTCCCTCATTGCCTTCCAAAGTCAGCAAATCATTGATTGATTCAATATTATCAAACTGATTATCGTTAATATTCTCGCGTTTAGCCGACATAATGTCCTCATTGACGAATCCTCTGACCGAATGACGGCGTGTAAAAAAAAGAGTGGTTTCATCGGATGACAGCGCATTGATGAATTCGTCATTGTCTGTGTTGATTAACGAATCGGAATAGTAGTTTGTGATTTCGTATTTGTTATCAACATAATTCTTTGCAATCATGCATGCCTTAAGTAATGAGTCTGCATATTGATATTTGGACTTGCTTTTCACATGGTTAAGATAATTGCTGAATGCGTCAGCGGCGGAGTTATATTCCCCGCAACGCATAAACTGGCGTCCTGCATTGAGATACAGCGAAATACGTGTTGTATCAATTGCGGCGGTATTAATATTCGTCACAGCGGCTTCTTTAAATTGCTTCAGTGAAGTCAGGATGTCAGCTTTAAGCAGACGTGCGTCAATGTAACAGCTGTCTGCGGCAAGACAGTCGTTCACACGCAAGATTGCATTGTCAAGGTCATTGTTATGGAAATCAGTGAGAGCCTCGTTATAAAGCCGTTGTGCTTTCCTTGAAGGTTTCGACTGGGCGCAGAGCGTTGTATTAGTGAGAGTTGCAATTATGACCGTGATGATCACAATGTTTGTCTTCGCAATCACATTCATCATTGTCGCAGTTGTCACAATCACCGGCAAAAAGATGACTATATTTGTTTCTGTATGCTGTCATAGTATTGAGAAGCAGTCCGGTAATTGTCATCGGACCTACTCCGCCTGGTACTGGTGAAATCCAGCCGGCAATTTTTGAAACCTCATCAAAATCCACGTCACCGACCAGTTTGAAGCCTGATGGTGTGTCGGCTGCCTCCACTCTGTTGGTGCCCACATCAATAACCACAGCACCCGGTTTGACCATGTCAGCGGTTATGAAATTAGGTTTGCCTATGGCAACGATAAGAATATCAGCCCTACGGCATATCTCAGCCATATTTGCAGTTTTGCTGTGGCAGAGTGTAACAGTGCAGTCTCCAGGATATCCTTTCCTTGAGAGGAGGATGCTGACAGGTGTGCCCACAATGTTGCTACGTCCCACAACCACACAGTTTTTTCCAGCTGTTTCAATTTTATAGTATTCCAGAAGTTTAAGGATGCCGAATGGTGTTGCAGGAAGATATGCTGGTTCTCCCGAAACCATCTTGCCAATGTTTACCGGATGAAATCCGTCAACGTCTTTTGAAGGGTCTATAGCGTTAATAATCAAATCCTTGTCAATATGTGGTGGCAGTGGAAGCTGTACTATAAATCCGTCAACTTCATCATCATGATTGAGGAAATCCACAACAGCAAGAAGTTCTTCAGTAGTAGTGTTTTCCTTCATCTTGTAAACAGAAGAGCTGATTCCGACCGAATGGCATGTTTTTTCCTTATTGCTCACATAAGTTACACTTGCAGGATCATCACCGACAAGCACGGCAACGAGATGAGGTGCGCGAGCACCCGAATCTATTATTTTGGCCAAATCTTTTTTTATCTGTTCCTTTATGGCTATAGAAACGAGTTTACCATCTATTAAATTCATAATAATTATTTTCTGTTACGCATTGCTCTCATCATATTTGCTCTGCCCTGATTCGAGCTCATTACATGCATCATTTTCTTTGTATCACCAAATTGTTTGAGAAGCTGATTAACTTCCTGTATTGACGTTCCGCTACCTGCTGCAATCCTCTTGCGGCGACTGCCGTCAATGATTACTGGATTCTGACGTTCATAAGGTGTCATGGAATTGATGATTGCCTCAATACTTTTAAATGAGTCATTGTCAATATCAATATCCTTGACTGCTTTCCCCATACCTGGAATCATACCGACCAAGTCCTTGATGTTACCCATCTTTTTTATTTGCTGTAACTGATTCATGAAATCTTCAAGGTTAAAGGTGTTTTTGGCAATTTTTTTCTGGAGTCTCTTAGCTTCTTCCGCATCAAACTGTTCCTGTGCCTTTTCAACGAGAGAAACAATATCGCCCATGCCAAGAATACGGTCGGCCATACGAGCCGGATAGAAGATGTCAAGTGCATCCATCTTTTCACCGATTCCCACGAATTTTATTGGTTTGTCAACCACAGCCTTGATAGTCAGTGCAGCACCGCCTCGGGTATCACCGTCTAGTTTTGTAAGCACAACCCCATCATAATCTATCTTGTCGTAAAATGCTTTGGCTGTATTCACTGCATCCTGACCGGTCATTGAATCCACAACAAACAGGGTCTCTGACGGTTTGATATTCTCTTTGATTGCGGAGATTTCATTCATCATGTCCTCATCAACAGCAAGACGTCCTGCCGTATCAACGATAACGACATTGAAGTGATTTTCCCTTGCGTACTTAATGGCGTTCTTGGCAATCTCTACAGGTTTGTTGTTGCCTTCTTCCGTATATACTGGAACGTTTATGCCTTCTCCGAGAACCTTTAACTGTTCAATTGCTGCCGGTCTGTACACATCGCCTGCAACGAGTAACGGTTTCTTTTGTTTTTTGTTTTTCAGGTAGTTGGCAAGTTTTGCTGAAAAAGTTGTCTTACCTGAACCTTGAAGACCTGCAATGAGAATTATGGCAGGACTCCCATTGAAATTAATGTCAACCTTGTCACCGCCCATCAGTGATGTAAGTTCATCATGGACAATCTTGACCATAAGCTGGCTTGGGGAGACGGAGGTTAGTATTTTCTGACCTATCGCTTTCTCTTTAACAGTATCTGTAAATTGCTTTGCAACCTTATAGCTGACGTCGGCCTCAAGAAGTGCTTTGCGGACATCTTTCAAGGTTTCTGCAACATTTACTTCGGTAATATATCCCTGACCTTTTAACAGCTTAAAAGATCTTTCTAATCTATCACTAAGACTTTCAAACATATCAATATATTTTAAACTGCAAAAATAATAATAATTATTGATTCTTTGCCAATCTACACCGCAATTGGAGCTGCAATATGCGGATGGCATTGATAATCTTTCAGTTCGAAATCTTCATATTCAAACCCGAATATGGAATGAACATCAGGATTGATGACCATCTTTGGCAGTGGGAATGGGGTTCTTTGCAACTGCAGTTTGCACTGTTCAATATGATTTAGATAAATATGTGCATCTCCGAGAGTATGAACGAACTCACCCGGTTCATATCCCGTGACCTGTGCCATCATCATAGTGAGCAATGCGTATGAAGCGATATTGAAAGGAACTCCAAGGAACACGTCACAACTGCGCTGATATAGCATACATGACAGTTTTCCGTTTGCAACATAAAACTGAAACATCACGTGACACGGCGGCAGGGCCATTTTGTCAATATCGGCCACATTCCACGCCGAAACTATGTGACGGCGTGAATATGGGTTTTCCTTGAGTGATTTTTCAACATTGGCAATCTGGTCTATAATGTGTCCGTCAGGTGCATGCCATGACCGCCATTGGTAACCATATATAGGGCCGAGATTGCCGTCCTTATCCGCCCATTCGTCCCAAATGCTAACCTTATGGTCATGAAGGTATTTTATGTTTGTGTCACCCTGCAGAAACCAAAGCAGTTCATAAATAATGGATTTCAGATGAAGCTTTTTTGTTGTCAGAACCGGAAAACCATCTTCAAGATTGAAACGCATCTGATAGCCGAAAACGCCCTTTGTCCCGACTCCTGTCCTGTCTTCACGGACATTCCCGTTGTCGAGAATATATTGAAGTAAATCGAGATATTGTTTCATAGTCTAACCGAGAATAGTGCCCATGATAGCTGATGAAAGAAGAGCAGTCATTGCTGCTACCAGCAAGGCTTTCATACCATATCTTGACAAGTCGTGACGACGTGTCGGAGCAAGGCTTCCGATTCCTGCAAGCTGAATGCCCACAGAGCTGAAGTTTGCAAAACCGCACAGAAGATAAACACCCATGATGATTGACTTGGGCTGAAGGATACCGTTGCTGACCATATCGGTTAAAGTGGCATATCCCACAAATTCATTGATGATAGTCTTTTCTCCAAGAAGCTGACCGAGTTGGAACATGTCCTGACCGGGAACTCCGATGAGCCACATTATTGGGGATAAGGCATATCCCAAGATAAATTGTAATGAAAGACCGTTGTAGTTAGTCTTGGCGGCAATAAAATTGTTCAGGGTTGTCCAGTCACCTATTTTAAAAAGTATGAAGTTTGTCAGAGCAATCAGAGCGACAAAAACAAGAAGCTGAGTAGCAACATTTACAGCGAGTCTCATGCCTTCAACTGCACCGTTTGTGATGACGTCAAGGACATTGGTGTTTTTCTTGTCGGTCTTGGCAAGCTTGACTTCCTGTAATTTATCGACAGTCTGCGGAAATACAATTCGTCCTATTACGACCGAGGCAGGTGCGGCCATGACCGAAGCTGCAAGCAAATGACGTGCAAAGAACACGCTTAAGGCAGGGTCGCCACCGCCAAGCAATGCAATGTAAGCGGAAAGTGTACCACCTGACATCGTAGCCATACCACCGACCATAACGATAAACAATTCGGCATCGGTCACATTAGGCAGATAATTCTTCACAATCAATGGAGCCTCAGTCTGCCCGAGGAAAATGTTGCCTGCAAGTGAAAGACTTTCAACACCTGACAGACCCATAATCTTCGAGAACAGCCATCCGAGCCATTTCACTATAACCTGTATAATTCCCCAGTAAAACAACAGACTTGATATGGTTGAGAAAAAGATTATTGACGGCAATACCTTGAAGGCGAACATATACCCTATTTGCTCATTGTTGATAAGTCCGCCGAAAAGGAAAATGACACCGCTTTCAGCCGCCATAGTTATCCTTACGAATATCTTACCGAAGAATGTGAAGAATCTGGCAACAGCCGGTATATAAATGATACATAGGGCTATCGCAATCTGAAACAGCAGCGAAAAAGCAACGAATTTCCAGTTTATGGCTTTTCTGTTATTACTGAATAGCCAAGCTATTCCAATTATTACAATAAGTCCGAAAACACCTCTTAAAATATCTCCGAAAGAGATTGACCTGTCAATGCTGCTATTCAAGGCTTCGAGCAATCCCGAATAGTCCTTTCGTTGTGTTGCGGGATTCTGAGTAACAGCTTGTTGGACAAGTGTGTCAGCATCAGCGATACTTTCTTCAAAAACGACTGTATCGGCAAGTTGTTCGCTGACTTTGACAACTGTTTCCATTTCATTGACTTGGGCCGTTGAATTGTTTGATGTCCCAGCAAAAAAACCTATCAGAACTATTATGGCACTTATTGCCATCAGACAAATTCCTATGTATTTTATTACCTTTTTCATTTGTTTTTGTTGAAATCTAACTATTTGTTTTTTCTTTTGTTTCTTTCATCACGATATAACGAGGCAAGTTGGTAGTCTTCGTCTTTCACGGCCTGTTTCAAGGCATCTTCAAGTTCATCTATTGTGAATTTATGTACCTGTTTCGCCATCCATCCCAAGTAATCATCATCTTCTTCACTTGACACTGCATTCATTTCTGAATCATCGTATTTGGAAGATACCGACAGCTCTTCGAAAACATTGTCAACACAGCCTATAGGCGAATTGAACTTCAAGGCCATGACTATTGCGTCAGATGTTCGGATGTTCAGTACTACGGTGTAGTTCTGATCCAATCTGTCGATTAATATGTCCGAATAGAATACCCCATGTTCAAATTTCTTGATTGCCACATATTTGACAATAGAATTCGTATCATTGAGAAAAGTCTCGAAAACATCGTGCATTGATGGAACAGGCTCCTCTATATGCTTCAATGTGCGGTAAATAGGCTTTGCAGCGACATCGCTTACAACTATCAGCAGCTGACGGTCACCACCAACTTCTTGAAGAACCAGCGCAGATGAATCCTTTCCGGTATCACTGCTTATCAATCCTTTTACTTTAACTTCGACCATTAATATCTGTCTTCAATTGTTTATTGTTTTATAATTTTCTTTGTGACGATATTGTTGTCAATCATGATTCTTACAACGTAAATGCCTTTAGGCAAATCACTGATGCTTACTTTTTCGCCATTGGTGAGCGATGAATTATGGACCATGGTTCCTGTAACGTTGAAAATCTTCATATCCGCTCTTTCACCATTGAATTTAACAATGAGGTGATTTTCTGCAGGAACAGGATAAATTGTAACCGCATCATTTTCATAATCATCAACACCTTCACAATTCTTGATTGTAACACCAATAGTTTTAGAAGCAATGTATCCTACTTCATCGATAGCTGTGAGTGAAATATCGTAATTGTCTTCCGGATCGAATGGTGATGTTGTAATTGTAAGATATCTTGTCGTATCACCTGTTGACCACAAATAAGATGCGAATTCGCCTGCATCAAGAACTATTGACTCTCCGACACAAATAGTGGTGTCAGCTGGAAGGTCAATTGACTTAGGACCTACAATATTTACGCCGAAATATTTCAGTATTTTTTTAGCGTAATCAAGTCTGTCACCATTACTGTTTTCAACAAGTCCGCCATATTCGAATGATGCGCCTATAGTTTTGTAAGTGTCTGTAGTGTTCCCGACAGCGCCGCCGAATTCAACAGGAGAATTGACCATAAGTTGTGTGGCATTATTAATAGGTGTAACACAATCGATTTTCCTGTTGTCACCATTATATTCAATATAAATACCTTCGAAGTCCGTTCCTTCAACACCAACTATATCCGTATAGCCATTAACCCAACTTTCTTCGGAAGGATTACCTTCTATACCAAAATACTCTTTCAAGCCATAATCTCTGTCAGCATACCATACTGAACCGCCTTCAAGATATAGGTTTCCGCCGTTCTGAAGGTAGTTGATGAGAGCCTGCTGTTCGGATTCCTTGAGAGCTGTATTATTGTTGTACACACCGGCACAGAGGAAAACAATGTTATATGAGTTAAGTGTTCGTTGAGAAGGAAGCGTCGTCTTATAATCGACATTGGCACCGATGAAGCTGAACAGGTCGGACCTCAAAACAGGCATTGAGTTTTTCAGCTTATCAAGGTCAACCAGTAAGATTTTTGAATCACCAATCATATAACATATTTCCTTTTGGTAGCTAATATTCATTTCATCACTCAGATGAGGCAGGAAATGAATGATAAAGCCGTCAATGCAATCACCTACAGTAAAATCAAAACTGCATGTAACGCTTTCGCCTGATGCAATTTCATCAAAATGGATGACAGCATCTGAATAATTTATGACAGCATCAACATAATCCAAGTGAATATCGACGTTTCGCATTGGGTATTTGCCTGAATTGGAATATGTTAATGTAATGGTTCCTGTTTCACCTTGTTCGATTACACCGTCTTTATCTCCCGTTTTTTCAACTATGGAATAACTATCCAATGAAATGACAGGTGCCTCGATTGTCATAAATGTTTCGAAAGAAATATTATTGCTTAAATGGAATTTGATAACAACGTCTTTGCTTATTGCGGTGTTTGGATTTATATATGCATAAAGCCCTTCAACATTACCTGATTCACCGGCAGCCAGTTCCTGAAGTCCGAAGGATTGTACGCCGAGTTCCACAAAATCATCATCACATGTTATGGTAACCTGTTCGCCAGGGAATGGTGCCTCACTCAGGTTGGTAGCCCTTATTATAAAATCAACCCTATCACCGTAATTTATGATTCCATCACTGTTGCCTTGTGAATCGGAATAGTTAATCGTAAAATCGATTACAGGAGTAAAGTTAAGCACTCCGACTGAAGTGATGAACGGAATCATGTTGTCAGCCATTATATTGACCTGCATTGTGTCACCTGAAACGAGGTTTAATGATTGGAAATCAATGGTGAAATTACCGTTTTGAGTGTTGCCTTTATATATGATGGCATTGTCTTTTGTTATGACAATTTCCGCTTTGTCAATATTGCAACCGATGTTCCAATCCTTCAGGGTGTTAGGAACAGCAGAAACAATAGTTGCCAATATTGGATAAGGTTTTTCAATCCAGACTTTCATCGATGGATCGCCGAACAGTGTAACCTCATAATTTACAAATCTGAAATTGTCTCCATCATAACCCATAACCCAACTTGTATATTTTTCCTTTGAATATCTGTTGGCATCACCAATTTTTGTGTATCCGCGGTGGTATAAGCCGTCAAAGAAAAGTCTGTCATAATATTGTGATGAAACGTTTGTGTTTCCTGGCATGTACCATCCGTAGCGAGAATTGCCGATCTGGGCGACATGGCCGGTTTCGAGAGTTGTGAAAACCTCTGCAAAACAATCCGACTTGCCATACGCCGAATAACCTTCGCCTCTGTTGTCGAATGAGCCGTTGTAGCAGCCCTGCGAATATTGGATGGTAAGTGTATGATTAACGCCATTATTTTTGAAATGACTGGTTGTCAACGCTGAAGCATTAAGTTTCATATTGTATTCCACATTGGAGTGCCCAAGGTGATTCACAACATGAACACCATCTTTGCTGTACACATCATAAAGGTCGCTTCCCACCCAAGTTGTATCTCTCTCATATAATCTTCTCACGCTTACGTTGGAAGGAATACCGCCGGTTGTAAAGCCATGGTTGCTTGTACCATACGCAATTTCATCCTTGTAGGTTCCGCCCCATGTGACGATTTCGGAGTTGAGGTTTTCACCAACCATCAGATCCCTTTCAACTTCGTTGGCAACAGGTGATGACTGATAAAGCATCAGTTTGTTTGTATGTCTCGTCACCTCAGCAGGGCTGTCAGCACAGATTCTGCCCACTGACACTTCAGCATAGAAATCCGCTTCAAATGAATCTTCACCAAATAAATTGTCTCCGTCTGTATTCCATGTGCCGTCAAGGTTTGAATAGTAAAGGTCGGATGGGATTGAAGGATCACCACCTGCATAAAAACCACGACACGGAATGATGTTCTGCTCAGGTGTGGCCACATCTGCATCGCCTACAAGCAAAAGATAGTCTATCCCATAATTGTTGTAATAATCCTTGACACAATTTCTGATTTTTTCCTGACTGTCATTGCCTTGATAATACTGATAAATGTGATCTGTAAGCTCAACAGCGCAATAGTAGCCCTGATTTGTCTTAAAGTTGATGTATGGCTGCAAAGCTGACAATAATGTGTCGGCTGTGATGAAAAGAATGTCGTAATCAGTGGATTTCCTTTCCGGATAAGTGTATGATGACAATGCAGATGAATCGTCAGCAATGTCAGCAATACGTCTCATTGTCTCGGCATCGTTATAAGCATTCATCTCGGCTTTCTGAGACTTGGAGGTATTTTCAAATGTGATGGTTTTTATGCATCTGACAATGTTTTCGGAAGGATAATATTTAGCAGGATAAATTTTTACCGTGGTTATGCCATGGCCTCTCAGAAACTGAGTGTTTGAACCGAACACGTTTTCGGCAGGATATGCTGACTTGGAGCCGTATATCTCAGCATTTTCAGTTCTTTCCACAACATCTGAAGGATGTGAAATAGGAATGGGGTTGCCCGCCGGCAAAAGACGTCCTTCTATTTCTTCGTCATAATATTCAACCGACTTGATAAGTACCTTTCCTGAAACGTTGTTTTGTTTCTCAAGAATGTTGTACTGATAGAATGGAATGACCGGATATCCGGGAGCGGCAACATCAAAACAGTTGGAGTAAACCAATTCAATATAATTACCGTTCTGTTTGACCTGAGGATATTCAAAATTAATCGTAACTTCCTGAGCCACAACAAATAATGTCATCAAAAACGACAATGCAAATACAGAAATAAATCTTTTCATCTTATTATTATTTTTTATTATTTTCAAAAAGAAATTTAAACGACAAAAATAAGTAATTTTATGTTCTTAGTTGATTTTTATTTTTATTTTTAACTAATTTTGCAGAAACTTTACAAGAAATGCGTTTATTACACACATCAGATTGGCATCTCGGGAAAAAACTTAACAATTTCGACAGACTCGAAGAGCAGAGGGATGTTATGCGTGAAATTGTCTCCATTGCTGATGAACAGAATGTTGACATGGTTGTCGTTGCCGGTGACCTTTTCGACACGTTTAATCCTTCGAGTGATGCTCAACAGCTATTATATCAGACCTTATATGAGCTCTCACATGACGGACAGCGTCCTGTAATAGCAATAGCCGGAAATCACGACTCTCCCGACAGAGTGGAATCGCCTGAAGTGCTTGCCCAGGTCTCAGGGATTTTCATGTTCGGCTACCCTAATTCAATGCCTGGCAACGCCTACACCCACAAAAAATTCCACATTACCAAAACAGACCAAGGATTCATGGAGATTCAGATTCCCGGTTGTATGGCTCCTATCAGAATATTACACACTCCATTCACTAATCAGGAACGTCTCCAAGCTTATCTCGGAGTGACAGAAGACGAGGAGCAGAAGGCACTGCGCAACCAGCTTCAGAATATGTGGCAGAAAGTGGCAGACAAGTATTGTGACAATGCAGGCGTAAACATACTTATCGCCCATCAGTTCGTCATCAACAACGAAAATGATACCGACGTTAAGGAACCGGACGATGAAAATGCTGTCAATGTTGGGGGAACTTCGGCGATTTTCTCATACAATATTCCAAGACAGATACAATACACTGCACTCGGACATCTGCATCAGTGCAGAAAAGTCGGCGACAACAATATATGGTACAGCGGAAGTCCGCTCGAATACAGTTTTGCCGAAACAAACCAAGACAAATTCGTACTCGTTTCCGACATTGAGCCCAACAAAGAGCCTTCAGTGAATAAAATTCTTCTTGAATCTGGTTGCAAACTAAAAAGAATGACTTTCAACAACATTCTGGATGCGACAAACTGGCTTGAAAAAAACAAGGATTGTTGGGTCGAACTTACTATAGTGTCCGACAACTACTTATCACATTCAGATAAACAAATGCTTTATGATGCAAGCAATAAAATTGTTGCCATAATCCCACAGGTGAACACTACAAGCGACACTTTGTCGGCAGGAAGTCTGATAAGCAGCATCCGCACTGACAAGACAGCATTGTTCATGTCATATTTCACCAAAATGAAAGGCGGCGAGCCTGACCAGTCATTAATTGATTTGTTTAAAGAGATAATTTCACAACAATGATACCCATAAAACTGACAATAGAAGGAATATATTCATACCAGAAAGCACAGACCATTGATTTCACGAAATTGACCAAGGAAAAAGTGTTCGGTATCTTCGGAGCTACCGGCAGTGGGAAATCCACTATCCTTGAAGCAATGATTTATGCACTTTATGACAACTCGGAACGTCTCGGTGGCAGCAACTACAAATACAACATGATGAATCTCATGTCCAACAGAATGTTCATCGATTTCGAGTTCTTAGCGGGCAACGAAATATATAAGGTCACCGTTGAATCGAAAAGAGACAAAAAGAACTTCGATAATATAACTACGCCAAATAAAAATCTCTACAAGAAAAACGGAAACGAATGGAATGCAATTGATAAAAATACCATTCCCGATATCGTTGGACTTTCGGTTGACAATTTCCGTCGGATTGTCATAATCCCACAAGGCAAATTCCAGGAATTTCTTCAACTTGGCGGCAAGAAACGCGCCGATATGATGATGGAAATTTTCCCGGAACTTAAAGATTACGACCTGTTCGAAAAAGCCAATAAACTTTATGAAGACAACGATAAAGCAATAAAAACGCTTGAAGGACAACTCAGTCCGCTTCAGGGTGTCAGTCAAGAAAACATTGATAAGGAAATATCCGAACTTCAGGCTATTAAAGAAGTGCAAGCCAATATTATCGGACAAATAAACACAATAGGGGACGAAATAAATTCTATGGATGAAATCAAAGACAAATTCTCTGAACTTGACTCCAAACTTGAAACCATGTCACAACTCAGAAACAGGTCAGAGGATATTTCAGCCAAAGAAAAGGATATCAGTGATTTGCGTAAATGTGAAAGACTATTCAAATCAAACATCTCGCTTCTCGAAAGAACAAATAACACACTAAAGGAAAACAAAGATGCAAAAGTAAAAATCGAGAAATTAATCACTGAAAAAAAAGAAACCTTAAATAAAATATCGTCCCAACTTGAAAGAGCCAAATCGGAATTTGAAAAAATCGACAGTCTCAACGACAAGGTGAAATATCTTGAAAAAGTAATAAGTCTTAATGATAATCTGACAAGTAAAACTGAAAAAGAGAACGACAATTCAAAACTTCAGGAACGACTTAAAAAAGGCAACAAATGTATTGATGACTTAAAATCTGAAATTAACAACATTAAAGTTGAAACTGCCAATTTACAGCAATTTTATATTGAACGTCAGACAATCAACCAAGTTAGCGAGTGGTTCAGAACCTTGCATAGCATTGAGGAAAAATATGCATTTTACCATAAAGAAAAAGCAAAACATGTAGATAAACTGCAGCAAAATGAGAAAGAAAGGCTTGAAGCAATAGAAAAAGCCGGCTTTGATTCTGATTGTACAGACGTCAATAATATAGCCGATGCAATCAGCCTTGCTGTCACTAAACTTAAAGCAGACCTGATACAATACAAGGAAAAGATGCAGAACTTTAAAATAAAGGAAGAACTCAACAAATATGCAAATGACCTAAGTGATGGTGAGCCCTGTCCTTTATGCGGAAGTATCCACCACCCTGCCATAATCAAGATGACAGATGTAAGCAGTGCTATCAGCAAACTAAATGCAGAGACCGAGAAATTAGAAAACAAAATCAGCAGCTATGAAAAACTTGCTGTCAAAATTGAAGGAATAAACAAAGCAATTGCCCAAATTGACGATGAAATCGAAAACGATAATGATCTTCTTTCTTTAGAAGACAAGAATTACGAGAAACATAATAACAGCTTTAATTTCAACGGTTTCTCCAAGAATGAGGATGAACTAAAAAAAAGGAAGAAGGAGAATGATGACATAATCGAATCATTGCTGTCAAAACAGAATGAACTGCCAAACAAAGAGAATAATCTTGAAAAGTACCGCAATGAAATTGAAAAAATCAAAAAGCAGATTAATGAAACAGAAAAGGAAATTTCACAATATGACGGCATCATCAACACACTGAAAAATGATATTCCCTCTGAAATTTTGGAGCAGTTTTCCAAAATGTCAGCAGAGACATTAAGAGGTGAGATTTCATCTGTAAAGAATGAAATTGTACGAATCAAAAGCGATTATGACAGATTATCGAAAAGCTCAACTGAAATTAATAATACCATCAGCGATGCCACTGGACAGCTTAAAAACATCGACGGCAATATCACCGTCAACAATAATGAAATAGAGAGTCTGAACATAAAAATTGAATCCCAGCTACAACAAACTGAATATAAATCCATTGAAGAAGTAAAAGCAATTTTATCCAAGAATATCGATATTGAAGGCGCCGAAAAGGAAATCAAAAAATACAGGGACGAGCGGGCAGCAACTGAAAGCAGAATCACCGAGTTGGAACAACAGCTTGAAGGCAGACAATTCGATGAAAAAAAATACCTTGAAGCCAAGAAGAAACATGACAAATTACAGGAAGAGAGGGATAAAAATCTGACAGAAATTGGCTCACGGGAAAGTAAGATTGAAACTATGACCAATCAGTTGAACAACCGTCGGAATTTAGAGAAGGACATGAAAATCAAGAAAGAAAGGGCCAAAGGTCTCAACGATTTGTGCAACATATTCAAAGGCAGCGGATTTGTCAAATATGTGTCAACAATATACCTTGAGGAACTCTGTCGCAATGCCAACGAGCGTTTCATGAAAATGACTAACAACCAGCTTGAGCTTACCGTCAACGAAGACAGTGACTTTGAACTTATCGACTATCTCAACAACGGTCACCATCGTTCTGTCAAGACCTTGTCTGGTGGTCAGACATTCCAGGCCTCGCTATCGCTTGCACTTGCGTTAATTGACAACATAAGACGCAATTCATCATCGACCCAGAACTTCTTTTTTCTTGATGAGGGCTTCGGTTCACAGGACAAGCAGAGCTTGAATGTGATTTTTGAAACCTTAAAAGACCTCCGCAATGAAGACAGGATTGTCGGCCTCATCAGTCATGTTGAGGAATTGCAGCAGAAGATACCGGCAAGCGTAACTGTCAGTTGTGACGAGTCAGGTTCAATTATCCGCTGACTGTAATATACGACAACTTTTTCATGCGAGGACAAAATTCTGACTGGAGCAGAGATACGCTCATAGTTGGTGTTGCTTTGCAGCAGTTGGTTATGAGGATGTTAATTAGAAACCGTATATCAAACAACAGTTGTCTGGCAGATTAACGGGTCCTATCTGTTTGGACGGCTAAAAATGAATAAATAGCCTCCCCTAAAAAAATTATTGCAAAATAAACTTGTTTCCGATTAAAAAAATTAATTTTGTAAACTTTTCCAACGGAAAAGTACATCATAAAAATGATAACAAAATAGTATTGCATATTTATTTGCACAAACCATTTGCGTTATGGAAGATACATTAAAAAAATTAACGGACCAGATTTACAATGAAGGCATAACCAAAGCCAATGAAGAAGCGGAAATAATAATCAGCAATGCAAAGAAGGAAGCTGAAAGGATTATTGAAGCAGCAAAGAAAGAATCTGCAGAAAGAATTGCAAAAGCTCAGTTTGATTCTGACGAATTAAAGAAAAAAGTAAATACAGAGTTGGAACTTACTGCAAATCAAGCTGTTTCATCTATCAAACAAAGTGTTGCCAATGTATTGCTCGAAAATGTAATAGATAAATCTATGAAGGGGCTGTTCAATGACAAAGAATTCCTCAAGGAAATGATTCTGACGATGGTCAAGAATTGGGACAGCACAAAGGAGCAGGCAGATTTCAACATTTTGTTTCCGGAAGATTCCAAACTTGACGGGTTTTTACAGTCTGAACTTGGCAAAACTCTGAACAATCACGTTACTTTCAAACCTTCCAAGTCGGTCGAAAACGGCTTTGCCATTGAAACCAAGGGAGAATCATATAAGATCAATTTCACAGAACAGGATTTCAGTTCATTTATTAAAGATTACATTCGCCCGAGAACTTTCGAATTGTTATTTAAGAAGTAAACTGTTATAGGAAGCAAAATGAGTTATAACTATTACTGCTTAGTAGCGGGAATGCCAGAAATAGCATTCGACCAAAAGACACTCGTATTCAAGCCTGATGAGCTAAAGGAGTATTTGAAGGAATCATTGCGCGGTTCCGATTTAAAGGAATTACGCAATCTTTACTATGAATACGACAATCATAACATACTTGGAATGCTCTTTCATGATGACAAATCAGAAGTTGAATTCAACAATCTTGCAAACTACACTTACGATGAGCTTTTAGCGGCCTTCAAGGATCCAAACGAAATAGACACGGACTATATCGCCAGATTCATAGAGGAGTACAACGACAGCGACAGGAAAGACGACAGATTGTATTGGGAAAAACGTCTGACGCAGGCATATTATGAACATATTGGCAATTCATCCAACCGGTTTATAAGAAACTGGTTCAGTTTCGAGTTTATGCTAAAAAATGTCATGAGTGCCATTATAGCCAGAAAATACGGTCTCGACAACGATGATCAGCTAATTGTAAACTCAGAACCGTTACAGCTTATTGCAAAGAGCAATGCTAAAGATTTCGGCTTGTCAGTTGACTGGCCGATGATAAACACTGTCATCAACATTTTTGACAACAGCAATCTTTTCAAGAGAGAAGAAGAAATCGACCGTCTTAAGTGGAAATGGCTTGATGAAGCCACTACCTTTGAATATTTCTCTTTTGAGGTGGTCATAGCAATATTGCTGAAACTCAGAATAATAGAAAGATGGGTTAATGCCGACCCCGGAAAAGGCAAGACTATGTTCAGGGATCTCATCGAAGACATCAAGAACACAGCTGATTTGGATAATAATAAAAATTGAAATATATGAACACAATTGGAAAAGTAGTTGGAATCATTTCGAACCTTGTCTCGGTTAAAGTTGACGGGCCTGTTGCACAGAATGAAATATGTTATGTGAAAATGGGCGACGAAAACCTTATGGCAGAAGTAATCAAGGTCAACGGTGACATTGCCAACATCCAAGTTTTTGAAAGTACCAGAGGACTGAAAGTCGGCACTGAAGTGGAATTCCTTCAGCACATGCTCGAAGTCACTCTCGGTCCAGGTATCCTTTCAAAAAATTACGACGGATTACAGAACGACCTTGACAAAATGCAGTCCACCTTCCTGAAAAGAGGCGAATACACAAACCCTCTTGACGATGACATAAAGTGGGACTTTAAACCATTGGCCAAAGTCGGTGATACTGTAGAAGCTGGTGACTGGCTTGGCAGCGTAAAGGAAAACTGGGTTGACCACAAAATCATGGTGCCTTTTTCTTTCAAAGGCAAATATAAGGTTAAATCCATAACCCCTGCAGGCCAATATACTATCAAGGACACTATGGCAGTGCTCATCAATGAAAAAGGTGAAGACGTAAAAGTGACCATGATACAGAAATGGCCTATCAAACGTGCAATCACCTGCTACAAGGACAAACCGATACCGAAGAAGGTTCTCGAAACCGGTGTCAGAATAATTGACAGCATGAACCCTATCACAGAAGGCGGCACCGGATTCATTCCGGGTCCTTTCGGATGCGGTAAAACAGTGCTGCAACATGCCATTGCAAAACAAGCAGCAGCTGACATCATCATCATGACGGCCTGCGGTGAACGCGCCAATGAGGTTGTCGAAATCTTCAAGGAATATCCTGAACTTATTGACCCGCATACAGGCAGAAAGCTGAGTGAACGAACAACAATTGTCTGCAACACCTCCAACATGCCTGTTGCTGCCCGTGAAGCCTCGGTTTATACTGGGATGACAATTGCCGAGTATTACAGAGCCATGGGGCTGAGAGTCCTTCTCCTTGCCGATTCAACTTCACGTTGGGCTCAAGCACTGCGTGAAATGTCAAACCGTCTGGAGGAACTTCCGGGCCAGGATGCCTTTCCTGTTGACTTGTCGGCAATCATTGCCAACTTCTATGCGCGTGCCGGGTTCGTTGAACTTAACAACGGAGCAACAGGTTCGGTTACCTTCATAGGAACAGTCTCCCCTGCCGGCGGCAACCTCAAGGAGCCTGTCACAGAATCAACTAAAAAGGCAGCGCGTTGCTTCTACGCTCTTTCGCAGGAACGAGCAGACGGAAAACGCTACCCTGCTGTCGATCCTATCGAATCATATTCAAAATACCTCGAATACGAACAAGTACAACAATATCTCAGAGAGAAAATATCTCCTGACTGGAACGAAATTATCGATGAAACCAAAAACATTGTCCTGAGAGGCAAGGAAGCCAAGGAGCAGATAAACATTCTTGGTGATGACAGCGTGCCAATTGAATATCACATCCGTTTCTGGAATTCGGAACTCATTGATTTCGTGTTCCTCCAGCAAGACGCATTCGATGAAATCGATGCTGACTGTCCTCTGCCACGTCAGGAATTTATGCTAAAACTTGTCCTTGACATTTGTCACAACAAGTTCAAATTCGACTCATTTGAAGAGGTAAGTGCTTATTACAAACGTCTGATTAATATTCTTAAACAGATGAACTATTCTGAATATCAGTCGGATAACTTCAATAAATATCTCAATGAGCTCAACACGATAGTTGAAGAAAGGAGAACCAAATAATGACAACAAAAGCATTTCAACGTATATATACCAAGATTACACAAATCACCAAGGCCACATGTACTTTAAAAGCAACAGGTGTAGGCTATGATGAAATGGCCATAATCGACGGCAGAATGGCCCAGGTGGTTAAAATCAGCGGCGAAGATGTGACATTGCAAATCTTCGGCGGAACTGAAGGTATCCGCACCAATGCAGAAGCCGTATTTCTTGGCAGACCTCCTGTACTCAAAGTCGGACCGGAACTTTCGGGTCGTTTCTTCAACGCATACGGAGACCCTATCGACGGTGGCACACCAATCGATGGTGAGGAACGCCAAATCGGTGGTCCGTCAGTCAACCCCGTCAAACGTCAGCAGCCATCACAGCTGATTTCCACAGGTATTGCAGGTATCGACCTTAACAATACGATAGTTACAGGTCAGAAGATTCCTTTCTTCGCTGATCCTGACCAACCATACAATGAAGTTATGGCTACAGTCGCCCTCAGAGCTAAGGCTGACAAGATTATCCTCGGTGGAATGGGACTGACTCATGATGACTACCTGTATTATAAGAACACTTTCGACAATGCAGGTGCTCTCGACAGAATAGTCAGTTTCGTCAACACGACCGACGACCCTCCTATCGAACGACTGCTTATCCCTGACATGGCGCTTACGGCTGCTGAGTATTTCGCATACGATAAAAATGAGAAAGTTCTTGTACTGTTGACCGACATGACACTGTATGCCGATGCATTGTGCATAGTTTCCAACCGTATGGACCAGATTCCTTCAAAGGACAGTATGCCTGGCTCACTGTATTCCGACCTTGCAAAAATATACGAAAAAGCCGTCCAATTCAAGGAAGGCGGCTCAATAACAATCATAGCGGTTACAACCCTCAGCGGCGGTGACATCACCCATGCAATTCCTGACAATACCGGTTATATCACAGAAGGACAGCTCTTCCTCAGAAGAGACTCGGATATACGTAAAGTAATCATTGACCCGTTCAGGAGCCTTTCACGTCTGAAACAGCTTGTTATAGGCAAACAGACAAGAGAAGACCATCCTCAGGTCATGAATGCAGCCGTCCGTCTTTATGCCGATGCCGCCAACGCACGCACCAAACTCGAAAACGGTTTCGACTTGACCGACTATGATCAGCGCTGTCTCGATTTCGCATCGGAATATTCCGAAAAACTTCTTGCCATCGATGTGAACATAGATATAGAGAAAATGCTTAATACAGCATGGGAACTTTTCGCTGCTCACTTCTCAAAGGCCGAAGTCAACATCAAACAGTCATTGGTCGATAAATACTGGAAAAACTAATTTATTCACATCATGGCAATTAAGTTTCAATATAATAAGACATCGTTGCAGGAACTCAACAAACAGCTGAAGGTACGGCAAAACACACTGCCTACCATAAAGAACAAGGAGTCTGCATTGCGTCTTGAAGTAAAGAAAACGAAGAACGAGGTGATTACACTTGCCAACGACTTTGAAGAACAAATTGCCTCTTACTCTGATATGTATCCATTATGGGGTGAATTTGACCAAAGCCTGCTTAAGATTGATGATGTGATTCTTACCACCCAAAAAATTGCCGGCGTACAAACTCCTGTTCTTGAGGATATCAAATACAGCATCAACGACTTCTTTCTGATGAATAAACCTTCGTGGTATTATGACGGTATCACTATCCTGAAACTCATCTCCAAAACTGTCATCGAAAAGGAAGTTGCCGAACGTAAACTTGAACTCCTGGAATATGCCCGCAAAAAAACCACCCAGAAAGTGAATTTGTATGAAAAAGTCCAGATACCCGGACTTCAAGATGCAATTTTAAAGATAAAACGTTATCTGGAAGATGAGGATAATCTTACCAAATCCGCCCAGAAAATCGTCAAAGCGAGACAAAACATGAGAAAGGAGACTGAAGAATGATTGAAAAAATGCGCAAATACTCATTCCTCGTTTATCATAATGATTATGACACTTTCGTGGAAAAACTTTACGAACTCGGTGTCATTGATATCATTGAAAAAGAGAAAGTCTCTGTAATAAATGAAAAACTGGAAGACAAACTGTCTCTGATGAAACAGTATGCATCAGCGGAGAAATACCTTGAAAATATACTGAAAACGCCTGCTGATTCAGTTCCTTTCACACCTTCGTGTGACATGCTTATAGATGATTATAAGTTACTCAGGGATAAAAAAGACACAATTAAGCAACAACAGCTGCAAGTCAAAAAGGATATTGAATCCCTCACCCCATGGGGTGATTTCGATTTGAGCACCATTGACAAAATTACCGAAGCCGGATATTATTTCAACTTCTTCACATGTACGAAAAAACATTTTAATGAGGAATGGAAAGAAAAGTACAATGCAATTATTGTGTATGAATCCAATACCAATTATTGTTTTGTTACAGTCACCAAAGAAAACGACGTGACTATAGAAGCTGATAAGGTAAAACTTCCGGAACGTTCCCTCAATGAACTTACGGCACAGTATGCTGCGCTGAATGAAGAAGGCGATAAAATATCGGCACAATTGACATTTTTCGCACAAAACTATCTTCCAGAATTAAAAGCGGAATACGATGCACTGCGTACAGAATTCGATTTTTCAAAGGTAAAACTCAATACCGAGTCTGTTGCTGATGAAAAGGTCAAACTCATAGAAGGCTGGGTTCCGGAATCAAAAAATGAAGCTTTGGAAAGCTACTTGCATGAAAATGGAGTTCTTTATACATCACGTGAACCTGACACATCAAAGGACAATATTCCTATATTACTGAAAAACAACAGATTCAATAAACTTTTTGAACCATTGGGTGAACTTTACACCCTGCCAGCTTATGGTGAAATCGACCTAACCCCGTTCTTTGCACCATTCTATATGCTGTTCTTCGGACTCTGTCTGGGCGATGCAGGATATGGACTTATTATGGCTGTTGCTGCATTCATTCTTGCTGCCAAGGCAAAACCAAGTATGAAAGGTATTTTCAGACTTGCCGGATGTCTTGGTGTTGCAACAGTGATAATGGGATTTATCAGTGGAACATTCTTTGGAGTCAGTCTGATTGACGCAAATATCCCTTGGCTTGAAAAGTTCAAGAAATATATGATGGATTCCGACAAGCTGTTTACGAACTCACTGATATTGGGTGCCATACAGATTGTTTTCGGTATGTTCATCAAAATTTTCAACGAATTCAAACAAAAAAGATACAGCGGTGGCATAGTCACTATAGGGTGGCTGTTGATTATCTTGGGATGTGGAGGAACGTTTGCTTTGTCACATTTCAATGTAATTGACCAGTCAACTGCCAAAATAATGTATTACGTCTTCGGAATAAGTGGCGGAATATGTGTTTTCTTACTAAACAACCTGAACTTCAACAAGAAGAATCTTTTCGGAATACTCAATATAGGCTCAGGACTGTGGAACACATACAATATGGCAACAGGTATCTTAGGTGATGTACTGTCATATATCCGTTTGTTCGCACTTGGAATCTCTGGCTCGGTAATGGGATTTGTATTCAACAGCCTTGCAATGGATTTAAGTCCTGATATTCCAGTTCTCAAGCAAGTTGTCATGCTGATAATTCTGCTGATAGGACATGGTATGAACATTTTTATGTCTGCATTGAGTGCCTTTGTTCATCCAATGCGACTGACTTTTGTGGAATTTTATAAAAACTCAGGCTTTACCGGTGGCGGAAAGAAATACAAGCCATTTGGTAAAGTTGCTGAACAACAATAAATTATGCAATCAATAAATATTAATAAATAAAATTTTAAATTATGGAACCAATTGTATTAGCTTACATCGGAATTGGATTAATGGTAGGACTTGCCGGCATCGGCAGTGCCTATGGTGTAACAATCAGTGGTAATGCGGCTATCGGGGCTATGAAGAAGAACCCGGACGCATTTGGTAACTATCTCGTACTGAGTGCATTGCCAGGTACCCAAGGCCTTTACGGATTTTTGGGCTACTTCCTTTGCCAGTCACACCTCTCAGCCGAAATGGGTTGGCTTCCTGCAGCAGGTATATTCGGTGCAGGTCTCGCCCTCGGCTTTGCCGGTCTGTTGTCTGCAATACGTCAGGGTCAGTTGTGTGCTAACGGCGTCGCTGCCATAGGGGCAGGCCACGATGTTTTCGGTAAAACTCTGATTCTTGCCGTATTCCCTGAACTTTATGCAATCGTTGCACTTGCTGCAACATTCATGATATCAGGTGCTATCTAATCCTTAAAAAACATTCCAGATCACATAGAGACGCATTATTTTTGCGTCTCTATGTGTTTTATAACTGTCTGAATTATGACATATAATCTGTCTGATATCAATGACATCCATACACATCATGATTATGATGACGGCACAGTATATGTCAAAAATCTTCAACTTAAAGAGCTGTTGACAGACAGTTGCATTTCAGAGTTCAAAGACGCTTCAGCGCGGAAAAACAAACTTCTTTCAATAGGTGTACACCCATGGGAAATCAAAGATTTTCCTGAAGAGCAAATATTCTCCTGTATTGACGGACTTTTCCCTACCCTGCTGCTTCATCAGAAAATTTTCGCTATCGGTGAATGCGGACTCGACAAAAGCATATCCACAGGCTTAAATCTTCAAAAATCAATATTCAACAGACAAATCGAACTTAGTGAACAATATCACAAACCAATGATTCTCCATGTGGTCAGAGCCTACAATGAAATCATCGAATTTCGCAAAAAAATCAAGCCTGAACAGCCATGGATTATTCATGGATTCAACAACAATGAAACAATTGCACGGAAATTAACAGAAATGGGATGCTATCTGTCAATCAACATGAAAAAACCTTTAACCGAAAAAATACAACACACAATACAAAATATTCCGACAGAATTTATCCTAAATGAAACAGACACTTTAGAAAATGTCAAATAAACGTCACGAAAAGACAAATAATGTCCTGGCTTTAATTTTCACGGTTTTATTGGCCTTTGCACTATGGTTTTTCTTGTTTTCACCATGGACAAAAGGAATGGTTAATTTCTGGATTGCAATAAGTCTTGCTTCATTGGTTTTAAGCATCATCGCATTATCAAGAAGAAAACAGATTATTAGCGAATTGAAAATCAATTGGCAAGCAATTGTAGCCGGAATATTCATTGCAGCCGCCTTGTGGGGTGTATTCTGGATCGGTGATAAAATATCATCAATGATGTTCGATTTTGAAAAAAGCCAGGTTGCAAGTATTTACTCCATGAGGGATGGACATAGCAAATGGTTGATAGCCACGTTGTTGCTGCTAATAATGGGGCCGGCAGAAGAAATATTCTGGAGAGGATATTTGCAGAATACATTGCAGACAATCATCAATCCTAATGCAGGTTTTGTAACAAGTGTGATATTGTACTCTTTAGCACACCTATGGTCATTCAATTTTATGCTAATAATGGCAGCATTGGTTGCAGGATTAGTATGGGGAGCAATCTACCGTTTCTTTCCCAAAAGTCTGCCTGCACTGATTATTTCGCATTCATTATGGGATGTGATGGTCTTTGTTGTATTCCCCATATAACATTTCAACTATGTCCCCTACAATGTGGGAATACGCAAAAGAAAGACGGCAATAAGCAAACCTATTATAAATGTAATGCCAAACAGCATCTGAAGACGGGCTGAGGATAAATCAAGGAAATTGATGTTTTCAATGTTGTCCTTTGCCGTACTCATGGTTTTCAAGTTCTTATATGCAGTTGGAAAGACCAATATAACTAGAACAGCCATCAATGGAAGTTCACCAAGTAATGCGAAAACAATATTCCAGACAAAAGGAATAATGACTAAAATATAATAATAGATTATTGAATTATTTAAGCCTAATGCCATGGCGAAAGTATGTATTCCGGCTTTGGAGTCCCGTTCAATATCTCGCGTATTATTCGAGTGAAGAATTCCAAGCGTAAGGAACCCAATGGGCACTGATATGATGAAATAATACGGAAACAGATGTCCGGTTGCAACGTATACGGTTCCTAACGGAGGCATCAAACCAAAAGCAGTGAAAATACACAAGTCACCCAAATAGTTGAATTTCATCTTTGAATAAAGCAAGACTGCAAATATGCCTGTTGCGCCTATCCATAAAAGATGAAGTCCCGAATTATATGTCAGAAACAAGCCCAAGATTATTCCGCACAATAACAAAACCAGTCCGAAATTTCTGATTTCATGCGGTTGAAACTGTTTTGTCACCAAAGTCTTTGCGCCAAAATCATTATCGGCAGTATCAACACCCTGTTTATAATCATAATAATCACTCAAAAGATTTCCTGCCGAATGAAGAATCATAATTCCAATTATAGCGAGGACACTATTTAACCAATTGATATGTAAAGGATTACCTGTAACTGAATTATTATAGAACAACAGAGCCAATGTAACTAACACAGGCATTACCGAAGCGGTTAAAGCCCAGGGACGTGTCGCCATAAACCAATCTTTTACAGAGTGTTTCATAATTATTATGTTAATGTGAAAATTAATTAAATAGTCCAGGTCTTCAGACCGTCTGTGGTGAACTGATATCGCTTTGATTCACCGCCAAACTGTTTCAGCGTTTCCACAACTTCATAGCGTGTGACCGAAGGACAATAGAAAAACATATATCCGCCACCGCCTGCACCTGAAACCTTGCCACCTGTAGCTCCAGCAGCTTTTGCCGCATCATAGATGCTGTCTAACAGCGAATTGGTGATGCTGTCAGCCATTTGTTTCTTGTACTTCCATCCGTAATCGAGAATAGAGCCTATACCATCAATATCACCTCTGAGCAGAGTTTCCTTCATCAATGCAGCCTGATTTTTAAGCTTAAGCATTGCTTCGATGGAGGACTGCTTTTTGGCCATGACATTTTTCTGCTGGTCTTCGATTATTTGTGCAGAAACGTGGCTCGTATCAGTATAATATAGAACAAGATTGTGTGCAAGCTCATCGAGATGGCGTTGGCGAACACGCAACGGATTGACAATCACATTGTCACCTTTAAATTCCATATAATTGAAGCCGCCGAATGTGGCCGCATACTGGTCTTGTTTTCCACCAGACATTCCGAGGTCAATACGTTCTATTTCATAGGCTAAATGTGCAATATCGTATTCACCGAGAGGAAGTTTAAGCCATTCCACAAACGCTCCGAGAATTGAGACGACCAGTGTAGATGAAGTCCCAAGTCCGGAACCCGGAGGTGAATCGACAAATGTTGACAATCTAAACGACAACGGTTTATTATGATACTGGCGGATTATTCTGTTATAAACTCCCTTATGGAGAATGAAAAATCCATTAGGCTCAAGATATGAACAGCTGTTGAATTCCTCATGAAGTCCGTTGGACGGGGAATCGAAAACAATGCGTCCGTCATCTGTAGGTTGAATGGTGGTATATGCATACATGTTTATTGTGGCATTGAGTATTGCACCGCCATATATATCGGAAAAAGGCGAAACATCCGTACCACCGCCAGCTAATCCTAATCTTAATGGAGCTTTACTTCTAATTAACATATTTTCAACTATTTAAAATTGCCGCAGTCATATTTGACCATGCATATTTTTTCTTTTCTTCAGTTATTTTTTCAGAAAATTCCGCTTCTCTGTCATTCTGAAAATAATCGACCAAAGCCTCTGTGATTTGTTTTACATCAGGTTCAACCACATAACCTATTTTCCCATCAGGTACTATTTCAGCAAGACCGCCTACGTTTGTCACAAGCATCGGCTTCAAGAAATGGAATGCAATTTGGGTGACACCGCTCTGTGTTGCCGTCCTGTATGGCTGGGCGACTATGTCGCAAGCGCTGAAATAACGGTTAACCTCACTGTCAGGGATAAAGAATGTGTTCAGTTGAAGTCGCTCACCAATATTGAGGTCGTGTATCAATTCCATATATTTTTCCTCATTGCTGTAAAATTCTCCAGCAACAAGAAGTTTCACATTCAAATCCTTGAAACGGCTGTCAGCAAATGATTCAAGCAATAAGTCAAGCCCTTTGTAATCTCTGATTATTCCAAAGAAAAGAACATAATGTGTGTCATGTTCCAGACTTAAAAGATTCTTAGCCTCATCCTTATCCAATAGCTCACCGTAATTATCATATAGAGGATGCGGGCAGAAAACACGCGGCTTTTTAGTGTCAAATAAAGACAAATCGGACAGGACTGACTTTGACATGGCAACAAATTTATCCGTGGATTTGACGAAATATTTCACTAACATTTTATCTCCAAAACGCTTTTCGTGCGGTATCAGGTTGTCGAGAATTGACACAATAAGAGTATGCTTGTTTTTGCGCACTTGCCGTTCAATAGTCCCCAAGCATGGAGCAATATACGGAAGCCAGAACTTGGTGATAAGAACATCAGGACGCTTGCGGCGGATTTCTTTTCCGACTTTGAGCCAGTTGAACGGATTAATAGAATTGACTCTGCGGATGATTTTCAGGTCTGTTGGGGCAGGTCCATCAGAATATTGGGTCTTTCCTGGAAAAAGAAAATCAGGATATTGCAGTGTAAAAGTATATATTTCAACATCATGGCCTTCCGATGTCAGCACCCTTGCGAGATGTTCATTGAAGGCAGTAAGACCGCCCCTATAAGGATAGGATGTACCTACTATGATAATTTTCTTCTTATCCATTCCATAAGAATAATTATAAACTGCGAAGATACGAATTTTTAGTAATAAAATATTATTTTTGCATGATAAACATTTAACTACGAACAGTTGTCATTATGGGAGTGGTCATCAAGCAAAGCATTAAGGGAACTATAGTCACTTATATTGGTGTGGCAATAGGTGCCTTTACCACTTTGGTGATATTAACACGCTTCCTTACGACCGAAGAAGTTGGCCTGACAAGAGTCCTGATTGAAGCAGCGACATTGCTCTCCTCATTGGCACAGCTTGGGACCAGCTCGTCAATACTGCGTTTCTACCCTTTCTTCAAAAACAGCGAAAAAAAAGATAACGGATTTTTCTTCTGGACGGTGATTATTCCGCTTGTCGGATTCATGATATTCGGACTGACATATATTATTCTCAGAATACCAATAACCGATTATTTTTCAGAGAAATCCCAACTGTTTAACAATTACTTCTACTTTATAGTGCCACTGGCATTTTGCCTGATGTACATGACAATCTTTGAGACAAATGCCAACGTACTGATGCGGATTGTTGTCCCGAAGTTTGTCAGGGAGATACTTGTCAGAATTATCTCATTGACAGTATATCTTCTGTTTGCCTTCAAAATAATCAGCATTGATGGAATGGTTGTCGGCTTATGTCTGGTATATGCAGTCGCAATGCTTATCGACTTGGGATACCTGCTGTCATTGGGGAAAATCTCATTAAAGCCTGATTTTAAATTCATAACCAAATCACTGCGGCACGATTACACCATGTACACCATCATGCTTGTAATTGCGTCAATAGCCACTGTGATAACTCCGTTTCTCAACACTTTTTTTATAACAGCCAAAATGGGATTGTCTTCAACGGGAATTTATGCAATTGCCGTCTTCATAGCAACTCTCGTTGAAATCCCCTATCGTTCATTAGGTGCCATCTCCCAACCCCTTATATCACAATCGGTTAAAGACGGAAACATAGCCGAAACGAACAAATTATGTCAAAATGTATCACTACATCAGCTTTTGGCAGGCTGTTTTATTTTTTTCATCATTTGGATCAACATTGATGTATTGTTTGACATCCTTCCCAACGGTGACATTTACAAAACAGGCAAAATGGCAGTGCTAATTCTCGGCTTTGCGAAACTGGTTTATTCCACTATGAATATTGGTATAACGACTTTGAATTTTTCAAAATACTACTATTTCTCATTCATTTTCACCACCATTATGACTATATCTGCCATATTGCTGAATATCAGACTCATTCCTGTTTATGGCATAAATGGAGCTGCTATGGCCACCCTGCTGTCTTACGTAATCTACTACATTTTAATGATACTATTCGACAGACTAAAGCTTAAGGTATCACTTTTCTCAGCCGGTCATCTCAAGACATTGGTCATTGTTGCAGTCATGATTATTTTCAACATGTTATGGACATATTTAATCAGCAATAAGATCCTTACCTCGTCAGCTTCAATATGGACTGTACTTGCAGATGCAGTTGTAAAGACTATAATCATTGTATCGACAGGTTTGTTTATACTGTATCGATGGAAAGTGTCTGACAGTGTTAATAACATATTAAACAAAATTCTAAGAATAAATCGTCAATAATTTATTTTTGCATTAAATAAAGAAACAGATATCATGAAAGACCTGAAAAATAATAACCCATTATGGTACAAATGGTTACCATACATAGCAGCATTTGTGATTTTTATTGTATTGGCATGTATATACTGCTACCCCGCACTTGAAGGCAAAGTTGTAAATGCCGGAGACACGCACAATTTCAAGGGGGCTGTACATGAAGCGCAACAATATCATGAACAGACAGGGAAATACACATGGTGGACCAACTCTATGTTCTCGGGAATGCCCAATTATCAGATAGGAGGCGGACGATACGCATCAACGGAATGGCTTGCTCCGCTTATGAAGATATTCCGTTTGGGACACACGTATGTAATCATGATGCTGTTCTTTTATTTTCTTGGCTTTTATCTGTTGTTAACCTCATTAAAAATAAACAGATGGCTAAGCATTGTTGGCGCTATAGCCATGGCTTTGTCATCATATTTTCTCATAATAATTCCAGCCGGACACAATACAAAAACCACGTCAATTGCATTTATGTCAATTGTAATTGGAGGGTTTTATCTCATATTTCAAAAGAAATATGGTCTTGGGGTCATATTGACAATGATTTTCACGACAGTTGGATTTTACCCGCACCCACAGATGAGTTATTATATATTTATGCTTATAGGGTGTTTGTTTATCGCTGAAATTTACATTCACATCAAAGAAAAAAGATATAAAGACCTTGTTGTTGCCACGCTATTGTTTGCTGCATCGGTGGGAGTTGGAATGGGTACCGGATTTGCAGGCTTTCTCACCAACACTGAATATGCGAAAGAAACCATGCGCGGAGGACATTCCGAGCTCGTCAAGGATGATGATGCCGTCAACAAGACCAAAGGACTTGACCTTGACTATGCCACTGCATGGAGTTATGGTATAGATGAGACTATGACACTGATGATACCGAATTTCAAAGGCGCATCATCAAACTATAATCTCGGTGAAAAATCAGACGTTTACCAGGCCCTGAAAAAAAATGGTGTGCCAGCCGCAAATGCACGTCAGTTCTGTGCCAACGTGCCGACTTACTGGGGAACACAGCCTTTCACATCCGGTCCCGTATATGTTGGTGCTATAATTTGTTTCCTTTTCCTGTTAGGGATACTTATTGTAAAAGGTCCGTATAAATGGGCATTATTAGTTGCCACCTTGTTATCGATATTCCTTGCATGGGGACATAATTTCCTGCCTCTGACACGTTTCTTCTTCAAGTATGTTCCAATGTACGCCAAATTCAGAGCCGTGTCTTCCATCCTTATTGTAGCTGAAATAACGATGCCGCTTCTTGCTTTTCTGTCTTTAAAGACAATTATGGACGAAAAGTCGGACAAAAAGAAATTTTTGAAAAAAGTCTATGTTTCTGCCGGAATCACTGCTGGGATATGTCTGTTCTTCGCATTGTTCGGCAAATCGATCTACTCATTCACAAGCCCAAACGATGCCCAATTTGCACAACAGCTTCCTGAATGGCTTATGAGTGCCATTATTGATGATAGAGCATCAATGTTTGTTGCCGACTCCTTCAGATCGTTTGTATTTATCGCATTGGCAGCGTTATTGCTCATATTATTCATCAGCGGCAAGCTGAAACAGAACCTCTTTATTCCTATTCTGGGAGTATTGATATTGGCAGACATGTGGCCGGTTGACAAGCGATTCTTCAATTCAAGTGATTTTATCTCAAAAAATCAGGACAAGAATTATTTTGCACAGACGGATTACGAAAAGATGATTCTACAGGATAAAGACCCTGATTTCAGAGTGTTTAACCTTGCCACCAACACATTCAATGATTCCAGAACATCATATTATCTCAAATCCATAGGAGGTTATCATGGTGCAAAGTTACGTCGTTATCAGGATCTGATAGACCAGCATATATCCAAAAACAACTGGGATGTCATCAATATGCTTAACCCTAAGTATATCATTTTCAAAAACGGTGACAAAATAGTCGCACAACCGAATCCTGATGCCATGGGAAACGCCTGGTTCGTTGATTCTCTGATGATTGTAAACAATCCGAATGCAGAATGCGATGCATTGAATAATATCAATTTACACAATACGGCAGTCGTGGACACATCGGTTTATAAGTCACAGTTTGCGTCTCTTGCCTCTTCGTTTGTACCAGGCCATGATTCGACTGCAACCATAAAGCTGACACAATATGCCCCGGACGCACTTGATTATGAGTCAACATCGTCAAAAGATGCAACCGCTGTCTTTTCAGAGATATACTATCCATACGGATGGAAAGCGTATGTTGATGGCCAACCTGTTGAATTGTACAGAGTAAACTATATGCTTCGTGCCATCAACGTGCCTTCAGGCAGTCATAAGATACATTTTGAATTCAGACCTGACAGCGTACGGATTGGCGACAGGATTGCTATTGCATTTGTGATAATAATGTATGTAACTATTTTGGCTATTATCTGTTACGCAATACTAAAAGCCAAAAAGCAATCAGACGTCAACTGAGTATCTTTCTAAATTTATTCTCAACTGCCTCTTCTGTATATTTCTCAAGAAATATCTGACGGGGATAGGTGTTAAAACGGGAACGAGGATTTCCTGTTTATATCAGAATCTGAAGTAGATGAACGGGCTGAAACCGGCGGCGTTGAGTGCTCCGAGGCAGATGAGGAACATGAAAACAGCCAAAACCCAAGAAATTATTGTGCCTGATAAGGCGTGTTCCTTATAGAAAACAACGTCTTGCAACTTCTTTCCGAACGGGAACAATGCGATAAACGAGAACACGAGCGCTACGATTAGTGTGGTGTAGAACTGTGCATCGGCGTTGATAGAGAATGTACTGAAGTCGAAGGCGAACAGTCTGCCGATGAAGGTGAAGGCCTGGTCAAGGTCTTCGATTCTGAATATCGCCCAACCCACCATCGCAATGATGAAGGTGATGATGACACTTGGTGCCTTGCCGATTTTCTCATAGAATTTCTTCAATCCCATGCGCTCGAGCACGAGCCAGATGCCGTGGTAAGCGCCCCAGATGACGAAGTTCCAACTTGCGCCGTGCCATAGACCGGAAAGCAGGAACACCACCCAGAGGTTGAAATACATACGGCGTTTCGAGCAACGATTGCCGCCCAATGGGATGTAAAGGTAATTACGCATGAAAGCGCCTAATGTAATATGCCATCTACGCCAGAACTCGCTGATACTTGCAGAGTTATATGGGTTGTCGAAGTTTTCAGGGAAGTGGAATCCCATGATTTTACCAAGACCGATGGCCATGTCGGAGTAACCTGCGAAGTCGAAGTAGAGCTGCATGGTGTAGGCGGCGATGGTAATCCATGCTGTGCCAGAATCCATTATAGCGAGGTCGCCAGCCAGGAGTTTGTCCACTTGAAAACCAATGACATCAGCGATGAGCACTTTCTTCGACAGACCGATGACGAAACGGTTGAATCCCTGCAGAAACTCCTGCGCGCTGTATTCACGGTAACGAATCTCACCCTCGATGTCGCAGTAACGTACAATAGGACCCGCGATGAGCTGAGGAAACATCATGATGTAAACGATGTAGTCAGTGAGTTTCTCCATCGGCTCATTGTTGCCACGGTAGGTGTCAATCACGTAGGTTATCGACTGGAAGGTGAAGAACGAGATACCGATTGGCAGCAGCACTTTCGCCATCCTAATGGCGTTGGCACCAAACAATCCGATGAGCACGTTAATGTTGTCGATCAGGAAGTTGGCGTATTTGTAATACACTAACAATCCGAGACTTATGATAATTGCCAAGGCGCAATAAAGCTTCTTCAGACTTGTTTTATCAGTCTTCCGCATCGCTCTCACCAGATAGAAGTTGGCAATGGTGGAGCCAAGTAGGAACAAGATGAAATCAGGCGCGCCGTAGGCATAAAAAACTATCGAAAACAGTAAAATAACATAGTTTCTGAACTTTTTCGGACAAACGAAATAGAATATCAGAAAAAGCGGCAGGAAATATAATAGGAATACATTGCTGCTAAATACCATAACTCTTAATTATTATGTTCAATCATCCATTTTGCGTCGAGTTCGAGCTGTTTTTCGACCGAGATATTGTTGTTTTCAGCTTTTTCTTTTATCGTTTTCATCCATTCGGAATCGCTCTCGATATGGTTCATAAGAAGCGCCACTTCGACTTGCTCGGGGTCTTTGATGCTCGCCAAAGCGTCTTCCACAAAACCTCTTGTGCCGTGATACCATTGATAACCAACGGAATACACAACGATAAAATCGGCGTTGAGTATGCTTCTCAACTTGTTTATTTCATTGACTTTATATAGTGTCTTGTCAAAACCTTTGTAGGCTTTGTCGTAGTAAAACCAGTTTTCGTAATACGAAGTTAATTCTTTTTTCGGTATCAGCCATTCGTAGGCAAAGATGAATGAGTCACCGACAAACATAACTTTTGGTTTGCGGCTGGTGCTGTCGCTGATCACGCTTATATCAGCAGTGTAAAGTGGGGTGTCGTTTGGTACCTTGAAAAGCAGGTTGAGTGTCGCCTCGTCATCCTGGCGTCCTTTGAACTTGCTTTCCTTAATGCCATTGATTTTCATTTGCGGGATGCCGAAGTCGTTGAGGCTGTTCATCATCCTGAAAAGCGAGTCGTAGCCCCATACGCTGGCATACTGCCAATGAGAATCCATCGGCATGAAAAGCAGGCGCTTCGAGGTGTCGGCGATGGCTTGATACCATGGTTTCATGTCAATGTTCGGGAAACCTGTTTCCGCAAAACGTTGAGCAAAATAATCGGCAGCATTACCCAAAGTAGTGTCCCTTTCCATGTCAGGAAGATGCTCCGGATAAATGAACGGCTTGTCTGGACCGATGAACGAAAGCAGCTCTATGCCGTAATCATTTTTCAAGATGTTTCGCAATTCGTTGAGCATATCGACCTGATTGTCAACAAAATCCCTTAATTCTTGGTCTGTTTTGAATTTGCTCAAACCTTCTAAACCGTAATAATCGCGCACACCTGGAGCGTAATACATCCAGTTGTCTTTTCCAGGCATTAAAAAGGGGTTACAAGTCTTTTTGTTTTTAAAAGTGTAATCGTATTGATTGCCAATGCGAATGCACAAAGCTCTGGTCGCATAGTTTTCTCTAAGATAGTTGTCAACTTGCTTTTGGTATTCGCCTTCGCAATAGTTTTTGAATGAAAGTTCTGGTTTTGGAGCGTCTTTGGAATCGTTTTTCAACTTAAGATATTCAAAAGGATGCCATGTTGTCTGTATTGTTAGCAGTGCTAACACCACGATGGTTATTATCTTTAGAATATTTTTCAAACGTATCTCCATTAGATAAAGAATTAGTAATCAATGAGTATCTTTCTAAATTTGTTCTCAACTGCCTCTTCTGTATATTTTTCAAGAAACATCTGACGGGAATAGTTGTTAAAACGAGGACGTGGATTTGATTCAAATTCCTTGATTTTTGCAATAAACTCCTCACTGGTGTTGCACTTACCCCCTACCATGTCGTAATCGATATCATAACCCATGAATGCCTCATCGGTTGCGAGGATGTTTTTGCCATACATAAGCGATTCGCAAGTCTTGACTTTCATTCCGCTTCCCTTGAAAATCGGCAGAATCATCAGATCGGCCTCTTCAAAATATGGTTTCAAATCAGGAACATCGCTTATGACCTCAATATTGTCGGGTATGTTATAATGCTCTCGCAACTTATTCATTCCCTTACCAACAATTTTTACAGAAATATTGACATGAGGATAAACATTTTGCATAAACCATTCAATTCCTTCGTTGTTTGGCGGAAAATAAGCACCAAGGAAAAGGCACAGAGGCCGTTTGCCCGTGAGTTCCTGAGAATATGAACTTTGCTGATAGCTGTCTTTAAAGGCGACAGGAATAACTTCGTCAACGTGCCGGTGATAACGTCTGAAGATTTCAGCATCATCACGGGAGTTTAGGGCAATAGTTTTGTCAGCATATTTACAGCAAAAAGCATCATTATTATCGACACAATTCAAAATGATTTTCCTTCCTGGTTTGTTTTTGCCGATTTTAGCATCAAAATAAGGGACCTCGACATTGTGGAAAAAGCATATCACTTTGCCATTGTACCCATTTTCCTTCAACGATTTGGATATTATTCCGAATACGCTTCTGTCAACAAAGACGACATCATATCCCTGGGCCATATTCACAATTTGAGCCACACGCCTTGGGGTTAAACCGAAAAAATAATTTTTCGTGAAGTAGTAAGCACCCTTCACATAGTCAATGAATCTTTTTTTAACATTCTCATCATGAACATAATATGTCGTAATATTTTCAATTCCGACAATTCTTGAAAGAAGGTTGAAATTTTTCTGGCTTACCTGCTCTCCTCCCTCGAAGATGTTTTGGGATTTTTTATATCTGACAAATAAAATATTCATTGACCTGCTTTTTAACCAATTGCAAAAATACAACTAAATACAATATCAACTTCCAATTGTCTCGGCTATTTTTCTGACATTCAGACTTCTTGCCGATGCGTCAATGATTTCCTTGTATATACCTCCCTTTTTATAAATTTCATCAGGGTTTCCTGATTGTTCCACATGACCTTCCCTGAGAGCATAAATATAGTCGGCATCAATGATTTGCGAAATACTGTGAGAAATGATGATAACCGTACGGTTCTTCTTGATTTCATCAATACTGTTCTTTATCTGTTCTGTTGCTATGGCGTCAAGGCTTGCTGTAGGTTCGTCCAAGAAAATTATTGGAGGATTTTTCAGAAACATACGTGCTATCGCAATACGCTGTTGCTGACCACCCGACAGTTGCTGGGCCCGGCTGTCGAATTTTTGCGGTAATTCCATGATTTGGTCATAAATGAATGCCTTCTTTGCAGCCTCAACCACTTCCTCATGTGTCGCATCCGGTTTCCCATACAAAATATTCTCTTCAATTGTTCCATCGAAAATATGGTTGCTCTGCAGGACGAGTCCAACGTTCTCACGAAGATAATGAGTGTCGTAATCACGCAAATCCACTCCATCCAGCTTGATATATCCTTTGTCGGGTTCATAAAATTTGTCAAGCAGATTTACGATTGTACTCTTTCCGGCTCCTGAAAGTCCCACGAAAGCCGTAATTCTTCCACTTTTAATGTCCATGTTTATGTCCGACAATGCCTTGGTACCATTTGGGTATGTAAAGTCAACGCCTGAAATCTCGAAGTTGCCTTCTATCTTTTTCGGACGATATTGACCGGATGCCTCTATTTCATCATCTGAATTGAGAATATCAAAGAAGCCTTCAGCATATATCAGAGCATCGTTAATGTCATCGAAAATACGCTGCAGTTGTGTTATTGGCGCAACGACATTACCAAACAGCATAACATGATACATTATCTTTCCAATCGTCATGCCTGCATATCCTTTTAAAACAAGATATGAAGTCAGAATGATAACCAACACTGTACCTATTTGTTTGACAAAACCTTTTACACCATTGTAATAGAAACTTACCCGACGTGTTTTCAACTGATTGTCAGTCATCTGATTCTGAATTTCAAGCTGTTTGTCGCCTTCAATTCGTTCTCTGTTGAATGATTTGATGACATTAATATTTTCAATGATGTTCATTATGCCGTGACTCTTATTTTCACGGAAAGATCTCATACCGCGTCGCCACCCCTTGAGGCGTCGTGCCTGACGGTAGGTGATAAAGAAATATACCGGAACAATACCTAACGCCACAAGTCCGACATAAACATTGGCAGCAAACATTAGTATTAGTGCCAGAATAGCACTGGTGAACAATGGAAGCATGTCGATGAAGAAATTTTGCACGGAACGTGACAAACTGCTTACTCCCTGATCAATACGGGTTTGAAGTTTCCCCGTGTCGTTTTCAATAGCAGAAAAGAAAGCCATCCTGAATGTCAGAATCTTTTCAATTGCTGATTGGGCCAAATCTCTTGACACAAAAATGCGCATCCTTTCACCAAAATAGTTCTGGGCGAAAGTAGTCAAGGCCGACAATATTTCTTTAGACAGGAGGACTACAGAAATAATGGTGAGAATTTTTGCAGCCTTTGCCCAGTCGAAATTTTCCATGCCCACCAATTTATTGATAGCATCTACAGTCTTGTCAAGAACAATAGCATTGACCTGAGCCATGAATGATCCGGCGAGTGTCAGCAATAAAGTAACTAATATCAGCCATTTGTAAGGCTTGACAAAAGGTACGATGTTTTTGATTAATTGTCGTATGTTCATTCGGTAAAATTGAATATTGGGTTATTTATAAACATCATCGAGCATTTCCTGCACCCTATGTGTGAACGTATGATTGTTTGTGATTATCAGATTTTTCATTTATGATATTTTCCAAAATAGCACTAAGGTTTCCTCCTCTTCTTAATACGGCGGACATTTCGAGAACATGTTTTCGAATGAGTTGCATCTCTTCTTTGTCTTGATTGATAACTCTTTCTTCCAGTTCCGTCAGTGATGAAATAGAAATTCCCAATTTATTCTCTTCCACATATTCCGCCAAAGCAGATTCTTTGCTAATTATAACAGGAATTCCAGCGGCAATATACAAAGAGACTTTATGTGGTGAAATATATTTGAGATAATTTCCAATTACACCCTGAAGAGAGTCAATGCCTTCTCCATCCCAAGACAGCCCCCACTCTTCATGAAGCATTGTAACATTTTCTGGGCTAAAACGGCCAATATAACTCATCCAATCTGGATAATTGGAAGTGTCTTGGGGCTGACCGCCATAAAGATGTAGTTGAATGTTCTTAAATGGGATTCCTTGAAGTTTCTTTAAGAATATACTCTTGTCCAAGGCCCCGGCAAAAGCAATAGTATTGGAACCGTCATATATTGGATTTGGTATTTCATCTGTTAAATAATCAAACAGCCAAAGATAATGACAAGGCTTATCCACCCCATATGATTTGAAAAGCTCCTGTGTTTTGTTATTATGAACAATCAGTTCGGAAGCGGTATTCAAGATTTTTATTTCTTTATTATTGAACACTTTGGTCTCACGATAGTGCACAAGATCATGAACAAGCAGGACCAAGTGACATTTTTTCATTTTCAAACAGCGACAGAAAAACAGAGTGAAGAACTCACCAAATGGAGCAAAAGGATATTGGAAAAGCACTACTGTCCCTTTTTTTATTGAAAGCAAAGACCCACAGAGTATGAATAACTTTCTAAAATTATATAAAAGACGCGAGACAAGATTCTGCTTTTTCTCCTTGGCTTGTTCTGTGGTTGTTCTTGTATTAATCAAAAACGGCTTAAATCCATTATTTTGTGCAATGTGATTAACATCTTCCCTTGCTTTAGAGCGTGCACTAAAATAATTCTTATATACATAATCAACGACAATTTTCTCCATACCAACTTATTTTCCAATTATTGAATTAGTCAATTCCCTTGCTTCTTTAATATTATCCTCAATGGAACAATAAGTCCAACTTCCATATCGTCCTATAGAATAAATATTCTGCTTTTTCAGTTCCGCTTTCATCACTTGACAATGATTAGTGGATTTCTCATTAATGTGTACGTATGCTGGGTTCATAACCAAACATTCATAATCCACCAATTTTTCATCATGGACAATCCCGGCATCCTTCAAATCATCAAGAACTCGTTGCAAAGATGTATCCATCGGAATAATCGCATCCTTACTAAATCCTAATTCCACATATAAAGACATTTTGTCCATATTTAGGACATTGTCATAAAAGCCAACTCTATAAAAACAATACTTTTCCTCGGGAAAATATATCCAATGAGTATCGGTGTTTTGTCCTTTCTTATCAAATCCCAAGTTGAAAACGACAACGATATTCCAACTATATATGTTGTCTTCAGGGGGCATCGAACACATTGACAATAACATTGGAAAAGGAACAGTAGAGATAAGGTTGTCATAATGATACTTCTGTCCATTACTATCAACAACCATTTTAGACTCAACATCTATCTTGACAATTTTCGTATTCGTTCTAATCTCACAGTTATTTATACTATTTCTTATGGCATTAATATATTCAACTGCTCCATTATAGGGATAATCAAAAGTATTATTATATGATGAATTATTCTTTTCTTTGAAATTACGAATAATGTCTTCTTTCTCTGCATACGGGAAAAATCGTCCCATTGCATCTTTATCTAACGAATCCAGATTACAGGCATATAATTTAGAATTGTATGGAATTAAAAATTTATCTGCTATAGATTTCCCGAATTTGCAATATAACATTTCTTTAAATGTTGAGAAATCTGCAGTAGGAGCAGTAAAAAGGTCATACAAGCAATCAATAAATTCTTCTTTCGGAAGCTGATGAATATTCTTTTGAAAAGGGAAATCAACAAGGATGTCTTTATATTTTATTTTTGTATGCTTGTCCACCTTTCTGATAGCATTGATTGGCAAACTACGAGTAATGATGGATTCGATATCTTTATCATTAAAATGGAAAAAATGCCCAGAATAATCCCAGACATAACCATTACGCTTTGTTGTTTTACAATATCCTCCTATTTCGGGTTCGGCCTCCAAAATTAATGATTTATTGGAAGTAAAAAGAGCATACGAAAGACCTGTGACACCACCACCAATAATAATATCCATAATTCTATTTATTTAATTGAGATATTTTCTTCAAATTTTCACTGATATCAGAAATATTACTACAAAAAGTCACATAATCACCTAGTTGATCCATAAAAAAACTAATATGCCGTTCTATCATCGGTGACACCGAGTGGTTTTGTACATAAAAGCTTGAATATGAAACAACTGGAACATTAAAAATAAAATGACTTGAAATCACCACAGTGGAATATCCGCCGACAACTGCACAGGGCTTATACATAGCCACCAATTCTTCCCCACTGATCATCGAATTAATTATTCTGACTTTCGGATATCTTGAACTGACAGTCTCATCAAAAGAACTGCGCGTATCACTCGGATGCTTCTTGATGACAATATCAACATCGCTATTCCCTACCCCGTCTAAAATAGTCTCAATAATTTGTACTGCCTGTTCATCAGGTATAACCTGATAATCTTTGAATATAAGAATACAATTTTCATAATCGCTTTGAGGTGTCACTCTGTCATAATACAACTGTTCAAGAGCCTCACAAGCACTCTTATTGGGAATTAATTTCTTGCGATGAATATCAAA
>JAEEGG010000956.1_pt1 | contig 82143 bp, 59 predicted proteins | sample 9134161 | NCBI WGS metagenome assembly JAEEGG01 (sample SAMN16246543, study PRJNA631951) | gut metagenome | biome: gut microbiome; feature: rumen; material: CR-attached | host: Bos | place: Iran: Karaj | collected 2018-10
GTATCGTGATGACCGACTGGACAGGTCTGCGTAATACAGCAGCCCAGATTCAGGCCGGCAATGACCTGATGGAGCCCGGTAACGAGTCACAGATCAAGGACATTATAGATAAGGTGAAGAGTGGTGCACTGAAAGAGTCCGACCTTGACATCTGCGTGAAGCGCATCCTGCAATATCTCGTGAAGACGCCCGCCTTCCGTGCCTACAAATACTCCAACAAGCCCGATCTGAAAGCCCATGCAGAAGTGACACGCCGTTGTGCCACAGAGGGTATGGTGCTATTGAAGAACGAAGGACAGACGCTGCCGATGAGCAACTCGAAGACCGTTTCTGTGTTTGGTATCACATCATACGACTTCATTGCTGGCGGTACAGGCTCAGGCGATGTGAACAAAGCCTATACCATCGACATGATGCAAGGACTCACTGAGGCTGGTCTGAAGGTGAACACCAAACTTGCCAACCTCTATCAGAGTTACAAGAAATATCAGGAGAGCATCACTGCTGCTGGACCTGCACGAGGTGGTTGGTTCTGGGGTAAGGCTGTTCTCCCAGAGATGGCGGTGAGCCGTAATATCATCAACGTTCAGGCACAGGAGTCTGACGTCGCCATTATCACCCTTGGTCGTCAGGCAGGCGAAGGTTCTGACCGTCAGGAGGAAGGCGACTTCACCCTGACTGATACAGAACGCCAGCTCATTACTGATGTCTGCAACGCCTTCCATCTGGCCAACAAACCCGTAGTGGTGGTGCTCAACATGGGTAATGTCATTGAGACGGCTTCGTGGAAGGCTATGCCTGATGCCATCCTCCTTGCCTGGCAACCAGGACAGGAAGGCGGCTATTCTGTGGCTGACGTGCTGACAGGCAAGGCCTATCCTTCTGGCAAACTCACGATGACGTGGCCCAACAACCTCATCGATCTGCCCTCCAGCGCCAGCTTCCCCAATGTTCGTCCTACAGCGGCTCCCCGTATGCGTGGAAATAACCGTGGGAACAACAAGGTGGAATTTCAGGATTACACCAAACATACGGAAGGTATCAACGTGGGCTATCGTTATTTCACAACGACTCAGGCATCAGTATCCTACCCCTTCGGATTCGGTCTGAGTTATACCACTTTCTCCTACAGCAAGCCTGTGGTCAAGGCTACGAAAGACGGACTTTCGGCCTCTGTCACCATCACCAATACTGGTAAGAGAGCAGGCAAAGAGGTGGTCGAGCTCTATGTCAGTGCGCCAGCTGGTGGTCTTGAGAAGCCTGCCCGCGAATTGAAGGCCTTTGCCAAGACGCGCGAGCTGCAGCCCAACCAGAGTGAGACGCTCACAATGCAGCTATCGCTCTACGATCTGGCGTCCTATAATGAGGCCACTCAGGCTTGGGAGACAGCTGCTGGCAAATACACCATCGGATTCGGCGCCAACGTAGAGGACATCCGCGTCACTGCACCATACAGTCTCTCCAAACAGCAAACGGTGAAGTGTCACGACGTCATGAAACCCAACATGCCGCTGTAACTATGTGGATGTTGACATTCTCGCTGTTGCCTTTGATGGCATTGGCCTATATCGGCTGGCACATATGGTGTCTGCTGCCCCTCAGTTGGATATGGAAGGTGCTGATTCTGGCATTGATGACAGGAGCGTTTCTGCTGTTGTTTGCAGGTTTCATGCGTACGACAGACCGTATGCCTATGCCGTTGGCGATTGCAACCTACGAAATCGGCACATCGAGCATCATCATCCTGCTCTATCTTTTTATGCTGTTCCTAGTGCTCGACCTTGGGAGACTGTTGCACCTGCTGCCTCGTACCTTATTCTATAATAACTGGTGGACCGTAGGTGGCATCGCCCTTGGTATGTTCGCCCTGTTTTTATATGGCTATCTGCATTATCAGCACAAACATCGCGAGGAAATCCAGCTTTCCACAGAGAAACAGCTGAGCAAATCCATGAAGATTGTGGCGATGAGCGACCTGCACATCGGCTATCACAACCGTCGCAGCGAGCTGCACCGTTGGGTGGAGATGATCAATGCTGAGCAACCTGACCTGATTCTCATTGCTGGCGACATCATCGATGGCAGCATGCGACCTGTGATTGAACAGCAGATGCACGAGGAGTTCAAACTGCTGAAGGCACCCGTCTATGCCTGCATCGGCAACCACGAATACTATAGCGGAGAGCCCAGAGCCAGACAGTTCTATCAGGAGGCCAATATCCATCTGTTGCAGGATTCCTGTGCAACTGTTGGCGATCTATGCATCATCGGACGCGATGACCGCACCAACTTCCATCGCGATTCGTTGGGTGTGCTGATGAAGAAAGCCGATCGCTCGAAATACTGCGTCCTGCTCGATCACCAGCCTTATCATCTAGATCAGGCTGAGCGCCAGCAAGTAGACCTCCAGTTCAGTGGTCACACCCATCACGGACAGGTCTGGCCTATTTCGTGGATTACGGAACATGTCTACAAGTGTGCTTTCGGCCCTTATCAGCGAGGCAATACACACTATTACATCAGCAGCGGACTGGGCATCTGGGGCGGAAAGTTCCGTATCGGCACCCGCTCAGAATACGTCGTCATAACCCTGACCAACTCACAAAAAACGCAATGAACATACAAGAATTACTGAATCGTACGGACCGTTTTGCAGCCAATGCAGGTTGCCAGATTACAGAAGTGGACACAGAACATGCTGTGGCCGAAATGGTAGTGACAAATGCACATCTGAATGGTGCCAACGTCTGTCAGGGAGGTGCTTTATTTACTTTAGCCGACCTCGCTATCGCAGCCTTGATGAACGCACGAGGCCAGCTCACAGTCGGCATCAGCAACAGCATCATGTTTGTGTCGAGTGCCAAAGAGGGCGACCATCTTCGCGCAGAAGCCGTCAGCGTTTGCGACCATCACAAGATTCCCTCCGTCGAAGTGCGTGTCACCAATCAGGAAGACCGCCTGATCTGTCACGTCACTGGCATGGGCTATCGCAAGTCCGCCACTCTTCCAACAGAATAGGGGTAATACCAGACGATTATCTGACGACGACCTTCTGGGTGGCTGATCCTTGGCGAATGACATAGATGCCAGGACACAGACCTTCGAGGCTGTTGCCGCAAGGCTGACCAGAGAGCGAATACACCAGATAGGGCTGGGTCCTATCGACATGCAACTCACTGATACCATTGGGCACATAGGTATAGCCCAATTTCTTGTCCATCCAGGCAAAACGTTCCTTCATATAGGTTCTCAGCACTTCCACCTCAGCCTGAAAACTGCCTTTGGTAGGCGGATTCTGATGAACGCGCTGATTCAGGATGGGCCAGCGCAGGAAATTCAGGTGCTGTGACTGCTGGAGATCAGCTTCCAGACGGTCAATATAGGCTATCATATTCTCTTCGGTAAGACCAGACTGACGAGCCTCATCCCAGATTTGCAGCATCTGTCGTTTGGCAGCAGCATCTTTGACGACGATATTGTCGACGAAGTTCTTCATATTGCCAGCACAACTACCACCACTCCGATAGATATAGTCGTTATGACCATTGACAGGATAGATGCGTTGGTCGTTGTTGAAAGCCAGGTCGAAGTCCCATACTGGTCCCACATGCATCAGATCCTCATCGCGATCCTTATACATAAAGACGCTCCAATAGGTATCGGTATTGCCTGACAATTCGCCCACGAGGAAATGACGTAGGAAACTGTTCACATCGAGATAAGTGGGCCACTGGTTCTCCATCTTATTGAAGAAGTTGTAAATATATTGCTTCTGATTGTCAGTGATCTCATCTTCGTCAGGCGATTTGATGGTAACGGGATTGCCTTTTTTCGATTTAAACCACGACTTCTCCTGATTGGCATAGGCATCCACCTCAATCAGATAGCCACCCGTCAAGGCAACGCCCTGATTGTCTTCAGGTGTCATCTCCGTGATATTCACACGATTCTTGTTGATTGTCACCTGGTCGCACAACTGATAACAGCCTTTATATTCGCCATTGAGCAGCACATCAACAGCTGTGCCATAGGGCGTATAGTCCATACCGAGGCGCCTGCTGAGTTCGAAGGCTAGCAGGTTGCGCATCAGCGTCTTGTCGCCGTAGTTGTTGATCAGCGTCCATTTCTTCGCCTTTGCAGGAGCATCGAGTACTCTCTGCTTGGTATCGAACTTGATTCTCCAGGGTTTCTTGGGAAAGGTGCGCGAAGCATTGCCTCGTTCGCGCGTCGTACCAGGTTCGGAAAGCAACTTTGAGCCATTGCCAGAAATGATAGTCAGCTGGGAGACGATCTGATGCTCTTTATCGTAGGGGATTTCGCCATTCAACGTATGAATGCTGACAGTGGGCAGGTTTGTCACTTGATAGAGATGACTATCATCGCCTACGCCAGGATGGCCATAGAATTCGAGTTCCGCAATGTTACAACGCGCATCAGCAGGACCTATATATCGCACATAACGGAAACCTCGCGAACATTGGACATCAGCATACGACATCGTACCAATCTTACCTTTTTCAGGGATGACATACAACGGTAGCGCATCCATAAAATCCTCACGATTGGCACCTTCGAATACACCCAACAACACACGCTGCTCGCCCACACCATCATTGCGAGGCGACCAGCCAACACGGGTGATGACATACTCTTGTCCCAAGTCCAGTCCTGCCCAGGTATAACTCCTGTCCCATGAGGCAAAGAAGGTGTTCAAGTCGCCATCGAAAGCGTTTGCGCAGGTGTTAACCTTGTTGGACCTGTCTGAGGTATTCTGATAATTGACGGTCTCAATAGTGCCAATGACCGTACCTCTCAGCAGGTCATCACCATAAACGGGTGTCTGCAGCGACATCATTAAATAAATTGCACAAAGCAGTTTCTTGATCATATCGTTTCTGGCGTTTTCTCCAGTTCTGAAGTTTCTGTTGTGGTGGTATCGCCTTCATTGCCTTCGATGAACATCGATTCGTCCATCTCAGCCAACGATTTCTTTTTCTTGTTCTCTCTGGCACCAGCCTTCAGCAGATTTTTCGCGGCAGTAATGATGCTGGGTCCACTCTCACCTGTGGTAACTTTCAGTTTCTTCATCTTCCTAAGCGTGTCGTTCATGCTCGACTCCACATCCATGAAACGCACGCCAAAGTCCTGTACACGGTCTATCACCGTATTGGCAGCATCCATCATCGCCTGCTGGTTTTTCAACTGTCGCACCTGAGTCCACATCATCTCCAGCACACGCAGATTCATATACATGGTCTGGGGTCCGAGAATCATCACGCCCTCATCATAAGCCTCGCGCCAGAGAGTAGCATCGTTGAGAAGAGCCAGATTGAGGGCACCCTCGATGGGCACATACATGATGGCGAAGTTCAGACGGTTGTAGCCCTCAGGCAAATATTTGGTATACTCCTTCTTGGCCAGACGACGAACCTGAGCCCTGACGCTGTCGATATGGGCTTTGAGATAACCGCTCTTCTCAGGTGTTCCGTCTTCCGCATTCATATAACGCTCGTAGTCTGTCAACGACATCTTGGAATCAACCACCACATGACGGTTATTGGGAAAATGCAGGATGAAATCAGGCACAAGTCCCTTACCATCATCACCTTTCGCACCCTTGCCGACCTTGTCTCTCAGGGTTTCCTGGGTATCAAACTGCTCCCCTTCCTTCAGTTCGAGGTCTTCGAGCAACTGCTTAAGCTTCAGTTCTCCAAAATTACCCTGTATCTTCACCTCACCAGTCAGCGCACGGGTCAGACGATCGGCCGTCTCGCCAATCTCCGCACTCTTCTCCATATTGATCTTGATGGTCGCATCCAGTCGCGTCAACGCCTCTGTCTGCTGTTGCTTGGCCTTGTCGAGCGCTTCCTGCATTTCTTTCAAACTTCTCTGCAAAGGGTCGACAATCTTAGAGACCTGCTCCTTGTTTTCTTCACCCAGTTCCTCCTGACGCTGCTTGAGCACCTTCTCCGAAGTGGTCTGCATCTGCTCTTTGATGAGTTCAAGCTGATTTTTGATTTGCTGCTCGTTCATCTCCTTCAAGGCGGTGATCTGACCCTCATGAGCCATTTTCTCCTGCTGAAGCTGCTGGGCAAATGTCGCTTTCAACTGACTCATCTGACTGTCGAAAGCATCTTTCCTTTCATTCAATTGCTGCTCATACGAGGTCTTCTGAATCTCAATCTGTTTCTCGAGATTCTCTACATTACTCTTCTGGACGTCACGTTCTGCCGTCAGTTTAATAACGGACTCGACTAAGTCTTTCTTACCACGGTTTCCGATAAGATAGCCAAGAACTGCCATCGTGATGATAGCTATAATGGTTATGATCAGGTATATTTCCATATTTCTTTCGTTTTCAGGAAGCAAAGATACAAAAAAGAAGTGAAAAGTGAATAGTGAATAGTGAAAAATTTGCTGCCACTGCTAAAATATGCTCAAATTTTCGTACCTTTGCATTCAAATAAAGTCAAATGAAGAGAGTCAAGAACAGCGAATTGCTGCTCTCCTATATTCGAGAGGGGAAAATGATGACACAGAGTGAAAAGCTCTGGCTCATCGTCAGTTTGAGTATTCCCTCGATCTTAGCACAAATATCGGCTACCGTGATGTTCTTCATTGACGCCTCGATGGTGGGACACTTAGGAGCCAAGGCCTCAGCTTCCATCGGACTGGTTGAGACAACGGGCTGGCTGATGGGCGGTCTGGCCTCAGCAGCGAATATGGGATTCTCTGTTCAGGTGGCTCACCTTATCGGCGCCAACGACTTCGAAGCGGCACGTAGGGTACTGCGACAATCGATGGTATGTTGTATGATCTGGGCTCTGATGACCTCGCTGATATCAGTGATTATCGCCCCGTTCCTACCTTACTGGATGGGCGGCAGTGAGGACATAGCCCGCGATGCCTCCATCTACTTTGCCATTTTCGGTCTGGCTGGCATCTTCTTCCAGGCTGAAGGCCTGGCAGGTTCGATGCTGAAGTGCTCAGGCAACATGAAGATCCCATCCATGCTGAACATCGGCATGTGCGTGATGGATGTGATTTTCAACTACATCTTTATCTATATCCTCGACTTGGGTGTGATGGGAGCGGCCCTCGGAACAGGTGTCGCTATGCTGATCACAGCTGGACTGATGCTCTATTTCCTGATTGTCAAGTCGAAGATGCTCTCACTCGTGGGTCGTCCAGGATCATTCAAGCCTAAATCCGACACCATCAGCACTGCCTTCAAGATAGGTGCACCGATGGGACTTCAGCATCTGCTGATGGGAGGGGCGTATGTGGTAAGCACGATGATTGTAGCTCCTTTGGGAACCATCGCTATCGCAGCCCATTCTTTGGCCATCACCGTAGAGAGTCTCTGCTATATGCCCGGCTACGGCATCGCTGAAGCCGCTACAACACTGGTGGGACAGGGCATTGGAGCTGGCCAGAAGATACTGACACGTTCGTTTGCGAGAATGTCTGTGGGTTTGGGTATCGCTGTGATGACGGTGATGGGCGTACTGATGTGGACTTTCGCACCAGAACTAATGTCACTGATGTCGCCAGTGGAGGAGGTGATAGTGCAAGGCACTCAGGTGTTGCGCATCGAGGCCTGGGCAGAGCCGATGTTTGCGGTTGCCATCGTTGCCAACGGCGTGTTCATTGGCGCTGGCGACACAATTATCCCTGCCATTATGAGTCTTGTTTCGATGTGGGCCGTCCGTCTGACACTTGCAGCCTCTCTTGCGCCAAAATATGGTCTGAAAGGCGTCTGGACAGCTATGGCCATAGAACTCACCTTCCGTGGAAGCATCTTCCTGACTCGTCTCTTCAAGGGTAAATGGTCTGAAAAGTTAAGGGTTACCAACAAAAAATAACCGCTCTCGAATCATCAACGACTCAGGAGCGGCACCAACAATCTATGAATAACTAAAAACCTTTTTTTCGAAACAAACAACTTCGTCTCACGACGGTGTTGTGTTATCCTTTCTAACAAATCTTTATTACCACTGTAATACCTATTAAATCAACTTAAAACCAAAACTAATTACTAACTATTAACTACTAACTAACTCTAACTAACAATGAAACGAATCTTTTATTACCTTAACTAATTATTCTATTGAAGATTATCTTTTTGTCTTTTGACGATGCAAAGGTACGGCGATTTTTGCAATCCGCAATGGATTACACCCAATTTTTGCATAAAAACCGCATTTCTTTTGATGTAAATCAACTCATTGTGTGCGAACACACCACTTTTGTGCGCGAAAACAGCACTTTTCCATCGTCTGAAACTACAAACGATTCATGAATGACAGGTTCTGTGCTTTCTTAATGACAGCATCGGCCTGACGGGCATTCGTTTTCTGTTCACCATAGATGATATCGTAGATGGCCTTGATGGCAGAACGACCACCACCATCTTTTAGAACATGCACAAAACAGAGGTTCTGAACACCAACATATTCCGACAAGATATCAAGGTCGGTCACTGCCAGTCCAGTCAGGGCCAACTGGTAGGCGTCCTCCTCGTTCTCACGAACGAAGGCCTCTACATCACCCAACGTCTTAAAACCGAATTTCTCCAGCACATCATAGAACGGTAGCAGCGAGACAGAAACAATCTCAGCCTGATTGACGGCCGCAATACGATGGTTCAAACGGTCGAAGGGACGTGTCTTGAGAAAGTCTGAGAAAGTACTGTGATTCAACGGAACTTTTTCGAGGCGCCCCGATGCCACCAGATTCTGCAAATCACGCGAGTATCTGCTCATCGTGGTACGGAGACGACTGAACTCATCATCGGCCAGTTCCAACATACCAGCCAGACGACTGAACTGACGTTGAAACTCTGGCGGCAGTTTCACAGAACCCTTATAACCGATATCATGCTCAATAGCCGACCACGCATGTTGCAATACAGTACGTATCTGCACTTCAAAGGCAATGTTACTCAGTTCACCCTCATGCATGCGACAGATATAATGAAGCGAACTATAGCCGAAACTGGTGAGGTCGTGACGTTTGCGTTTATCCACAGAATTCTTCCAATCAACACGGAACAGTTCCTTAACAATGGCCGCCACCCTGTCGACATCATCGGTGAAGAAGGTCACCACACGAATACCCACCAAGTCGGTCACGTCGCTGATATCCTTGTATTTCTGGCCTTTGCGCTCCAACTTACCACTGAGCGAGGCCTCTGTTTTGATGCGATGCTCCAAGGTATTTAGACTGATACCCATGCGTGACAAAGTGGAGGACAACAAGCTCGTTGCATGTTGTTCAAGTTCTGCCAGACGCGGCAATAAGTCACGGTATTGCTCCAACAACGACTCAACATGTATATCTAAACTTTCCATAGACGCTTTCTGGGTTTTATAAAATGATGTCTATCTTATTCGTCAACTCCACGAATTCCGGAATAGAAAGTTGTTCAGGTCTGCGCGTCATCATCGGGTCATCAAAGAAACCGACGGGAACGGGGTGAGCAGCATCAAACAACTGGCGGAGAGAGACACGAAGCATCTTGCGACGCTGGTTGAAGGTGGTCTTAACAACACGACGGAACAACTGTTCATCGCAACCGAGGTCGGTGACGGCATTGCGCGTCATTCGGATGACGGCACTCTGCACTTTAGGAGGAGGATTGAAGACAGACGGTTCAACGGTAAAGAGATACTCGACGTTATACCAGGCCTGAATCAGGACGGAGAGGATGCCGTACTGCTTATTACCCGGCTGAGAGGCCATTCGGACAGCCACTTCATGTTGGATCATACCTGTGCAACATGGGATAAGGTCTTTGTTGTCAAGCATCTTGAAAAAGATCTGCGACGAGATATCATAAGGATAATTACCTGTAAGCACGAATTGCTGACCATCGAACACTTCATGAAGATCCATACGGAGAAAGTCGCCACCTATTATATTATTATAAAGACGGGGAAAATTCTCATGGAGATAAGCCACACTCTCGCGGTCGATCTCTACGACCTTCAACGGACGAGGCTTCTCCACCAGATACTGCGTCATCACACCCATTCCTGGTCCTACCTCGAGCACAGGCAACTCTGGATACGGCTCATCCACCGTATCGGCAATGCGCTTGGCGATACTCAGGTCAGTCAGAAAATGCTGTCCAAGATTCTTTTTCGGTCTTACTTGCTTCATTTGGGGGACAAAATTACATATTTTAATTGAAAATTGAAAATTGATAACTGAAAAATATTTGAGCGGCAGCAAATTTTTCACTATTCACTATTCACTTTTCACTTCTTTTTCGTACCTTTGCACCAATGGAACAGAAAAGCATACTCGGAAACATCGTCAAGATCGTCCTGCCCTTCCTGCTTGGCGGAGCGATACTGTGGTGGATGTACCGTGGTGAAGATCTCTCAACGATTGATCACGTAGTGAGAGAAGAGATGAACTGGACCTGGATGCTGTTGTCGTTTCCCTTCGGCATCCTGGCACAGATGTTCCGTGGCTGGCGATGGAAGCAGACACTTGATCCCATTGAGGACTTGTCGCCTAGCACTGCCAAGCCATCATCTTCCGCAAAAAAGATAAGAGCCCGTAGCGCCACCTGCATACATGCTGTATTCATCTCTTATGCAGCCAGCTTGGTTATTCCCCGCATCGGAGAGTTTTCCCGTTGCGCCATACTGAAACGCTACGACGGAGTGTCGTTCAGCAAGGCATTGGGTACAGTCGTGACAGAAAGGGCCGTCGACACCCTGATCGTGATGGTCTATTCTGGCATCATTCTCCTGATAGAGATGAGTATTTTCGGCTCGTTCTTCAAAAAAACCGGCACCTCACTCGACCGGATCCTCGAGAGTTTCTCGCTGACGGGTTGGCTTGTGACAGCTATCTGCGGTATTGCGGTTCTGATTCTGCTGCATTTCTTGCTGAAGAACTTCTCTATATATAATAAGGTAAAGATGACACTGAGTGGCATCTGGGAAGGGGTGCTCTCGCTGAAAGGGGTAAAAAACCTGCCGCTCTACCTGTTTTTCTCCATCGGCATCTGGGTGATGTATTTCCTGCATTACTACCTGACGTTCTTCTGCTTCGACTTCACAGCAAATCTCGGTATCGGCTGTGCATTGGTTTCGTTCGTTGTTGCGAATTTCGCAGTCATCGTACCCACACCCAATGGCGCAGGTCCCTGGCATTTCGCCATCAAGACCATGCTGATTCTCTATGGCGTGGCCGATGAAAAGGCACTGTGGTTCGTACTCATCGTACATACCGTACAGACTCTCTTGGTGATAGCTCTCGGCATCTTTGGCTGGGCCGCACTATTGTTTACGAAGAGAGTTTCGAGGAAGGAGGAAGGAGATTACTCCTGCTATTGAAAATTAAGATAATATTAATTATACGATGAATGAAGTCATGTCTGGATTAAAGAATTATCTAACATCAAAAATAAATTCAAACTCGTAGGTCGTGAGCTTTGGGGATTGAGGAGGTATTCTCCTTCCTCCTTCCTCCTTCCTCCTTCCTCGTTAAAAAAACAAAACTATGAGTGAAATTAAGAATCTAAATCCAACGTGCATTTGGAAAAACTTCTATGCACTGACACAAGTTCCACGTCCAAGTGGACATCTCGAGAAAGTACAGAATTTCCTGCTCGACTTTGCGAAGCAGGCCGGTGTGGAGGCTTTCAAGGACCCCGCCAACAATATTGTGATGCGCAAGCCCGCCTCTTCAGGTATGGAGAAAAAGAAGGGCGTCATCCTACAGGCCCACATGGATATGGTGCCACAGAAGACACCAGAGAGTACCCATAACTTTGAAACCGACCCCATCCAGCCCTGGATTGACGGTGAGTGGGTGAAGGCTAAAGGTACCACCCTCGGTGCTGATAACGGCTTAGGCGTGGCTGCCATCATGGCCATCATGGAGGACAAAACCCTGAAACACGGTCCTATCGAGGCCCTGATTACCGCCGATGAAGAAACTGGCATGTTTGGTGCCAACGCCCTGCCCGCAGGTGAACTCAACGGCGACATCCTTATGAACCTCGACTCAGAGCACTGGGGAAAGTTCGTCATCGGTTCTGCTGGTGGTATCGATGTGACCGCAACCCTCGATTATAAAGAGGTAGAGACGGATACCGAAGATGCGGCTGTAAAAGTAACGGTAAAGGGTCTGCGTGGCGGACACTCTGGACTGGAGATCCACGAAGGTCGTGGTAATGCCAACAAACTGTTGGTGCGTCTCGTTCGCGAGGCTATCGAAGAGTGCGAGGCCCGTTTGGCATCTTGGCAGGGTGGCAACATGCGTAACGCCATCCCCTTTAAGGCCGAGGCCGTGCTGACCTTGCCAAAGGAGAATGTAACCATGCTGAAAGAGCTGGCAGCAGATTGGCTCGAGGACTTCACCGATGAGTACAAAGGCATTGAGACGGGTATCGAAGTGATCTGCGAGGATATCGAGACCCCGAAGATGGAGGTACCCGTAGAAATTCAGGACAACCTTATTAATGCCATCTATGGCTGTCACGACGGTGTGATCCGTATGATTCCCTCCTACCCCAGTGTCGTGGAGACCTCTTCAAACCTCGCCATCATCAACATCGGTGAGGGTAAGGCTTCGCTGAAGATCCTTGCCCGCAGTAGCCGTGAGGATATGAAGGACTATATCGTGAAGACACTCGAGAGTTGTTTCAACATGGCTGGCATGAAGGTTGAGACAGCCGGTTCTTATGGCGGCTGGGATCCCAACCCAGAGTCTCCAATCTTGCACCTGCTGCTGAAGGAATACAAGGAACTTTTCAATACAGACGGCATTATCCAAGTAGACCACGCTGGTCTGGAGTGCTCCATCATCCTGGGTAAGTATCCTCACCTCGACGTCGTCAGCTTCGGTCCTACGATGAAGTCGCCTCACACCACTACCGAGCGTGCCCTCATCGCCACCGTCGAACCTTTCTGGCAACTGCTCAAGAAAGCTCTCGAAGATATCCCCGAGAAATAAAACTGGCCGCAAGCGGCATATATTTTAAAGAAATGTGAATAATGTGAATAATTTATTTCAGAAATAAGAAAGATACAATTATAGATATTTCTGGCCAGAATTATTCATATTATTCATATTTCTTTCATAAAATAGTTTTTATTTTCAAATAAAATTTGTATCTTTGCACCCGATAAACCAAAGTATTAATATAATTATGGACGATTACCCGGCGGAAAATTACAATTCGTAAAGGCGGGGGACGAGTGGCAAGGCTGCTAATCCCTTTGCCGCTAACAATTATGCATTAAGAATTATGAATTATGCATTAAAGAAGGATTAGCACAATGAAGACTTTCTGGAACACCCAAGGCGGACTGAGCCAACTCACAGAGTGGCAGCCCAATTGCTGGATACAGGTGACATGTCCCACCGAAGAAGACCAGCGCGAACTCGAAGAGAAGTTCAACATCCCCGACTACTTCATGTCGGACATCAGCGATACCGACGAGCGTGCCCGTTATGAGTACGACGACGGATGGATGCTCATTATCCTCCGTATCCCTTATGTCAAGGAGATACGGTCGAGGACACCGTATACCACAGTGCCCCTCGGTATCATCCATAAGCGCGACGTCACCATCACTGTCTGTTTCTATGAGACTAACATGATGATCGACTTCGTATCCTTCCAGCAGAAACGTGGCGAGGGATTCACCGATCATGTGGATATGATCTTCCGTCTGTTCCTCAGCAGCGCCGTCTGGTATCTGAAACGTCTGAAGCAGATCTCTATGCTCGTAGACAAGGCCAAACGCAACCTCGACAAAGAGGTGAACAACGAAAGTCTGATTGGCTTAAGCCGTCTGCAGGACTCACTCACTTACTTCCAGACCTCCATCAGAGGCAATGAGACTCTGCTCTCGAAACTGAAATTCAAACTCCAGATCGATGAACTGGACGCAGACCTGATTGAGGACGTCAACATTGAGATGACGCAGGCCCGCGAAACCACACTCATCTACTCGAACATTCTGGAATCGACGATGGACACCTATCAGAGTATCATCAACAACAACATGAACACGGTGATGCGTACCCTGACCTCCGTCACCATCATCATGATGATACCCACGCTGATCACTTCGATGTTTGGCATGAACCTCGTCAATGGCATGGAAGAAAAACCCTGGGGATTCATCATCGCTATCATCCTCTCAATCTGCGTATCGGGCATGTGTTGGTGGTTCTTCCGCCATAAGAGACTCGTATAATACATAAAGAATGTTAATTGTTAGGCAGTTTCGAAAATTATGCTTAATTTTGCCACATATTGTGTGAACTCAATCAAGTCAGTAACTAAAAAAGTTAAATGATGGACTCTCAAGACAACATCCTCGAGCAAGAGGTAAAAGAAGAAATTAATCAGGAAATTAACGCTCCTGAAGTAGAAACCCCAGAAGTGGCTCCCGTCGTAGAAGAAGAGGCACTTGTCGCAGAAGAAGAGGCTCCTGCTGCTGAAGAAGTGGCACTTGCCGACGAAGAAAAGGCTCCCGCTGCAGAAGAAGAGCAGCCCCGTAAGGTCTACGAGACCAAGAAGGAGGTACTCGACCGCATCAAGGAGATTGCCCACGGTGACGAGAACCCTCAGAAAGAGGAGATCGACTACCTAAAGACCTCTTTCTACAAACTACACATCGCAGAGCGCGAAGCCAACCTGAAGGCTTATATCGACGGTGGCGGCGATCCTGAAGCGTATCAGATCACACCCGACGAGGATGAGGAAGTGTTTAAGGCTGAAATGGGCATTATCAAGGAGAAGCGTGCCAAACTCTTCAAGGAACAGGAAGCAGAAAAACTGGTGAACCTAGAGAAGAAACTCGCTATCATTGAGAAAATCAAGAGTATGATCACCTCTCCAGAGGAAGCCAACAAAGCCTATCAGGAATTCAAGGCCCTACAGGCTGAGTGGCGTGAGATCAAGAACGTGCCTGCTGAGAAGGCCAATGAGTTATGGCGTAACTACCAACTCTATGTGGAACAGTTCTACGACCTGCTCAAGCTGAACAGCGAAGCCCGCGAATATGACTTCAAGAAGAATTATGGTCTGAAGACTAAACTTTGCGAGGCTGCAGAGAAACTGGCTGATGAGCCCGATGTCATCAGTGCTTTCCACCAACTTCAGAAACTGCATGCTGAATATCGCGAGATCGGTCCTGTGGCCAAGGAACAGCGTGAAGAGATTTGGAACCGCTTCAAGGCTGCTTCAACGGTGATCAACAAGCGCCATCAGCAACACTTCGAAGGAGTCCGTGCCAAGGAAGAGGAGAATCTGGCCCGCAAGACAGAACTCTGCGAGAAGGTAGAGGCAATTGCCGCTCAGGAAAATAAGGGCAGCGGCGACTGGGAGAAGCATACTAAGGAGATCATCGAAATACAAGCAGAGTGGAAAACCATCGGTTTTGCACCACAGAAGATGAACGTGAAGATCTTTGAGCGCTTCCGTGCTGCCTGCGATGATTTCTTCGGCAGGAAGGCTACCTATTTCAAGACCTTGAAGGATACATTCAAGGATAATGCTGAGAAGAAGCGCGCCTTGATCGAGAAAGCCAAGGCTCTGCAGGATTCTACGGATTGGAAGGCTACCGGCGACAAGCTCATCGCCCTCCAGAAAGAATGGAAGACCATCGGTATGGTGCCCAAGAAACTGGGTGACCAGCTGTGGGAGGAGTTCCTCGGTGCCTGCAATAAGTTCTTTGATGCCCGTAATGCAGCTGGTGCTGGACAGCGTGGCGAAGAGCGCGAGAATCTGGAAAAGAAACGCGGCGTGATCGAGAAACTCAAGGCTGTTGCCGAGGAGGCAAACGATGATGTTCAGGAGAAAGTCCAGAAGCTCGTTGAGGAATATCAGGCCATCGGTCATGTGCCCTTTAAGGAAAAGGACAAACTCTACGAGGAATACCATGCCGTACTCGACAAACTCTACAAGGAACTGAATGTCAATGTCGCTAAGCGTCGTCTGAACAACTTCAAGCAGAGTCTGAAACAGGTGGCTGAACGTGGAGAGAATGCCCTCGACAACGAGCGCGCCCGCCTGTTCCGTCAGTATGAGGCCCTGAAACAAGAGATTCAGACCTATGAGAACAACCTCGGTTTCCTCAATGCTTCCTCGAAGAAAGGCAACAGTCTCATCGACGAGATGAACCGCAAAGTACAGAAACTGAAAGACGATATGAATCTCCTCCGAGAGAAGATCAAGGCTATCGATGCCGAGAATAAAGAATAAAAAATCCCGCCGATTGGCGGGATTTTTTTATCCTTTTGAAAATTTTTCTCCGAAAAGTTTTGGTAATTCCAGAAAAAGTAGTACCTTTGCACCCGCAAATGAAAATTGCAACGATTCATTGGGGTATGGTGTAATGGTAACACTGCAGATTCTGGTCCTGCCTTTCCTGGTTCGAGTCCGGGTACCCCAACTGAGAGAGAGAAAGAGGTTTCCACGGAGGGAACCTCTTTTCTTTTCATCCAAAATCAAAAATTATTCTAATTTATTTTGCATTTCGACCAAATTGCACTACCTTTGCATCTAAATACATATTATATAATTAATGGAACAAACAAAACAGCTCGTTAAAACCATTACAGAAGGAATTCAAGAGAAAAAAGGCTCCGATATCGTCGTGGCCGACTTGACAAAGATTGAAGGTACCATCTGCAAATATTTCATCATCTGTCAGGGCAACTCTCCTACACAGGTAGAAGCCATTGCTGAGTCCGTTGGCGATTTCGCCCGTGAACGACTCAAGGAGAAACCTACACATGTTGTAGGTATGGAAAACGCCCAATGGGTAGCTATGGACTATACCGATGTATTGGTCCACATCTTCCTGCCCGATGTGCGGGAGTATTACGATCTCGAACATCTGTGGGACGATGCTAAACTGACCTATATTCCAAACCTCGATTAACAGATTATTATGGATAATAAAAAGATACCCCAGAATAGCGGCAATGACCCGAAAATGCCGCGGTTCAACATGAACTGGATCTATGCTATTGCCATTGCGGCTCTGGCTTTACTTTGGTTCTCCGGAGGTGGACCTGCCAACAGCAGTGTGGCCAAACAAGCCACTTACTCAGAATTCAAGGCGATGGTGAATCGTGGCTATGCTTCGAAGATCATCGTGAACAAAGGCCAGGGTACTCTGCGCATGTACGTCAAACCGGAACATATCCGCGACGTTTTCCACCAGGGTACCCAGCAGACGGGTAATGAACCTTATCTTGAGGTGGAATTCGGCTCTGTCGATCAGGTGGAAAGTTTCATTGAGGAAGCAAAAACAGCCAAGACTTTCACAGGTCAGTACAGCTACGAAAACCGTCGCGAGAACGAATTCTTCAACACTTTGCTGTGGAATGCCTTGCCCCTTATTTTCATCATCGGTCTGATGATGTTCTTCATGCGAAGGATGGGCGGTGGTGTCGGTGGCAATAGCGTCTTCAGCGTCGGTAAGTCAAAAGCCAAGATGTACGAGAAGGGTGGCGAACTTGGTATTACTTTCAAGGACGTGGCTGGTCAAGCTGGTGCCAAACAAGAGATACAGGAAATCGTAGAGTTCCTGAAGAACCCCCAGAAATATACCGACCTTGGTGGAAAGATTCCCAAGGGTGCCCTACTCGTTGGTCCTCCGGGAACGGGTAAGACCCTACTCGCCAAGGCTGTGGCAGGTGAGGCGGGTGTTCCGTTCTTCTCAATGTCGGGTTCCGACTTCGTGGAGATGTTCGTTGGTGTAGGTGCCAGCCGTGTCCGCGACCTATTCCAACAGGCCAAGGCAAAGTCGCCTTGCATCATCTTCATCGATGAGATCGATGCCGTGGGCCGTGCCCGTAGTCGTAACCCTGCAATGGGCGGCAACGATGAGCGTGAGAACACATTGAATGCCCTACTCACAGAGATGGACGGCTTCGGCACCAACAGCGGTGTTATCATCCTAGCTGCCACCAACCGTGCCGATATGCTTGACTCTGCCTTGCTCCGTGCAGGACGTTTCGACCGCCAGATTCACGTAGACCTACCTGACCTGAACGAACGTAAGGAGGTGTTTATGGTACATCTGAAGCCCCTGAAGATTGACGAGACTGTCGATGTGGACTTCCTGGCTCGCCAGACGCCCGGCTTCTCGGGAGCAGACATCGCCAACGTCTGTAATGAAGCGGCTCTGATTGCAGCCCGTCACAATAGGGAAAAAGTGGGTAAGCAGGATTTCCTCGACGCCGTTGACCGTATCATCGGCGGTTTGGAGAAGAAAACCAAAGTAATGACTGAGAAGGAAAAACGAAGCATTGCCATCCACGAGGCTGGCCATGCTACGATTTCCTGGTTCACGGAATTTGCCAACCCACTCGTTAAAGTATCCATCGTTCCCCGTGGTCAGGCCTTGGGGGCTGCATGGTATCTGCCTGAGGAGCGCGTGCTCCAAACTAAGGATGCTATGCTCGACGAGATGTGCTCTCTCCTCGGAGGCCGTGCTGCTGAGGAGTTGTTTATCGGCAGCATCTCTACGGGTGCGATGAACGATCTGGAACGTACTACCAAACAGGCTTATGGCATGATTGCCTATGCCGGCATGAGTGAGAAACTGCCCAATATCTGCTATTATAGCAATCAGGAATACCAGTTCCAGAGACCTTATTCTGAGACAACGGCCAAAATCATGGACGACGAAGTACTGCGCATGATCAACGAACAGTATGAGCGTGCCAAGCGCATCCTGACGGAACACAAGGAAGGTCATGCCCAACTGGCGCAATTGCTCGTCGACCGCGAGGTCATCTTCGCAGAGGATGTCGAGAGAATCTTTGGCAAACGTCCCTGGACGAGCCGCGCTGAGGAACTCCTCGAAGCCCAGATGAAAGCCGATGCTGAGCGCATGGCGGAGGAACGCGCTCGTCAGCTTGAGGAACAAGCTAACGAAGTGAAAAGTGAAGAGTGAAAAGTGAATAATTTGCTACCGCACAGAAGAATATGAAGAATTTTATTGTAAGGACAATAACGGGTGTGCTGTTCGTTGCAGCGATTGTAACCTGTTTTATGAGACCAGAGGCCATGATCTTGCTGTTTGCATTAGTGACAGGACTGACCATTTGGGAGTTCACTGGACTGGTGAACGATTACAAGAATATTACCGTCAATCGGATGATCTGTACCGTGGCTGGCGTCTATTTCTTCCTTGCAATGGCAGGCTATAACAGTGGCCTCACACCATCCTCAGTCTTCATTCCCTATCTCGTCAGCATCATCTACCTGCTGATAGCGGAACTCTACCTCAAGCACCCCGACCCCATTAGCAACTGGGCCTATACGATGATGAGTCAGCTCTACATCGCCCTACCCTTCTCGTTACTCAACGTACTGGCATTCCGTTCCGTTGGCTTCGACATCCAATATACCTATCTTATCCCACTCAGCGTATTCGTCTTCCTATGGATGAACGATACGGGTGCTTATCTCTGTGGTTCCCTGTTAGGAAAGCACAAGCTCTTCCCCCGTATCTCACCGGGAAAGAGCTGGGAAGGCAGTATCGGTGGTGCTATTCTCGTGATGGCCATCGCCATACTGATTTGGTATCTGACAGATAAGTATGGAGTTAACGAACTCAGCCTCAACGCCTTCGAATGGGCAGGTCTGGGACTGACCGTTGTTATCTTCGGTACATGGGGTGATCTGATAGAATCCCTTCTCAAACGTACCTTAGGTATCAAGGACAGTGGAACGATTCTCCCTGGCCACGGAGGTATGCTCGACCGTTTTGATTCCTCGTTGCTAGCGATTCCTGCGGCTGTCGTTTACCTTTATACACTGACACTCATCTAACAGAAAGCCCTCCGCAAAACGGAGGGTTTCTTGTTATTTCGTCTGATAGAGAACATTCAGTGTCGGCGTATAGGTATTCTTCAGAGTAACCGTAATAAAACCACCATCGGTTTCAAACTTCGCCACCTTGTGGTCATCACCTAAGACAGGACAATTAGGCCATGCATCCAGTTCTTTCTCCAATCCGTCACGAAGCTGCTGCCAGAGGTTACGGGTACTGTCATTGGTCGACAGTTCGTAAGTCTCCTGAATCATCTTCAGCGTGTCATGCTGCTGAGCCAGTACCAGATGATACTTTTCGCCAGGATTCCTCATCACCACATTCGTCAGGTCTGAGTCAGAACGGGCAGAGTCAATGGCAAAGCCACGAGCCGTCAAAGAATCACAGAAAGCCTTGAACGGCATACCCATCGACAAACCGCGATAGTTCAGATACTCGGGTTCACTACTACAGGCACAGAGTGCCAAAAAAGCCACAAAAGCTACAAAAATCTTCTTCATAATCATACTAGTTTGATAATTCTGCTGCAAATTTACAAAATAATTATGAATTATGAATTATTAATTATGAATTATTTCGTACCTTTGCACCCATGTTTACAGGATGCCTTCTACTTTTTGCCTTGATAACGGCCCCTGATGACGTTGATTCTATTCGTACGGAACGAATCGACGAGGTCATCGTGACGTCGAACTCCGCCCGCCAACGCCTGCAGAACGTACAGGTTGGTGCTGAACAGCTCCAACTAAAGGAACTGACGACGGCACCACAGCTTTTCGGCGAAACCGACATCATGCGAAGCATCCAACTATTACCGGGCATCAAGGCTGAGAGCGATGCTTCGAGCAGTTTCCAGGTTCGAGGGGGCACCTCTGCCCAGAACCTAGTGCTCTTCGATAACTGTCCTGTCTACAATGTAGGCCACTTAGCCGGTCTTTTCTCGGCTTTCAACAACGATGCCTTAGCAGGCGCCACCCTCTATAAAGGTCTATTACCTGCCCAATACGGCGGTGCCTCATCGGCAGTACTCGACATTAGCGGACGCACAGGCAACAAACAGCAATGGCATGGAGGTGCAACCATCGGCCTGCTGTCTGCCAAAGGTACCATCGAAGGACCGATCATAAAAGACAAACTGTCATTACTCGTTACAGCTCGTCGCACGTATCTCGACGCTTTCCTCAAACTTAGCAAGGATTTCAAGGACAATACGCTCTATTTCTATGATATCAATACGAAGATCGACTGGACGATGACACCACGCGACCAGCTCTTCCTCACCTTCTTCACGGGCTATGACCGCACAGCCTTACAGGACATGATTGATATCCGTTGGCGTAACCTGACGGGTAGTCTGAAATGGCTCCATCATTTCAATGGGAATTCCAATGCTCAGACAACTTTGTTTTATAGCAGTTACGAGAACAACGATGGCGTCGACTTCATGAAACTCAACCTCTGGTATAAAGGCCATATCCGTCAGGCCAGTATCAGACAGGACTTCAATATCTCCCTTGGACAGCACGATCTGAAGGCTGGCCTGCAGTCATCGTTGCTGAATGTGAAATCGGCAGAATGGCAGGTGCTCAGCACTTACGAGAAGGAACAGCGCCGGGCCTGGGAGAATGCTGTGTGGCTCAATGCTACCCTTAAACCATTTGAACGACTGACGGCCACAGCTGGTCTGCGTTTCAGCGCCTTCTCTCCCCTGGGTGGCTCGCTCTACTATGACCTTACCACCGATGGCGAGATTGACTGGTACTATAACTATAAGAAAAACCAAATTGTCAAGACGCACATCGTCTGGGAACCGCGCGTCAGTCTTAACTTCTCGCTCACACCGACACTCAATGTCAAGGCAGCCTATGCCCGGACGTCACAGAACATCCATGCCCTGCGCAACCAGAGCACGTCGACCCCTTTCGACCGCTATACCATCAGTAGTAACGTCGTCAAACCGGAAATTGCCGACCAGATCAGTGCGGGACTCTTCCTCGTCACCCCCGACGAGACCTATGATTTCTCCGTCGAAGGCTACTACCGTAAGATTGCCAATGTACTGGACTATCGCGACGGCAAGACCTTCCGCAGCGAGATCGAGATTGAACGTCTGATTCTACCCGGCGACGGAAAGGCCTACGGTGTGGAGTTCCTTGCCAGAAAGAATAACGGCCGTTTCACGGGATGGCTAGGCTATACGCTGTCGTGGTCGAAGGCTAAGATTGAAGGCATTAACGAAGGACGCTGGTATGACGCCAACAACGACCGTCGTCACGACATCAATCTGGTGGCGATGTACCGTCTGACACCACGGTGGAGTCTCAGCGCAGCCTGGGTATTCAACAGTGGTCAGGCATTTACCGCTCCTAGCGGCAAATACCAGATCATCGACAACTGGATCTACTATTATGCCGAGCGTAACGGCTACCGCGCACCCGACTACCACCGTCTCGATGTCAGCGCTGTCTGGTCTAAGAAATACCGTCGCACAACCCATGAATGGGTCTTCGGCATCTACAATCTCTATAATCGCTACAACCCGTACCTCATCAACTTCGAGGACGGTGAAAATGGCAATGGCACCCGAGCCGTGCAGTATTCACTCTTCGGCATCGTTCCGTCAGTATCGTTTAACATCAGCTTCTAAAAAGAATATATATGAAGTTAAAAGGAAGTTATAGGGAAGTTAAAGAGAAATTCTTGCGTCCCTGCGGTAGCAAGCCAGCTAAGCTGGAGCGAAAGAGACATTACTCCTCTAGCAGCATTATTTGGAATTTTATTCCATGTTTATCTAGGTATTGTCCTTTTAATTTCTCTTTAGCTTCCTTTTTAATCCTTATAACTACTCTTGCAAGTTGCAAGAAAGACATCGACATCGATTACCATCAGGTGCCGTCTCTCTATGTAGTCGAGGCTTCTGTCAGCAATACCAACATGGAGGCCCGCATCAGCCGGACTCAGAACGTGGACGACAACAACACCCAAAGTGACATCAGTAATGCCGTAGTTGTCATCACCGGTGATGATGGCAGCAGCAAAGAACTCAGCTATCTGTCCAACGGACGATACTACGCTAAGGGAAAAGGGACTCCCGGGGTGACCTATACCATCACGGTCGATGTCGACGGTGAGCATTTCACCTCGACCTCCACCATGCAGAACAAACCTACCATCAATTCCTTCAGAGTGATTCGCAAGAAGATTGCTACGGAATGGTTCCAGATCGGTGAGCTGAACTTCCAGGATCTGCCTAACGAAGACAACTGGTACTTCATGCATATCTACCGCAACGACCTAGGCTACCGCTGGGCAGTGCTGAACGACCGCAACGACCCGAACAAGGAACTGCAACAGCTCTTCAACTTTTTCCGTGAGGGCGATAGTGGCAGCGATGTGCTTCGCGATGGCGACGATCTGAGGATAGAGCTCTACACCATCGACCAACGGACCTACGACTATTTCTTCTCTATGCAGATGATGGATAATACAGGCACCAACCCGATTCCTAATTTCTCGGGTGGATGTCTGGGATATTTCTCTGCACACTGGCTGGTGACAAAACCTTTCAAATACTACGCAGCCGACGTTGAAGAAGAGGATTAAAAACCGAAAAAGTCTGGTGGTGTTGTCGGCGTTGCACTTAACTTAATCCGAACCGTAAAAGGAACCTCCAAATCCATATTCTTATACTCCAGTTTGATGGTCATATCATCAAACGACAACACAAGTGCTTGAATCTTTTGTTTCCGATTACCATCCGTATATTCCAAACGGAGGTTGTCGTTGTCGCACTTATAGGTTCCGGCATAGATCGTGTCGCCATAGGTGTCGTAGGCACAGAACGAACCGTCTCTTACCATACCATTAAAAGTACCGTCGTCTTCAAACTTGAAATAGTGATAGACAAAATCCTCGGGAGCCACATCCACGTCACCGATGATCTCCACATCACCTTCCTCCCAGCCACGATACCATGTACCGACAATCTGCTCGCCTAACCTACTTCCGTCATCATCGCCACTTCCACAGGAGAGAAGAAGCAAAGAGGAAAGTGGAAAGAGGAAAGTGGAAAGAGAATACTTCATTCCCTTGAATAGAAACTTGGTGATATATATAATCTGATTATAAAACATTTCTCCTTCCTCTTTCCACTTTTCTCTTTCCACTATTTGATGTTTCCAACCTTCACAAGGTACTCTGCAATCTGCACGGCATTCAGCGCAGCTCCCTTACGGATCTGGTCACCACTGAGCCAGAAAGTCAGACCATTCTCATCACTGATATCCTTACGGATACGACCTACATAGACATCATCCTTTCCTGCTGTCTCCAGAGGCATCGGATAGGTCAGCGTCGTGGGATCATCCTTCAACGTACAACCAGGAGCAGCGGCAATCGCCTTCTGGGCCTCCTCCACACTGATGGGACGCTCGGTCTCGATCCATACGGACTCAGAATGAGAACGCAACGACGAAACACGCACACACATAGCCGAACACTTCGCATCGGTATGCATGATCTTACGGGTCTCGTTATACATCTTCATCTCCTCCTTGGTATAACCATTAGGCTGGAACACGTCAATCTGAGGAATGACATTATAAGCCAACTGGTGAGCGAACTTCTTGATGGTCTTCACCTCACCCTCTTCTACCATCTCCTTATACTGCTGCTGCAGTTCTGCCATTGCAGCGGCACCGGCTCCTGAAGCACTCTGATAAGAAGCCACGTGGATGCGCTTGATGTGAGAGATATTCTCCAGCGGCTGCAGCACCACAACCATCATAATCGTGGTACAGTTAGGATTGGCAATAATACCACGGGGACGGTTCAAAGCATCCTCGGCATTGCACTCAGGCACCACCAAGGGCACATCGTCGTCCATACGGAAAGCCGAAGAATTGTCAATCATCACAGCACCGTATTTCGTAATTGTCTCGGCGAATTCCTTCGATGTACCTGCACCGGCAGAGGTAAAGGCTATGTCTACGTCCTTAAAGTCATCGTTGTGCTGCAACAGCTTCACTTCGATTTCCTTACCCTTAAACGTGTACTTACGGCCTGCACTACGCTCTGAGCCAAACAACACCAGTTCGTCCATCGGGAAATTCCTCTCTGCGAGAATGCGCAGGAACTCCTGTCCTACAGCGCCACTCGCGCCTACAATTGCTACTTTCATCTTGTTTAATTATTATAATGGTTACAATTTGGCTGCAAAGGTACTACTTTTTTTCTATTTTATGAACCATTTATTCACATTATTCACATTTCTTTCCGAAAAAAACACTATCTTTGCACACGAAATGGCAATAGTGGCAGCATATTTCCCCATTACCGACCCCACGATGATTTTCTTCGTCGTGCTGATGATCATTCTCTTTGCACCGATCATCATGAGCAAATTGCGTATCCCGCACATCATCGGCATGGTACTGGCGGGTGTTGTCATCGGCAAATATGGTCTGGACATCCTTGAGCGCGATGTATCTTTCGAGATATTCGGAAGTGTCGGACTTTACTACATCATGTTCCTTGCTGGTCTCGAGATGGATCTGGAGAGTGTCAAACGCAACTCCCGACAATTCCTGATCTTCGGTCTGCTCACATGTTTCGTGCCACTGATCCTCACCTACATCATGTCACGTACCATTTTGGGATACAGTCATCCTGCATCCTTCCTCCTGGGCTGCATCATGGCATCCAACACGCTTATCGCCTACCCCATTGTCAGTCGATACGGTCTGCAACGCCACCCGTCGGTTCAACTGTCCGTCGGTTCCTCGATGATATCCCTTTTCCTGGCACTGGTGATGATTGCGGCCCTATCCACCCTCTTCATTGCCAGCCAAGCCGACAATACCCATTCCTCTCTCTTCCTCTCTCTAGCCACTTTTATCCTGAAACTCACTGGTTTCATCGCCGGTTCCGTCTGGCTCATCCCACGTCTGGCTCGTTATTTCCTCCGCCGCTATTCCGACGCGGTCATGCAGTATATCTTCGTGCTGGCCGTCATGTTCCTTTCGGCAGCACTCTCAGTAGCCATTGGTCTAGAGGGAATCTTCGGTGCATTCTTTTCAGGACTGATCCTTAACAGATATATCCCCAAAGTGTCGCCCCTGATGAACCGCATCGAGTTTATCGGTAATGCGGTCTTCATCCCCTATTTCCTCATCGGTGTGGGTATGTTGATCAATGTGCGCACAGTCTTCACGTCCTTAGAGGTTTTGTTGGTGGTGTGCCTCATCGCCTTCTTCGGCACTTTCGGCAAGGCGGTGGCTGCCTATATCTCCAGTCTTATCTTCCGACTGCCCCAACGTGATGGTAATATGATGTTCGGAATGACCTCTGCACATGCTGCTGGTGCCATTGCTATGGTGATGGTAGGCATGAGGCTCGAGGTTTCACCAGGCGTCTATCTTGTCAACAGCGATATGCTGAACGGTGTCGTCATGATGATTCTCGTCACCTGCATCATCTCCACCATGATGACGGATCATGCCTCCCAGCAGATTGTGCTCACACAAAACCGCGATGCCATCTCATACCCTGGCTCCACAGCGAGCACCAATTCGCCTGATGACGATGAAAAGATTCTGCTTTGCGTCAAATACAAGGAAATTGCGCCCCAACTTCTGTCCTTAGCTTTACTCATGCGCAACCAACGGTTGAATAGAGGACTTGTGGCCTTGAACGTCGTCTACGATGATGAAAAATCCGTCAGGCACCGTGAAATGGGACTCCGTTTGCTAGAGCAACTACAACAACAAGCCTCTGCCGCTGAAGTACAGATGCAGACACAGGTACGCCTGGCCTCCAACATCGCCAACGGCATCAAACACGCCTTCCGTGAGTTCAGCAGTTCCGAGATTATCATGGGTATGCACGTCCATACAGAACGCAACCCAAAATTCTGGGGTGATTTTATCCAAAGTCTCTACAACGGCCTGAACCGACAGATTATCCTCATCCGCTTCGTACAGCCCCTCAATACGTTGCGACGCATTCAGGTGGCGGTGCCCTCAAGGGCAGAGTTTGAGCCAGGCTTCCACCGATGGCTGGAACGTCTGAGCCGTTTTGCAGGACAATTGGACTGTCGCATCCAGTTTCATGGCCGGGAGGAATCACTGGTGCTGATTGCGGAATACATCAACAACCGTCATCCCAATGTCCGGGCAGAATATACGTCGATGGCCCATTGGAACGAGTTGCCACAACTTGCGTCCACCATTCAGGAAGACCACATGTTCGTGGTTATCACCGCCCGTAAAGGCACCATCTCTTACAAGAATGCCTTGGATCGCCTGCCCGATGAACTACAAAAGTTCTTCTCAGGCAAGAACCTCATGATCATCTTCCCCGATCAGTACGGTGATCCGAAGGAAGACCGCATGAGCTTCACCGAGGCCCAGCACCATGAGGAGACATCACTTTATACAACCATCTCACAGTGGATACATAAGAAAAGACAATAGATGCTGAAATTAGGAGAATATCATACACTGAGAATCAAGAAGCGTACAGACTATGGACTGTACCTGGACGGAGGTGACGAAGGAAATATCCTCTTGCCAAACCGTTACGTCACAAAAGATATGCGCATCGGCGAGGAGATAGAGGTGTTTATCTATCTTGATCAGGACGAACGTACCATCGCTACTACAGAGCACCCGATAGCAAAAGTCGGAGAGTTCGCATGGATGGAGTGTGCGTGGACCAATGAGTATGGGGCTTTCCTGAACTGGGGACTGATGAAAGACCTATTCTGTCCCTTCCGTGAACAGAAACAACGCATGGAGCGTGGTAAGAAATACTATGTTTACGTGATGGAAGACGAGAAAACCCACCGTCTGATGGCCACAGCTAAGGTAGAACGCTATCAAAAGAAAACGGGCCATGAACTGGCCCTGGATTTCTCAGAAGAACTGCTGCGCTACCTTTATGAGCACGAGGGATATTGCGACTTAGGTGACAAATCGCCCGCAGAAGAGATCGCTGCCCGCTTCGGTGTTTCAAAGAAAGTCTTCAAACAGGCCGTTGGCGACCTATACAAGCGACAGATCATCACCATCGAAGAACAAAAGATAGAGTTAAAAAGATAATTCATCAAGAATTTGAGAATTAGAGAATTGAAATCCTTGAGGACTTATAATTAAATCCCCAAGGGATAAATTCTCTAATTCTCAAATTCTTGATTATTAAACTAATGGATCTTGAACCATTCCATCTTTCAGATGGATAGTACGGTCTGTCAGTTCTGCCAGGCCTTCGTCATGCGTGACGATCACAAAGGTCTGCCCAAACTTGTCACGCAGGTCGAAAAAAAGCTGATGGAGCTCTGCCTTGTTCTTAGAATCCAACGAGCCTGATGGCTCATCAGCCAGAATCACCGCCGGATTATTGATCAGCGCACGGGCCACAGCCACACGCTGTTTCTCACCACCGGAGAGTTCATTGGGTTTGTGCGAGGCACGCTCACTCAATCCCATAAACGCCAGTAGTTCCTTCGCCCGCTTCTTGGCCTCCTTTTGCGAAACGCCTGCAATATAGGCAGGAATCATGATATTCTCCAGCGCCGTAAATTCAGGCAACAACTGATGGAACTGAAACACAAAGCCTAGATGCTGGTTGCGGAAGTCACTCAGTTTCTTCGTCGACAGTTTACTGGTGTCAATACCATCTACAACAACACGGCCTGCATCCGGCTTGTCCAGCGTACCGATTATCTGCAACAAAGTAGTCTTACCGGCACCAGAGGGTCCGACAATACTCACCACCTCACCCTTATCTATATGGAGGTCGATGCCCTTCAGCACTTCCAACGCCCCAAAACTCTTATGGATATTCTCAATTGTTATCATATTGACGGCAAAGGTACAAAAAAAAACTGAAACGACGTCAATAACCTGCCATTATTGCGCAATAACCCGCCCTTATTACGAAATAACCCCTCCTTATTCAGCAATAAGGAAGGGTTATTATATATCGTTAAAGTAATCAGAGATTACTCTGCGATACAAATAGATACACGGTTCAGATCATTCTCAGCGAACGGCTGTACGCGAGAACCCTTAGAATCGTAGCTGATACGACTTGCAGAAATGCCATAGTCGTTGATCAGAGACTTCACGACAGCGTCAGCACGACCAGCGGCCAGACGGTCGTTGATCTTGTCATTACCGGTACCGGCATCAGCATAACCAGTGACAACCACCTTTGACTCGGGATACTTCTTCATATACTCAGCGATATCCTTCACCTTCTGAGCCTCAACAAGTGTAATCTCAGTCTTGTTGATAACGAAGAAGACGTCACGACGAATCGGCTCAACCTTCTCAACCACAACGGGAGCGGGTGCAGGAGCTACGACAGGTTCGGGCTCGACAACAGGCTCGGGCTCTGGAGCGGGAGGCGGAGGCAGGATCTTGTTGTAGGTCTTACCCAAATTGATCTTCAGGCCAACGAGGGCGTTGAAGTACCAGTCAGGGTTACCAGCCTTCTTTGAGTTGTACTTGTCAGAGAGGATGTTGGCATTTCCCTCAATGGTGAATGCAACAGCATCAGAGATCTTGATGGCAGCCTCCAGACCGGCACGGCCGAAAGGACGTACCTCTGTACCACTCCAAACATACTCCAACTCATATTTTGAAGCGTTGAAGCCAAGGTCCTGAGCAATACCCTGTGCCTGACCATTACCCCAGGCGATATTCATGCCACCGCCAAGGAAAGCATTCAGGTTGAACACACGGTTGGGATTCCAACCACAGAACAAGTTGCTGAGGTTGAACATCAGGTCGAGACCCGGAGCTACATAATAGAAGCTGTAGTCCTTGGTGAGAGGAGGATTGCCATAGCCATTCCAGCCACCCTTTGACTGCCATGCATTACCCTGCAGACGAAGGGCAAAGACGGGGCTGAACTGGTAGCCGAGAGCTACCTGGGCATTGGGAGAGAGCAGCTTGTCGAATGCGGCCTCACCCAAAGTGTACTGAGCACCAAAACCAGCGTTTACAAAGAAATGCTTCTTGAACTCATACTTAGTTCCATCAGCAGTCTCGTAAGTGGCCTGGGCCATGACCGCAGAGCTGCAGCAAAGCAGCAAGGCAGCCATTAATGTCTTTATATTCTTCATAAACTACAATATAATGTTAATGTTTACCTTTCTTAGTCATTACTCTTCAACAGGCTCCTCACTCTGCAAATCAACACGCGTAGTGGCTGTCTCTTCAGGAAGCGTCAGATACCAATAGTAACCATAACGAACCGGTTTTATGAGACACTGCAGGGTATTCTGCATAGGATTGTCAGGCTCTTTCTCAAAGTACTTAATGGTATAGAGCACTTCACAGTCATCCTCAGAGAACATATTCACCTGAGTAATCTCGTAATCGAGAACAGGGAACGACTTCAACTGATTCAGAATTTCAGCCTTACGCTTATCACTGATAGCAACTGGTTCTGCATCACCATTAGGTTGGTAGAGCATTGCCATAGCACTATCGGTTTGATTCTCCTTCAGAAAATCAAGATACTTTTTCACGTTATACAGTACAGCCAACGTGTCTGTCGACGTACGCTGCATGGTTGTATTTTCACGCGGATCGATATATCCATTATCATCCTTAGGAGTTTCTTGTTTCTTACCGCCACAAGCAACGACAAGCGAAACCACGAAAGTGAAGAGTAAAAACTTAACAGAATTCTTCATGAACATGTCTTGATTTCTTGAAAAAGAGTGCTCCAAACAAAGTCGGAGCACTCCTCTTGTTATTGATTGATTATCGAATAATCAACTTTCAATTAATTGTTGCCAGGATAAGCATTGATTGTCACACCTGATGCAACCTTACCACGAGGATAGAGGCGAACCTTAGCTTCCTTCGTTACCTCACCGAAGCCATACTTAGCCTTGACAGGGATGTAAATCCAAACTTCCTCCTCAACGTTAGAACCACCGTTGTTCTTGAATACCAGATAGTCAACACCATTCCAGGTCTTCTTCTCAACTGAGAGGCGGATGTTACCATTGGTCAGAATGCTAATCTGAGCAGCAGTCATCTTATTAGTATCATCAGACTTAATCTCATTGCCATTAACCTTCAAACCATACTTCACATCAGCAAGATTCCACTCGGGATCCTCAACCTCATAGTACTTCCAAAGAGCCTGACGGTACTTCACGAACTCACCAGCATTAGCAGCAGGAGCAGTGTTCTTAACCTCATAACCACGGAAGTCGGTCATTTCGAATGCATCGTCGCAACGAACACAAGTACCAGAAGCATAACCTTCCTCGAATGCGCCCTTAAGATTAGCATTGATAGCCAGAGGCTCAACCAGATAGAACTTATAGTTCTTAACAGGAATAATGTTCCAATCATTCAGAGTACCCCAGATACCCATCTGGATGCCCTTCGTGTGAGAGTATTCAGGAGCTACACCAATTTCTTTCGGAGTAATCTTGTTCAGCAGAGCCTGGTTAGCAGGATTATGGTGATCAGCATAGAGTACAGCATAGTTGTACTTCTTGCCACCCCATGCGCTGTTGACATTGTCCCAAGCAACATGAGCGTCATCAGACTGATCATATTCACCTGTAGCGTGGAAGTCTTGCTTCTGACCCCACCACTCGAGCTGCAGAGCCTGTTTACCAGCGTTGGTCTCAAGTTTGTAAGCGCCTGCGGTCTTCCAATTGATCTTGCTCAAAGCAGGACTATTGGTATTGCTTGCGGGACGATAACCAGCAAACTGCTGATATGTTGGGTCAGCCGCACCAACTTTGCTCCACTTATTTGTAGAAGCATCCCACACGCCATTACCCTTAATAGCATCAGGACCTGTCCAAGTGAACTGCATATCCCAAGTACTGCACTCGCCAAGCAGATTCTTTACGATAAACTGAGGAACATCCTTCTTCAGCTCATAAGAGAACGGATTGGTAATAGAGTTGTAGAATACACAGTAGTCTGTACCAGCCTCTACAGTATTATTAGCCTTGTTGTAAAGCTGCATACCAACTGCAGGAGCATCAATACCATAGGTCTTACCCGGAACAATCTTACCATTCTTGATGAGATTATACTGAGCAGTGTTATACTGTACAGGCAGTACATAGTGCTCTGCATACTTATCAAACCAATAGTTGTCGTAGTAACCATTAATTTGTGGTAATGTCGGCAACGTAATAGTCCACTTGAAGTTCATGCTCAAGTCAGGATATTCTGTCGGCAGGATAGAGTGGAAGGTGATCTTCGCAGTGAAGGTCTTGCTCTCAGAAGGATAGATGTTTGCAATCTCAGCCGGCATCATTGACCATGTTGCAATCAGGGCATCACCCTGCTCATTAGTGGTCTGCTTAACAACGGGTTTACCAGGAGTCTGTGCTGCACTGAGCAGGCTCAGATGAGTACCGGTATATGTAACAGCACCAACTGTGGGCAGATGAGCGGGATCCATGTAGACCGCAGCAAATGTCTTCTGTGACATACCATTGATTTCCTTAACGCCATTTGCATAAGCCTTATCAATGAACCACAACCACTTAACACCAACTTCACCATTCAAATCACATGGTTTCAAAACGCTTGATGTCTCATAATCACCAATGTGAACGGGCTTCTTAACTTCCTCAATCCACTTAATCTTCATGTAGCGCTGGTCAACAATGTTACCATTCTTGGTATCGATCAACTCAATACGAATGATAGGCTCCTTACCAACACAAGCACGGTTGTCAACGATAGAAGTACCATCGAGCTGAGGAACAGTAGCAGTTACAATACCAGTAATAGGATCAACCTTAGCAAACTTCTGCTGGTCGGTAGAGTGGTCAACGTCCATCTTGTACTCCTTAGTAGGAATAGCGAAGCGGAACTCCAGACCATACTTCTTCAACTGGTCAACTGTAATCTGATGATCATTCTTAGTATGCTTTGCAACATAACCTGCAGCAGTATTATCGTCAATACCTGCACAAGTAGCAGCATCAAGCGGAGTCTCAATATCACAAGCGGTCACAATAGCAGCAACATCGAAAGTCTTATTATAGGCAACCTCTGCATAAACCAACTCCTTAGCGTCAACATCCTGCTGATACATTGTTACAGAATCAGTGAAGTGGTGAGTATTATAACCCTTAGCAGCGTGTGCACCATTACCATCCTTCCAATCCAGCATCTCAACTTCATTATCGCGACCCTTCCAAGGCAACTTAGCAATGCGCGGAGTGCGAATCTTCTCGACGAGACGGCTATTCTCAGAAACGATGTCAGCAGCATCAACCTTCTGACCAGCAACAGTAGTCTCCTTGCGAGGAACCTTCAGAGCAACGATATAAATATCGCCAGAAGGAGGAGTATTCAAATCACCCTTCAGTTTTGCGTCATTAACGAACCAGTCTGCCTTCTTCAGGTTAACCTTAATCAGACCCTTCTTGCCCTGATAGTTCCATTCAGAAATTCCATTGAACTCAACGGGAGACTTAACAGTAGCAGCACGTGTCTCAGCAGTAGCAGCGAGGAACTCAATATTATCCTCGTCAAGGCTTGCACGATCAACGATAGAAGGATTCAAACGGTAGTATGCCTCAGCAGTACCATCATCAACTCTTACAGGATTAGCCTTAGCAACATACTGATTATGAGTTCCTCTTCCGAGACCTGATGTACCACCCAGCATTGGGGTGTACTGCAGTGATGTAAACTCGATAGCCTCAATACCGCCAATGAAGAGCTGCGGAACAAGTGAAATGCTCTTCAGGCTCTTGCTAACGAACAATACCAGGTTAGAGAGGTTTTCATTGATCTTATTCTGAACCTTCTCATCAATCTTAGAGAAATCCTCAGTCAACTTCTTGGTGTCAGCCTGGAGCTTGTCGATGTCACCAGTAACCTCACCCTCACCATAGAGTTTCTTGTTAAGTTCAGCAATTTCATTAGTAAGGTTTTCCTTAACCTTGGCAATCTCAGTATTTACCTCCTCGATAGCCTTAGCACGATCTTCAGCCTCAGCCTGAACCTTCTTAGCAGCATCATCACTCATATCCTTCTTGAGATCAGCGAGTTTGCTAGCGAGAGTACCATTCTTAAGATCACCGAGGAAATCATTGATAGCCTTAACCTGGATAATCAGAGCCTCACAAGCAGCAACTCTCTCATTAAGATTCAGCTCAGCGAAATCCTGCTTAAACTTATTGAAATCAGACAGATCAGCCTTCTTTGCAATCTCAGCCTTGAGTGCATCATTGATATCATTAATCAACTTATTAGCCTTCTCGATATCACCGGTAACGGCAGTATACTTAGTAATGATATCATCTTCGATAGCCTTCTTAGCAGCATTGAAGTCACTAACAGCCTTCTCAAGATCCTTAACGTTTGCCTTTGTGCCAAGAGCTGTATTGATTTCCTCAACAGCAGCCTTCAGAGCATCTTCAGCGGCTTTCTTGTTTTCATCTACAGTCTTCTCAACACCAGCGATCTTCTCGTTGAACTTCTTCTCTGTCTCAGCAAGGTTCTCACCGAACTCTTTCTGAACTTTGGCGATGAGATCCTCAAGACGAGCACTCTCCTCAGCACCCTTCTTCTCAATCTCCTCCTTCAGAGTATTGATAGCCTCCTGCAGCATAGCGGGAGTTACGAGGGCATCAACCTGAGCCTGCAGCTTAGCGAAGTTGTCGTTAACATTCTCCTTCAGCTCCTTATAGAAAGCGTTCAGCTGGTCAACAGCACTCTGCTCAGCCTTAGCAGCAACAGCCTGAGTCAGTGAGTTCACTGAAGCCTGAAGAGCCTTGATGGTCTCCTGAATGTTAGCAATATCAGACTGAGGAACGGTAGTCTTCATCTGCTCGATAAGAGCTGCCAGCTTCTCGTTGATCTTCTCAACAGCATGGTCAATGTCCTTCTGATCAGCCTTGGTATCTACCAGTGCTGAAAGGTTGTTCAGATCATTCTTCAGATTGTTAACCTCACTCTTGAAAGCACCGAAGTCTTCCTTTGCGACCTTACCGTCAACAGCAGCGTTCAGAATAGCGATTGCATTGTCAACATAAGTAATGTCAGCTTTCTTCTCGATGAGAGCCTGCAGAGAAGCCAGTGCAGAGTCAATAGCACTCATCTTAGCCTCATAAGCAGCATTCAAAGCAGCGAGATTAGACTCCAAAGTAGCAACCTTAGAAGCCAAAGCGTCAACACTTGACTGATCTGCCTTCTTATCGATGGCAGTGTTCAGCTCAGCCTTGGCATCAGCAATCTGAGTCTCAAGCTGAGACTTTGCTGTAGCCAGTTCCTGCTGCAAAGCAGTCTTCTGAGTCTGCAACTCTGTCTTCAAAGAATTCAGATTACTCGTAAGAGTAGTCAATTGATCTTGTACGGCCTTAATCTCCGCCTTGTTGGCATTGATGTCGTCATCGTAGTCCTTACAAGATACGAACGCACTTACAGAAGCAAAAAGGAATGCTCCCATAAGCAGTTTACTGAAAATCTTTCTTTTCATACGATTAAAAAATTAAATTAATAAAAAAAATTAAGTTGTTGTACTTCTATTATTCTTCTCTCAAATATCGCCCCTAGAAAGCTCCCGAAAGCAGACGTCAGGGCACTGTATCTCCTAGACGGATTTACATTTTTGGTGCAAATATAGATATAATTCTGAAAACTTGCAAACAAAATCGAATATTTTTTTAAAAAAAAGCTAAAAAACTGCGTTTTTAATGCATTTTCTTATAAAAAATTGCGATTTTTGTTCGAAATCCTCTTTATTTATCGGGGTTTGCACACTTTCTGTTGTCATTGTTTCTGCTTCGTAGCGTTACCAGGTCCTCCTATACCTTATTTATTATTATATATTATTGGTTGTTTAATCTATTTTCGCATGCAAAGGTACTGCTTTTTTGGGGAAAAACAAGTAATTTTGCGATTTTTTATTAGAATTCTGCTGACTTTGGCGTTCTGGGGAACGGAATGACGTCGCGGATGTTCTGCATACCGGTGACGAACAGGATGAGTCGTTCGAAGCCCAGACCGAAACCGGCATGGGGACAGGATCCCCAACGACGGGTATCGATATACCACCACAAATGAGTCTGGTCCATCTGGCGACGTTCAATCTCAGCCATCAGCTTATCATAGCTCTCCTCACGCACTGATCCACCAATGATTTCTCCGATCTGCGGGAACAGCACATCAGTACCCTGCATGGTAGGTCCGGGGGCGACAGCACCCTTGTAACCAACGGAGCCCTCACCCTGTGCTTCGTTCTGTTTCATATAGAATGACTTGAAGGCACGGGGATAGTCGGTCATGATAACCGGCTTCTTGAAATGCTCCTCCACGAGGTAGCGCTCATGTTCGGATGCGAGGTCGTCACCCCAGTTGCATGGGAACTCAAACTTCTTACCGTTCTTGATTGCCTCCTGCAGGATATTGATACCCTCGGTATAAGGCAGACGGACGAAAGTTTCCTTAAGCACACCCTCCAAACGGGCAATCAAGGTCTTGTCGATCATCTGGTTCAGGAAGGCAAGATCGTCCTGACAGTTATCAAGGGCCCACTTCACGCAATATTTAATGAAATCTTCTTCAAGATCCATCAGTTCCTCCTGATCGAGGAAGGCCACCTCGGGTTCCACCATCCAGAATTCTGCCAGGTGGCGAGGGGTGTTTGAATTTTCAGCGCGGAAGGTAGGACCGAAGGTATAGATAGCACCCAGAGCCGTAGCGCCGAGTTCACCTTCGAGCTGTCCACTCACGGTCAGCGAGGTCTGTTCACCAAAGAAATCATCGTCATAGATGATCTTACCCTGCTCGTCCTTCTTCAGGTCGTAGAGGTTCTTGGTGGTTACCTGGAACATGTTGCCTGCACCCTCACAATCACTAGCGGTAATCAGCGGGGTGTGGAAATAGAAGAAGCCATGCTCATGGAAATAGGTATGAATGGCCATCGCCATGTTATGGCGGATACGCATCACAGCACCAAAGGTATTGGTACGCAAACGCATGTGGGCATTCTTACGCATCGCCTCAAAGCTCTGACCCTTCTTCTGCATAGGATAGTCATTGCCACAGAGACCATACACCTCCAGCTTAGCAGCCTGAATCTCACTGCTCTGTCCGGCACCCTGACTCTCCACCAAGGTTCCTTCGGCACAGATACAGGCACCAGTAGTGATATCCTTCAACAACTGCTCGTCGAACTTCGTGGGGTCAACCACCACTTGCACGTTCTTGATCGTCGATCCGTCATTCAGCGCAATAAAGTCAACAGCCTTCGAGCTGCGGTGCGTACGCACCCAGCCCTTCACGCAGACCTCCTTACCATATTCCGTGCTCTTCAGCACATCAATTATCTTTGTTCTTTTCACTTTTTTACCTTTTTACATTTTTACCTTTATTCGTAGGCTCCCATTCTCAGGCGATCAACCTCATCTTCTGTCAGATATCTCCAGTCGCCTCTCTTCAAATTCTTCTTCGTCAGTCCTGCAAACTGAACACGGTCCAGCTTCAGCACTTTATAGCCCAGGCTCTCGAAGATACGGCGAACGATACGGTTCTTGCCTGAGTGGATCTCGATACCCACCTGCTTTTTATCCGTCGGATGGGCGTACTGCACATCATCGGCCTTGATCTCACCATCCTCCAACTGGATACCTGTGGCAATCTGCTCCAGGTCATGAGCCGAGCAGGCCTTGTCGAGGAAGACATGATAGATCTTTTTCTTGAGGTACTTGGGATGGGTGAGCTTAGAGGCCAAGTCGCCATCGTTGGTCAACAGAAGAACACCCGTCGTATTACGGTCGAGACGGCCCACGGGATAGATGCGCTCATGACAAGCGTTCTTCACCAGGTCCATCACCGTCTTACGCTGCTGCGGATCATCAGCGGTAGTGACATAGTCCTTCGGCTTGTTAAGCAGCACATAGACCTTCTTCTCGATGACAACGGGCTGATCGTGGAAACGAACCTCATCAGTACGCAGTACCTTGGTGCCGAGTTCGGTGACCACCTCACCATTGACAGTGACAACACCTGCCTGGATGAATTCATCGGCCTCACGACGACTGCAGACACCGGCATTAGCCAGGAACTTATTCAGACGAAGCGGCTCATTGGGATCGAAATTGATTTCCTTATACTCAATGCGCTTCTTCATGCTGTACTTGGCATTCGGATCGTAATCGGCTGAATGAGGACGCTGTTTCTTATAGGGAGCGCCACCATAAGGCTTGGCACCCTTATTAAACTTGTTATAGCCACCATTGGGATTGTAACCACCCTGCTGACGAGGCTGGTAACCGCCACGGGGCTGATAACCGCCACGAGGCTGGTAACCGCCACGAGGCTGGTAGCCACCCTCACCCTGTTGACGAGGTTGGTAACCACCACGAGGTTGATAACTGCCTTCATTCTGCTGACGAGGCTGGTAACCACCACGAGGTTGATAACCGCCTTCATTCTGCTGACGGGGCTGGTAGCCGCCACGGGACTGATAACCGCCACGAGGCTGGTAACCGCCCTCACGGGACTGACGGGGTTGATAGCCGCCAGTGCGGGGAGCACTCGACTGCAGTCCTGCACCAAAACCTTCGGGACGGAAACCGCCCTCATCATTGCTGCGCTTAAAGGCAGGACGCTCTGAAGCGGGATGCTGACCTGTATGTATACGGGGGCGCGGTGAACGGCCCGGACGGAATTCACGTTGTTCTCTCTGAAAACCCTCTTTTTTCTCTTCCTGAGGCGTGTTCTCTTGATTCATGTTCTCAATATCCATTTTTACTCGTTTTTTGTATTATACCTTATTTATATATATATGTTATCCAGATTGCTGGAAATAAACTGTTAGATTCCTGTGTAAGTTGAGGGTGTGATGGCACGAAGTTCTTCTTTTACCGACTCGCTGACATCGAGCGTATCGATAAAGCGAGCAATGGTCTCGGCTGTGATGCCCTCATTGGTACGGGTCAGGGCCTTCAAAGTCTCATAAGGATTGGGATAGGCCTCACGACGGAGGATGGTCTGAATACCCTCGGCCACCACGGCCCAGGTATTGTCAAGATCCTGCTGCAGCTTCTGCTCATTGAGAATCAGCTTACGGAGTCCCTTCAAGGTGCTCTGGAAAGCTATCAACGCATGCCCCATCGGTACCCCAACATTACGCAATACTGTTGAATCAGTCAGATCTCGCTGCAAGCGACTTACCGGCAACTTCGCAGCCAGGAACTGCAGGATGGCATTGGCGATGCCGAGATTACCCTCTGAGTTCTCGTAGTCGATGGGGTTTACCTTATGAGGCATGGCACTACTGCCTACCTCACCCTTCTTGATCTTCTGCTTGAAATAGTCCATGGAGATGTACATCCAGAAGTCGCGATCAAGGTCGATGACGATCGTGTTGATACGCCGCATGGCATCGAAGAGTGCACCCAACCAGTCGTAGTTGGAGATCTGAGTGGTATACTGCTCACGCTCCAGACCCAGTTTCTCAGATACGAACTTATTGCCGAACTCACGCCAGTCGTATTGGGGATAGGCCACATGATGGGCGTTGAAATTACCCGTTGCACCACCGAACTTCGCGGTGATGGGGGTATCCTTCAACGAGCGGAGCTGCTCTTCCAGACGATAGACATACACCATAATCTCCTTACCCAGACGCGTCGGCGAAGCCGGCTGTCCATGGGTCTTGGCAAGCATAGGTACCGTCTTCCAGGCTTCAGCATAATCATGCAACTGCTCGATGAGCTCCTCCAGCAACGGGATATACACCTCTGCCAATGCCTCCTTGATTGACAATGGCACCGACGTATTATTGATATCCTGCGAAGTAAGACCAAAATGAATGAATTCCTTAAACCCATTGGACCCATTCAACCCGTTCTGCTCAATTTCCTCCTTGATATAATACTCCACCGCCTTGACATCGTGATTGGTAATCGCCTCAATCTCCTTCACCCGCTGGGCATCAGCGGGCGTAAACTCTCTGTAGATATCACGTAGTGGTGCAAACAGGCTATGGTCGAAATCTGCCAACTGCGGCAGAGGGAGTTCGCAGAGTGTGATAAAGTACTCTATCTCTACGCGAATGCGGTATCGGATAAGCGCATACTCAGAGAAGTATTCTGCCAGTGGCTCCGTCTTGCTCCGATAGCGGCCATCAATAGGCGAGATGGCTGTCAGCAATGATAAATCCATTTTTAATTGTAGTCCTAACGATCGATAATTATCTTTCTATTCTTTCTCTCAAATATTCAAGTGTGTCGAAATTTGCGTGCAAAGGTACGGAGAAATTCAGAATCTGCAAAATTTTCTCACGAAAAAATGCAGATTCCGACATTTTATAACTGATAAAGGTCGTTGGCAGCCAGCAAATCGACTTTAATCTCAGACAAAGCAGCCTCACAGGCTTCCAGGTCTGAAGGACGAATGATGACATGTGCCACATCGCCATTGGCAAAAGAGTACATATACTCGATGAAGATGCCTTTCGACGAGAGATGCTTCAGAACCACAGCCAAAGAACCGCTGACATTGGGACACACGAAACCGATGACGTCGGTGATCTTCACAGCGAAATGCTGCTCCTTCAAAACCTGATAGGCCTTGTCGGGCTCAGACACGATACAACGGAGAATGCCGAAATCACTGTTATCAGCAATACTCATAGCGGAAAGGTTGATACCGGCATTACCGAGGGCTTCGGTCACTTCTGTCAGACGGCCGGATTTGTTCTCAAGGAACACGGATAGTTGTTTTGCTTTCATATCTTTGACAATTAGAAATTTTTGACTATAGATTATAGAGATTATAAAACTAGAGTTGGCGCTTGTCGATGACGCGCTTGGCTTTGCCCTCAGAACGCTCGATGCCCTTCGGCTCTACGAGCTTCACCTTGAAGCCGAGGCCAATCACACTACGGAGCTCGCCTTCAAGTTTCTTCTGCAAACCAACCATCGTCGACATATCGTCGGTGAAGTACTCATCCTTGACCTCCACCTTAAGCTCGGAGGTATCGGTATTGTTCACACGGTCGACGGTCAACAAGAAGTGGGGTTCAAATTCTTTCTGCTTGAGAATCACATCCTCAATCTGCGATGGGAAGACATTGACACCACGGATGATAAGCATATCATCGCAACGACCCAGAATACGGTCCATGCGCACGAGCGTGCGCCCGCACGTACATTTTTCATAGTGTAGGGCCGTCAGGTCGTGAGTTCGATAACGGAGCAAAGGCATACCTTCCTTGGTCAGATGGGTGAAGGTCAGTTCACCGAAGGTTCCTTCGGGAAGGGATTCACCGGTATTGGGATCCAGAATCTCGGGATAGAAATAGTCTTCATTCAGGTGGGTACCATGCTGGGCTTCGCACTCATAACCCACACCGGGACCGGCAATCTCCGAGAGTCCGTAGATATCGTAGGCCTTAATGCCCAGCGAGGCTTCCAACTTGACGCGCATCTTTTCCGTCCAGGGCTCGGCACCAAAAACACCTACCTTCAACTTGAATTCGTCACGTGCCCACTCGCACTCGTTCAGGGCTTCTCCCAAGAACATGGCGTAACTGGGGGTACAGCAGAGAATGGTCGTACCGAAATCGTGCATCAGCGTGATCTGTTTTTGAGTATTACCCGACGAGATGGGAATCACCGAGGCACCAATGTTCGTGGCACCATCATGGGCACCAAGGCCACCTGTAAACAGACCATAGCCATAGGCCACCTGGAAGATATCGTCTTTGCCAGCACCATAGGCGGTAAAAGCACGGGAGATGGCCTCCGACCACATGGCGAGGTCCTTACGGGTATAGAGCACCACAACAGGTTTTCCAGTGGTACCCGATGAGGCGTGGATACGAACAATCTGTGACATGGGTACGGCAGCCAGACCGAAGGGATAGTTATCACGGAGATCGAGCTTGTTGGTGAAGGGCAACTTAACAATATCGTCAATGCTTTTGATATCACCAGGCTCCAACCCCATTTCCTGGAACTTCTGACGGTAGAAAGGGGTATTGTAATAAACGTACTCGGCCATTTTCACAAGCCGACGACTCTGAATCTCGCGAAGCTGTTCGCGATCCATACACTCAATGTTTTGATTCCAAATCATAAGTCTTTGTCTTTCGTTTTATGGGTTTGTTGGGTTTATGCGGCAAAGGTACAACTTTTTTTGGAGATAGGAGTTAAAGGGGAGTTAAAAGGAGTTAAAGGGAAGCAAAAGGGACAAATGATTAACTCTCAAATGAAAGAAGAGAGCTTCTTTCGAAACTCTCTTCTTTTGTGGGCGTTGACGGATTCGAACCGCCGACCCTCTGCTTGTAAGGCAGATGCTCTAAACCAGCTGAGCTAAACGCCCTTTTTGTTTTGCGGGTGCAAAGGTACGAAGAAAAAGTGGAAAGAGGAAAGAGAAAAGAGGAAAGTTGTTGAAAATTGAGTTTTTTTAACGTTTTACATCAAAAAGACCGTCAATATCTGCCTGCGGAAGGATGGCAAAGATGGATTTCCCGTCGGGCGTATAGTTCACATTAGAACAGGAAAAGAGGCTATTCACAATATTCTCCATCTCCTCATTCGACAAGACTTGTCCGTATGGGATAGCGGCGGCACGCGCCAACGACAGATGCAATGACTGAACCACCGACAAACCGACCACCTGCGAAGCTGCTCCTTCCTGCGCATCGTGGTCAGCAACATCTGAAAGAATCTGTTGAATAAGAGGAATCGGATCAATCCCCTCCATACCGGCAGGAATGCCATTCACCGCGAATGTACCACCTCCTAATGGACTAAAGTCGAAGCCAATACTTGAAAGCTCTGGAAGAATCTGCTCCATCATGACCGTATCCGATGGTGACAACTGTATGGTCTTCGGGAACAGCAAACGCTGAGAAGGGGCCCCACCCCCTGAAGAGCCTGCTGTTGCATAACGCTCGAAAAGGATACGGACATCAGCCCGATGCTGGTCAATCACCATCAGACCAGACTTAACCGCCGTCATAATATACTGGCCCTTATACTGGTAATGGGCAGGCGACTTATCAGACAGAAGCCGCGATGTCACCACCATTCCTTCACCTTGATCTTCCCCGAAAAGTGATGTCTCGGTCGCATCGGGGACTGCAGGCGTCAATCCTTCATAAAGCGACTCCCAAGAGGAGGGGGCACGATGGGAAGAGGGATGGTCAAAGGGGTTGTAGGAGGGGTTGTAAGTGACTTTCGGCGCCTGAACATTGTCACGCGAAGGATCAAAAACAGGAATCTCGGGCTTGTCTACGGTATCAAAGTCTATAGAGGGAATCTCACAGAACTTCCCGATGGCATCGCGAACGACAGCTACCAACAATTGCCAGATAGCCTGTTCGTTCTCAAACTTGATCTCTGTCTTCGTGGGATGGATGTTCACGTCGATATCCGAGGGGTTGATCTCAAAATAGAGGAAATACGGCGGTTGCATACCTTCTGGAATCAGACGCTCATAAGCGGTCAACACGGCCTTATGGAAATAGGGATGCTTCATATAACGGCCGTTGACGAAGAAATAGTCGTTGCCACCCTTCTTCCTGGCAGTCTCAGGCTTCGATACGAAACCAGTCACACGACACATCACGGTATCTGCCTCCACTGGCAACAGATCCTGACCATACTGCTTACCAAAAACATCGGTAATACGCTGCCGCAGACTACCTGGCTTCAGATTTAACAATTCCGCCCCATTATGATGGAAAGTGAAATGGATATCGGGATACACCAACGCAATACGCTGGTAGGCAGTGAGGATATTGTTCAACTCAGTGGCATTCGACTTGAGGAACTTCCTACGGGCAGGCACATTATAAAAGAGGTTCTCCACACGGAAATTGCATCCCACCGGACAGGCCACAGGTTGCTGGTCGATAACCTTCGATCCTGCAATAGAGAGGTGCGTTCCAATCTCGTCGGTTGCCATGCGCGTTTGCAACTCAACCTGTGCCACAGCGGCTATCGACGCCAATGCTTCACCTCTAAAACCCATCGTATGGAGGGCAAAAAGGTCATCGGCCTGCTTGATCTTCGACGTTGCATGACGCTCAAAGGCCAGACGGGCATCCGTTGACGACATCCCACAACCGTCGTCAATCACCTGAATAGAAGTGCGACCAGCATCAACTACAATCACATTAATGGTCTTGGCCCCAGCATCAACAGCATTCTCCACCAGCTCCTTAATCACAGAAGCCGGCCGCTGGATCACCTCACCAGCAGCAATCTGGTTGGCAACACTGTCGGGAAGAAGATGGATAATATCTGACATGATTATTTCTTCGGTCGCCAGTTAAAGATATCATAACGGTCACGAGGACGGACATAGTCGTACCAGGCAAAGCCTTGGAGGCGCCTCTTATCGGCTGGGATCTGATTAGGCGGATACATCGTACCAGAGGTCTTCGGGGTCCAGACACGCTCCAATTTACGGTCCTTCAAAAACATACGCATCTCAGTGGTCTCCTGGTAATTGTAGATAATGGCTACAGAGTCGCCTTCTTCGAAGAAATAACCAATTAACACATTATCCTTGGCCTGGGTCTCATGGATCTTACCATCAATGAAATAGGCAAACATCTCTTTCGACGACACTTGGTTATACAACGCGGTATCACTCTTCAACTGCTGGATGGAGAAGGCATTGTTGATGACATGGGCATGATCGATAAGGGAGTCTTTCAGAAACACATCAATCCGGTCGCCTAACAACTGTTGGTTGTAGTTCCAGACAATGGGATCGAAATACATCGTCATACACGAGTCGAGGGAGTTGTAGACCAACGAGTCGCAGACGGCCTGCACATCAGTACGATAGGCACGGACATGATGATAGGCATGGATCTTACGATATACGGAATCGGTCTCGATGTTAAAGGTGATAACCTTCAAGGTGTCGGCATGCACAAAAAGGGAGTCACCCTGAGAATAGTCAATGGCAACAGCAGAGTCGGTACACAAAGCATAACCAGTGTTCTCCCAGTATTCACCGTAGTTGCCGGTCATCTTGTTCTTGTTCACAGAGTCGACATAGATGACGTTGCGGAAAGCCTGACTGAAACCTAACTTACTGTCGTAATAGACACTGTCGCCTACCATCGACTTACCCTGATTACGGAGAACAGAACGGTTCATGAGCGTGGCCTGGTCTTTCTTCGTGTCATAATAGCCTTGTTCGGAATAGATGCGACTATTACCCGAGATAATGTCCGACGGACCAACGATATGGGCGATAGAACGGGCATTGTCGTAATAGAGGGTATCAGTGGTGAGATAGAACTTCGGACTTTTCATCTTCACGTCGAAATTGAAGACCGACATCTTACTCTTCGTATTATATTCTCCCCAGTCGGAGGTCAACGTGGTCTCCCCGTCCACCATCTTACCGCCTTCAAAGAAGTAGGCATTGTCATAAAGACGGTCAAAGTCCAACGAGTCAGTATAAAGCGTGGTCTTACGGTTCTTGAGAACAACGTTATAACGGGCTCTCGCCATCTGCTCATTGCCATCGTAATAGGCATAGTCGGAGGTCAACGAGAGGGTGTCACCCTGATACATCCTTACATGACCGAAAGCCTCAAACGAATTGCTGGCCTCGTAAAAATAGGCACTGTCACAATACAGGCGGGCACCGACATGGGTGAAATGGACCTTACCGTTGAGAATCGTAGCATCAGGGTTCTTGTATTGATCGAAATGGAGCACGTCGGCATGAACAAGATAGACGCGATCATCTTTAGGTTTGGCTTTACGGGTGGTCCTCGCGCGCTTTTTACGCTGCTGGGCATAGGTATCGAGACTGGTGTGGCACACCAGTACACTCAACAAAGCTAACAGTACCCAAAACGATCTCTTAAACATTCGTCCCTTTAACTTCCTATTTAAACCACCCTTCGTATTCAAATTTACAGTCGCGATAATTATCGTTCAAACGGGTATAGACCGACTTTATCTTATCAACCACCCACTGATGGATACACTCCTCATTGCGCTTATTGAGCACGACATCCTTCATCACCTGGAAATCTTCCGTGATAGAAGCTTTATGACCATCCACACGGTTCTTCAACTTGACGATAGCGCAGACGGTCTTACCACGCTGGTTGATCATCTGGAAAGCACGAGAAATCTGGCCTACCTGCATCGTATCCACAACTTTCGCCACTTCCTGAGGCAATTCCTGCATCTGGAACTTCGACGAGATACGGCCTGTCTGCATATTGGTGTTCGACATCAAACCCTTGTTGTTCCGGGTGTCCTTATCGTCAGACAACAGGCTGGCTGCCTCTTCAAACGAGAACTTTTCCTCGCGGATATCAACAGCGATGGAGTCCAGGCGACCAATCGCCTTCTCGATGGCCTCATCAGAAACCATTGGCTTCTTCAGAATATGACGCACGTTGACCTTATCACCGCGCTTCTCCACCAACTGGATGATATGGAAACCGAACTCCGACTCCACGATCTTTGAAATCTTCTTCGGATCAGTGAGATTGAAAGCCACAGCGGCAAAGGCAGGATCAAGGGTGGCACGTCCCATCAGACCTAACTCTCCTCCCTGACGGGCAGAACCTGGGTCTTCAGAATAGAGACGGGCAAGGGCCTGGAAAGTGGTCTCGCCCTTCGTCACACGTTCCGTATACTCACGCAACTCGTCCTTCACACGGTTAATCTCCTCAGGGTCAATGCGCGGCGTCAACGTCACAATCTGCACTTCCACCTCCGTAGGTACATAAGGCAGACTGTCCTGAGGCATATTGCTGAAATAACGACGCACGTCAGCAGGCGTCACGGATATATCCTCCACCAGTTTCATTTTCATCTTCTGGATCTTACGGCGGTCGCACATCTCCTGACGCAAATCCTGACGCATCTGGGAAATGGTCTGGTGCTTGTATTCTTCCAGACGCTCACGGGAGCCGTCCACCATCTCCAACCAATAACTGATCTGCTGTTCCACCTCCTGCGCCACATCGGCCTCGGTCACCTCGATACTGTCGATATCAGCCTGATGAAGGAAAAGCTTATTGACGGCAATCTGTTCGGGAATAGCACAGTCGGGATCCCCATTCCATTTCACACCTTCCATCGCAGCCTGCATACGCATGGCTTCCACATCAGACTTCAATACAGCCTCATCGCCAACTACCCAAATGACCTCATCGATGACGGCCTGAGGAGGTATCGACGAAACAGAGTCTCCTGCCGTCAGACGAGGTATGGCCGTCGGAGTCGGGATTGACGCGATACCCATAAAGGGCACTGCCGCCAAGAGGGCAAATATAAGATTCCTTGTTGTCTTCATTTAATGACGGTTAATGCTTATTGACGGTTTTCAAAACATCCTTATTCACGGAGAAGGAGTACTTCTGCCGCAGGTCATAGACCCAGGCCTTCTCCAACAGGTCCTGATAGTCGGCCACAACCTGTCCACGCACATCGGTATAGTCCTCAGGACGCTTCAGTTTCTTGCCATAGACGGCAGAGATGGGATAATCCTTCAACACAGCAGTCTGCTTGTCATTAGCGCCGTTCTTGGGTGTAGTCTTGAATACATCGGTATCAACGAGGGCATTGTCACCGGGTTTGAAGATGCCGATCTCCACACGGATGCGCACTACAGAGTCGGGATTAAACGTCGTACGCAGCTTGTCAGCCCACTGATCGAAGGGCAGTTTCTTCACACACTTCTTCACGGCCTTCACATCAGCCTTGTCCTTCACATGATAGGCAATGCCCTTGTAACGGGGTTCCGACCAAGCATAATCTTTCTGATGGTCTTTAAAATAGGCCTGTAGACCAGCCTCATCAGTGCTACCCTTGTCCCAGACCATCTGCTTGCTGATCTCATAGAGTAACAGACCGTCGTGGTATTCCTTCATCAGGTATTTCATCTCAGAGTCAGCGGCCGCCAACGAGTCTGCACGACGGTCCATCACCTTCTCTGCAGTAAGTGTTCCTGCTGAGGCCTCCACCTCACTCTTGATACGCTGCTGGGCAATCTGATCACGGATACCCTGCTGCTCGATACTCTTCACAATCTGGGTCTTCAAAGAATCGAAGGGTTCCAACTGCTTACGATCCTTCATTAAGATCACATGCCAACCTACAGGCGACAGCACAGGCTGACTCATCTCACCCGTCTGCAAGGCATAGGCGGCATCTTCAAACTCTTTGAAAGCCTGATTAGGACCAATCCAATAGGGTAACTGTCCACCATTGGCACCCGTTGACTTGTCATCCGACACTTTCTTGGCCAAATCGGCAAAGTCTGCACCACCCCTCAGGGCCTTATAGACAGAGTCGATGCGCTGCTTGGCCTTGTCCTGCTCGCCCTGCGTGGCCTGTGTAGAGACCCTGATCAGGATATGGGCAGGCAATATCAGACCGCGAGGACCAATCTGTTCCTTGGCACGATCATAGACTTTCTTAGCCTCAACAAGCACATCAGCATCAGTGGCCATCGTAGGACGCACCTGCTGGTCACGATACATGGTGTACTCCTGTTTAAACGAAGACAGGGTGTCGTAATGGGCATCGAGGGCCGCAGCCACCTTTAACTTATAGTTGATGAACAAGTCCACATACTCATCCACCGTCTTCTTGTCAATCACATCGGCACCATTGTTCTTGTTATAAGAATACTCAAACTCAGAACGGGGCACAGGCACACCGTTGATGGTCATTATAATCGGATCTGTCTGTGCTACTGCAGCAGTGCTCATCAGACAGGCCACCAGAATCATCTTTAGCTTCATCTGCTCAACTCGTGTAATTCGTATAATTCGTTGTTCTAAAATCAATCGTTGGGACGCGAATAGTTCGGCGCCTCACTGGTAATGGTAATATCATGCGGATGACTCTCGTTCACACCGGCATTAGTAATACGGGTGAACTTCGCCTCGTGCAGTTTCTCGATAGTTGCAGCGCCACAATAGCCCATACCGGAACGCAGGCCACCCACCATCTGATAAATCACCTCCTGAACCGTTCCCTTATAAGGCACACGACCGGCAATACCCTCGGGCACCAGTTTCTTCACCTCCTTGGTATCGCCTTGGAAATAACGGTCCTTAGAACCATGCTTCTGTTCCATAGCCTCCAAAGAGCCCATGCCACGATAGCTCTTGAACTTACGGCCGTTAAAAATAATGGTTTCACCAGGGCTCTCCTCTGTACCAGCTACCAACGAACCGACCATCACACAGGAACCGCCAGCCGCCAAAGCCTTGACGATATCACCAGAGTAACGCAGACCGCCATCGGCAATCAGAGGCACATCGGTACCCTTCAGAGCACTATAGACATCGTAGACGGCACTCAGCTGGGGCACTCCCACACCGGCCACGACACGTGTGGTACAGATAGAGCCGGGACCAATACCTACTTTCACAGCATCTGCACCGTTGTCTACCAACATCTTGGCTGCTTCACCTGTGGCCACATTACCCACCACGATATCTATATTGGGGAAGCACTTCTTGGCCTCCACCAATTTCTCAATTACCGATTTAGAATGACCATGAGCCGTATCAATCACGATGGCATCCGCACCAGCATCCACGAGAGCCTGCATACGGTCCAATGTATCAGCAGTTACACCCACTCCGGCAGCCACACGCAGACGACCTTTCTCATCCTTACAGGCCATCGGCTTATCCTTGGCCTTCGTGATGTCCTTATAGGTAATCAAACCCACCAAGTGGTTGTCCTTATCAACAACGGGCAACTTCTCAATCTTATTCTTCTGCAGAATCTCAGCAGCCGAAATCAGGTCAGTCTGCTGATGAGTGGTAACGAGATGATCTTTCGACATAATCTCATCCACAGGGCGGTCCAACCGACGCTCAAAGCGCAGGTCACGGTTGGTTACGATACCCACCAGTCGTCTGTCGTCATCCACAACGGGAATGCCGCCGATATGATACTCTGCCATGATATCCAAAGCCTGGGCAACAGTCGAACCGAGGGGAATGGTCACTGGATCATAAATCATACCATTCTCAGCGCGCTTGACGATAGCCACCTGACGGGCCTGTTCCTCGATCGACATATTCTTATGGATCACACCGATACCACCCTCACGGGCAATGGCAATCGCCATCTGCGACTCTGTCACGGTATCCATAGCTGCCGTCACAAAAGGAACATTCAGCTGGATGTTCCGGGAGAAGCGGGTTTTCAACTCTACCGTCTTTGGTAACACTTCCGAATAAGCGGGGATTAAGAGGACATCGTCGAATGTCAGTCCGTCCATCACGATCTTGTCTGCAATAAATGAAGCCATAAAATCTACCTTTGTTTTAAATATTGCGTGCAAAGGTACAAAAAAGAAGTGAATAGCGAAAAGTGAATAGTGAAAAATTTGCTACCGCTGCCTGTTTTTTAACCACTCTTCACTTACCAGCAGTCATCGCGGCAGCAAATTATTCACTTTTCACTTTTCACTTTTACCTTAATTAGCCATTTCCGATAGGAACTTAATACGGACGAGTCTGATCTCATCCTCCGAATAATCACCACCCAACTCGTCCTGAGCAACGCTCAGACGATCGGTATCTGACTCTGCGAAATAGTCATATATGTCATCGATATGATCCTCGTCCATCACCTCCTCAAGGAAATAGTCGATATTCAACTTGGTACCACTATAAACGATAGCCTCTATTTCTGAAAGGAGTTCGTCGAAGTCTATACCCTGCGCATTGGCGATATCGTCAAGAGCCACCTGACGGTCAATGCTCTGGATGATCTTTACCTTCAACATCGATTTCTTGGCAACGGTACGCACCCGCAGATCCACCTGACGCTCAATCTCGTTCTCATCACAGTATTTCTTGATGAGACTCACGAACTCTTTCGCATAGGGTTGCTTCACCTTTCCCTCACCCACGCCTTGGATATTCTTCAATTCCTCAAGCGTCACAGGATAGTCGGTGGCCATCTGGTCGATGCTCACATCCTGGAAAATGACATAAGGTGGACGCTCCATCCGCTTGGAAACCTTCTTGCGCAGGTCACGAAGCATGGCAGCCAAGGTGGGATCAAGGGCACCGGCCGTACCTTCGTGCTCTCCGCCGGCATCAATCTCATCACTGAACTCAGCATCCTTCACAATCATAAACGACTGCGGATCCTTTAGGAATTTCTTACCAGCAGAGGTAATCTTCAAGATACCATAGTTCTCCACTTCCTTTTTCAGATAGCCCATGAGAAGTGCCTGACGGATCACAGGGTTCCAAATCTTCGGGTCATCATCCTCTCCGACGCCAAATTCATCAAGCTCATGATGCTTGTGGGCAATGATCTCCTCTGTTTCCTTACCGATGATAAAATCTATTACATAGTCCGAACGGAAGTTCTCCTTGATACGTTGGATCACTTGCAACACCGTCACCAGTTGATCCATTGCTTCGATCTTCGTCTTCGGATGCAGGCAATTGTCACAGTTGCCACAGTTCTCACGTTCATATGTTTCTCCGAAGTAATGCAACAACATCTTCCTTCGACAAACACTCGTCTCAGCGTATGCGGCCGTCTCAACCAACAACTGTCGCCCGATGTCCTGCTCGGCCACAGGCTTGCCCTCCATGAATTTCTCCAACTTGTCAAGATCCTTACTGGAATAGAAAGCTAGACAGATGCCCTCACCGCCATCACGACCAGCACGACCAGTCTCCTGATAATAGCCTTCGAGCGATTTCGGAATGTCATAGTGGATGACAAAACGCACATCAGGTTTGTCAATACCCATACCAAAGGCAATAGTGGCCACAATCACATCGATATTCTCCATCAGGAAATCATCTTGTGTCTGCGTTCGTGTGGGCGAGTCAAGGCCTGCATGATAGGCCGCAGCCTTGATGTCGTTAGCCCTGAGAATAGCAGCCAACTCCTCCACCTTCTTACGGGAGAGACAATAGATAATACCGCTCTTGCCCGGATGCTGTTTAATAAAGCGAATGATGTCTTTATCCACATCCTTCGTCTTCGAACGCACCTCATAATACAGGTTCGGACGGTTAAACGAGCTCTTGAACTCCCTGGCATCCATAATACCCAGGTTTTTCTTAATATCCGAGCGCACCTTGTCGGTGGCCGTAGCCGTGAGCGCAATGATTGGCGCCTGTCCGATCTCATTCACAATTGGCCGGATGCGACGGTACTCCGGACGGAAGTCATGACCCCACTCCGAAATACAATGGGCCTCGTCAACGGCATAAAAAGAGATCTTCACCGACTTAAGGAATTCCACATTCTCTTCCTTCGTAAGCGATTCCGGTGCCACGTACAACAGTTTGGTAATGCCTGCCTGAATATCCGTCTTCACCTGATCGATGGCCGCCTTGTTCAACGATGAATTCAGGTAATGGGCAGTGCCCTCATGCTCACTCAACTGTGAGATGAAGTCCACCTGATTCTTCATCAGGGCAATCAGTGGCGATATTACGATGGCAACGCCGTCCATCAGCAGCGAGGGCAACTGATAGCAGAGGGACTTACCGCCACCCGTAGGCATCAGCACAAAGGTATCCTTGCCATCCAGCAGACTCTGGATAATCTTTTCCTGGTCACCTTTGAATTTGTCAAAGCCGAAATATTTCTTCAGTGCTTCATGCAGATTGGCTTTTTTCGTCATATCAATTTTCCTTCTTTCGTTAATGTAATAGGCTTGTAGCTTTTTGTATATCAGGAAGCCAACCGCCGCAGCTGAGATTTCTCCAGTTGCTGCAATGCATAATTGGCTGTTACTTCAAATTTCTTAACTTTCTTTGATGGAATCTCAAACATTGTATCCATCATCACCGTCTCCACAATCGAACGCAGACCGCGGGCACCCAGCTTGTACTCCACCGCCTTATCAACGATCACTTTTAGTGCCTCCTCGGTAAATATCAGTTTGATACCATCCATCTCGAAAAGCTTCTCGTATTGTTTCACGATAGAGTTCTTCGGTTCAGTGAGAATTTTCTCCAAAGCCTCACGGTCGAGTGGATTCAGGTAGGTCAGGACAGGCAGGCGTCCGATTATCTCAGGAATCAACCCGAACGATTTCAGGTCCTGAGGCACCACATACTGCATCAAATTGTCCTTATCAATTTTCGCAACATTCTGAACGGAGTTATAACCCACCACATGCGTGTTCATACGCTGGGCGATCTTACGCTCAATACCATCAAAGGCACCACCGCAGATGAAAAGGATGTTCCTTGTATCCACGGAGATATATTCCTGATCGGGATGCTTACGTCCACCTTTAGGCGGCACGTTGACATTAGTACCCTCCAACAACTTGAGCAGTCCCTGCTGCACACCCTCACCACTCACGTCACGCGTAATAGAGGGGTTGTCGCTCTTACGGGCTATTTTGTCAATCTCATCGATGAAGACAATACCACGCTGCGCAGCAGCCACGTCGTAGTCGGCTACTTGCAGCAAACGTGTCAGAATACTCTCCACGTCCTCCCCCACATAACCGGCTTCGGTAAATACAGTCGCATCGACGATGGTGAAAGGCACGTCAAGCAGTTTGGCAATCGTACGCGCCAGCAGGGTCTTGCCAGTACCAGTAGAACCTACCATGATGATGTTGCTCTTCTCGATCTCCACACCATCCTTGTCCTCGGGCTGCTGCAGACGCTTGTAGTGATTGTAAACAGCTACAGAAAGGAAACGTTTTGCCTGATCCTGACCGATCACATATTGATCCAGATACTTCTTGATCTCCACAGGCTTGGGAACGGCATTCGTCTTGAACTTACCGTTTCTGCCAGCCTGAGGAGCATCGGTGAGATTCTCCTGCACAATACGGTAGGCCTGCTCAGCGCAGTTCTCGCAGATATAGCCATTCACACCCGTGATGAGCAGTCTGCATTCCCTATCCGTCCTTCCACAGAAACTACATGCTTTCTTTACCATTATTTCTTCCTTGTGAGAACATTGTCAATCATACCATAGGCCTTGGCCTCCTCAGCCGTCATCCAGTAGTTACGGTCGGAGTCGGCATATACTTTGTCGTACGGAGTGTGTGAATGCTCAGAGATGATGGTATAGAGCTCCTTCTTGAATTTCAGGATCTCCTTAGCCTCAATCTCGATATCCGATGCCTGACCCTGCACGCCACCGAGAGGCTGGTGGATCATCACACGACTATGAGGCAGAGCAGAGCGCTTACCCTCAGTACCTGCCACGAGCAGCACAGCACCCATAGAGGCGGCCATACCCGTGCAGATAGTGGCTACGTCGCTGCTGATGAATTGCATGGTATCATAGATGCCGAGTCCTGCCGTCACACTACCACCAGGTGAATTGATATAGATGCTGATATCCTTGCCTGAGTCGACAGAATCGAGATACAGCAACTGAGCCTGTAGCGTGTTGGCAGTATAGTCGTCAATCTGGGTACCCAGAAAAATAATACGATCCATCATCAAACGTGAGAAAACATCCATCTGCGTCACATTCAACTGACGCTCCTCAAGGATATACGGATTCAAATACTGAGCCTGAGCCTGCATCACCTCGTCGAGTGTCAGGCCATCCATACCTAAATGCCCTACGGCATATTTTCTAAAATCATTTTTCATAAGCTTCATAATCACTTTTCTATCTTCACTTTACATCACTAAAAAGGGTTCTCGACCTTTTTATCTCGTGATTGGGACACAAAGATAAGAAAAAAAGTCGATAACCCTTCAAAAAAAGGAGTTATTTTTTCGTAAAAATACTTATTTTCCCTCCATCATCTTATTAAACTCGTCTAAAGTGACCGTTTTTTCATCCAGTTTGACAACTGTCTTGAGCTTTTCAATCATTTTCAGATCAACAGCGCGGTCCACAAAACCATCAATGTTCTCGCGCTTCTTCAACTGTTCCTCGGCATAGTTGTCGAGAACATCATCGGGCACGTTGGCCATACCATACTGGGCGAACTGTGCACGAACAGCCTCCCTAGCCACACGCTTGACATCCTCATCTTCAACCTTAATCTCCTGAGCAACCACGATCTGCTCCTTGATGAGATGCCATGCGAGTTCCTTGATACTGCCATCGAAGTTCTTCTCCACGTAGTCAGCATCCTTGTCTTTATTGTTCTGCAGCATCACACGCTTCAACAGAGCCTCGGGGAATTCGAGCGTGCCCACCTTCTTCTCAAGATGAGCGCGTACGTCCTGCATGAACTTATAGTCGCTGCTGCCAACGAACTGAGCCTTCAACTGTTCGGCAATCTTCTCACGGAAAGCCTTCTCACTCGTCACAGCACCTTCACCGAACACACGGTCGAAAAGTTTCTGGTCAACCTCAGCGGGCTGGAAGTGGCGGATTTCCGTCACCTGGAACGAGAAATCGCTGTTCATATCAGCAATGTCTTCCTTCTTCACCTTCAGCAGGGCAGCCACCTCGGCATCATTGTCAGGATAGGCCTTCTTGGGGTTAAAGGTAATGATATCACCGGGCTTACAACCGTCGAAGAGTTTCTTCTGCTTGTCGTCCTTGATATAGGCGGGCATAATCATACCACTCTCGGTAGTGATACCGCCTTCGAGGGTGTTACCCTTCTCATCGAGCTGACGCAGATCACCAGTAATGGTATCGTTGCCACTGAACACCTCAGCCTTCACGAACTCACCACCCTGTGAGGCATACATCTGAACCTGCTGGTCGATGAGTTTGTCGTCAACATCAATCGTATAATAAGCAATCTTATCCTTGCCGCTCAGGGTCACCTTGAACTCGGGGGCAACAGCGATGTCGAACACGAAGGTCATTTCACCGTCCTTCTCAAAGTCCTGAGGCTGCTGCTTGTCGCTGGGCAGGGGCTCACCGAGCATCTGGATCTTGTTCTCACGGACATATTCGTAGAGTTTCTCACCCATCAAGCGATTCACCTCGTCCACTTTCACGGCTGTGCCGTACTGTTTCTTAATCATACCCATGGGGACCATACCTGGACGGAATCCAGGAACCTGAGCCTTCTTGCGATAGTCTTTCAGTGTCTTCTCAACCTTCTCCTGATAGTCTGCGGGTTCAATGGTCATGGTCAACACGCCATTGATCTTATCAGGGCAATCAAATGTAATTTTCATCTTTCTTTATACCTTATTATATAATACTCAAATTTTGGGGTGCAAAAGTACAACAAAAAAGTGAAAAGTGAAGAGTGAAGAGTGAAGAATTAAAGTTATTTAAGAAACAAATTCCCGTAATCACTCGTAATAACCCTTATCGCTAAGCGATTTATTTCTCTTCTTCCTCTTCTTTTGCCTTGCGTTCCTCTTCCATGAGCTGGAAGTCCTTCTTACGCAACACGAATGAGTTGGTCAGATATTTCTCCCTCACGATTTTATTCTCCGCCAGTTCCTCGGGCGAGCCCTGGAACAGGATTCGGCCTTCGAACAACAGGTAGGCGCGATCGGTAATGGTCAGCGTCTCGTCTACATTATGGTCAGTAATCAGGATACCGATATTCCTGTATTTCAACTTCCAAACAATCTGTTGGATATCCTCCACAGCGATGGGGTCAACGCCCGCAAAAGGTTCGTCGAGCATGATAAACTTCGGTTCGATGGCCAGACAACGGGCAATCTCCGTACGTCGGCGCTCACCACCCGAGAGCTGGTCACCCTTGTTCTTACGCACCTTGCCCAGACGGAACTCCTTAATAAGGTCCTCCAGTTTCTGCAGCTGATAGTCACGAGGTTTGCCAGTCATCTCCAGCACCGAGAGAATATTGTCCTCCACACTCATCTTGCGGAACACGCTCGCCTCCTGCGCCAGATAGCCGATACCCGCACGGGCACGCTTGAACACAGGGTATTTCGTCACATCCTCGTCGCCCAGATAGATATGTCCACCATTGGGCACAATCAGACCCGTGGTCATATAAAACGAGGTGGTCTTACCCGCACCATTAGGGCCCAGCAGACCAACGATCTCACCCTGCTTCACATTGAAGCTCACATCGTTTACCACGGTACGCTTACCATACCGTTTCACGAGTCCTTCCGTGCGTAGTACTAATCCTTCTGTTTCCATAATCGCCCGCAAAGATACGAAAATAATTCATAATTCATCATGCATCATGCATAATTTTTGCGTGCGGCAGCAAATTTTTCACTTTTCACTTTTCACTTTTCACTTTTTTTTGTACCTTTGCCAGCGATAAAGACGATAGAAAAAGATGATCATCATCAAATATCTGACCATATTCGGACGCTACATCCAACTGATGGGGCGCACTTTTTCCGTTCCCGAGCGCATGCGTATGTTCTTCAAGTCGTATGTGAAGGAGATGGCGCAATTAGGCGTGAACTCCATCGGTATCGTGCTGCTCATCTCGTTCTTTATCGGTGCTGTGATTTGTATCCAAATGAAACTGAACATCCAGAGTCCCTGGATGCCTCGTTGGGTGAGCGGCTATACCACGCGTGAGATCCTGCTGTTGGAGTTTTCGAGTTCCATCATGTGTCTGATTTTGGCGGGTAAAGTTGGCTCGAATATTGCCTCGGAGTTAGGCACGATGCGTGTGACGCAACAGATTGACGCCTTAGACATCATGGGTGTAAACTCCGCTAGTTATCTGATTCTACCGAAAATTATGGGAATGCTGACCATCATGCCATTTCTAGTGATTTTTTCATCTGCCACGGGTATTTTAGGTGCCTACGCTACCGCCTATATCGGACACGTACTGCCTCCAGACGACCTGACATTAGGTCTGCAGCACCAATTCAAATCGTGGTTTATGTGGATGTCGATCATCAAGAGCCAGTTCTTCGCTTTTATCATATCGAGCGTACCCGCTTTCTGTGGCTATACCGTCGAGGGCGGTAGCGTAAACGTGGGCAAAGCCTCAACGGATGCTGTCGTCACATCGAGTGTACTGATATTGTTTAGTGATGTCTTCCTAACCCAGTTGCTGTCATGATAGAAGTAAAAGACCTGACAAAGAGTTTCGAGGACAAGACGGTGTTGCAAGGAATCAACACCGTGTTTGAAGACGGCAAGACCAATCTGATTATCGGTCAGAGCGGCTCGGGAAAGACCGTGTTGATGAAAAACCTCGTAGGTCTGCTGGATCCCACGAACGGTCAGGTGCTCTACGATGGTCGCGACTTCGTGGCCATGTCGAAGAAAGAGAAGGTTTATATGCGACGCGAGATGGGCATGATCTTCCAGAGTGCGGCCTTGTTTGACTCGCTGACGGTGCTGGAGAACGTGATGTTCCCGCTGGATATGTTCTCCACGATGACGCTACGCGAGCGCACTAAACGGGCCATGGACTGTCTGGACCGTGTGAATCTGGTGGGTGCGGAAGAGAAATTCCCAGGCGAACTGTCAGGTGGTATGCAGAAGCGCGTGGCCATCGCCCGTGCTATCGCCCTCAACCCCAAATACCTCTTCTGCGATGAGCCCAACTCCGGCCTTGACCCCAAGACCTCGCTCGTTATCGACGACCTGCTGCACAGCATCACCAAGGAGTTCAACATGACCACCATCATCAATACCCACGACATGAATTCCGTGATGGGTATTGGCGAGAACATCATCTTCATCTACGAAGGCCACAAGGAATGGCAAGGTATCAGCAGCGACATCATGCACTCCGACAACCAACGCCTCACCGATTTCATCTTCGCCAGCGACCTGCTTAAGAATATGCGCAATCTGGTCCTAGAGAAAGAACAGCAATAGAATTCGTCAACGAGTCATCACTCTCGATAAAACAACTTGTTTTAGTATAGATAAAGGCACCTTATTCAGTCTTTAAAGGCATCTTATCAATAGTAAAACAAGTTGTTTTATTGTTGTTAAAAGTTCCACTTCGCGCCGAGGGTGGGATTGACGAAGAAGGTTTTGTCGTTAAACGTATTATAGATGAAGTTGTTGCTAATTTCTACCTCGGAACCTACGCTGAGGTGGTCGGTGATGTTGTACCACAGTTGGGGTTCAGAGAGAATAACGAGCTGCCCATGACCATTGGCTTTCTGTCCGCGCCAAAAATCGATAAAGCCTGAGAAGGACATCTTACGATTGAAGAAATGGACGCCCCATACGCCCGTGAGCTGCATACTGTTGTAGGCAGAATTGAAATCGTAGTTCTTAAAGAAGCGTTTGTAAAGCAACTGAAGCGACCATGTAGCGGTATAGTTGGGGGTATTGCCGTTGTAGGCAACACCTCCGAGGGCTGCCTGCTGGTAGCTGCCTGACCTGGAACCAAGTCCACCATCGTACTCGACGTGGATGGCGAAGGGCAGTTTCTTTGTGAGGGTGAACTCACGGGAGATTTCCGTATAGGCACCGAGCGTCTCCTTGCGGCTAAGGTCGATGTCGACGAAGTAGTACCAAGAACCCCAGTTGTCAGCCTTGAACTGTTCGAGGGTGACGGTGATTTTCTGACGAGTAGACTCCTCATCGGGATAGAGGTTACGACCGAAGTCGTAGTGGAGTTGGATGTTCTGTGCATTAGCGGTGAAGGCAGCGAGGGCCAACAGGATAAAGGAAACTAACTTTTTCATATTATTTGAATTTTAATTTTTCTATGATTAAACGGGCGGCGTTGTCGGGGGCGACCTGGTCCCCGAGGCGACAACTCACCTCATCGTAGCCTTCGAGCATCGTATCGCGAGCAGGCCCTGAGAGAATTTTGTCAAGTTCTCCACGGATATGACCGACGGTGAACGTACGTCCCAACAGTTCCTTGACCACCTCGCGATCGGCAATGAGGTTGACCAGTGAAACATATTTTACTTTTATCAGATGACGACGAACTAAATCAGCGATCCTAGGCAGGGGTAGTTTGTAGCACACCACCTGTGGCACGCGGAAGAGACAAGTCTCGAGGGTAGCGGTGCCACTGGTAACAAGGGCAGCATGAGCCTTGGATAGCAGGTCGTAGGTCTGGTTATAAACAATCTGCACATTCTTTCCTTCAACGAACTGTCCATAATAGGCGGGGGCGATACCAGGAGCCCCAGCAAGAATAATCTGATAATCAGCCTCATAGGGCTTCACAGCCTCCAGCATCGCAGGGAGGTTGTCTTTTATCTCCTGCTGACGAGAGCCTGCCAGAAGAGCAATGATCGGAGTACTCAGAGTATTCAGATTATTCGGAGTATTCTGAAACTCTCGTACTTCAGCAGCAGTAGGATTACCCACATAGTGGATGGAATAATGATGCTTACCCTCGAAGAAATCAACCTCAAAAGGCAAGATGGAAAAGAGTTCGTCGACATCGCGCTTGATATTCTTGATACGATACTCTTTCCATGCCCAAATCTTCGGAGAAATGTAATAATAGACAGGTGTGTTTGTCTTAGATTTTACAAACTTTGCAATTTTCAGATTAAAGCCGGGATAGTCGACGAGGATAACGCAATCTGGTTGCCAAGATACAATATCATCCTTGCACATCCGCATATTCCTCAATATTATAGGCAAATGAAGAAGCACAGGAATAAAACCCATATAGGCAAGGTCGCGATAGTGGCGAACGCAGGTTCCTCCCACCGCCATCATCAGGTCACCGCCAAAGAATCTAAACTGTGCATTGGGGTCAAGATTCTTCAACGACTGCATCAGGTGGGATGCGTGGAGATCACCTGAGGCCTCTCCGACTATCAAATAATATTTCATATTGGCCAGGCCTTGAGTTGATCGAAAACAGAATAAGCAGTAAGGTCAATCTGCGTAGGAGTGATGGCGACATAACCATGATCAAGGGCCCAGTGGTCGGTATCCTCAGCCTCCGGTTCGTCATTACGGTACTGACCCACCATCCACCAATAGTCATAGCCACGGGGATGGTGACACTTCGACACCTCATTGAACCAAGTGCCAGGAGCCATCCTGCATATCTTCACACCTTGGAACATGGGAGCGACAGGGAAATTGACATTGAGGCAGACGCCTTTGGGCAGTCCCTCTTTGAGCACCTGAGACGTGATGGTTCGGATATACGGGCGGAGAGGTTCAAAGTCGGCATCGTCGCGATGGTCGCAGAGCGAGAAGGCCACTGAAGGGATGTATTTCATGCAGCCTTCGAGGGTGACGCCCATCGTTCCGCTGTAGTGCGCATTGACAGAGGCATTGTCGCCATGGTTGATGCCACCGATGACCATATCCGGCCTCCGCGGACAAATCTCAGAAAGAGCTAACTTCACACAGTCAACGGGCGTACCATTACAAGACCATATTTCGACACCCTCAGACTGTTCGCGTTTTTGGAGGCGCAGAGGAATGGTGGCCGAGAAGGCACAGGAATAGCCGCTACGGGCATCGTCAGGGGCACAGACGATGATATCACCCACATCAGACAGCATCTCGACAAGGCACCGAATGCCCTTCGACTGATAACCGTCATCGTTGGAAATGAGCAATAGAGGTCGTTTAATTTCCATAAAATATCATTGTTTTCGCTGCAAAAGTACGAAAAAAGGTTTAAAACGACGTGTTTTCTCGCAAGAAATGTGTAACTTTGCGCCCAAATTTTCAATTAAGAATAAGGTAAACTAAAATTATATGGGTAAGATTATTGCATTAGCGAACCAAAAAGGCGGTGTCGGAAAGACCACCACCACCATGAATTTGGGCGCCTCGCTAGCCACTCTCGAGAAGAGTGTATTAATCGTTGACGCCGACCCTCAGGCCAATGCTTCCAGTGGTCTGGGCGTGGACATCAAGGAAGTGGAATGTTCCTTGTATGAATGTATCGTCAACAAGGCCGATGTGCGAGATGCCATCTACACCACAGACATCGAAAATCTGGACATCATTCCCAGTCATATCGACCTCGTGGGTGCAGAGATAGAGATGCTGAACATGGAAGACCGCGAGAAGATTCTCCGTCAGTTGTTAGAGCCAATACGTGCTGAGTACGACTATATCCTCATCGACTGCTCGCCCTCTTTGGGCCTCATCACCGTGAATGCCCTCTCGGCTGCCGACTCGGTTATCATCCCTGTGCAATGCGAGTACTTTGCACTGGAAGGCATCAGCAAATTGCTTAACACAATCAAGATCATCAAAAGTAAACTGAATCCTGCGCTTGAGATTGAAGGATTCCTGCTGACTATGTACGACAGTCGTCTCAGACTAGCAAACCAGATATACGATGAGGTGAAACGCCACTTCCAGGAACTTGTATTCAAGACTGTCATCCAAAGGAACGTGAAACTGTCGGAGAGCCCGAGCCACGGTCTGCCCGTCATCCTCTACGATGCCGATTCCACAGGAAGCAAAAACCACCTTGCGCTTGCCAAGGAAATCATCAGTAAAAATAGCTAGGACAAACAGAAACAACATATTAAGACATGGCTGTACACAAAAAATACGACCGCAATGTACTAGGCAGAGGCCTGGATAATATAGGAGATGGAAAAGGGCGAGGCTTGGACGCCCTGATCAACACAAAGGATGTTGAGACGGAAGGCAGTTCAAACCTGAGTGAGATTCCCATTGAGAAAATCATGTCAAACCCCAACCAGCCTCGTCGGGAATTTGACGAAGAAGCGTTGGAGGAATTGGCTAACAGCATACGGGAGATTGGTATTATCACCCCCATCACCCTGCGACAGACTGCAGATGGCAATTACCAGATTATTGCAGGAGAACGTCGCTGGAGAGCAGCAAAAGCTGCAGGACTGAAGGCCATTCCTGCTTATATACGTACTGTGGAGGATGAGGGTGTGATGGAAATGGCACTGGTGGAAAACATCCAGCGCGAAGACCTGAATGCCATTGAGATTGCTCTCGCCTATCAGCATATGGCCGATACCATCGGCATGACACAGGAAAGAATCTCAGAACGCGTAGGCAAGAGTCGTACCTCTGTCACCAATTTCATGCGTCTGCTGAAGTTGCCCGCACAGATTCAGATGGCCTTGAAGAACCATGAGATAGACATGGGTCATGCACGCGCCCTGCTGGCCATCGACAGCCCATCGGCACAGATCAAACTGTTTAAGGATATTCAGAAGAACAACTACTCCGTACGTAAAGTAGAAGAGTTGGTCAAGATGATCAAAGATGGCTCCGATCTGTCAACTGCCAAGAAAACAGCAGAACAGAAGGCACGTCTGCCAGAAGAATTTAACGCTTTACGCAAACGACTGACGGACCTGTTCCAAACAAAGATCCAAATGACCTACAATCCCAAGGGGAAAGGAAAGATCACCATCGGTTTTGACAATCCCGATGAGTTGGAACACATCATGAACACCTTTGATAAGATATCAAATTGAAGCATTATATACAGATATTGAAGAGATGCATTGCAACCGCCGGACTGCTGTTGCTGACAACCGTCATTGGCTTAGCGCAGGAAGTTGATGACAGCATATTTGTCATTAGCAGCGATACTGACGATCTGATGATTGAGAATCACGTTAATGACAGTCTCTTTGCCGATAGTCTACAGAAACAGTTGGACGTCATAGCAGATGTAAACCCTCCCTTAAAGGCAAAGAAAGACTGGGACAATTGGAAGCCTGATCCCAAGCGCGCACTCTGGCTGGCACTCGTTTTCCCTGGAGGCGGACAAATATACAACCGGAAATACTGGAAGCTACCCCTGATCTATGGTGGCTTTATAGGTTGTCTGTACGCCATGAACTGGAACAACAGCATGTATAAGGACTACTCACAGGCCTACCTCGACATTATGGACGATGATCCAGGCACCGCCAGCTATAACAGCTTCTTGCACTTGGGGCAGAAAATTACCGATGTCAATGAAAAACGTTACCAGGAGATCTTCAAGAACCGAAGAGACAAGTACCGCCGTTGGCGCGACCTAAGCTTCTTTGTAATGGTAGGCGTCTACGCCCTCTCAGTCATCGATGCCTACGTGGATGCTGAGCTCTCGGTATTCGACATATCGAAAGACCTGAGCCTGAAGGTGGAACCCACTATCATCAACAACTGTTCGTCGAACAACCCACTCCAAGCGGGTGCGCTGGGTTTTAACTGCAGTTTAAATTTTTAGTAACTAAAATTGAATATGAAAAAGAAACTATTATGGATACTACTCGCCTTGTTCCTGATTGGTTCAGGAGGCATGGCCGAGGCACAAGTGGTGAAGAAGACCACCCAAAACACTCCCGTGGTCATTGAAGAAGATGATGAGGAGGAGGAGGATGAAGAAGATATGGAAGATGATGAGGAAGACGGTGACCTCGATGAAGAGGAAGGCGATGACATTGCTGTTCCCATTGAGGATGAGATTGCTGTCACGGATAAGGAAGGCAACGAGGAACTCATTGAGTTCCCCGAGGCTATGACATACGATCTCGACAGCTTGTTGAACCTCTATATGTCAAAAACATATCTCACAGGTACCAACGACTGCGAAATGAAGGATGTCAACCCCACCTATCCGCGTGAAGTCTATATTGAACGCCTCAGCAGGATTCCGTCCGTCATGGAACTTGCCTACAACGATGTGGTGCAGAAGTTCATCGATCGCTATGCAGGTCGTCTGCGCTACTCTGTCAGCTATATGTTAGGCGCCATGAACTTCTATATGCCTGTTTTCGAAGAGGCTCTAGAAGCCTATCAGTTGCCGTTGGAACTGAAATATCTGCCTATCATCGAGTCTGCTCTGAACCCAAAGGCTGTTTCGAGAGTAGGTGCCACTGGTTTATGGCAGTTCATGCCTGCCACCGGTAAGCAATACGGCTTGGAGTTGAACTCCCTTGTCGACGAGCGTCGTGACCCCGTGAAGTCGTCATACGCCGCTGCCCGATACCTGAAGGCTCTCTATAAAATCTTCGGTGACTGGAATCTGGTAATCGCTGCCTATAACTGCGGTCCGGAGAATATCAACAAAGCTATTCGAAGGGCTCGTGCAGCCAAAGGGAAGGTCCAAGAGGGCGAAGCACTGACACAAGCTGATAAGGATTATTGGTATATCTATCCCTATCTGCCTGCAGAGACGCGCGGCTATGTGCCTGCTTTCATTGCAGCCAACTATATCATGACCTATTATTGCGACCACAACATCTGTCCGATGACAACCCGTCTGCCGGCACAGACTGATACCGTCGTCGTCAGACGGAATGTCCATCTGGAACAGGTAGCCGCCGTATTAGGACTTGACATTGATATGCTGCGCTCGCTCAACCCCGAGTATCGCCGTGATGTTGTACCAGGACTAACCAAGCCCTCTGCCATCCGTCTGCCACTAGCTGACACAGGACGGTTTATCGACAACGAGGATTCTATCTACAACTACCGGGCCGATGAACTGCTCAACAAGCGTCTGGAGGTTACTATTAACGACGATGTGCCCACCTATACCCGCAAGAGCACCAAGAAGGTGACCCGAAAGAACAGTCGGGCTAGACGCAACAGTCGTGTAGCCAGGAACAAGCGCACCACAGCCCGCAAGACTACAGCCAGAAAGAAAACAACCGCCAAGAGAAAGGCGGCTCCCAAGAAGAAGGCACCAGCCAAGAAAAAGACCACTGCCAAGAAATCACGTAGAAGGAGGTAAACATTATGGATGAAGAAAAGATTCCTCAGGAAGAGCTCGACGAAAAACTAGTGAACGATGCATTTCAGGAGCTGCTTGACAGCTACCTGTCATCCCGCCATCGCAAGAAGGTGGATCTCGTCACCAAGGCTTTCAACTTTGCACGACAAGCCCACAAAGGGGTTCGACGCCTGTCGGGTGAGCCCTATATCATGCATCCCATTGCGGTAGCACTCATCGCCTGCAAAGAGGTGGGTCTCGGTTCTACGAGTATCTGCTCGGCATTGCTGCATGACGTCGTCGAGGACACAGACTACACCGTTGAGGACATCGAGAATATCTTCGGTCCAAAGATTGCACAGATTGTCGATGGTCTGACCAAGATCAGCGGCGGTATCTTCGGAGAGCAGGCCTCGGCACAAGCCGAGAACTTCAAAAAACTGCTACTCACGATGAGCGATGACATCCGCGTCATCTTGATAAAGATCTGCGATCGCCTTCACAATATGCGTACGTTGGAGTCGCAACCTGCTAATAAACAATACAAAATTGCGGGTGAGACCCTTTATATCTACGCCCCGCTGGCCAACCGTCTCGGTCTGAACAAGGTGAAGTCGGAACTTGAGAACCTGAGTTTCAAGTTCGAGCATCCTGATGAGTATGCCAGCATCGCCAAGAAGTTGGAAACTACCCAGAAACAACGTGAGAAGTTGTTTGACGCATTTACCAAGCCTATCCGGGAAGCTCTCGACAGCATGCATATCCAATACGAGCTCAAACAGCGCGTGAAAACGCCCTACTCCATCTGGAATAAGATGCAGAACAAGCACGTGACATTCGAGGAAATCTACGATATCCTCGCCTTGCGCATCATCTTCACTCCACGCGTCAGGGAAGAGGAGGTCAACGAATGTTTCAATATCTATGTAGCCATCTCCCGCATATACAAATCGCATCCCGACCGGATGCGTGACTGGCTCAGCCATCCTAAGGCCAACGGCTATCAGGCTCTACATGTCACCCTGATGTCAAAGACGGGTCAATGGATTGAGGTACAGATACGTTCAGATCGTATGGATGAGGTTGCTGAGCAGGGATTCGCCGCACATTGGAAATACAAGGATGGTCTCGAAGACGAGGAATACACTGAGGATGAGGCTGAGCTGAACGACTGGCTGCGCACCATCAAGGAGATTCTCGATGATCCCCAGCCAGATGCGATGGATTTCCTTGATACCATCAAACTGAACCTCTTTGCAAGCGAGATATTTGTGTTCACCCCTAAAGGGGAGATCAAGACGATGCCCACAGGTTGCACAGCCCTCGACTTTGCGTTCTCCATCCATACTTTTTTGGGCAGTCATTGTATCGGTGCCAAGGTCAACCATAAGTTGGTGCCCCTGTCACATAAATTACAAAGCGGCGATCAGGTGGAGATCCTCACCTCGAAATCGCAGCATGTCAGTCCTGCCTGGATCAATTTCGTATCCACTGCCAAAGCAAAGGCTAAGATCCAGGCTATCCTGCGTCGCGACAACCGTGAGGTACAAAAAAAAGGCGAAGAGGTTCTGATGGAGTTCCTGCAAAAGAACCAACAGGAATATACGCCTGCCATAGCTGACCGTCTGGCTGAGTTCCACGACATCAAGAAACGCAACGACTTCTTCATAGCCTTAGGTGAGAAGAAGGTACTGCTAGGTGAGAAAGATCTGGACGAATTGACGGGAAAGAACAAGAAAGAGGAAAAGGGCGGCTGGAGAAAGTATGTCCCCTTTATCGGCAGTGGCTCCAAAAAGAAAGAAGAGGATACGCGTCAGGAATTGTTCGTGGTACCAGAAAAGTTCAACCGAAAGAAACCCATATTCATCAGCGAGGAGAACATCAGCCAATATAAGTTCCCCGGTTGCTGTCATCCCATCCCCGGCGATGATGCTCTCGGTTATATCGATAATAAGAACCAGATAGAGATTCACAAGCGCAACTGTCCTGTGGCCGCCAAACTGAAAACCAGTTTCGGCAACCGAATTCTCGATATCAAGTGGGATATGCACAAGACGCTCTATTTCGACGCGACCATTCGTTTGGGAGGCATTGACCGAGTAGGATTGCTTAATGAAGTGACACAGATTATCTCTGCACAGATGAACGTGAATATCCATACGGTGAATATCACCTGCGAGGAAGGTATCTTTGATGGAAGCATTGAACTGCGCGTACATGACCGCGATGATGTGAAGACCATCATTAACAACCTCAAGAGTGTGCCAGACCTAAAAGAAATCTCACAAATCATGTAACTCAGATATGAAAAAACTACTTTTACTAATCGCATTGAGCCTGTCAGTTGTTGTGCAGGCTGCAAAGAATTATGACAACCCCGACACCATCGTCGTGGCCCGCGACGGGACTGGAGAGTTCCGTACTGTAGACGAGGCCATTGAAGTATGCCGTGCTTTTATGGATTACCACAAGGTCATCTATATAAAAAAAGGTACGTACAAGGAAAAACTTGTCATCCCGCAATGGCTCCAAAACATTGAACTTTGCGGAGAAGACATGAACGAAACTATCATTACTTACGACGATCACGCAAACGTAAAAACGATCCTTGGTACTACCTCGCCACGCGAGCAAGCCATGGGCACCTTCCGCACCTATACCCTCAAGATCGAGGCCAATGACATTACATTGAAGAACCTCACCATTGAGAACAACTCCGCCCGCCTCGGTCAGGCAGTTGCTTTGCACACAGAAGGTGACCGTCTGGTATTCATCAACTGCCGGTTTATCGGCCACCAGGACACTGTCTATACAGGCATGCCCTATACACGGCTCTTTTTCAAAGGTTGTTACATCTGCGGTACCACTGACTTTATCTTCGGTCCCTCGACAGTCTGGTTTGAAGACTGCACTATCGAGAGCCTCGTCAACAGCTATGTCACCGCAGCCTCAACACCAGCCGATGCCCCTTATGGCTACATCTTCAATAACTGTCGGCTCATTGCGAAAGCTGGCGTTGACAAGGTATATCTCGGACGGCCCTGGCGAGACTATGGCTATACGCTCTTTATGAACTGTGACTTAGGCGCACATATCCGTCCCGAAGGTTGGCATCATTGGGAAAAACAACGTGAGCAGACAGCCCGTTACCTGGAATATAACAATCGCGGAACCGGTGCTCAGCCCCAGCAACGCGTCGCATGGAGCAGGCAACTCACCAAGAAAGAGGCTCAGCAGATAACGCCGGCCACAGTTTTTGTTCGACAAGACAATTGGAATCCGATGCCATAAAAAACAGCTGGACTATTGAAGAAAGTCCAGCTGTTTTTTTAGAGCCTGCAATTCTGAACGAACCCCAATAAGGGCCTCCAGTACATCAGCCTTTTTATCGACACCCTTACGGTTCTGATTCAGCATCTTCTTTGCCGCAGCCAACTTGAAGCCACGCACTTTCACCAAATTGTGAATCACACGAATCTGTTCAATATCCCTCTCCTGATACTGACGAATCTTAGCCGGACCACTCACCTTCGGTCTCAACGACGGGAACTCCTGTTCCCAATAACGAAGCGTACTTTCGTTCAATCCGAACATCTGCGCCACTTCGCCGATGGAATAATACAATTTGAGGTTTTTGTTCAGATTCAGTGCCATATCTTCAAGAATTTGGTGCAAAGATACAAAAAAAGCCTAAGATAACATAGATTATTCTAGTTTTTTTTTAATTTTGCAGCCGAAAATGGGTAGACAAAGTAAAAGGATTGTATCAGCGTGGCTATTGACATCGATATACGTATCGATGATGATGTTGTCCGCCCTGCATTGTCATCAGCCGACGGAGAATACGGTAATTGACTGTGTAGAGTGTGCACATCACGTCCACCACTCTGGTCATTTCATAGCAGCAGGTGAACATCTTGACGATTGTGTGCTCTGTCAGTTTACAAATCTAGTCTATACACCAGCGACAACTTTGTTGGTTCCTATTTCTTTTGATATTACTATTCTGGCTTTATCAAGCGATTCCGACTTCAACTGTAGCGAGGTTTGCCAGTACAAATCTTCCCGTGCTCCTCCTTTCATTCTGTAGATTCAGGAGACTTTTACACATTATTAATTATTATATCATTACACAGAATGAAGAAACTATATTTCATCCTGTCATTGTTGTGCATAGGTATGACTGTGACAGCTCAAAACGAACATCAACATAATCATCATAACCATATACACCCGAACGATTCCACTGATGTGTTCTACAAGCATCTGAAATTAAACGAGTTGGTGGTGACCGGTGTCACAGGTGATACTAAGTTGAAGAACTCGACGGCCCCCATCTCAATTGTATCTGGCAAGGAACTGCGCCAGACCACCTCTACAAACATCATCGATGCCATCGCCAAGCAACCTGGTGTCTCACAAATTACCACAGGTAGCGGCATCTCCAAACCCATCATCCGCGGATTAGGCTATAATCGTATCATTGTGATGAACGAAGGCATCCGTCAGGAAGGCCAGCAATGGGGTGACGAACACGGCATAGAAATTGACGGGCAGAACGTCAACTCCGTAGAGATTCTGAAAGGACCTGCCAGTCTGATGTACGGAAGCGACGCCATGGCAGGCGTACTGATCCTGCATGGAGCACCTACCCTATCTGAAGGAGAAATGAAAGCGCAGGTATCGACAGAGTACCAGACCAACAACGGACTATTCGACTACTCGCTGAATTTTGCAGGCCATCAGAAACAATTCGTATGGGATGCCCGTTTCACAGACAAGATGGCCCACGCCTATAAGAACAAATACGACGGCTATGTACCCGGTGCACAGTTCAGAGAACGTGCTGGACGGCTGATGCTTGGTGTGAATGACCGTTGGGGATACTCTCATCTGACGGGAACCATCTTTCACCAAACACCCAGCATCATTGAAGGGGAACGTGATGAAGAAACAGGCGAACTAGAATGCGTGACCAGCGATGTCAAAACCTACGCCAAGGCCTTGCCCTTCCAGCAGATCAATCATTACAAGGCCGTCTGGGACAACTCGCTGAATCTGCCGAAAGGCTGGTTGAAGGCTATCTTCGGCTACCAACAGAACCAACGCAAGGAATATGAGGAGTCTGAAGATGAATATGAGTTATATTTCAAGCTCCACACCATGACCTACGATGTGCGCTATCTCTCACAGGAATGGGATGGTTGGAAGATGGCCGGTGGCCTCAACGGTATGTGGCAGCAGTCGCTGAACCTGGGGGAAGAGTCGTTGATTCCGGAATACAAACTCTTCGACATCGGCGGTTATGTCACTATCAGCAAGACCATGGACAACCTGACACTTAATGGAGGCCTGCGCTACGACCATCGTCATATCGATTTCCATTCACGCAATTTTGAAGGCATCTCCGGGAGCATTGGTGCCGTGTGGAATCTCTGCAGACACACGAACCTACGTCTGAATGTGGCACGAGGGTTCAGGGCACCTAACATGAGTGAACTTGGTAGCGACGGCATCCACGAGGGAACACTACGTTATGAAATCGGCAACCATGAGCTGAAACCTGAATACAGCTGGCAAGCCGACCTCGGACTGGATTTCTCATCAGAATTCATTTCAGCACAGGTAGCTATTTTCGCCAATCGTATTGAGAACTACATCTTTGCCAAACGCATCAATGAGGTAATGGAAGAAGGATTCCTCACCTATCAATACACACAAGGCGATGCACGACTCTTAGGTTTTGAAGCAGGCTTTGATATGCACCCTATGCACAAAATACATTTTGAAAACACCTTCTCCTACGTCGATGCCCGGCAGTTGCATCAGACGGAGGAAACGAAATATTTGCCAATGACACCCGCCCCACGCTGGACTTCGGAACTGAAATACGAAATCACACACCACGGGCACACATCATTCAACAATGCATATGTCGCATTGGGACTGGAGTGTAATCTTGCTCAGAACCACTATTATAAGGCGGACAACACGGAGACCCGCACCCCAAGTTACACACTGATAAGTCTTTCAGCAGGAACAGACATCAACATCCATCACAAGAAAGTGGCAGAGATTTACGTCACTGCGGATAATCTGCTGAATCGTGCCTATCAGAACCATCTGAGCCGTCTGAAGTATTGCGACATCAACCATGCTACAGGATGTCAGGGTGTCTACAACATGGGGCGCAATGTCGTCTTCAAACTGATCATCCCTATTTCATTGTAACATTAATCCCCGCCGATTGGCGGGGATAATTGTTATAAGTTTGCTAATTCTATCACCTTGTCAACAGCAGCAGAAAGACCATCGACATTCTTACCACCTGCTTGGGCGAAATGTGGCTGACCACCGCCACCACCCTGAATGAGTTTGGCAGCCTCACGAACCAACTGTCCTGCATTCAGTCCGTGGTCGCTGACCATATCATCGCTCATCATGATACTGAGTTGGGGCTTGTTGTTGTCGTGAGAGCCGATGACGCAAAGCAGAGGACCATCGACAGAAGCTCGAACCTTGAAGGCCAGATCCTTAGCGGCAGCCGGCGCCATGGGCAAAACTGTGGTGATGACCTTGACACCATTCACATCGCGGGCCTTCTCAACCAAACGCTGAGCAGCACGCTCAACAGCCTGAGCCTGGAAACCTTCTATTTCCTTCTTCATGTGGTCGTGCTCCTCAATATATTTCTGGATGACACCCTGAAGATCTTTGGCGTTGTTAAAGAACGACTTGATGTTCTTCAGAATATCCTCCATCTGATAGAGACGCTCCTCGCAGTCCTTACCTGTGGTAGCCTCTATACGGCGGATACCGGCAGCTACACTACTCTCAGAAAGAATCTTAAAGAAACCAATGCGGCCAGTGCTTGAAGCGTGGATACCACCACAGAACTCGCATGAAGGTCCGAAACGAACCACACGAACCTTATCGCCGTACTTCTCACCAAAAAGGGCGATAGCGCCGAGTTTCTTAGCCTCGTCAAATGGTACATCGCGGTGTTCATCGATGTGAATATCCTGACGAATCATATCGTTCACCATACGCTCAACCTCACGAATCTGCTCGTCGTTCACCTTTTCGAAATGTGAGAAGTCGAAACGCAAGGCATCAGGCGAAACAAACGAACCTTTCTGTTCAACATGGTCACCCAGAACCTGTTTCAAGGCATAGTCCAGCAAGTGGGTAGCAGTATGGTTGGCGGCAGAGGCATCACGCTTATCAGTATCCACACAGGCCATGAACTGGGCTGAAGGATCCTTTGGCAATTGCTTCACGATATGAACCGTCTGGTTGTTCTCACGTTTAGAGTCGATAATCTCGATGGTCTCGGCCTCATTGCAGATAACACCACAGTCTCCAACCTGTCCACCCATCTCACCATAGAAGGGTGTATAGTCGAGCACAAGCTCATAGAACTCGTTTTTCTTTTGTGTTACCTTACGATAGCGAAGAATATGACATTCATATTCTGTATAGTCATAACCTACGAACTGCTGCTCGCCTGCCGCCAACTCTACCCAATCCGAGTTCTCAACGGCAGCGGCATTGCGGGCACGCTCCTTCTGTTTCTGCATCTCAACATTAAACTGCTCCTCATTGACGGTGAAGCCATTCTCACGGCAGATAAGTTCCGTCAGGTCGAGAGGGAAGCCGTAAGTATCAAAAAGACGAAAAGCCTGGACACCGTCAAGTTCGGTCTTCCCTTCAGCTTTCAACTGTTCCATGGCTTTGTCGAGCAGGGAGATACCCTTATCCAACGTACGCAGGAAAGCATCTTCCTCTTCCTTCATCACCTTAGAGATCAATTGCTGCTGGGCCTTCAACTCGGGGAAAGCATCGCCCATCTCATGCACAAGTGTCGGCACGAGCTTATAGAGGAAGCCGTCTTTCTGGCCAAGGAAGGTATAGGCATAACGCACTGCGCGACGCAGAATACGACGAATCACATAACCGGCCTTTGCATTCGAAGGAAGCTGACCGTCGGCTATCGAAAACGACACGGCACGGAGATGATCAGCACAAACACGCATAGCAACATTGATATTATTCTGAGTACTCTGATTACTCTGAGTATTCTGATCTTCTTCCTCGAAAGTTACATATTTCAGACCTGTCAACTGCTGCTCAGCCTTGATAATCGGCTGGAAAACATCGGTATCATAGTTGGAGTGCTTGCCCTGCATCATACGGACGAGACGCTCAAAACCCATACCGGTATCGATGACATTCATCGAGAGTTTCTCCAATGAACCATCAGCCTTACGATTGAACTGCATGAATACGAGATTCCAGATCTCAATCACCTGGGGATCATCCTGGTTGACGAGTTCACGACCACTCTTGCCCGAAGCCTTACGCTGCTCAGGCGTACGAGAGTCAACATGGATCTCTGAACAAGGACCACAGGGACCCGTATCACCCATCTCCCAGAAATTATCGTGTTTATTGCCGTTGATGATATGATCTTCAGGCACGTGCTTAGCCCAATACTTTGCTGCTTCATCATCACGAGGGATATTCTCCTCAGGCGAGCCCTCGAACACCGTCACATAAAGGTCTTCCGGATTCAGTTTCAGCACGTCTACCAAATACTCCCAAGCCATATCAATGGCACCCTCCTTGAAATAGTCGCCAAAACTCCAGTTACCCAACATCTCGAACATCGTGTGATGATAGGTATCATGACCAACTTCTTCCAAGTCGTTATGCTTACCTGAGACACGGAGACACTTTTGTGTGTCGGCACGACGACGCGGTTCCGGGTCACGAGTACCGAGGATAATATCCTTCCACTGGTTCATACCTGCATTCGTAAACATCAGCGTGGGATCGTCCTTGATCACCATGGGAGCTGAAGGTACGATAGCGTGCTGCTTCGACTCAAAAAACTTCTTGAATGAGTCACGAATCTCGTTTGCTGTCATAGCTATATTGCGTTTTGTTTCCACCTTATTTATAAATTGCGGGTGCAAAGGTACAAAAAAAATCCAAAAATGACGGCTTTCTCAGTTTTTTTTCGTACTTTTGCAAGCAAACTGAAGACCAAACAAATTATGGATGACGAAATAAAGGACGATGAGATCCTCGAAGAAGACGGTGGTGAGTACCAATCGTCGGAATTGGAGGGGGGCGTAGAAGGCCACTCCGACTATAAGCCTGTGAACCGTTTCGATGCGGCAGCAGTACACCACCTGTCTGGCATGTACCAGAACTGGTTCCTGGATTACGCTTCGTATGTAATCCTGGAGCGCGCCGTACCCAATATCGAAGACGGTTTCAAGCCCGTGCAGCGGCGTATCATGCACTCCATGAAGCGCATGGACGATGGCAGATACAACAAGGTGGCGAACATCGTAGGTCACACCATGCAGTTCCACCCCCATGGCGATGCTTCCATCGGCGACGCCCTGGTACAATTGGGACAGAAGGATCTGCTCATCGACACACAGGGAAACTGGGGTAATATTCTGACAGGCGACAAGGCTGCTGCACCACGATATATTGAGGCCCGACTGTCGAAGTTTGCCCTTGACACTGTGTTTAATCCCAAGACCACAGAATGGCAACTCTCCTACGATGGACGTAACAAAGAGCCGATCTCACTGCCTGTAAAGTATCCCTTGCTACTGGCACAAGGCGCAGAAGGTATCGCCGTCGGACTCTCGTCGAAGATCCTGCCACATAACTTCTGTGAAATCTGCGACGCTGCCATCAGTTACCTGCACGAACAAGAGTTCCATCTCTATCCTGACTTTCAGACGGGCGGCAGCATCGACGTATCCAAATATAACGATGGCCAGCGAGGTGGCGTATTGAAGGTTCGAGCCAAGATCGAGAAACTAGATCAGAAAACACTCGTCATTCGGGAACTGCCCTATTCCAAGACCGTTGGTACGCTTATCGAGAGTATCACAAAGGCTATTGAGAAGGGAAAGATTAAGGCCAAACGGGTCGACGACCTTACCTCTGCGCAGGTTGAGATACAAATCCACCTGATGCCTGGCGTTTCAAGCGACAAGACCCTTGATGCCCTTTATGCCTTTACGGACTGCGAGATCAACATCTCACCCAACTGTTGTGTCATTGCAGACCAAAAACCACAGTTCCTGACAGTCTCTGATGTTCTTAAACATAGTGTCGAGCGCTCGAAAGACCTTATCCGCCAGGAATTGGAAATCCGCAAGAACGAATTGCTAGAGCAACTGCATTTCTATTCACTCGAGAAGATTTTCATCGAGGAGCGTATCTATAAGGATAAGAAATTCGAGCAGGCCCCGACCATTGACGCCGTCTGCGAGCATATCGATGATCGCTTAACGCCTTACTACCCCAACCTTGTGCGTGAGGTAACAAAGGACGATATCCTCAAACTGCTTGAAATCAAGATGCAGCGCATCCTGAAGTTCAACAAGGACAAAGCGGATGAGTTGATGGCCCGTATCAAGGCGGAGATCGAGGAGATTGACCGCGATCTGGCAAACCTCGTGGAAGTGACAGCCAGCTGGTTCCAGTTCCTTAAGGACAAGTATGGCAAGGAGCATCCGCGCCTCACGGAGATCCGCAACTTCGATACCATCGAAGCGACAAAAGTGGCAGAAGCCAATCAGAAACTCTACATCAACCGTACCGACGGCTTTATCGGCATGGGGCTGAAGAAGGATGAGTTTGTCTGCAACTGCTCCGACATCGATGACATCATCATTTTCTACAAAGACGGTAAATACAAGGTAATCCGCGTAGCCGACAAGGTCTTCGTAGGCAAGAACATTCTCCACGTGGCTGTCTTCAAGAAAAACGACTCGCGCACCACCTATAATGTGGTCTATCGTGACGGAAAGAAAGGCTGGTACTTCATGAAGCGCTTTAACGTGACATCGATGACCCGCGACAAGGAATACGACCTGACGCAGGGAACACCAGGTTCGAAGGTGATGTATTTCACTGCCAATCCTAATGGCGAGGCAGAGATCATCAAGGTAACACTCGATCCCAACCCAAAACTGAAGAAAATCTTCATTGACCAAGACTTCTCCAAGGTGATGATTAAGGGACGCGGCTCGAAAGGTAATCTGCTGACGAAGAATCCCGTACACCGCATCGGTTTAAAGAGTCACGGTCACTCAACCCTTGGCGGACGCAAAGTGTGGTATGATCCTGACGTGAACCGCTTGAACTACGACGACCACGGACGACTGCTTGGTGAGTTCTTCGATGAAGACCAGATTCTGGTGATTCTCGACAATGGCGATTTCTATCTGACCAGCTTCGACTTGAACAACCATTTTGAGCCAAACATCCTACGCATTGAGAAATACGATGCAGACAAGATCTGGACAGCTATCCTCTTTGATGCAGACAATCTGGGGTATCCCTATCTCAAGCGATTCCAGATGGATGCCTCGAAGAAAAAACAGAACTGGCTCAGCGATAACCCGTCCTCGAAACTCATCCTACTGACAGATACCGTCTATCCGCTCATCAAGGTCACCTATGGCGGAGTCGACGAGTTCAGGGGAACTGAGGAAATAGATGCAGAACAGTTTATAGCTGTCAAAGGCTTTAAAGCCAAGGGCAAGCGTCTCAGCACTTATCAGATTGAAAGCATCGAGGAACTGCCGCCCGTCCGTTTCCCAGAAGAACTGGAAAATTCAGATAATCCGGAAAATTCGGATGACCCGGAAGAAAACCTAGACCCCGACGAAGGAAAAAGTGAGCAACAGATACGCGACGAACTGACGGGTCAACTACGATTATTTGATGACGAATAAATATTATAAATGTACACGCGCGAATGAGTGGAGGGACTCTTTTTTGCCCAAACATTTGGCAGAGTCAATAAAAATGCTTAACTTTGCACCCACTTTCTATTGAAATAGGCATACGGAAGGCGCCTGTGGCGGAATTGGTAGACGCGCTAGACTTAGGATCTAGTGTTTATGACGTGCAGGTTCGAGTCCTGTCAGGCGCACTTTCGCTACAAAATGACCTAAAAATCAAAGAAAATCAATTAAAAACAAAAAAAAACTTAAATATTTCTTGGAAGTTTAAAAGAAAATTCATACATTTGCACCGATTTATGCATTGAAATCATATATATATGTCTAATTATAATTTAAAAATCAATGAAAAAGAAAATTATTAATGGTATTCTCTTAGTGGCATTCTTGTTTGCTACTACGAGTGCATTTATTTCTTGTAAGGACACTGATTCCGATGTGCAGACAGAGCTGAATGCCAAGTATGCCACACTTGAGCAGAAGTTGGTTGCACTGCAGAAACTTGTAGACTCAATCAACCCTTGCACATGTGACAAGGATGCAATCAACAAGAGACTCGAAGCTTTAGAAGCTGCTGTTAAGACCATTCCAAGCCTTGACGGTTATCTGAAGACTGCTGACCTGCCCGCACTGGTTCAGGAGATGTTAAAGGACTATTACACCAAAGCTCAGGTGGATGCTTTGCTCGCTGACTATGCCAAGAAGAGTGAGCTTCCAAAGGATGTTGATCTTTCTAACTACTTCACAAAGGATCAGATTGCCGAACTGCTGAACGAATATGCAAAGAAGGGTGATATTGTTGAGGTTGACCTCAGCAAGTATCTGACTGCAGAGCAGATCAACGCTTTGCTCGCTGATTATGCAAAGAAGGGTGATATTGTTGAGGTTGACCTCAGCAAGTATCTTACTGCAGAGCAGATCAATGCTTTGCTTGCTGATTATGCCAAGAAGAGTGATATCGATCCTGGATTAACAGAGGCTGCGGTTCTTACACTGATTAGTAATCAGTTGGCTCCTTATGCTAAAAAGACTGATATTCCCGACACCTTTACGAAGGACGAGATCATACAGATCATCGCTGAGACCATTGACTATGTTGATTACAGCGTAAATGCTATTTACATGACCGAGGTTACCAGCCTCAGCATTGATCAGGTAGTGAACCCCATCTTTGGTTTCATCAGCCCTGTAGGCATCAATTCTAACATTCTGCTCGCATGCTTTGGCGAAAAGGCTGCACGTGACATCTACTTCCCGAAGGGAGCTGACGAGCCCATTCTTTACAAGGGAGAATACTTCCTTGAGGGTGCTGGCAACGCTGGTAAGATTTATGTCACTGTAAACCCAAGTTCTGTTGATTTCACAGGTAAGACCCTGAAGCTTGTGACCACTGCTGGTAATGAGGCTCCTGTTGAGCTGAGTCCGCTGGTTGAGTCTAATAAGGAGCTGAAGTACATCACCCGTGGTGACAACGCATTCTATGAGGCTTATGCAACCATTTCTGAAGACAAGCTTGCTAACGCATACTTCTCTTTGGAGCCCACAGATATGAATGCATTCAAAGATGATCTGAAAGCCCTGATTAAGACCACGAATAAAGCAACTATCGCAGAAATGATTCAGACCGTTGCAAACATTGTTTTTGCAAACACTGTTCCCGCATATCGTCTGCAGGCTGCATGGGGTGATAATTATTACACCTATTCTTCTGCAAGCATTGCTGCTATCGCTATTAAGCCGCTGTCTTATACATTCGATCTTTCCAGTGAAGGTAGTTATGAAATTGATGGTAAGAGTCCTATTTCTGCTCTTGAGCGTCTTGAGACCAAAGTTGTTAACAAAGCTACTCAGTCTGAAAGCAGACGCGCTCAGATCTGGCGTTGGTTGAACAAGTTCAATAAGGAGACAGAGAAGTGGTTGAACAATGTTAACTGGGCAATTCAGCCTACCTTGTTCCTTGACGTTGATAACCAGATCTTCCGTCCTGGCGTAGAGGAATTCCGCGAGGTTAAGGCCGGTGAGATTAAGTTCCTCCCATCTTCTTGGACTGCTGAAGTTTTGGCACCTGCTTACAAGAAGTATGTGGCTATCACAAGTGTTAATGGAACTCCCGTCGAGGCTAATGATCCTGTTAACGCAGGTCTGCTGGGCAAGGTAATTCCTGGTAGTGTTGACGAGATTCCTTTCATTGTCGAGGCTGGCAAGACATACGAGATTCAGTATTCAGCTGTTGACTTTGAGGGTAACATCAGAACACTCGAGTACAAAATTAAGGGTGTTAAATAAATCGTAGTATTCAATAACGAAAATGAAAATGAAAATGAAAAAAACTATATTGTCTTGCCTGCTGGCACTGGGATTCCTTTCGGCATCTGCACAGGATCAGCAGCCAACGACGGAATACGTTTTCAATCCTCACTGGTATGTTCAGATCCAGCCGTTAGGACTTCAGCACACGCTGGGTGAGGTTGATTTTGGCGATTTGAATTCATACACCGTTCAGGCCGCTCTTGGCCGTCAGTTCAGCCCGATATTCGGTGCCCGCCTCGCTGTCAATGCTTGGCAGAGCAAAGCTGGTTCTGAGCTCAATGGACAGACTTATCTTTGGGATTGGAAGTTTGTTGCTCCATCAATTGACTTGACAATCAATCTCTCTAATGCCCTTTGCGGCTATAACCCCAACCGTGTGTTCAACTTCGGTTTGTTCCTCGGTGGTGGTGCCAACATCGGCTTTAGCAATGACAAGGCTGCTGATCAGCAGGTTGCCATGAACCAGAGACTTGGTGTGAACTCACTGGAGTATCTTTGGGATGGTTCAAAGGTTCGTCCTTTCGCACAGGGTGGTATCTCAGCTGATTTCAAGGTGAGCGACGCTGTAAGCATTGGTCTCGAACTGAGTGCCAACACTCTTAGCGACAAGTACAACTCTAAGAAAGCAGGTAACTGGGATTGGTATTTCAATGCGCTCGCTGGCGTGAAGATCAACCTTGGTCCTACCTATACCACCCGCGTTATCCCTGCTCCAGAGCCCGAGATTCGCTATGTAGAGAAGGTTGTTGAGAAGATTGTGGAAGTTGAGAAGCCCGCTCCTGCTCCTGTGATTGAGCCGCTGCGTCGTGACATCTTCTTCCTGATCAACAAGACCAATATCCGTCCTGAGGAGTCACAGAAGGTAAAGGACATTGCTGATTACATGAATGCTCATCCTGCATCAAAGGTGATCATCACTGGTTACGCAGATGCTGGTACAGGTAACAACAAGATCAACGACCGTCTGGCTGCTGGACGTGCTGATGCCGTTGTTAAGGCTCTTAAGAAAGAGTACGGTATTGCTGAGTCTCGCATCTCTTACGACAGCAAGGGTTCACGCGTACAGCCGTTCGCAGAGAACGATATGAACCGCGTAAGCATTTGTATTGCTGAGTAATCTGAATCAGAATTAGAATCGATAATAATGCCCAACCCGGCGTCGGAATCGAAAGATGAAGAACGTGGGGTTGGGTTTTTAAATGAAACAACATGAAAAGAGCAATACTTACAAGTATCATTGCCACAATGGCTTTCCCTCTGTTTGCACAACAGTATTCAGGTCCGGGCTACTACAGGCTCAAGAACAGAGGTGAGGCAGGCAGATACATATCTATTGAAAATGATAAAGTCAGCGAAGAAAGCAAGAAAGTAAGTTTTTCTGGTGGAAAGAGCGTATATGCAGCTATGGAATCACTGAAAACAGTGAAGAATAAAGACTACGTTCCTGGTACAATCATGTTCGTTACTGGACAAGCGTCTGATCTGACCTTAGAAGCACAGGGAGAGAACACTGCCGATCTCTTAGACAAGTTCGGATACAGTGGATACAAGTTGAAAGCCAATAGCCAAGGAGAACTAAATACCACCTACTCAGGCTATCAGATTGACATGATCGACTTTGGCTTCGACTATCCTGTGAGCAGGGATGGATTCTGCGCAGTAGCCACGTTAAACTATATTCGCACAAACGATATAAAATACTATGCCCTTTGGGACTTTATTAAGATAGACAACGAAAACGAATACTTCGGCATCTATCCTAATGAGAACATCAAAGTGGGCGACAAGTATTACACGACTATATTTACCACCTTTGCCTTTAAACTGCGTGAAGGCATGAAGGCATACTATATCGATCAGCATAACTACACAGGCAGTATTCAGGAACCTATAGCAGAGCTGAAAGAGATCACAGATGGCATCATACCTGCTGCCACTCCTGTCATTATAGAATGTTCTTCAAACTTCGTATCCGACAACAAGGTAACCTTGCTTATGGAGGATCAAAGTCCTATCACAGGAAATGAACTTAAAGGCAGGGTATTTTGCTTTGTACCCAGTGAGAAGGAGGATCAGAACATGAAGAATGCCCTTGCCTTCAACGAGAGTACCATGAGGGTTCTGGGCGTAAAGGATGGCAAATTGGCAATGGTGGCTGATAACAACAGTGCATTGAAGAACATTACCAAGTCTAATGGGGTTAAAGAAAGGTATATCCCTGCCAACAAAGCATATCTGCCTATCAGTTCATCAGATACAGCTGCCACTGCCAATGGCGTCAAGCTGCTGCTGCCCGATGAATATGCCGCTGCTACCAGCATTAGCAAGGTCGTAAGCGAAGAGAAACCCACCAAGGAAGGTATCTACACGCTCACTGGCGTAAAGGTCAAGGAAGGCAACGCTTCAGAAAACCTGCCAAACGGCATCTATATCATCAACGGTAAGAAACAGGTGATCAGATAACCGTCAGGCAATTTACAATAACCCGTCCTTATTCGATGATAAGGACGGGTTATTTGTCAATAAGGCAGGGTTATTATTTGCCAGAGAGGTACTTTTCCTGACTTCGTCGATTTTTGTCAATTAAAATTTTACATACTGATTATCAGTTAGTTGCAAGTTTGAATTTGGGTGATTTGGGTGACTCGCTTATTTTTCGTACCTTTGCGGCATGTTTGTACGCAAGAAGAAAAATCGTTCAGGTTCGGTGAGCATCGTCGTGGTTGACAAGAGCCG